>Ga0228650_1000197_pt1 | contig 20913 bp, 18 predicted proteins | sample 62DmetaG_FD_183171 | JGI IMG/M metagenome (GOLD analysis project Ga0228650, IMG submission 183171) | Seawater microbial communities from Monterey Bay, California, United States - 62D | ecosystem: Environmental > Aquatic > Marine > Coastal | place: USA: California | collected 2016-10-28
CGGAGGCAAACCATCATGAGATCGCTAGAGGGCATGTCGATTTTGATCACGGGCGGTGGCTCTGGCATCGGCTATGGCACGGCGAGCCATTGCATCGAGCGTGGTGCCCGGGTCACGATTTGTGGGCGTCGACCCGATAAAATCGGGGCTGCCGCCGACGAATTGGGCCCCAACTGTCACGGTGTCGCTGCCGACATCACTGCGGCGTCTGATCGGCAAAAGCTGATCGCCGCGACCTTAGCGCACGGAGGCCAAATCGACGCACTGATCAACAACGCGGGCAACATGTATCGAGGCGCTATTACCGAATTGGAGGAATCCTCCCTGCAGGATATTTTCAATACCAATGTGATCGCCGCAATGCTACTGACCGGACTGGCTACCCCACACCTTGCCCAGCGCGAAGGTGCTGTGATTTTTGTGGGCTCGATTCATACGCGACGGGCCTTTCCTGGCGCCTCCCCTTATGCCGCGACTAAAGCGGCGGTTCAGGGACTCACCCGGGTACTCGCAGCGGAGATGGGTGAACAGAAAGTCCGCGTGAACTGCCTATTGCCTGGGGCGGTCTTCACCGAGATTAATCAACGTGCCGGACTGATGGACGATGAAACAGCATTACAACGGCTTGAGGGAATGGCAGACTTGCACGCCCTCGGGCGAATCGGCACCACAGAAGAAGTCGCTGAAGCGATGGCTTTTCTCATCTGCGCAGAGTGGGTGACCGGCGCAATGATTGATATTGACGGCGGATTAGGGCTCGGCATTACGAGCGACTCCGCAATACCCAGCAACAAAGGAGACAGTAAGCAATGACAAATGTCATTAGTGTGAAGGTAACAACTCGTGATGGAGAGGAGAAAACCGTCACTCAGGGCGATGGTCACACCACGCTGATGCAAGTGCTCTACGAGGAGGACATTGGTATTGAGGCGGTCTGTGGCGGATGCGCGTCATGTGCCACTTGTCACGTCTTGATTGATCCGAACTGGATGGGCAAGTTACCTGAGCGTGACCAAGCCGAACTGATGTTGCTGCAATACGCAGAGTTCTATGACCCCGAGCGATCACGACTCAGCTGTCAATTACCCCTCACGCCAGAAATGGAAGGTATGCCCATGGTCATCGCACCAGAAGAATAGTCATTCGGAACGGGTACTATGAGACACCTTAGTACCCCGCAGGGAGGAATAGCGTGACCGATCGTCAGGCGCTCAGCAAAGCAAGATCAATCGATATCCACGCACATGCCGTGCTAGCCGGCTCCATGGGCACCGCCGGGATACATGGTCCAGAAATCGGCTACACCGAAGCCGGCGACCCGTGGTTTCGAGTGGGGGACTATCGGCTCGACGGCGTCCGCTACGAGGGCAGCCCCTTTATGGAAAGCGCGGTGCGACTGGCCAATATGGATGATGCCGACATTGATTGTCAGGTGCTGTCGCCCAACCCACTGACTTACTTTCATCACATCAGCGCCGACGATGCGATCCGTTTTTGTCAGTCCCACAACGACGCGCTCGCCGCCATTGTCGACGAGCATTCGACTCGACTGGCGGGATTTGCAGCACTGCCGATGCAGGATATTCCAGCGGCTTGCGAGGAGCTTGAGAGAGCGGTGCAGCAGCTTGATCTGCTTGGGGCCTACATTGGGACTGATATTGGTCGCCCCTTAAATGATCCCGCACTCGATGCCTTTTACGAGAAAGTGGTGTCCCTCGACGTGCCCCTCATGATTCACCCCAGTCCAGCTGGCATCGATGGACCGGCGGGAGACCCTAACCTCAAACAATTCGATCTCGATTTATTAACCGGCTTTGCCGCACAAGAGTCGATTGCCGTCGCGACACTGATCTTTGGCGGGGTGCTCCATCGCCACCCCAATCTCGACATCTGCTTGAGCCATGCCGGCGGTACCATGACGTCGCTGATCGGTCGATTTAATCGCGCTTGTACCAAACGCCCATGGGTACCAGAACACCTTCAATACGACGGCGCTTTTGAGGAATCACTTCAGAAGCTGTGGTTTGATACCCATGTCCATGATCCACGGGTGCTCAAGTGGGTAATCGATATTATGGGTACCGAGCGACTGCTCTTGGGGACTAATTTTGCCGGCTGGGACCAACATGCCATGACCCACGATGTCGACCCAACACTGGCCGAGACGATGAGTCGTAACGCCAAAACTTTGTTACGGATAACACCCTAATATGATCATGTCCCGCTCCGAGGCAGAACTCGCCCAACGATGGCCCCTGATCATGGCAACCTGCATCGGCATCGTGAGCAGTTCTTTTGTCTTACCCTATTACTCGATTGGCGCACTGCTCACACCGGTTACCGAGGAATTTGGCTGGAGCCGAGCACAATTCCAAGCCGCTATTTTATTCAGTTCGGGCTTAGGCGCTCTCACTTCGCCCTTAATCGGCTGGCTTAACGACAAATACGGACCGCGGCGCGTTGTGCTGCCCTCGATGATCGGGCTGTCCCTCGGCTTATTCACCGCATCGCAAATGCAAGGTCAGCTCTGGATGCTATTCCTAGCCTACGGCATGATGGCTTTGCTCGGCGCCGGCACCATACCCGTCACCTGGACCCGCGCGATCGCGACCAGTTTTTTCAAACGCCGCGGGCTAGCGCTGGGACTCGCCCTGACAGGCACCGGTATTTGTGCGTCTGTCGCACCCCACTACACGGTTTGGCTCACCGATCAGTTCGGCTGGCGCGGCGCCTACATGGGACTGGCGTTAGTGCCCATACTGCTGGCTTGGCCTACACTATTTTTCTTATTTAAGCCCCTCGATACCACCGCCGATGCCCCAGACGAGGAAACGTCTGCTAACCCTGCCGCCATTAACAGCGGCTTGACTCTTGGCGAGGCGGTCCGGGGATATCGATTTTGGGTCTTACTACTCTCGATCCTGTTTGCCTATCAGGGCTTCTCCGGCATCGGCCCTAATCTGCTGCCCTCGCTCACCGATGACGGATTCAGTCGAGAGCAAGCAGCGTCAGTGCAGAGCATTTTTGGCATCTCCATTATCGTTGGCAGAGTGGTGGTCGGTTACTTGGTCGATCGCTTTTGGGCGCCCGGTGTAGCGGCGTGGTGTCTTGCCGTGCCGGCCGTCGGCGCCTATCTGCTCTACGGCTCCCAAAGCTTTGAGACCGCAGCGCTCGCTGCCTTTTTGATCGGGTTTGCCGCAGGCGCAGAACTCGACCTAATGGCTTTTTTGGCGGCCCGCTACTTTGGTCTGGCTCACTACGCCAAAATCTATTCTATTCTCTATGCCACGCTTGCCGTGTGTTCTGGGACTGCACCGATGATATTCGCTTCTGTTTACGACCAGACGGGGAGTTATGACTATGGCTATGCCGTCGCGTCGGGTTTGTTCTTGGTCTCAGTGGTGTTGATTCTCTTACTGGGGAAATACCCCAAAGCGTTTGCCAACACGCACTGAGGCATGCTTTGTTTCATTACCGGCGAGAGCGCCCTCTGTGCACGAAGAAAGCGCGCAAAAACAATGCTTGGGGCAATGGCAATAGCGCATCGCGCAGTATCAACGCCTCGACTTCAGCGACACAGCACACATCATGGGCTTCGAGGGCACAACACCGCGCGCGGATTAACAGGCGCGGTCTCGCCCACCTTCACAGGCTAAAAGGATCACGATTGATTAGCACCGCTCCTTCTACTCGCTAGCGTGCGCTTCACGCTGCGGCCATCCCGCGTTGACCGCGACAAGCCAAAAAGCCCCTGTCGTCGAGGCTGTAATACCGCTTGACTGTGCCGGTGTGCTTATCCGCCTACCGGCGCCCAGGCAAGCAAACTCGCGTCATTAGAGAAGGTGTTCGGCACCAATTTAGCGCCACCCGCTTCCGCCAACGCCACATATTCTACCCAGCTCACCACCGCCACAATAGGCGTACCCACGCCACTGTCGAAGGTCAGTGGACCATAAATGTTGGCCGTATAAATGAGATCCTCATCGGTCACGCGCTGAGTTGCGTCGTGCCGGGCTCCTGCGGGCTCATAGAACCAAGTACCCGGCCCGTAACCCTCGGGTGGCCCTGCTCTGACACCTAGGGCACCTTGAAGCACCAAGAAGTCAGCGCCACCTAAATGATTGTGGGGCGCAGCAACGCCGTTGTGGCGCACCATCGTTGAGATAAAGCCGGTCTCTTGGCTGACCCTGAGCACCTTAAGGCCGATATCTGGCAAATCAGGATTCACCACCCAGGGTACCGATCGACAATCGACAAAATAAGGATGCTGGAAATCACCAGCCGCCGCGTCCATCACGCCGTTAATGAGATGCCCCGAGTTCGCCCCGGCAATCTCGAGCGGCGTGCCCTCGCCTGCATAGCTCTTGCGTGGCGCCATACACTCGGCCAACGTATTGGGCACCATGGCAATCCCCGCCTGGAGCGCCACTTGCCGTATATCCGCACTGGTCACCAAACGCTGCACCTGATTGTTCGCATTCAACAGCGCAAACGCCCCATAACAATTGACCAACAGCTCGGCGTCCTCACTCGCGTGCAAATGCTCCATGCACGTATTAGCAGCGAGATAACCCCAAACGCCCGGCTCGAGTTTAGTCTCAGCGCTCGAGTCAGAGTAAGTGAGCGCTCCGGATAGCACCAACATATCCATACCTGACAGACAGAGTAGCCGCTCAAGCGATGCTCCCTGCTCCAGCCTGATGATGATACTGAACATGCCGCTTTCCATGCTTGCACGGAGTGGCTTAATAGAGAACGCTGTCACGCCCGATAGCGGCAGCCAAGGCAGTAGATTGGTGTCAACACCCCCCTCATTGCCATCCGGGTCAAAATCGGGATTAAACGCTAAAGATCCTTCACTCATGCCATAGTCCTCTCATTCGTTCGATAACGCATACGCTACCCGATTATGAGCAAAGTCAAAAGGCAGGAACTTCGCCGCGCTGACCATTTTCCCCTTGAGGACGAAAGATTTGCACCATAAGCAAAGTCCGCACTTGTATTGCGAGCGAGTGAAGCTTATTTTCGCTCCCTTGTGACATCGAGAGGCTCACCCATGACCCAGCAAGATCCCGCCACCGCCGGCTACGTGTTCAATCAGACCATGCTTCGTATTCGCGATCCCGACGCATCGCTCGCTTTTTACCAAAGCGTACTGGGTATGACGCTTTACCAGCGAGTCGATTTTGCTGAAATGTCCTTTTCCCTCTACTTCTTAGGCTACCCCACGAACCACGCTGATAAGCCACTGCCGACAGAACCGACTGACCGGTCGCGGTTGACGTTTCGGCAGAGCGCCCTGCTAGAGCTGACGCATAATTGGGGCACTGAGTCGGACCAAACCTTTGAGGGCTACCATAGTGGTAATGCCGACCCAAGAGGCTTTGGCCATATCGGCATAACAGTGCCAGATGTCTCAGCCGCCTGTGATCGGTTTGAGCAACTCGGTGTTCACTTCGTCAAAAAGCCCGACGATGGCAGCATGAAAGGACTCGCGTTCATCACAGACCCTGACGGGTACTGGATCGAAATACTCAATGCAGACTCAATTACCGACTTAATTGGTGAGCACGGCGCACTGAGCTATTAGCCCTGCCCCCTCGCCTAATCCCAATTAAACGCAGACCGCCGTGCGCCGCGTCTCGGTGGGGGACTCCTGAAATTGCGCACGGTAGCGCTTACTAAAGTGCGACAGGTTGGCAAAACCCCAAGCATAAGCAATTTGACTCACGTGGCGATGTGCCGCGTCGGGGTTGATGAGTTCTTTACGGCAGCCCTGCAACCGTCGCGAAATAATGAACTCATTCACGGTCATCGCTTCCTCCCTAAAGAGCCAGTGCAAGTAGCGTTTAGAAATGCGGTGCAGGTCTGCAATCTGTCCGATACTGAGCGCGGGGTCAGTGAGGTGCTGCTCAATGTAACGGATGATTTCGCGTCGCTGCCGCTGGCGAAGACTCTCATCCGGTTGCCCCTCTGCGCGGGCTGCACCCAGCACAAAGGTGTTCACCGCATCCAATATGATCGACGCCTCAATGTCGGCATTGTCAAAATCTCTATCGGCGACTCCGCGAATCAAGTTATTCAATAAAAAGCGACTTCCGGAAGCCAAATCAAATTTTCTCGGCACCGATTGAAGGGCTGATATCACATCATGGCTCAGTAGCCGTGCGGGCATCGCCAGTGCCACCTTGTGCAGAGGTTCGTACACCTCGAAACGTGTCGCCTGTGCACTATCCCAGACGAACGTGTCACCGGCGGCAAGCGTGAAGCGTTGCCCACCAAATTCGATATGCTCTCCGCCCTCTAAATAGCTGAGTAAGATAACCGAGGGCTCATCAATTCGGGCAGCATGATCCTTGGTGCGAAAGCCTGAGCAGGGATCACATCGCGACTCGATCACGTTGAGTTCACCGATCACCTTGTGTCGAAGCGAGGCATTAAAAGAACCAGACGGCCGTTTTCCAGGGCACCAGTCTGAGCCCTGCGCCGCCTTCAGTTTGTCAATCCACGCATCGTAAGCGCTGACGTTGCTGTCTGACGCTGACGACCACGATTCTTTTACGAAACAATTCATTTATTCGTTCTTTTTTGCCTCAATCGTCACCTTAGCAACTCCCAAACCACCGTCAAGCCTGAACATCGACGCCCATGACGACTATTTTCATTGCGCCGACAGCCAAAGCCCCTGTCCCTCTCGGCACAAGCATCGCCGGCACTCCTACCTATACTACGTCATCTCAACTTCATTGCCTCCACAAAAACGCGAACGAATAATCATAAATCGATAACAGGAAGGTACTTTATGGCTACTTACACGACACACCGACTTTCCCCCCTCGCTGTTGCCTGCATGATAGTGGCAGGCAGTTTTGGTCCAGTCGCTGCCCCCCTCACCTCTGCGCAACAAGCAACACTCGAGGAAGTGATCGTCACCGCACGAAAACGCGACGAAAATTTGATGGATATCCCAGAATCAGTAACGGCGATTTCTGGCATGGCGATTGAGCGACAAAATATTAAAGGGCTGAATAAAATCGGGCTCGCCGTACCCAACCTCAATTTATCGATGCGAACAGACGGCTACCCCAATGTCTCCATTAGAGGACTCGGTGCGTTTGGCATGACCCAGGGCGTTGGCTTTTACCTCGACGACGTGCAGCTGTTCAGTGATGCGTCGTCACGCTTTGGCGATCTCGCGCGAATCGAAGTATTAAAGGGCCCACAGGGGGTCTTGTACGGCGGCAGCAATATTGGTGGCGCCGTCAAGTACGTCAGCAAAGCGCCCTCCACGGATGGCCTTTCAGGCCGAATTAAAGGCTTGGCTGGTGAGCAAGGCATTGTCGATGTGGAGGGTGATATCAATATCCCGCTGTCTGACAATTGGGCGCTGAGAGCCTTTGCGTTCACGCGTGAGGATGACGGCTTTATGCGCAACCCAGGGTCTCTGTCACCGGTTTTTGGCGTGGACTACGAGCAACCAGAAGACGTGACCGCTTATGAGGAATCTGGCGGCCGCCTGGTGCTCGCCGGCGACTTAAGCGACCGCGCCAGCCTCAATGCGTCAGTGCGCTATAACGAATACGACGGTCCCGTGAACAATTGGGCTCGAGACTTCGGGCTTGAAGGTAACTTCCAATATCCCTTCACTCTTGATACCAGCCAGAACCCCCGCCACGAACGCGAAACCTTTGGCGCGAGAGTAGAGCTCAACATTGAAATGGGCATGATGGACTTCAAGAGCATTACCTCCTATACGGATACGGAGAGTGACCGCCTGACGGATGTCGACCTCACACAGCTCTGGTTTTTCAACACCTTCCGGCCAGAAACTATGGAAGTGTTGACGCAAGAATTCCGGTTCTCGTCCAATGGCGATGGACCCGTCCAGTGGGTCGCAGGCGTGTATGCCACCGATTTCAAAGAGACCATGAACTCTACGCTCGACTTTGGTTGGATCATCTTGGAGGGCGATGACCCAACCGTTGGTGTGAAGGTGCCGTTTGAAACCCGTCGAGAGGACAAAAGTAATCTCGCCGCCTTCGGTAATGTCACTTTTGATTTGGGTAACTGGGAGCTCGGTATGGGTCTCAGGGTTGACCGTTGGGAGTCTGAGGAAGAGGCCGTCGACGTAGGCCACTCTGCGTCAAAAGATGATGTTGAGGTACTCCCCAGAGTGTCGCTGAGTTACCAACTCAATGACTCGGCCATGTTTTACACCACCGTATCGAAAGGTTTCGAGCCTGGCGGCTGGAACGGGATTGCAGATGGCTCACCGCTGATCTTTGGTCCTAATGGCGAGAAGACGTTACTGGGCTTCGATAAAGAGGAAGCACTGCAGTACGAATTTGGCTGGAAAGGCGAGCTCGCTGATGGCCGAGTTGCTGCCACCGCCGCGTTTTTCTACATCGACTACACCTCGCGACAGTATGAATTTATTGTCGAAAATCCAAGTGGTGATGGCACATTGATCGACGGCGTCACTAACGTTGGTGATACCACGCAGTCGGGCGTCGAACTCAGTCTCGCTTGGCAGGCGAGTGACTACCTGCGACTCACTGGCGCCTATGGTTTCATCGATGCAGAGTGGGATGGCGGCACGGTTTTGGCGGACGGCAGTGCCGATCTGAGCGGTGAAACACCACCCAATATCGTTGAAAACAGCGCCACACTTGCAGCCAACTTCAGGATGCCATTAGCCGCTGGGGCGTTTGATGTCGTCGCCGATTTGCAGTTGAGCCATAACGGCGAAATGATAGGGGGCAAGCCCTGGGATAACGTTGAGAACCCCGACTTTACGGTGGTGGATCTGCAACTAGGGTTAATTTCAGATCGATGGGAATTGATGCTGAATGTGGACAACGTCTTTGACGAAACCTATTACACCGATTTGGAACCGTTCCCTAACTTTGGGTTTGGCGGTCTGACGGGCACCGAGCCCGACCCCATTATGATCGGCACACACGGGCATCCGCGATTGGTGACGGGCAGTGTGACCTATCGGTTCTGATATAATTGAGTCTATACGTTTTAGAGGGAGCTAATCGGTGTCAGACGCACAAGAACTCGCACAACGAGCACTGAAGCACTTCAATGAGGGCACCACGGATCGGGCGCCCTCACAACTGACCGTGCCAGTGAGTGCGTATACTGACGAGGCGCAATTTCAGGCTGAGCGTCAAGCGGTCTACTTTGAATCCCCGATCGCCATTGCCCTGTCTTTAGAGATCCCCGAACCGGGCGACTTTCAGACACAAACTATCATGGGGGTCCCTCTCTTAATTACACGAGATCGAGACGGGCTGATTCATTGCTTTATTAACGTATGCCGACATCGAGGCGCCAAAGTTTGCTCAGCAGAGAAGGGTCATCAGTCTCGCTTTAGCTGCCCGTACCATGCCTGGACTTACAGTAATCGTGGCGACTTAATTGGCGTTTACGGGGAAGACAGCTTTGGCGGCGTCGATCGCGCCACCATGGGCCTGACAGCACTGTATTGCGTTGAGCGCGCGGGGGTTGTGTTTGCGTGTCTGACCCCGGGCAAATCTTTTGACATCGACAATTGGCTTGGTGAGTTTGCCGATAAGCTCGCAGACCAAAAGCTGGCAGACTGGCACCTCTACACTGAGCGATGGCTGCCCGGTGCGGGCTGGAAAGCAACCCTCGATGGCTACCTCGAGGTGTACCATCATGACAGCGTGCACGGCAAAACCGTTGGTCCCTATACCGTGGGCAATCTCCTAGTCCACGACACTTGGGGAGCACACCAAAGGATGGTGATTGCCAAGAAAAATATCAGCGAACTCAACGACATAGAATTAGATTCGTGGGAATCACCTGAATCTTATATCCGGGTAGTTCATTCCGTTTTTCCGAACCTCTCTATTTCCGCAATTCTCGGTGGTCACTGCTTGATTGGCTTTATTTACCCGGGAGAAACCAGCACCACCACATCGACTCGCCAGCTTATTTTGAGTGCAACGCAACCCGCCAACGACGAAGACAGTGAGGCGGTGGAGACCTTCAGTCAAATGACCCTTCAGGCAGTCAGAGATGAAGACTATGCCTTAGTCGCAACGATCCAAGACGCGCTGCACTCGGGGGCGAACGACAGTTTCTTAATCGGGAGAAACGAGCCAGCAGTGCAGCACTACCATCGCGCTGTCGCCTCAATCTCCGCAGCAGGCGGTTCATAGAAGGCTCAGCAGGCCGGCTTGGGCACATCGAGCTCAGACATCAGCAAAGGGCAGCGTCACATCATGGGAATCATCGACTATCAGAGCCCGCTCAAGGCATTGGTGTCGGTCAAGGGGCACCCCTTCGATCGCAGCGCGTTTGCCGAACTATTTGAGTCTTTTGAGGGTATTCAGCACACCTTCGTCGATCAACCCGCGAGCCAAGCGTTCTTAAGCCCGGAAGCAGCTGCGCCCTGGGATGTGCTGGTCTTCTATGACATGCCGGGCATCGACTTCAGCACGCAGCCACCCGGCTTTGTGGCGCCGTCAGACAAACTGAAAGCGGGCTTCATGTCGCTACTCGAAGCCGGTAAAGGGATGGTATTCCTTCACCATGCGATCGCTGGATGGCCGCTATGGCCCGAGTATGGGGAAGTCATTGGCGGGCGTTTCTTCTATTCGCCCACAGCCTCGCGAGGCGAACCGGTATTGGACTCTGGATATCGACACGACGTGAAACATACCGTGCAAGTCGTCAATAGCACTCATCCGATCACCGCTGATATCGACGAGACTTTCTCGCTGACTGATGAGCTGTATCTTTGCGAGGTCTTTGAGGACAGCGTCACGCCGCTGCTACGTAGCGACTATCCTTTTGAGCGCGCCCAGTTTTACTCCGCACATCATGCGGTCACTGGGAAGATGTATTGTAATGACGACTGGCCGCATCCAGACGGTTCCAATGTCATCGGCTGGACCAAACGCTCTGCCAATAGCCACATTGCCTACCTGCAGCCGGGAGATGGCCCCGAGACGTTTAAGACAGAGGCGTATCGCCAGTTACTCGAAAATGCGATCCGCTGGGCGGCGGGCTCCAACAGCACTCTTTAATAACGCCCTGACCGCCCCAGCACAGCATAATGTGAACCCACCGTTATACAGAAACCGGTAACGCTTTGTTCACTGGCTGTGTCAGTTCAGCGACAGGCACTGAAAACCCGATGATGGCGCTGTAGCCCTCGGTCTGCTCTTTGTGCACCACACCGGCGGAGGCCACAATTTTCGCACCACGCTGGCAACGCTCACCGCTCTCTGCGCCCTCTAGGGTCAGCGTCACTTCGCCCCCGGTGATATACAACACCGAGTCGAAATCGTGCCAGTGAAAAGGCGATTCCTCCTTTGCAAAATCTAATGCCATGGCGTGGTAACCCAAAGCCTCAATTTCCGCGTACGCTTGCGCCTCATTTTCGAAATGCTGGATATCATTCATGGGGGCTGTGCTCCTTGGCTTGACTGAGTACTCTATCGAGATCATCGGATTCTGCCTACTGGTTTTCGACCGCGCTAAAATCGAATCGCTTTGAGCGCAACTATTATGCACGCATGAGTGGGTGATGATTCATGACCCTGATATGGTGCTGTCATGACACAGATAACCCGTCTCACAGCACTTCAACTCTCCGAGGCCATTCACAATCGATCCGTGAGTTGCGTCGAAGTCATGAACGCGTTCCTTGAGCGCATCAACACATTGAATCCAGACTTGAACGCCCTGGTGAATCTCATAACACAGGAAGCCTGCCTCGCCATGGCCGGAGAGTCGGACCGACAGCTCTCCAGCGGAAATAGTGCGGGGTGGTTACACGGCATACCGATTGCCATTAAAGACCTCTTCAATGCGAAAGGTCTGGCCACCACGTTGGGATCGCCTTTGTTCCAAGAGATCGGTGCTCAACAGGATGACCCACATGTCGCGCGGATTCGCGCTGCCGGCGCACTCATTATTGCCAAGACCAACGTCCCCGAGGCGGGCCTAGGAGGCCATACTCGCAACGCCCTCTTCGGATTGACCCGAAACGGCCTCGATCGGAGCCTAAGTGCGGGGGGTAGCAGTGGCGGAGCCGCCACCGCTGTCTCGAGTCACATGCTACCGCTTGCCGATGGCAGCGATATGATGGGTTCGCTGAGAACACCTGCCGCATTTCAAGGGATCGTGGGGTTTCGCCCGTCTGCCGGAGCAATATCTGCGGCGACAGACGCAGATCCACAAGGCTTGGGACTTACCAGTATTGGTGCCATGGCCAGAAACGTCCGTGACGTCAGTGCATTATTCACCACTCTCCGCGATGATCCTGCCGCGCTCCGGCAAAGCCCTCACGGACCTTCGGGACATCTGAAGGGACTTCGTATCGGTTGGCTGGGCGATGCAGGCGGACATTGGCCGACGGCCAAAGGTGTTTTAGCTCAGTGTCAGCGCGCGCTGGAAAACCTACAAGGACCGGGCGCTCAAATTGAACTCTGCTCGCTACCCTTCTCCATGGCAGATCTCTGGCTTTGTTGGTTGACCCTCAGGCAGCGCACAATGCTGTCGGATCGCGCGCTGTATGAAGATCCCCGGTCGCGCGCACGCATGAGCGATAACTGGCGATGGGAAATCGAGCAAGGTATGCAGCGAGGCGAGTCCGACCTCCTTATGGCAGAAACACTCCGACGCGATTGGCTGGCCACCATCGAGACGCTGTTTAGGCAATACGATGTATTGGCCGCGCCGGCGGCTCAAGTCTTTCCTTTTGACGCTGGGGCAGGCGTTCCGACCGCGATCGAGGGCGCCTCGCTAGAAACCTATCATCAATGGTTAGCAATCAGTCTGCCCGCCTCGCTGGCTGGCCTACCGGTTATCAGTCTACCGGTAGCTGCAAGGTCAGCGACAAACATGGCCGGCATTCAATTGATGATGCCACGGGGCCGAGACGATAATCTGCTGGCCATCGCGAGCGCAGCCGAGCAAGCGCTGTTAGCCTGACTCCGCTCAGCTCCCCGCCTCATCACGATGACGATAATCGCGGTTGACCCGGCGCCACACCCATCTCCCTGAGGCCACCAATACCAAACCGTAGGTCAGCGCGAGCAATAGCTCTCCACTGATACCGGCGAACCCCTCGACACTGACGGCGCGCCCAAACGGTAGCGCATAAAAAATCGTGAGCAACGCGCTCAACACGACACCACCGAATACCATCACACGCGGCCACAATAGTGTTTGCCTGACGACGGCGAGATCTGTTTCCTTTTCTGGTAGTCGGTGCAAGGCGATCCGGAAATCACGCTCTGCTGGTGACACCTCTCCATTGCTAGAAACCCCTATCATGACGAAGTAACTGCTGAGCGCGGCAACCAGTATTGGATCAGCGATTACCGGCCAGTCCACAGCCCCGATTAGGGCAAGGGCGTTCATCGCGACATTCACGACAAAGCCTGCCGCCATACCCCAGAAAGCGCCCGCCTCAGTGAGACGATGACTCCAGATACTCATGAAGGCCACTGCGCCCCAGGATGACGCGAACAGCGGTCCAGCGAAATGCGTCAACCAGAAAATATTTCTCGGCAACAAGAGCGCCAATGCAATGACCGATACGCCAACAGCCAACATGGACCACCGAGCAGCACCCAAACGCTGACTATGATCGTCGGCGCTCGTCGAAGCGCCCTCACTCAGCTGGCTGGCAGCAGTACTCCCCAGCACATCATGGCTGACGCTGAAGCCGACCAGCGATAAAAAAGTTGATGCTGAAGACAAACCCGCAGCCAGCACGCCACAAATGAGCAGCGCCCCGAGTGCGGTCGGTAATAGATTCATCGCGACCCAGATCATGGTGCTTTCAGGAGGAGAGATGTCGGGATTGATCAGATTCACCGCGGTAGCGGCGAAGTTGGTCACGAGATATAGCAGTAGCATGGCGATCAGCGCACCGCAGGCTGACCGAATGACCACATGCTCGCTGCGCGCCATAAGATAGCGACTAGACTGCCAAGGACTTACCGCAACGACAATACCCCAGGCCACGCCCAAAATGGTCGCCCACAACAATCCATCCAATGGGGTTTCCCACGGCGTATCTGGGCCCACTCGTCCATGCCACGCAATGATGCCCGGTTTCGCTTCATAGGTTGCCAGCGTCTCGATCGCCGAAAACCATCCGCCCGCTGATTGAATGATAAAAAAAGCGGCCAACACAATCATTCCTGAAAACAGCAGAAACATTACCGTGTCAGTCAAAATGACACCACGAGAACCGGAGTAAAGCGTGAAGAGGGTATAACTGAGCCACACCACTACAATGGCTACAGATTCATCAACGCCGGCCACCTCAGACATCACCAGCGCCATACCCCAAGTCACCGCGAGCAAATAAGCGGAGAGCCCAACGACAATCGAAATACCGGCAAAACGTTGAATACGGCGACTGTTGAAACGCGCCCTAAAAAAATCGGGTACCGTCAGCGCGCGACTCCGACGTAAATAACGTCCGAAGAAGACGGCGCCGAGCACATAGCCCAGACAATTGAAGCAGGTCATCATGATGATCAGCGGCGCATGCCCCTGATAAGACATGCCCGCCTCACCCATAAAAGCATTGGTGCTCATGAAACTGGCGACCAATGTGCCAAGAATAAGTAACGTTGGTGCATTACGGCCCGCGACAAAAAAATCTTCAAGATCTTTAACACGACGTCCGGCATACCAGCCTATCGCCAGATAACCGGCGAGACTCACCACAATGGCAATCTGAAAACTATTCATCGAACCAGCGACTCACCGCATCTAACCTCTCACCACTCCACTGTTAACGACCGACCGTAATCGCCTCAGAAATAACGGTCATCAGCGAAGCGGCATCAGATACCCTAGGGTTGGTGCCTGCGGCCGCATCTTTTAGCGCTTTTATTGTGAGCGCCTCAGCTGCCGACTCAGGAACACCTAATTCCGACAGTGTGCGCGGGATTTGGAACTGATCAAGCAACCCACAGACGTAGCGATAAAACTCATCAAAATCCGTTCCCGGTTGGCCCAGCGCTCTCATCATCGCCGGCACCTTCCCGGCAATGGCAGGTTCATTGAATCGCAATACCGCGGGCAATACGACGGCATTGGTGAGGCCATGATGGGTATCGTACTCTGCGCCAACCATATGGCTGATCGCATGCACCAATCCCAACCCCTTCAAAAAGGCAATGCCCGCCAAACAAGCACCGACCTGCATACCCCCCCGCGCTGCAATATTGTCCGGCTCTTCGACCACTGCCGGCAGTGAGCGGCCAATTAGCGTCAACGCTTCTAGCGCTATGCCATCACACATGGGGTGAAAATCAGGCACGCAATAAGCCTCCACCGCATGCACCAGCGCGTCTAACCCAGTCCAAGCCGTCAGCTGAGGGGGAAGCCCCGTCGTCAGCTCAGGATCCAGCAAGGTCAGCGACGGTTTCAAGTCCGGATGCCAAACACACAATTTCATTCCGGCTTCGCTGTGCGTGATCATCGCAGTACTTTCCGTCTCAGCTCCGGTACCCGCCGTCGTTGGAATGCAGATTAACTTTGGGAAAACGTGCCCAATTGGCAGTGTGGGGATTGCTTCATCGTAGTTAAAACGCCACACATCGAGATCATTGTTCGCCACCAGCGTGGTCGCTTTTCCGGCGTCCATGCCACTGCCACCCCCCATTGCGATTACCCCATCATGATGGCCATCGCGGAAGCATCGACGGACTCGCTCAATCTCGGTGTCCTTCGGGTTAGGGGAGACGTCAGAGAAACTATCAACCGTGAGCCCAGCCGCCTCGAGCGACCTCTTGGCAGTCGCAATAAACGGCAAGTCGGCGGAGCCACGATCGGTCACGATCAAAGGGTTGCTCATGGCCAAGGCTTGGCAATGGGTTGCCAGTTCTTTTAATCGTCCCGGCCCATAGGCAATCGGCACCGGAAAGGACCAGTCATACGGCTGTAACAGTGCGCTGGGGTCGTTCGTTTCCATAGTGCTATCTCATGATGAAAGGGGTCGATTAGGTGACACGTTAACCCTCTAAAAAAGACTACTTATTGGACCAAATAAAAAGCGTGCTTTGCTTATTACTTTTTATTATATTGCGTGAAATATGGCTTTGCTAGTGCGTTCAATCGCGTTACTGCGCACTCAATACCCCTGGTGGGCACGCTTCTTAGCCCCATCATGAGTGGCACAGGGCCGAATTAAGGCAGACCCGCAAACAGGGACCAGAGTACATGAATTCGCCACAGCTTTCTCTTTCGCGCCGTCTGCGCAAATCACCCTTCGAAACACGCTCTCACGTGGGCGCGACAAGCGCGTCGGTCTACAACCACGTGGTCTTACCGACGGTTTACGAATCACTAGAGGCCGACTACTGGCATCTCAGAGAACACGTTCAAATCTGGGACGTTGCCTGCCAGGTTCAGGTTGAGGTTCGTGGACCCGATGCGCTCAAATTTGTCGAATTTCTGACACCGAGGGATGTCTCAAAATGCGTACCCGGACAATGCATTTATGCACCACTGCTTGATGAGCATGCCGGCGTGGTGAATGACCCCATCATTCTCTGCTTATCGACAGACCGTTACTGGCTGTCCATTTCTGACTCAGACGTCTTATTGTGGGCAAAAGGACTGGCAGTCGGCGGTGGCTTCGACGTCGAAGTGCATGACCCGGACGTATTCCCCTTATCGTTACAAGGCCCTAAATCGGAAACGCTATTGAGTCGACTGATTGCAGAGCCGGTTGAGGACATTCGCTTTTTCCGTTTCATTCACACTCGCATTGATGGCATTGATCTCGTCGTTGCACGCACTGGCTGGAGTGGCCAGGGTGGCTTTGAACTCTACTTAAGTAAGGCGACAGAGGGAGAGCGACTTTGGGACATCGTGGTGGAAGCCGGGGCGGATCTCAACCTGCGCTCAGGCTGCCCGAACTTAATCGACCGCATTGAGACCGGCTTACTCTCGCACGGCAATGACGTCACGCTGGCCAACAATCCGATCGAGTCGGGACTGAACCGCTTCTTCAAAATGGGTAAAACCGCGGACTATTTAGGCAAGCAGGCACTGGAAAAGATAGTGGCCGAGGGCACAGCACAACAATTCGTGCGGCTGGTATTCTCCGGAGATCCTATCGCGAATCCACGTGAGTACTACCCGCTATCCGTCTCGGGGACCGCCGAGCTAGGCCAGGTGACCAGCGTCATCTATTCTCCAAGACTGGGGCACAACGTTGGTCTCGGATATGTTCCTGCGTCGGCCACCGCGGTTGGCACCTCGGTGACGCTGTCACTGCCCAGTGGCACCGTATCGGGCAACATCGCGGATAAGGACTGGCACACTGAGCCCACTCAGTAAACTAGCCTCGAACTCCTCGAAAGCGTAACGAGATTCAGCCTACTCGGCAGAAAGGCCGTGAATCATTTTAGTCTCTAGGAAATCGTCGAGCCCCATTTCGCCACCTTCCCTACCGTTCCCCGATGCTTTATAGCCGCCAAAGGGCGAGCCGTATTCGTAAGCCCCCCCGTTAATGTGAACCGCACCAGCACGCAGCTTACGAGAGACGCGGGCGGCGCGTTCACTATCGCCTGTCTGCAGGTAAGCAGCCAATCCGTAAGGGGTATCGTTGGCAATCGCAATGGCGTCGGCCTCATCTTCAAAGGGAATAATCGCCAAGACAGGACCAAAGATCTCCTCGCGGGCAATCCGCATATCATTGGTGACATCGGCAAAAATTGTCGGTCGAACAAACCACCCCTTCGTCAATCCATCTGGGCGACCCAATCCGCCAGCGACCAGCCTGGCTTTTTCGTCAATACCCACCTGAATCATGGCTTGTACGCGGTCGAACTGAATTTGGTCAAACAGCGGACCCAAGTGATCCCCCTCGAGTTCGGGATCATCGACTCGAGTCTGTTCGGCAGCGCGCTGCGCAATCTCAACAACCTCGTCGTAACAGCTGCGCTCGACCAAAAGCCTCGTTGGCGCATCACACGATTGACCCGTATTAAACATACACTCAGCAACAGACTGGGTAACCCGTGTTTCAAGATCACAATCAGCGAAGATCAGATTGGGTGACTTACCCCCCAACTCAAGGGTAACCCGCTTCACGGACGGGGCGGCATCCTGTGTCACCGCGGTGCCTGCTCGAGTCGACCCCGTAAAAGACATCATTTGAATATCTGCATGCCGAGACAGCGCTGAACCAACCACAGGCCCCGTGCCATTAACCATATTGAAAACACCGGCAGGAACCCCCGCTTCATGGAGTATCTCAGCATAAATCATGGCCGAAATGGGGGTGTGCTCGCTGGGCTTCAAGACGCATGTGCAACCCGTTGCTATTACCGGCAACACTTTGAGTACGACCTGATTAATCGGCCAGTTCCAAGGTGTAATCAAACCGCAGACGCCAATCGGCTCACGCAGTAACACCTCGCCATTATCGAATGACTCACTCTCTTCGAGCCGCTCTAGGGCCGCAATAAATCCATCTAAGTGCCCGATCGCCGCGTCGGCTTGCGCTTCACGCGCCATGGTTATCGGCGCGCCCATTTCCATTCGCATCGCCTGTGCGAGCTCCTCAAATCGAGCTTCGCTAACTGCTCGGATGCGCTGCAACAGGGCGAGACGCTCACCCTTAGTCCAACCGGAAAAACAATCGAAGGCGGCGACGGCAGCTGCAACGGCTCGGTCAACATCAGCCTCGTTACCCAGCGCAACCTCGCCCAGCTTCTCAACGTTAACAGGATTGAGCACGGGCATCGTATCTGAGGAGCATGGCGCCACCCACTCACCGTTTACATAAAATTTCGATAAATTATCCATAGTGCCTCTTACCTAATATTGAAATCGACTTGCTTGTAACATCGGAACACCACTGCCACTCGGCCAGTCCTGCAATCGCCGCCCACCTTATCAGACTGTGGGGTCTTTATCGGCTCACGCGCGCAGCCATTTAGGCAACACCTCTTGCATAACCGTCACGCCCTCTCCGATTGATACGATACCCGGCACTTCTACTGCACCGACTAATCCACGACAAAATTTCGAGGCCTCAATAAAATCCGACTGGCCCAACGGCTCTTCGTTGACTCTGTGGTAATGATCAGCGATGTGCTGAGACATTCTGCTGCAGGGCGGATTGTATTCTTCGACGATAAGCACCACGCCACCCTCGAAGGTCAATACCGTGCCCCGTGGTAACCGAGAAAACTCAGAAACACCTGAGATGCTCAGGTTCACCGCGACATCGCCTGCCCTCAGCGCGGCCGGAAGGCCGAGCTGTTTGGAGACTGCCGCCAGATCCTCATGGGCAACGGCCGACCATTGACGTTCGTTCCGACGCTCGGTGCCGCCAGGTTGTTTATCGGTGAGATCCCATGCCGCTCGAGTAAACCCGCGATGGCGATCCCCCACGATACCGTCGAAGGCAAATTCCAGTGTGTCGCACTCGGTTTTTTTTAATGAACCCGGCGCACCCACATAACCACTGACCAGCGTTCCATGTACTGCCCTCATAAACTAAAACCTCACTCGTCTCTGGGAAGCGCCATAGCCTGCCATGCCTCTCGCCAAGACACCATGCCTCTTCCCACCGCAATACACGGTGTCGATCGCAATCAGCCCGAGCGCCTCATCATCCCGGCATTGATGGACTCGTTATCCCGTCGGATTTGATGCGGCCTCGGCGATCAAGCGTCTTGAGGCCGGGCACAGCAGTGCGACAAGCCGTATAATCAAGTCGATGGAACACACAATTGGACCGATTAACGAATTACTCAGTGCGGTGATGGCCATACTGGGCGAGCACGTTCCGCGCGATCTGACGTGGCCCATGCTAATGGTGATGCTCGCTATTGCGACCGCGATTTGGTTAATCCGTGATGGCTGGGGCGCAAAAGACGTCAACGGGCGTGTCAGTCAACAGAGCCTCATCCCCTTTTTGCTACCCAAAGAGATTTATACCCATACCTCCGCTAAGGTAGATGTTGGCTTGTACGTCGTTGAGCGTTTCTTCCATCCACTGTGGGCTACCACTTTTTTAGTAACGGTTGCCCCCGCCACCGAATCGAGTGTCATCTCAACGTTAAACGCACTGTGGGGATCAGGGCCGGCACTTACCAGCCACTGGGGCTGGATGCTGTTGTACAGTTTGCTGACGCTGCTTGTTTATGATTTTCTCTTTTATGTGATTCACTACTGCGAGCACAAAGTACCTGTGCTGTGGGCAATCCATAAAATCCATCACTCTGCCGAAGTCCTAACCCCGCTCACGCGATACCGCGAACACATCATAGAAGGGCCAATCTATGCCATCGGCGCGGCGCTCGCTTACGGTTTCGCTGGCGGACTGTTTGGCTGGCTATTTGCGGGCAGTATTGTGCCGGCAACCCTGTTTAATATTGGCTTTTTTGCTGTCCTGTTCGGATTTAACGGCGCCTTCCGTCACTACCATGTGGCCTTCCACTATCCGCGGGGGTTATCTCGGTGGTTACAGAGCCCTGTCATGCACCACATTCATCATAGTTATCTTGAGGAACACCTCGACACCAATCTCGCGGCGGTGACCAGCCTGTGGGATCGTCTGTTTGGCACGCTCTACATTCCAGAAAAGGATGAGTACACCCCCTGGGGGCTCGGGCCAGCGACACAGTCTCAGTATCGGTCTTTAACCCAGAACATCACAGGACCTTTTCGTGATTGGGCGCTGATGTTGAAGGCGAGAAGTAAAGGCAACCAAGCAATGCGCCATGAATAAATTCTTCGCAGCGCTCATGACACTAATGATCGCAGGCACGGTTGCCGTAGTATTTGTGCTCGGCGTGTTATCCGTTCAGGATGGCCCGCGTGAAATACCGCCTGAACAGCACACCACGACAGAGCCATGAAACCACTATGACGCAGGCCCCC
>Ga0228650_1000205_pt1 | contig 20511 bp, 18 predicted proteins | sample 62DmetaG_FD_183171 | JGI IMG/M metagenome (GOLD analysis project Ga0228650, IMG submission 183171) | Seawater microbial communities from Monterey Bay, California, United States - 62D | ecosystem: Environmental > Aquatic > Marine > Coastal | place: USA: California | collected 2016-10-28
TCCATCGGCAAGTTTTTCTTTCGGGATGGATAGGTCGACAATCGTTACAATTCCTTCTTTGTTTTCTTTTTTGAGAACCACATCGGGCGAATAGCTCAGGTCGTTGATGATTCCCTCTGAATGGAGCAAACCACGGATGAGAGAAATGTCATCTCCGGGCGTTCGCATCGTAACCGTAAATGGTGCAGTGTTGATGTTGATTTGAAGTGCCTCTTCAACAGTTAAATGGTCCAATGTTTTGGAAATCCCTCTATTGCTGAATTTTTTGCCTTCATAGTTGCTCGTTGCCATTGCTAAAAGTTTCAGTTTTAAATATAGTGAAATATTGTTTTCTATGCGAAAGTGATTGGATCAAGACGGCATTAAGAAGTTGTTTTTTTGCTTTGAGAAAGTCCTTTTTTTGAGGTCATTTTTTATGCTACACGAAAAAATTCGATTTTTTTTCTTCGGGTTTAATTTTTGAAAACTCACAATATACGCGAGTCTAAACGGTAACAAATGAATATAAACGAAAAACATTCGAAAGAAAACGACAAACAACCGGATTTGACATGTTCGGCCCCTCAACTTTGTAGTGTCGATGTCAATGAACGGTTGGCGATAGGACGCAAAAATTGATTAATGTTCAAAAACAAAACAGATGAACGCATTAAGAAACAAAGTTAGTTTGATTGGACGCTTAGGAGCGCAACCAGAAGTAGTAACCTTAGATTCAGGAAGAGTCGTTGCACGCTTTTCTATGGCAACGAATGAGAGTTACAAGGGAAAGGATGGAGAATGGAAAGAAAACACGCAATGGCACAATGTGAAGGCGTGGGGGAAATTGGCAGAATTGGTTTCTCAAAACTTACAAAAGGAAAGCGAAGTTGTTGTTGAAGGGAAACTCGTTAATGAGAATTACGTAACAAAGAATGGAGAAAAGCGTTACAGCACGTCCGTAAATGTTAGTGATTTCTTATTGATCTCGCCGCGAAACAAACAAGAATAGCATGTCAAAATCTATTGAAGATTGTGGCGCTGAGCAGCGTTCAGCATAACTGGGGCTTGAAGTTGGTTAGAGAAAAGTTGATCTTTAAAGAAATGGTGGGTAGGAAGAAAGTTATTTTGACTCCATCCGAGTCCAGCCATTAGCATGAAAAGATATGCCAAGCAGAATTTCATACTTTAATTATTGCCTTCGTTTTTGCAATGAATGTTGGGTTGTACAGACTTTCTTTGTTATAGCGAAGCGGTTTATTGTCATTTACATTAACGATACTTCCACCCAGTGCTTCCAGAATAGCTTGTCCCGCTGCGATATCCCATTCCATCGTTGGGGCAAAACGTGCATAAATGTCTGCCCGCCCATCTGCGAGTGCAAAGAATTTCATTGCACTTCCTTTTCTGAGGTACACGAGCTCACCATATTTGCGTTCTAGAAGTTGTATGTATTTGTATCCCGATCCATGCACGTAGCTGCGTGAGCAGGTTATCGTTAGCGGGTTGTTTGATTTTTTTCTTGGCTTTTGCTTTTCCCAAGTTGAAATGTCATCAATTGTATCGAATGCACATTTGTACACACCAAATTTAGAACCGCCAAATAATATCCGTTGGTGGGTTGGGCTTGCGATGATTCCAAATACGGACTTGCCTTTTTGAATGTGTGCAATATTTACAGAGAATTCTCCATTTTTTTTCAAGAACATACGGGTTCCATCCAGTGGATCAATGCACCAGTTCTCATTCCACGATTTTCGTTCTTTAAAGGGGGCAATTTCACTTTCCTCACCAACAATAGGGATGTTTGTTGGCTGTAGGTATTGTGTGATGATCTCTGAAGAATCCATGTCTGCTTTTGTTAGTGGCGAACCGTCCTTTTTTTTGATTGCAGTAAAATCCGTTTTGTAAACCTCCATAATAGCATTTGATGCGGCTATCGAAGCTTTGAGAGCAATAATATAATTGTTAGGAAGTTCCAGAAGATCTTTTTTATCAAATTTAGTGAAAATGAATCGTTCTTAAACAGAACGATGGCGACTAAAACACCGAATCGAGAAGGTTTTTCCGGATCGGATGTGGCACAAAAAAACCTGACCTTTTGTGGGGTCAGGTTTTCTATAATGAAATGACATATTAATGTCTTACAATCACTTTTCGGTTGATCTTTTTCGCTCCTTTTGCCTCCATAGTAATGAAGTAGATTCCATTTCTGAATTCTGATACATCGATCGTCTCGGATCCACTTATTGTTTTCGATAGAAGTGTATTCCCAAGCACGTCGTACATTTTGATTGCAGCAGATTCAACTCCCATTGCTGTAACTGTCACTTGCTTACTTGCTGGGTTGGGCGCTAAATTCATTGAAAGTTGAGGCGTTATTTCTTCAATCGCCAAAGGTGTTAGTGTTACTTGAACATCCATCGAATCCAAAAAAGGATCATTTTCTGTTCCTGCAAAGTAGCGGTAAGTAACTACACCTGGATCAGCAAAACTCGGTGTGATATGTGAAGATATTTTTCCTGATTCTCCATCGAGTAATTCAACCGAATTGGTTGTGCTGGCAGACCAAGGATCCATATCCATTGATACAGAGCTGAAGCATGTTCCTCCAAATAGATCTGTTTCATGCCCCCAGCAGATATAATCTTCCCAAGAAGCTGGGCGATTGATTCTTGTTCGCGATACGATAATATCTAAGGTGCCTCCGCTTTGGTTTTCAACATAGATTTCATGTACTTGATCTTCATCTCCCGTTGCATAAAAGGAAAACACACCTCCTCCTGAATAGTCTGTTGAACCTCCATCCACGTAGAACTCAATTTGAGCTACTGAACCGAGAGCAATTCCAGCGATGGTGAGTATTGAAAGTATTATTTTTTTCATTTTCTAATGATTTTAGTTGTACACAAGTATACGAATAATGCTTGACACAGGCAAGTATGCGCCAAATATTGAGCCAAAAAATCACAACAATGGCAACACTGCGCTTTTTTATTTCTAAAAATGCACCCAAATTTTTGGTGTTAGGATTCCAAGAGTTTTTTGAATTTCAGTATTGGGGAAACGTAAAAAATGCAGTACATTTGATTTTACGGCAGGATTTTTGAATGACGTAAGTAACAGATCTATAAAACAACTAGAAGATGAAAAAAGTACTATTATTTGTTGGCCTATCAATTGCTTTGATGACCAACGCTCAGGATGGCGAAGCCCACAACGAAGAAGCTGGTAAAAAGGTAGCCTCTGTTATTCTCGAAAACATGGATGGAGATGAGGTAAACACAGGTGAAATGGGATTTGAAGGGCCAGTAATTATAAGCTTTTGGGCTACATGGTGTACACCTTGTAAAAAAGAACTCAACACCATAAATGAATTGTATCTTGATTGGCAAGACGAAACAGGAGTTAATCTTGTTGCTGTTTCGATTGATGACGAACGAACGAAAAGTAAAGTGCCAATGTATGTAAATGCAAAAATGTGGGATTACACCGTTTTGATGGACCCCAACGGCGACTTTAAACGTGCGATGGGCGTAAACAATGTACCACATACGTTCTTGTTGGACAAAGATGGAACTATTGTATATTCACACAATAATTATGCACCCGGGGATGAAGACAGCTTGTACGAGGAATTGCTAAAGCTTGCCTCGTCGGATGTGAAAGAGTAATTACAACAAAATGATTGCTCAAAATGAATCCCTAGTAATGAATTAAAAATTACCCAATTTGATGAATAAAATTACTTTTTGCGCCCTAATCCTCTCCATTTCCACTCTCGGTAATGCACAAGAACAAAATTCTGGCGGAACGATTACCGGAAACATGGAAACATCTTTCCAGTACCTCAATGAGGATTCGCTGATCGGAGCAGCACAGCCTGATACAAAGGGACTAATGAATTCTTACATGAATGTATTTTATACCCAAGGAAACTTCAAAGCAGGGATGCGTTTTGAATCCTATCTGCCAAGAATTCAAGGCTATCCCAACAGGTTTGATGGAACGGGAATTGGAATGCGCTATGTGGGATACGAAAATGATTTTATTGACATTACACTCGGCTCATTCTATGAGCAATTTGGATCGGGAATGATTTTTAGAGCATACGAAGATCGTGCACTTGGTTACGACAACCTAATGGATGGGGGACGCGTTGTCCTACGACCAATTCCGGGCGTGAAAATTAAAGGTGTTTATGGTCGTCAGCGCCTGTCGTTTCAAAATGGACTGATTGTTCATTCTGATGGAATCACGCGTGGTTTTGATGGTGAAGTAAATTTGAATTCAGCGATTAAGGCGCTCAAACTCAGTAAACTGAAAATTACGCTTGGCGGATCTTTCATGAGTAAGTGGCAAGATGACAGTCGCGAGGATTTGATTCTTCCTGAAAACGTTGGTGCCTATGGTGGGCGACTAAAGCTAAAGTATAAGAAATTTGCGTTGGATGGTGAATACATTATTAAAGAACAAGACCCATCGTCAGACAACAATTATGTTTACAACTATGGACATGCTGCATTGCTTAATTTCAATTACTCCACAAGAGGACTTGGCGTTGCGTTATCGGCTAAGTCAGTCGACAACATGAGTTTCCGTTCTGACCGCACGAAGACACTTCAAGATTTATTTATCAATTACTTGCCTTCAATGAATAAGGTGCACACATACAACTTGGTTTCTTCCTTGTATCCTTATGCAACGCAGCCTGTTGGAGAAATTGCTTTTCAAGGAGAAGTACTTTACACCTTGAAACGAGGGTCTAAGCTTGGCGGCAAATACGGGACTTCAATCAACCTGAATTATTCCTCAGCCTATGGTCCGAATAGAGATCTTTCTGGAGTGAATGCGAAAGACTCAACGGGAATTGCCTACAGCACAGGACTTTTCGACATGAGCGACAGCCTCTACTGGCAAGACATTAATGTAAATGTGTATCGAAAGTTCAATAAAAGCTTTTACATGCGTGTCAGCTATTTCAATATCTCATTGAATAACGATGTCGGAAAAGTAACTGGCGATGCAAAAGGAATTATCAATACGAATATTGGTGTTATTGATATGGGCTATAAAATCAATAAAAAGCACTCAATTCGAGCAGAATTGCAAGCCCTTCTTGTGACTCCTGATAAATATGGTAAGGTGAATGACAAGGGAGATTGGGCCACTGTGCTTATCGAATACAACATTTCACCAAGTTTGTTTTTTAGCGTTATGGACCAATGGAACCTGCCAAATGATAAGTTGAATGATATTTACGGTTCGGATACAGACGCAGGAGACGATGACCTTACAAAAACAGGGCTTCATTTCCCATATGTTTCAGCGGGATATATTCATGAAGCGACGCGTGTAACAGTCGGATATGGTAGACAACGAGCAGGTTTATTTTGTGTTGGAGGAGTATGTCGATTTGTGCCGGCATCCAACGGTCTAACAGTTTCAATAACGCATAGTTTCTAAATTAAGAAAGATGATGAAAAAGATAGTATATTTAGTCATTTTGGCGGCAGGAGGTTTTACTTCTTGTGACCATATAGAAAATCCGTATCCTCCAGCACTTTCGCAAGGAACTTGGGATTTATATCCCGATGGAGATTCTGCACATTATTATCAAAATGTATATCAAGCATTTGCACCAAACTCGAATACAGACCGTAGTGTTTTGATTGAGGACTTTACGGGACATACATGCATATATTGTCCACCTGCTGCAGTTCAAGCCGAGAACATAAAGGCTGCCAATCCAGGAAGGGTTGTAATTGAGGCCATTCATACCGGTGCTGGAGGGCTCGAGTCATTTCAAGAGCTAAATCCTGCACAAGGGTTTACGCATGATTTTACGTGCCCTGAAGGTTTAGCGATTGGACAACATTTTGGGATTAATTGGCCTGGATCGCCATTTGTTGGAAATCCGTTTGGATCGGTAAGTAGAGCAGACAATGGCTCGGGATACCCTGTCGAAAATCCAAATACTTGGCCCTCATCCACGACGAGTTTACTATCTACAAATGACTTAAAGGTAAATCTGCAAGCTCAAGTTAATTATTATGAAGCAACAAGAGGATTGTTTGTTCATATTGAGGCGGATGTTTTGGATGGGAATTTAACCAATGAACTTCGTTTGGTTGCCCATTTGATCGAAGATTCCCTTGTCGCATTTCAAAAGATACCAGATGGCTCAACAGATTCAAACTATGTACATCGTGATGTTCTTGTTGGAAGCCTAGACAATAACGCCTGGGGGCAGCCCCTAGATGTTGCCCACTTGGATCCGAATGGGAATTATTACTTCAATTACATCTATGAATTGCCAGAGGGATACGATCCACAGAATATGTCGGTTGTTTTCTATGTGCGTGATGCAGTAACTGAAGAGATTTATCAAGTCATTGAAGATCACGTTGATTAAGTACCTATTCCATTATTGAATGCCTTCAGAGCGATTTTAATTTGAGAAAAGCAGTAGCTTTTTCTCAAAAAATGTGCAGTTAATCAATAAATATTTCTTATTTTCAAGAGATAATAAACTACAATCTCATGCTAGAACTCACAAAAAAAATACTGCGCGGTGTTAGTTTCGATGCGCATCTTTTTCAAAAAGAGCTATATAAATCATTAAAATGGATTACTGATTCAGAAGAGATTCAACGATTTCGAGAGTGGTGTATCACAGAGTTTGGGAAAACGTACCCAAAAATTATTGCGAAAGCATTTGCTCAAGTGTCTTAAATCTTGAAAAGGGGTTCTCCCGCTTTATTTTTTCAGTTTGTAGCTGTAACCGAGTGACAACACATAGGTTGATTCTGGACTATCAATTTCAGGTTGAATCATGTAAAAAAGACCAATTGTTTGTTGCTTATCAATGGGGTAGTTTGCTCCAACTCTCAGGCGGTATTTATTAAAACGGTGATCGGTTTGAACTTCATTCCCGACGTATCTGATTTGGTCATTGAAATGATAAAAAATTGAGGCAGCAATATGTGGCTCAAGCTTCGTATTGGGGAGGTTATAGTCAACTTTAAATCTTAGACGCAAATTGTCATTGTTGAGCTCTCCTCCGATGCGGGTGGCGTGAGTATATCGAATTCTCGTGTTGAGATTGAATCTTTTGAGTGCACGAATACCTTTGGCAAGGTCTCTGAATGCCAGGTCCAGTGTCATCCGATGGGTGAAATGCTCGCCAAAAAAGGTTGATTGTGGGCGGTTTGCCAATCGATAATCAATACCTATACGCACATGATCTGAAGGGTCATATTGCATGTAAGGAGAGAGAAAGGTTTGACTGACTTCAGTCACATTTGACTTGAATCGACTTTCGAGCTTCAGTCCGAACTTGAATTCTTTTGATACTTTGTATCGAAAATTACTTCCAGCCCAAAGTTCAAAATCCTTTTGGCTATGCGCACCAATTGGAAGCAGAATGCCAATGGTTACAATAAGGATATTGTACAGTCGAATCATTTAATAATATTAAGACCTGGTGCTGAAACAATTGATTTTTTTTCTGAAATCGTTACTGACGATTCAACTTGAGTTGTACTGCCATCCGAAAGTGACGTAGAAAACACAAAAATGGTATAATCCCCTCGGTTCAATCCACTGAACCGGTAGTTGCCGTTAGCGTCTGTCCGAACAGATTCACTGTAATATTCTTCATCACCATAAATCAGATATACTCTTTCATCTGCTATTGGACCCTCACTTATAAGCGTGCTGCCTGTTACTGCAGATTGACCTTGATTTTGGATGTCCACCAATAGATTCGAAGAGAGCTCGTCGGCATCGGCTACAAATCCAAAAGCAGTGTTTGTTAGTGTCAGGATATCATTGTTTATTGTTGTTACAAAATCATTTCCTGCTGTGGCATTTATGGCGGTTAATGCATTTGCGGCTACCATAGAATTTGTTTCTGTAAAGTCAAACGTAACTTGAATTCCAGTTCGACCCGCTAAATTTGGGTCGGGTTGAACTCCATTGTTCCATTTGAACCACAGGTAGTAAAGTGTTCCTCCAGCAGGCGTATTTAATAGGATGTAGTCCCCATCTGCGATGTCCTCTCCATTCGGAATAATGATTTGTGTGATTTCTGCCTCATCGCTGTTGCTGCCGTTTGTCGCATATTCTTTGGCAGTGATGTGTCCTGTAATGGCAGAAGTTCCTCCAGACCCAGCTTCTTTTTTACATCCTGTAAAGCTTATAACAGCGCCCAAAGCGAGAATTAAAATTTGTTTATTCATCGTATTAATTATTGTATCATGATTTTTCCAGTAGCTACTTTTTCTTGAAATTGTACCTTGTAATGGTAGATTCCAGCGGCAAAATTTTCAAGGCGAACCGTATGTCCTTTACCAAACACAGGATTGCTTTTAAACAGGACTTTTCCTGCCATATCCATCACTTCAATCTGCCCATTTGAAACTTCATTTTGAAATGTAAATGTAAAGTCTTGTTTTCCCGGATTCGGAAAGACTTCAACTGTGTTTTGGGCTTCTACTTCCACTCCAAGGTCTGTGCAGGAACCAAACATATTTGAATCCATCCATTCGATACGGTTGATCAGCCATTGTTTCAAGTAGTCAATTTCTTCTTGGAATGAATTCCCCACAAAACTATTCGGCCAAACGTATTGTCCATGAATTGGCCACCGCTGAAAATTACGTTGCTGAGATTCATCTAAGTAGTCGGCATATCCATCAATTCTCGCCATTAATGAGTCTGTATTCCAAGCTCCTTGGCGCATTTCTTGCCATCGGCAATTCAAATAGTGTACATAATTTTGGTCTTGTACGAGCTTGCCCCACCAAAATGGAACGGATCCTCCACATATTTGATAGAAGTTAATTTGCCATCCAGCAACGGCTGATCCATCACAATAATTTGCATTGCCAAATCCGAGGTTGAAGTCCCAAAGTGGTCCAGCATAGAGTTTCCCTCCTTCGCTTGTACGCACTTTATGCAAAAAACTACTTATGCGGTAACCGTCCACGTTCTTACTGATTTCGTTTACAAGAAAAAAGTCAATGAACGACATCATATCAATATAAGGTGCATAGCCCAGTGTAGGATGACTGAAATTGGGGCCATTCAATGCCGATTCAAAATCTGTCACATACGTCTCAATATAATTCAATTGTGTAGGGTTCAAGCTGTCCAATGAGGGGTCATGACATTGAAAAGTACGCTGGTTGGAAGCCCCGGGGTAAGGGAGATAGGGAGATGACCAAGCGACAACACCGCCCGCCGTGAGTTTGTCGCATTTAATGACGTAATCCCCTGTTAGTTCATTTCCTTCGATATCATTGGTTTCGAGATCATTCGTTCCTACTTTTCCGTCTTTACGCTTAATTTTCTCCATAAAAACATAAACGCCATGGTAGTCTCCATTCAGAACGACTTCAACCAATTTTGTTCGTGGTGTATATTGTCCCAAGTCCCACCCCATGTCATAAGCAAGAACATTACGAATCAGTGATTTGTCGGAATACGGCGCTTGAAGTATCCAATCATTATCCCATGCCATATTAAAAACAGTGATGTCATTGCTCGCGCCAAAGTTATCTCTTGCTTCGAGCCCCCATTGTTTTTTTGGAAACATTTGAGAAGAGGATCCTCTTTTTTCTATTCCAATATTTCCATCAAATTCGTTGAAGGGATCGGTCATGTAATTGCGCACTCCTGGCCCATTGTAAATGATTCCCATTGTTGCATCAATCTTCGGTTCATCTGGGATACTTGCACCTCCTGCCGTGTTAATAACGACGATCGGAAGGTTGGAACTCGAAAAAATCAGGGGAGGATTGAACCAACTTGGAGTTGCCCCGTAATTGTTTGATGTATTATTGATTCCTAAGGAAAGAAAGACACGGGACGACATGTCGCTCGATGATTGAGATTCGTTGTGGGTTTGTACACAAAGTACATTTGCTCCTTGAACCAAATCTGAACTGCTTATGGTTATTGATTCTGGCGCACCTCCCTGATACATTTGTGCCTCATGGAGTCCATCAGCAGCTTGATTATAAGCAGGGTGTCCTTGAGATGTGATGTTGTCACGACCGACTTCAGAACCATTTAAATAAGCAACAAAGGCATCATCATAGTCAATATTAAGTACTGCTGCTTCAATTGCATTTATGTCAACAATATTAAATTCGATGCGCTGATAACACGAGATTGTTGAGGGAAATGTGGTATTGTCATCGTTATCGCCATAACCGAAACCGCCCTGGCCGTTTGTCCACGAGGCATCGTTATAGTTCAAAACAGTCCAGTTGGGGGCAACAGCAGTTGTTGGAGTAATATATTTCCATGTGTCTGTTTCGTAAACAACAGTTTCCCAGTGGTCAATCTGCGCTTGTGAAAACGACAGAAAAAGGAGAGCAGTAAACGTAAGTATAGCATTCATAGTAGTCAGTTCTTCAAAATAATAATTCTTTCAGGTGCGCATCTTGATTAGGTAATATCCCTTTCGTTTAAGAGGAATGCAAGATAGCGAATATTTTGATTTTTATTCATCTAGATAGGCTTCATAAAGTTCTTCGATGAAGCCAAATGCAAATTTATAGAGGTTTGCATCTGTTGAAAGTAGAATAATGACGTCATTTTCTTCTGCTTTTTCTTTGATATTGATGGTGCTCACCTCCAACGGGGTGATGTAACTATCAGGATAAATCAATTTGTTATAGTACCAAAATTCACCATCCCCAAAAAGGTCCCTTGAAAAACCATAATTGAACATCCCCCAGAAATAACTGTCAGCGATGAAAGTCACGATTTGTTGTTTTTGTGACGTATCCCAATCCCAATGAAATTGTGGATATCCCATAGGAAAGGTTGGTAATTCAAAGAGTAAGTTCATTCCTTCGCCAATATCATAGTCTCCAGATCGATTCTTTTCCTCTTTTGTTATTTGATCGAGGACCAAATCGGGCATTGGGGCATTGCGGATTTCACCGATTTTCTGGAGCAAGGAGTCAGCCGCCAAAAATTCACCATATTTGCTCCAATGAATCCCTGCTTTTCCGAATAGTGGATAGGGAGTGGTTGCTTTCATTTCAAGAAACCAAGCATTAAAATCAATATAATTTATTCCCTTTCGGTCAAAAGCCTTTCGGTAACTTTTATAATTTGTTCGGTTTTGTTTATTGAATTGATTTTTCCATTTTTCCGGAATGTATTCGTTACAATAAGATCCTTTTCCAGGAGCAAAAAGGACATAGAGATCGGTTCCTTTTTCTTTGAGGCGTTCTTGAATGAATTTCAGTTTTTCTGATTTTTCCTCAATTGCATTTTCTCCAATAAAATCAATACCCCCAGCTGCTTTGATGTAATTTTCCTCATAGAGATAACTTTCTTTTCCGACAACTACTTCGTTTGCTTTCGCTCGATTGAACAGCCAATAATGGCGTTCGTTGTTGAGACGGATAAATTCTGAACGAAAACCAAACTTGGTATTCAGATATGCGGCATTCGTTTTTTGGAAGTCTCCGCTGTGCCATCCATCCCAACTAAATGGGGTAAATTGAGGTTCTGTAATTGCACCATTTAATGGGCGTTCTTCACGGAATTTGAAGTATTGTTGTAGTGCAGGAACACACAACATTAGAACGATGCCGATGAAAAGCGCATATTTCGTGATCTGTATGATTTTTTCTTTCATCAGAATCGGAAATAGATGAACGGATTAAATCCTTCCCCGGTAATAGAGCTGAGAGAGAATGTAAATAAAACACCTGCTATCAATAGATAGGTGACTTGTCGTAAGAGATGCACGTTGGCTTCATTGTAGATGACGTTTTGCAAATAGCGCCCGAACTTTGTTAGGCAGACAAATGATATTATTACAGACAAGACGAGTACGGCCACTGTTTCTCTCGACAGCTCAACAAGCTCCCAACCGTTAAAATAGAACATATGTCCCAAATAGGTCCACGCTCCATTGAGGTCTTCAATACTGAAAAAAACCCAGCCGATAACTACGACTAAAAAGGTAAATGCAACACTTGGAACAGTACCGATTTTCTCTAGAAGAGTTTTGAGAAATAAGCGGTCTAAAATTAAGAATGAACCGTGAAATGCACCCCAAATCACAAAGTTCCACGACGCACCATGCCAGAGGCCGGAGATCAGAAAAACAAGCCAAAGATTAAAAAACAATTTGAATTTGGAATTCACTTTATTTCCTCCGAGTGGGATGTACAAGTAATCTTTCATCCATTGTCCAAGTGTGATGTGCCAGCGCCGCCAAAACTCTGTGATGCTGCGGGAATTGTATGGGTTGTTGAAGTTTTCTGGAAATGTGAATCCCATCATTTTTCCCAATCCGATTGCCATATCAGAATAGCCAGAAAAATCGAAATAAATTTGAAATGTATAGGCCAAAATCCCAACCCATGATGTTAGAAATGTAAGTTGATCAGCTGGCAGAGCCATGATTTCAGTTGCTTGTAGTCCGAGAACATTTGCAACAAGTACCTTTTTTGCCAGACCAATACAAAAGCGAAAGAAACCGAAGAGTTTGTCATCAATTGTTTCTTTGCGCTCGGTGATTTGATCTGCGATGAGGTTGAATCGGACGATTGGACCTGCAATCATCTGTGGAAAAGACATGATGTAGAGAAGGTAATGGTGGATATGTTTCAGGGGTTTGTTCGTTCCCCGGTAAACATCAATCGAATACGTTAGTGTTTGAAAGGTGTAGAAGGAAATCCCAATGGGCAACGCCACTTGCGTCCATCCAATTTGTTCGAATCCAATTGCATAAAGAAGTTCATTGAAATTATCGACAAAAAAGTTGGCGTATTTAAAGTAGGCCAGTAGTCCCAGATTCATGCCAATTGAAAACACCAGGAACAAGCGTTTTAGCTTTTGATTTTTGGCTTTGTGTAAGCGCTGAACAATGAAATAATCAATGATTGTTGAGCCCAGTAAAATGTACACGAAAAAAGGAGCACCCCAGGCATAAAATGCGATACTGGCGAGTAAAATCCACCAGTTTTTAAGTTCTCTAAACTTTCCAAATAAAACATACACCACTAAAAAAGCGGGCAGAAAGTATAAAAGAAAGAGTGTACTACTAAATACCATTTGCGCTCAATTGGGATTGCCTTTTCAAGGCCGTCAAAGTAGTCAAAAATAAGGGATTACTCAAATTCAATAAGAACAGCTCCTTTTTCTACAACATCATCAGTTGAGATGTTAATTTCTTTGACAATTCCAATTCCTTCAGCCTTCAAAACATTTTCCATTTTCATGGCTTCGAGCGACAAAATTTCAGCTCCGACTTCTAAGGAATCGCCGACCGCAACGGCGACGTTCACAATACGACCGGGCATGGGAGCTTGGAGTTCTTTGAGTTTTTTGATTTTGGGTTTGTCCAGCCCCATTGCTGCGATCAAGTCATCGAGCTCTCCTTTTTTCCTAACCTCAAATACACGGTGATTGATTTTTAATTTCAATCGATTGCTTTCCGTTGCTTCTTCTAAAACTTCTCCAAAAAAGATATTTTCGCCCAGTTCAATATGAAAGAATTTTTCGTTGTCCCATTTTACCACTGCACCATTATCTCCTGAAGTTTCTTTTCCGTCAATGCTCCAAATACGATTCATCATTTGTCATGAATTTGATACAAAAATAAAAGAATCCACGTCCAATAGTCTAGAATTTTCTCTTCAATTCAATTTTATTCCTCAGATTTGTACTCTATTAAAATTCGAGATATGAAAAAAGTTCTGATGTACACACTGTTGCTTTTAGCTGCATCATGTGGAATTAATAAAGAAAACAAATCTACTGCTGAACAACCAAGCACGGAGGCTGAAGTTTCTGGGGAAATTACAGATTCAGGAAGTTCAGATCCATACGAGGTCGTTCTAGAACGTCCGAAGTACATGCCCTCTGAGACGGTACTTACAGATTTGGTTCATACAAAACTCGAAGTTGATTTTATCTGGAAAAAATCACAAATGAACGGCGTGGCAACGATTACTGCAACACCTCATTTTTATCCATCCGATGAACTTATTCTTGATGCGAAAGGGATGGAGATCAATTCAGTTCAAATGAACGGAAGCACCTTGGAGTTCTCTTACATCAATGATGTGCTCAACATTCAATTGGACAAGGTGTACGCCAAGGGACAGGCGTACACGGTTGTTATTGATTATTTGGCAAAACCAGACGAGAGAAAAACAGGAGGAAGTAATGCAATTACATCTGATAAAGGATTGTTTTTTATTAACCCGAAAGGAGCTCAGGATGGAAAGATGCCTCAAATTTGGACGCAAGGAGAAACGGAATCGAGTTCTGTATGGTTTCCAACCATTGATGCGCCAAATGCGAAAACAACACAAGAAATATTCATAACGGTTGAGGACAAATATGTGACACTTTCTAACGGGGAACTGGTTTCTAGTCAAGCTGTAGAAGGAGGAAAACGCGTGGATCACTGGAAGCAAGAATTGCCGCATGCTCCTTATTTATTTATGATGGGTATTGGAGAATTCAAGGTCGTTAAAGATTCATATACCCGTCCTGACGGAACAGAAATGGAGGTCAATTATTATGTTGAACCAGAATGGGAAGCTTCTGCGAAAGGAATATTTGGTGAAACGCCTGAAATGATCAAGTTTTTCTCTGAATTGCTTGGTGTCGAATATCCATGGGACAAATACCACCAAATCGTTGTAAGAGATTATGTCTCTGGAGCGATGGAAAATACGGGAGCTGTAATTTTTGGTGATTATGTCTATCGTACGGACAGAGAATTGTTGGATGGCAACGATCAGTCAACAATTGCACATGAGTTGTTTCACCATTGGTTTGGTGATTTGGTGACTTGTGAGTCGTGGTCAAATTTGACTTTGAATGAGTCGTTTGCGAATTATTCTCAATACCTGTGGGACGAGTATCGTTATGGAATGGATGAAGCAGATTACCAAGCTGAGATTGAAGGGAACGGATATTTTAGATCTTCCAGTATGCAAGGGTACCACGATTTGGTATGGTTTGATTATGATGACAAAGAGCAAATGTTTGATGCGCATTCTTACAACAAAGGAGGTCGAATTTTACATATGTTGCGGAATTATTTGGGTGATGATGCATTTTTCGCTTCGTTGAACAAGTACCTGACGGACAACAAATTCAAGACTGCGGAGTTTCACAACTTAAGACTGGCCTTTGAGGAGGTCACTGGAGAAGATTTAAACTGGTTTTTCAACCAGTGGTATTTGGGCTCTGGACATCCTGAATTGAAGTTTACACAACAGATAGATACTGTCAATCGCAAGTTGATTGTTACCGTTGAGCAAACACAAGATTTGGAGCGTTCACCCATTTATAAAATTCCATTTGAGATTGCTGTATTTGATGCTGCAGGAAAACATGTGCACCCAATAGAACTCGATGCATTAAAAGCATCTTTTGAATTTGGATACACTGGGATATTGAATGCCTACATTTATGACGACCAACAAATGATTTTGTGTCAAAAAGAGGAGAGCAAATCGGTTGAACATTCCATCAATCAATATTATTTGGGTGAGCGCTATATGGCGCGGAAGGATGCGTTCATGAATGGCGTTCCAGAAAAAGCGACGGAGCTGAGTGATGCATCGCAGCAATTGGTCTTGGATGCTTTGGAGGATTCTTTTTGGCACATACGAACGCTTGCCTTGGGTAAAGTAGGACAATTAAATGGGGGCTATGCATCACGGGCAAGCGAGATTGTAGGAGACATCTTAAAAAATGATCCAAAATCAGACGTTCGAATTGCCGCTCTGTCTGCGATAAAAGCACTGGTAGATGACACCTCAGTATTGACTTCTTTGTACAAGAACCGGATTAGTGAAGACCGTTCTTATTCCGTTCTTTCGGTTGCATTGAAAGAATTCGCAGGTATAGATGTTGAGGGAGCCATGAAATTGGCAGAGACATTGGAAACGGAGCGTTCCTCAAAGATTGTATACGGGGTCACTCAATTGTATGCCGTAAAAGGAGGGCCTGAGAAATTTGATTTCATAAAAAAAGCCTTGAACGGAAAAGTCGTACGTGGATTTGATCGTTTGGGTGTATTGAATTCATTGACAATCTTTGTCACTCGCCAGGAACCGCAGGTGGCTGAGCAAGCATTGGAGCTTTATGCAAATCAATCTGAAAATGGAGGGATGTATATGATGATGTTTTTACCACAGAACTTGAGCTATCTCAACAGGCACTTTTCCAAAAAGCTGAGTGAATTAAAAGAAGAGTTGGCAGCACACGAAGAAAACAACGATGCATTGTATGCTGATCAAACCCGCAAAAAAATTGCGGCATATAAAAAGGTGCAGAACAGCTACATGAACTTAGCCAAACAATTGGAAAAAGAGGCTAAAGAAGACACCACGCATGAGGAAGAAGGTGCTGGGCGTTGATTTTTTAGCTTGCCCATTTTACTCTAGGAATCCTATTTTAACGGCATTTTAGGAATATTTTTACTTTCCTTCAAACGGCGACTTTCATTGATGCCGTCGCGTTTTATTGTCTGAAATTGCTGTATTTTGGCGCAATTTTTCGCAGTTATAAAGTCCAAACTTGGAAAAATATTGTCGTATTACATAGCATCATTCGTTTTGTATCAATTGCCTCGATTCACTAACTTTGTTTCAGCGTCTCGCACTGCTGTGGATTCAAATTTGTAAAAAATCGATTTGATAATGACCTAAAAATGCCTACGGAGGCTATTGCTCATAAGAATTTATTAAATGTTAGAAACGTGCGTGCGTCATCTTTAAACCATGATGCTCGCTTGTAAACAAACGCTGAATTTCAATTTGGCTATTAAGAATGAAAATGAACAAAAACAAATACCTCCTCCTTATGAAAAAAGTATTCTTTATTATCTCTCTATGTTGCTTTACTTCACTAACTGCGCTTTCTCAAGATGCATTGGTTGAAGACGGAGCATTTCCTGAAGCTGAATTTGATGAAGCGATATGTTCACTTCTTCATCTACGACAAAAAAACAGAATCCATCGTATTCGAAGACAAACTTGAAGCAGGAACAGTGGATTGGCATTCGGATTATGAAATTGTTGCCATTTCTAGAGTTAAAAATGCAAACGACGGTACTCGGACCATACGCGAGTACTAATACGATGTGCAAAAACGAGAAAAAAGGGCCGTGGAGGATTGATTTCTATAGAGATTAAAGAAAAAGCAAAAAATTAGGTGCACCACTAGGCACTCTGGTACATCTTGATTTAAAGCAAAAACTGAATTGAAAACGAATGAAATCCTGACGAAGGGAGATGAAATCTAAATTTTTCATTTCACGCATCCATTGGATAAATTTTTTTGTTTAAAATCTTGTCATTTCCAAAATTGAAAGTATATTTGATTAAATATTCGTCATAAAGATGATTAATAATTGATCAATGAAACATTTAAAAATTGGTGACCAGGCACCAGAATTTACTTCCAAAGACCAAAACGGTTCGGATGTTCACTTGTCCGATTACAAAGGGAAACGTGTTGTCGTTTACTTTTATCCAAAAGACAATACTCCCGGATGTACCGCTCAAGCATGTAACCTTCGCGACAATTACGATGCAATCGTAGAAAAGGGGATTGTGATTCTAGGTGTTAGCATGGACGATGAGAAAAAGCATCAGAATTTCATTTCTAAATTCGACTTGCCCTTTTCTCTTATCGCTGATACTGAAAAAGAACTTCTTCACCTTTTTGGTGTATGGGGAGAGAAAAAGTTTATGGGTAAAATCTACGATGGCATTCACAGAACAACCTTTGTGATGGATGAAGATCATACGATTATTGGAATCATCGAAAAGCCAAAAACAAAAGATCATGCACGAGAAATACTTGAAATTTATGGAGATTAATTTTAGAACGTAAATAGCTTACGATCTAAGGTGCAATCTTTGTAGCATACAAAACAACAAAGTGTGTGCGTTTTGATGAATAGCGGCGGTGCCGTTCAACCCATTAAATAAAACATCAATACGAACCACGAATAATTAAATACGATATGGCAGGAAAAGAAATTAACGCAGAAAAATTAAAAGCTCTAAAGCTTACAATGGACAAACTTGATAAGACGTACGGAAAAGGTACGGTTATGAAGTTGGGAGACGAAGCAATTGAAGAAATTGAGGTGATTCCGACAGGGTCGTTGACATTAGATTTAGCACTTGGTGTGGGAGGTTTGCCAAAAGGAAGAGTGGTCGAGATATACGGACCGGAATCCTCAGGGAAAACAACCTTGGCAATTCATGCCATTGCTGAAGTGCAAAAACAGGGAGGCATTGCTGCAATTGTAGATGCAGAACATGCTTTTGATCAGTTTTATGCCCAAAAGTTGGGAGTCGATATAGAGAATCTATTGATTTCACAGCCAGACAACGGAGAACAGGCTTTGGAAATTGCAGACAACCTCATTCGTTCTGGAGCAATTGACTTGTTGGTTGTGGATTCAGTGGCAGCCTTAACCCCAAAAGCTGAAATTGAAGGTGAAATGGGAGATTCACAAATGGGACTTCAGGCCCGCTTGATGTCAAAAGCATTGCGTAAGCTTACAGGGTCAATCAATAAAGCAAATTGCTGCTGTATTTTTATCAATCAATTGCGTGAGAAGATTGGTGTTATGTTTGGAAATCCTGAGACAACTACGGGCGGTAACGCTTTGAAATTTTATTCATCGGTTCGAATTGATATTCGTCGCTCAAGTCAAATTAAAGATGGAGACGAGGTAATTGGAAACCGCACAAAGGTCAAAATCGTCAAGAACAAAGTGGCACCTCCATTCAGACGCGCAGAGTTTGATATTATGTATGGAGGTGGAATTTCGAAGGTAGGTGAAATTCTCGACCTTGGTGTGGATTTGAACATCATCAATAAAAGTGGTTCTTGGTTCTCATATGGAGAAACACGATTGGGACAAGGACGCGATGGAGTGAAAGCGATTATCAAAGACAATCCTGAGTTAATGGAAGAGCTTGAGGTGAAAATTAAAGATGCTCTTTCTCCATCAGCTGAGGTTGAACTGATGGAGTAAGGCAACTGCAGTGAAGTGTGATTTCAATGGCAGCTGACAAAGAATAAGCATGGAACGAGCATATCGTAATAAACGGTGTTTCGACGAGAGTTGGAGCACCGTTTTACGGTTTTAAGAGCTAACGTGTCTGCTGTCTTAATTCAAAATCATGAAATTCAAGTATATTCACATGTGTATGGTTAGTTTGCAATAAACAAAGGCTTGTTTTACAAATCGAAAAAACAAAACGAATTTTGATGAATGTTACCGTCATTATTAATGGCTCAAGAAAGCTTTCCAGCGCGGCAAATCTGGCTTTAAAGTTGCTCAATGCAGTGCCTGAACTCGATGTGTTGCAAATTTATACTGAAGGTCCTAAACATGCAACCTTTCTTGCAATTCAACATGCAGAAAAAACTGATTGTATTGTCGCCATAGGTGGTGACGGAACTTGCAATGAGGTTGTTCAGGGAATCGTGGGATCTGGAGCTGACGTACGTTTTGGTCTTATTCCGAATGGCACTGGGAATGATTTTCTACGGATGCTTGATACTTTTGACCCGACAACCTTTGTGCAAAACGTAAGAGACAATCGGTCGTCCTTTATTGATATTGGGAAAGTAACGTTAGACGGAAATGTACGATACTTCGCAAATATTGCTGATGTAGGGTTTGGGGCAAAAGTTGTTGAATTGATGAATACCCAACGAAAAGTGCCGTTATCAGGGAAACTGTCTTATTCGTTGGCCATCATCCGTGCATTTTTCGCTTACAAAAAACAAAGAGTTCGATTGATAGGAGACGACTTTGAATACGAAGGTAAAGTGCTTCTGGTTGCTTTTTGCAATGGGTCGACCTTCGGTCATGGTCTTACCATTCATCCTGATGCGCGGCTCAACAATGGAAAAATTTGTATTGCTGTAATTGGTGATGTATCGCTCTTTACTTATTTCAGGAAATTGAAAGATTTAAAGCGGGGGCGGAAAATTCAACACCAAGAGACGTTTTATTTTGAATCAAAATCAATTAAAGTAAATACAATGGGCGCTCAGATGGAAATGGAAGGAGACGGCGAACTTTTTGGTCAGGGAATTCAAGAGGTAGAGATTCTGCCTGAGCGGATTTGTCTAATAAGTTCAATTTGAAAGGGCATACAAATCAATGGATTTCAATTTTGCGCCTACTGCGTTGAGATCATCAATTAAGAATTGTGCAGATACAGTAGCTCCCGATATTCCATCAATGTTTTTATTGAGCTCAAATCCGTTGTTCTTTCCAATGAATTGTCGTAACCATTTTGGGCGACAGATTTCATAACCATATTGACCGCCATAATTCGCGATGTCTACTTTTTTTATGTTTAATTCTGTGTCGTAGACAACGATATAATCAAACGTCTCATACGACTGAACATTTGGATTGGTCGGTGCGGCACAACCTCCAACACGGCAACCAAAAGCAGTGGTATAACATGCATATCCAATTGTTTTACCACC
>Ga0228650_1000209_pt1 | contig 20400 bp, 15 predicted proteins | sample 62DmetaG_FD_183171 | JGI IMG/M metagenome (GOLD analysis project Ga0228650, IMG submission 183171) | Seawater microbial communities from Monterey Bay, California, United States - 62D | ecosystem: Environmental > Aquatic > Marine > Coastal | place: USA: California | collected 2016-10-28
AACATCCACAATTACCGCATTTCTACTCGAGCATGCAGGAATGGAGCCCGGCTGGTTAATTGGCGGTGTGCCGCGTGATTTGCCAGCGGGTGCGCAACTGGGCACTGGGAAAGCTTTCGTGATAGAAGGGGATGAATACGACAGTGCCTTTTTTGATAAGCGCGGTAAATTCATTCACTATCGGCCGCAGATTGCGGTTTTGGGCAACCTCGAATTCGACCATGCGGATATTTTCCGTGATCTGCAGGATGTGCAGCGCAGCTTTCAGCATTTTCTTCGCATCATCCCAAGTTCTGGAGCAGTACTGGTAAATGGGGATGACGATCATTTAACTGCATTATTGCCGGCGCCTTGGACAAAGGTGATTCGCGTAGGCATAGGTCCAAATAACGACTTAATTCTAAGTGATTTCACGGATGGCCCTCAGGGTGCGAGTTTTGAGCTTGTTTGGAAAGGCGAACGATGGGCACGCATAGATTGGCGATTGCATGGTCTTTTTAATGCCCGCAATGCCGCGATGGCTGCGCTGGCTGCAGCATTAGCAAGCGGTTGTGCGCAACCGACGGACTTTTCACTCGAGGCCTTAGCCAATTTCAATGGTGTGCAGCGTCGCCAAGATATTTTGTACGCATCCAACGATTGGGTGGTCGTTGAGGATTTTGCTCATCACCCGTCTGCAGTTGCTGGTGCATTGGAAGCGCTGCGATCCGCATACCCGGAACGTTACATTCACGCTTGTTTTGAACCGCGCAGCAACACTGCGGTCAAGGCACTCTTTCAAGATCAGTTCACAGAGGCGCTTCGCCAAGCGGATGCGGTGTCTTTTGCTCCGGTGCATCGCGCTGAGCGCCTAGACCCCGAAGGTCGTTTGGATACGATGCGAATGGCTGCTGAATTGAATGCTGCTGGGCGTACCGCGAATGCCTATTCCTGCCATAAAACATTACTTGACGGTATTAAAGGTATTGTTGCGGCGAACGCGGGCGGCTTAGTCGTTTTCTTTTCGAACGGATCGTTTGATGGCATTCAGCACAAAACAGTGGCCTTATTGCGAGAGAGTCGCACAGAGCCACATTCACTAAGTAATTAGTCTTTGAAAGTTTTTAGAAAATATCTTGCGAAGCTCCGCTTCGGCTAAATCCGTTTCATTGAAAATACTATTTATAAAGCCCGACATATCGGGCTTTTTTTGTCGTTTAGGGTAAACCCGAAGGGGATAGTCCGAACCATAGAGTACTTTATCGGCCCCGACGCTATTGATGATACTTCGAAAAATAGAGGGCTGGTAGAGCAGTGGACTGGCAGCGGTGTCGTAGTAAACATTTTTTAGGATTTTACGAAGGCGTGGGTTGTGCTCATAAAATGCTAGACCGCCGCCCCAGTGGGCTAAAATCAGACGTAAGTCTGGACTAGCGATGGCCATGTTAACAAATTCGTTGAGCGGTGTCTGGCAGCTGCCGGGCTGTGGGATACCCGCGGCCTCCGTCACGTGTAGGTTGACTGGCCAATTGTGGGCCGTACACCATTCTGCCAATGCTTGCCAACCTAGGCTATGCGAGTTGAATCCTTGTACGCCCATGTGAAGTTCGCCAACCCCGCAGAAACCAAGCTCTCGGGCGTCTTCCAACTGCTGAATGACTTTAGGGGCGCTTGTATTCGGCTGAATTGCAGCGTAGCCGATAAAGCGGTCGGGGCATTTTCCTAACCAAGCGGCAATTGCTTCATTCTGCCAGCGACATGTGACTTCGTTCTCCCAGTACCAGCCCAACAATACCGATCGACTGACGCCCGCTGTCTTCATCGCCTCCCTGTGTTCGTCCATATTGGCCCAGCCCTGTATCGATGGGCGACCTTCAGGGGCGACAAGCTTCAGCCAATGACTTTCATTTTGAGCCTGTGCCCACGCGTGCGGGTCAGTGCTAGCCGCCTCAGGAAAGCAGTGCGTGTGGCAATCGATGATATGGTCGGACAGCATCGAGGTGTAGGGTCGTATAAAATACGAAATGAACACGAGCTTTTTTCGAGCTTGTTTCGTCGCTCGAAGCTGTTTTTCTGACGCGTCTATTATGAAGCGCACGCATCACTGTTCTCAACTTCGTCAATCCGATGCAGGATCTATAGTTACCCTTGCGGGTTGGGTGGATTCTGTACGCGACCACGGAGGAATTCTCTTTGTCGATCTGCGTGATCGTGAGGGGCTTACGCAAATTGTTTTCGATCCGGAAAATAAAGAATTGGAGGCTAAGTTTGGCTCAATTAAACCGGAGTCGGTCATTGCAGTAAGCGGCCGTGTCGAGGCGCGTATCGCTGAGGCAGTGAATCCAAACCTAGCCACGGGTGAGGTAGAAGTGCATGCGACGCAGTTAAAGATCCATAATGTTTCCAAGACCCCGCCGTTTCCGATGGATGATTCGGCGGACAAAACGAGTGAGGATTTACGTATGACGTATCGCTATCTCGATTTGCGGCGTAGCTCCAACATTGATATTCTTCGACTGCGTCACAAAACCTGTAAAGCGATTCGCAGTTACATGGACGATAACACCTTCATTGAGGTGGAGACGCCGATGCTCTTTAAGAGTACACCTGAGGGCGCGCGCGAATTCTTGGTTCCGAGTCGTATGAATCCCGGTGCATTTTATGCGCTGCCGCAATCGCCACAGCAGTATAAGCAAATGTTGATGGTCGCTGGCTTAGAGCGCTACTACCAATTGGCACGCTGTTTCCGCGACGAAGATCTGCGTGCGGACCGACAGCCTGAATTCACGCAGCTGGATATCGAGCTATCCTTTGTCGACCGCGAAGAAATGTATGCGCTCATCGAGGGGCTTATGCAACGCGTCTGGAAGGATGTTCTAAATGTTGAGATCAAGGCACCTTTCTTGCGCATGAGTTATTATGATGCCATGAATCGATTTGGCGTTGATAAGCCTGACATGCGGTTTGAGATGGAACTGCAGGACTGCGGTGAGATTTTTAAGGATTCGACGTTTAAAGTGTTTTCCGGCGCGATCGCGTCAGGCGGAGCAGTCAAGGCCTTCAATGCCAAGGGACTCGCCGATTTGACGCAGGGTGAATTACGCGGCCTAGAAGATGCTGCTAAGTCGCTGGGAGCCAAGGGCCTCGCATTTATTAAATCTGAAGGTGGTGAATGGAAGTCACCGATCCTTAAATTCTTTTCCGAAGCAGAGAAGGCTGCGATTCAAGAGCAATTACAGGTCGAGGATGGTGATATTGTCTTCTTCGCAGCCACCGAATGGGAGCGAGCCTGCACCATTTTGGGTCGTGTTCGCTTGGAAGCCGCACAGTTGTTAGTCAAGCGCGGTAAGTTAACCATTGATCCTGCCGATTATAAGTTCCTTTGGGTTATTGAATTCCCCCTCATGCTTTTCGATGAAGAGCAAGGACGCTTTGCAGCTTCGCACCATCCATTTACTGCACCCGTCGAAGAAGATATACCACTATTAGATAGTGATCCAAAGAAGGTCCGAGGGCAGCATTATGACCTTGTGCTCAATGGCGTTGAGTTGGGTGGTGGCTCCATCCGTATTCACCAGCCGGACGTGCAGAAAAAGGTTTTTGAGGATGTGCTCCAAATCGAACCGGATGTCGTTGAAAGCCGTTTCGGATATATGTTGAAGGCATTTGAATACGGCGCACCGCCACATGGTGGTATTGCCTTCGGTCTGGATCGCATGGTCACAATTCTTGCACAACGCAGTAGTATCCGTGATGTCATCGCCTTCCCTAAAAATCAGCGCGGACAAGAGATGATGACTGCGAGTCCAGGCATTGCCACGGACAAACAACTCAAGGATCTCTATATCAAAGCATTGCAACCTAAAAAAGAGGCGCCATAACACTGTTACGTGTAGCTATTTTCGACTGGAACCTAGAGGCGACTCTAGGTTTCTTTATGTCTGATTATGTCCTATCGTTCATTCTTACGCTTACTGCTTAGCCTTATTGCTGCGACTCATCTTGAGGCGCAGTTCAACAGTATCGTTCCGTCGGCCCCGGTTAAGGATTTTCGTTTCCCGCAATTCGGTGAAAATGGATACACACAATGGGTACTGCGCGGCAAGGAGGGCATTTATGATAGTGCTAAGCAGATACGTGTCGAAGAAATGCTTCTACGCCTTTACACCGGTGATGAACGTATGGCCGTGGAAATGACACTGAATAGTCCATCGGCAACACTGCGTCTCGATGCAAACCAAGCTGAGTCAGATCAATCGATCCAGATCGTCGGGGGCAACTTCCACATCACAGGCAAGGGCTGGACCTGGGATGGTAAGCTCAAGGAAATTGTCATACTCGCAGATACACGCGTCGAATTTAAGGAATCGATCGTCGAAAGTATGACCGGAATGAATCCACTGTCAGTGGATCAACCCAGCACTGATATTCGGAGTCAACGCTTACGCCTACGCACCACAGAGGAAGCCTATCATTTCAATTTCGAGGGAGATGTTGTCGTTCAATCAGCAAATATGTATTTAACTGCTGGTACCTTACGCGCTCAAGCAGCTACGCCTAGTGGCGCAACACAACATCAAGATATCAAAGCACCTTCTGAGGTTGGAGTTGACTCTTTGCGTAAGATTCACGCTCGCGAGGCTGTTTCTCTAATGCATTCCGGGCGAACCGTTCGTGCGAACCGTGCAGAATTCGATCCTCGTGAAGGGCTCGCTCATTTTGAAGGTGAAGCTGTAGTGGAGGTGGAGGGCGCGTACTTAACTGGAGCTTCGATACGCTCGAAGCAGGGCGTAATGGAACTTTCTGGCTCTGATGAGTTTGGTCGAGCGAAGATGCGGATCAAGCAAGTGGGCGGGTTAGGGATCCAAGGAGCATCAAGTATGGGCGAGGTTACTTCAGTACATGCGGACCACATTCGAATGGAGCAAGTCACAGATCATCACCACTTCGCTTTCACGGGCTCGGTTGATGTACAGTCGGGACCGCTGCAGTTGAAGTCAGACTCCATGACGGTTACCTCAAGGCATGCGGTTGATGTGGGTTCAGATGATGCACGGTCAATGCAAGTAGGTGCCGTGCAGCAACTCATAGCGAAGGGCGATGTGCAAATTGATCGAAACGGGCAAAGAGCGACGAGCGACGAGGCGTTTTTTTATCCGCAAACAGGTCGAGCCAAACTCTTTGGTAATCCAATCATTAATCGTCAAGAGGTGCAGTTAAGAGGCGCACAAATGGAGCTATTAGAGGGCGAGGCTATCGTACGTGGAGGGCCGGAAGAGGATCAACTTGTTGAAGTCACTTTACCGACACTGCCAAACCTTGGTTATCCATCGGTTGCTGTGGATCCGCAACAACCAACCGAACGACTCGCAGCGAACGAACAAAGGCCTACGCTGGTACGTAGTGAATCATTGCGCATGAGCGAAGCCGGAGACCTCACCATTTTCAAATTCGATAAATCAGTTGCAGTGAGCGCAACAAATTTAGAAGCCAGTTGCCAGCGCATGGATGTATTCACTGAAAACAATAATGCCAATGCGGGCGATGCATCTTTGATGGACCAGTTCGAAGTACGTCGTATCGAAGCCTTTGATACCGTACGTATTGAGCAGGAAGGACGACTTGCTACGGCCAACGCAGCAACCATCGTGCCTGCATTGGGGCGATTAACTCTAGAAGGAGATGCAGTGGTGGTCGATGACTCCGGCCGTGTATCTGGCCATCGCGTCACAGTGAGTCAGGGGCAGCGTCGAGCCATTGTCGAAGCGGGCGAGGGGCAACGCGCCAGAGTTACCTTGCCCGAACTTGCTGATCCGAGCAATTAGCAAAGGAATGGGTTGCGGAAGACGAATCGATCACTTTTGATACGCAACTTATGGATGATTCTCAAGAGCGCCCGCGCATTGAAACTCGCGGACTTGTTCGCGAATACGGCTCTCGGCGGGTGGTCGATGACGTTAATATTAACATTAGCGCAGGCGAAGTCGTTGGTCTACTTGGGCCGAATGGTGCCGGCAAGACCACCACATTTTACATGGTCGTAGGCTTGATTCCAGCGACAGAAGGTGAAGTTTATTTAAACCAGGAGAACTTGACGACTCTACCGATGTACCGGCGTGCACGTATGGGGATTGGCTACTTGCCTCAGGAAGCATCGGTATTTCGTAAGATGACCGTAGAACAGAATATCCGCGCCGTTGCCGAAACACTGCCACTTAGCAGATCTCAACGTGAAGCATGTGTGCAGGATCATTTAGTGGAATTAGGACTCGAGCGCTTGGCGAAGCAAAAGGCGTATACTTTGAGCGGCGGTGAGCGTCGTCGGCTAGAAATATCTCGTGCGCTGGTTTGTAAGCCTAAGTTTCTACTCATGGATGAACCTTTCAGCGGCGTGGATCCTATCAGCGTCAGTGAGGTTCAAAAAATCATCTTACAGCTCAAAAAGCGTGGGATCGGAGTCCTGATTACTGACCACAATGTGCGCGAAACCTTACGAATTGTGGACCGTGCATACTTACTGCATGAAGGTTCAGTGCTGAGTGAAGGCCCAAGTGACTTTTTGATTAACGACCCGAAAAGCCGTGAGTTTTATTTGGGAGAAGATTTTAACCTCTAAGTGCGACCCCTTACCCCATGGCAAAGCAGAAAAACCCACCACAATTTATTGAGGCTGTCCCTGTCCTTGATTTCTACAATTCTTTCCGTGAGCCGCTTGAACTCGAGCTTGTAGCTGGCGAGAAGGGCATGGATAAGACGATCCGAGAGCGCAGTCTAAACCGTCCGGCGCTCGCGATAGCGGGATATTTTAAATACTTTGCGAGCAAGCGAATCCAACTCTTTGGCGCAGGCGAGATGGCCTATCTACGCGACCTGGATGATGCGCAGGAAGCGACCATATTAACTCAGTTAATGGAGCGCAAGGTGCCGTGCATTCTTATTTCTCGGAATCTAGCGCCTTCTAAAACGATGCGTCGTTTAGCTGATAAGTTTGCGACACCTTTGATTCGTTCGCCGCTTAAATCAAAGACCATTACGACCGAAGCCACGTTACTTTTGGAGGAACGCTTTGCGCCGCGCACCCATATTCACGGCACGCTGCTTGATATTCGCGGCATCGGCACAATGATCTGCGGAGAGAGTGGTGTGGGTAAGAGTGAATGTGCACTCGCACTGATCGAGCGTGGCCATAGCTTGGTTGCGGATGATTTGACTTACGTGAAACGCTTGAGCGATCGCGAATTAATCGGCACTTCGTCAGAACTGAGCCGAGGTTATATGGAATGTCGTGGCTTAGGCATCATTAACATCGCTGACCTTTTTGGTATTCGCTCGTTACGCTTAAACAAGCGTATCGATATGGTGATTAATTTCAAGGCATGGTCAGCCGGGATGCATGAAGAGCGTACCGGCTTAGAAGAGAATCACATGGAAATACTAGGGATTAAGGTGCCGATGATGGAAATCCCTGTGCGCCCAGGTCGTGACATGGCTCGTTTGGCCGAAGTAGCTGCAATGGTTCAGGCCCTTAAGTTGATGGGGCACGACTCAGCCGCGGAATTTAACGATCGCCTCATTGAACATATGAGCGATGGAAAATAATTTCGTGGATACACCCGCATAAATAACGGTATTAAGATGAGGTTCAATGAGCTCTTTCAAAGTATCGAAATTGCGCATTTTCAGCCACTAATGAAAGCGTTCAAACGGGTGCTAGGTTTTGTATAAAACTTGTAAAAACCTCCTTCACGTGAATTGTGAATAACTTGTGCAGAAGTTGGCCTTGCAAAGACCGCTTCGCTTCCACTTTTATCCTCAACGTGCTGAACCGCTTTTGAAAATTGCCCTCTCAGCACTTTTTATCACCATTCGTCCTCTTTCCAAAATTTATCACTCAGTTTCCTAAGTTGTTTATAAAAAAGAACTAATAGATCGTTCATGGCGCAGGGGTACGGTCTGGCCAGTGCCTTGTGTCTGTTTCCCCTTCAGCTTAGCTTGGGTCGGTCATTTACGTATCTTTTTATACGACAATTATGTAACGGTCACTGTGAACAATTACAGCTCTCACTAGATCCATGTCGAATCCATCAACTAGCCTGACCTTGTGGGATGGCATCTCTAACGAACTAAAAATGCTTTTCCCGGAAGACCTCTACGACATGTGGTTTGAGGGTTTGGATTGCATCAGTGAGTCAGATGATACCTTGACCTTGCAGGCGCCGAATGAATTCAACGCCATATGGATTGAAAATAACTATTTGGATATCATCACACAGCAAGCCCGTGCGCAGGCTGGCTCGGCCATTAAAGTTGCGATTGAAGTGGATGTCGCAACCACAACTCCACGCGATGAGGACCCAGCAGATGTTGTTGCAAATAATCGTATCGCTCAAAGTACACAGATTCCGGGAGCTGCGAATCGAAGCACATCACGTTCAGAAATCAAGACACCCGGTCGATTACTGATCAATCCACGTAACACTTTTCAGAATTTTGTTGTTGGATCTGGGAATCAACTGGCCCATGCGGCTAGCATCGCGGTGGCAAATGCGCCAGGGCGCGCTTACAATCCGCTGTTTGTTTATGGCGAAACTGGGCTGGGCAAAACTCACCTTATGCATTCAGTCGCGCATCAAATGTTGGTCAACAATCCGGATGCACGTATCGCCTATGTTTCGACTGAGAAGTTTACGAATGAATTCATTCATGCGATACGTGAAAACAAGTTGGCAAAGTTCCGCAAATATTACCGAACGGTGGACGCGCTGCTGGTTGACGACATCCATTTCCTCTCTGGCAAAGAAAGTACTCAGGAAGAGTTCTTCCATACCTTTAATGATTTATTCGAATCGGGGCGGCAAATATTCTTGGCCAGTGATCGCCCTGCCAACGAGATTGAACGCCTGGAGAATCGACTTATTTCGCGGTTCCAGTGGGGCTTAGTCACCGATATACAGGCACCTGACTTTGAAACACGCGTCGCAATTTTGCGTAAAAAAGCTGCTGCGATCGGCCTCGTGATGGGTGATGAGATCATGGAATTCCTCGCAGAGCGGGTGTCCCGCAACGTACGTCGTATGGAAGGTGCGCTCACGCGGATTGCGAGTTACAATAATTTAATCGATCGACAATTAGACCTAGGTGCAGTCGAACGCTTGCTCAGCGATTTGTTGCACGAAGAAGCGGCTAGTAAAGTTACGGTTGAGCAAATCCAGAAAAAGGTAGCGGATTATTATCAGATCCGCTTCAGCGAGCTTATTGGTCGCCGACGCACCAGTAAGATTGTATTCCCGCGTCAAGTGGCTATGTTCATCAGTCGCACCCTCACCAGCGACCCGCTTAAATCCATAGGAGAGGCTTTCGGGGGTCGTGATCATGGTACCGTAATTCATGCCTGTAAGCAGGTTGAGAATTTGATGGAGCAGGATGCTACGATTAAACGTTCGGTAGATTATCTGATTAAGCAGTTATCTCACAATCGAGCTTAATTCGCGCTTCGCTCATGCTTGAGGGTTGACGCTTTATCTCGGGTCGGCAGCTTAACGCTATGAATATTTCTGCTACGCAAAAAGCTACCATCGCTGATTGGGTTAAGGACGGACAGTCGATTGCCGCGATACAGGCTCGACTTCGCGATGAGATGCAGCTGTCGCTCACTTATATGGATGTCCGTTTTCTGGTGGATGACTTAGACATTGTATTTTCTGAACCTGAACCAGAGCCATCGTCACCCAGTACAAGTGATGAGAGCATTCCAGATAACGATGTAGTGGAGGAGCCTGAAGTCGTCGGGGGAGATGTACGTGTCGAGGTCGATCCTGTTACGCCACCCGGTGCGCTGGTCAGTGGCACAGTAAATTTCAGTGATGGCAAACAAATGGCGTGGCAGTTGAGTGCTGCAGGACAGCTGGGCTTAGTACCAGGAGATGACCCTGACTACCGACCAAGCCCTGAAGATGTTCAAGCGTTTCAGGCGCAACTCCAGCAAGTACTGCAAAAGCACGGTTATTAAACCTTGGCTGCTTTCGTCGCAGTATGAATCGCGACGACGGAAAACGTGAGCCCCATCGACTCGACGCAGTCGAAGCCTGCAAGTAAGACTTGCTCACTGAGTGCATTTTGGGTGGGGAAGTTTTCAATGCTACCAGCTAAATAGTCATAGGCGCCTTTATCGCCCGTGGCGATCGCAGCTACGAAAGGCAGCAAGAATTTTAGGTAGCCGTAGTAGATTGGGCGAAACCAAGAAGCAGGTTGGGAGAATTCCAGTATAAATAAGTGCCCGCCAGGCCTGAGGATGCGGTGAATTTCACGCAATCCTTGCTGCCGATCCTCAAAGTTGCGTACACCAAAGGCGATAGTCACCACATCCACGCTGTTATTGGGCAAGGGGAGCGCCATACAATCGCCGTGTAAAAACTCCAGATTGGTGGCTGCCTTGTTACGCGCGTGTTTGAGTCGCGCTTCCTCGAGCATCGGTTCGCAAAAGTCCAAGCCTTGAATCGATGCTTTCGGATCCAGACGGCTGCGGAGTTTGAATGCGACATCACCACTGCCGGTCGCGAGGTCTACGACACGTTGTGGCGCTTTCGCTTTTACCAATTGGACGAGACGGCTCCGCCAATAAAAATCAATGCCCCCGCTCAGTAGATGGTTCGCAACGTCGTAGCGCCCGGCAATACCTGCGAACATAGTGTTAACTTCGTTTCCTTTAGGCACAGCTTAATCGTTAGATAGTAGTCATTAAATTCCTGAGAATGGTTCAGCAGTCTGTCCAGTGCGATACAATTTGTAGCTATTCAGCGTTTTGATTCGTCTTGATGCTGCGCACGACCCACCGCGAAAGCTCCGTATCGGGATCAAGGATGGTTAACTTACCAATTTTGAAAACCGTTTGCCCGGTGTTGCGATTAATAATGCTTAGACCGTGTTCAAAGTCTTTAAATTTTTCCTCGCAGAGCGATTGTATGGTGCGGTCGCTTTGTTGCGCTTCATGGATCAAAGCCAACTCAGCAAGTGCTTTGAACTCTAGCGTAAATCCATGTTGTGCCTCAAACCGTGCGGCGAAACGTTTGATGTCTGCAATCCAGACATCTTCCTGTAGGTGAGCGTTTTCCTCCATGAGTGAGGCCAGTTGCTTTTCCGGAGCGTTTACCGTTTCTGTGTCGACCGCGAAGCGCTTAATCGCAGTTGAAGGTAGCTCGAATTTAAATTCACGGAATAGACGCTCGAGGACTGTCATCAACCCACGCGCACCCGTACCTTCTTTACTGGCAGCCTGTGCAATTGCATGGATAGCTTCGTCTGAAATCGTGAAGTCGATACCGTAGCCAAGGAAATCGTCGCGATATTGATTGAGGATACTTCCTTCGGAAGTCGTGAGAATACGGGCTAGATCCTCAGCGCTGAGTGATTCACAGGCGATGCGAATAGGCACTCGACCGATAAACTCAGGCTCGAAGCCATACTTAATGAAGTCCTGTGTTTCCGCTAGGTTAAGGAATTGCGATGGTTGCTCCTCGGCATAATGTACCGCGGCACCAAAGCCCATTTCGCTCTTCGTGAGTCGTTTCTTCACGGACTCTGCCAATTTATCAAATGCACCACTGACGATAAAAAGTATATTGCGGGTATTGATTGATTTGGGTTTCGGTTGTCCGCCTCGTTGCATCTCCATGACGGCTTGCATCTGCGCCATCATGTCGGTCGGACTAAATAAATTCACTTCCGTCTCTTCCATCAGCTTGAGTAAATTAATCTGCACACCACGACCGGATACATCGCGTCCCCCCAGGCCTGGTTCGTTGGCAATTTTATCGATCTCATCGACAAAAATGATGCCATACTCGGCGAGCTTTACATTACCGCCCGCGACCTTAACGAGATCACGCACGAGATCTTCGACGTCGGAACCGACATAACCGGTTTCAGAAAATTTCGTCGCATCTGCCTTCACGAACGGCACTCCGATCAGGCGCGCAATATTTCGGATGAGGTAGGTCTTGCCGACGCCGGTCGGGCCGAGCAGTAGAATGTTTTGTTTGCTATACTCTGTTGTCGAAGTGGCAAGCCCTTCAATACTCTGTCGAACATGGTTGTAGTGGTCGCAGATCGCAACTGAGAGCACCTTTTTGGCGGCATCTTGACGGATGACAAAGCGGTTGAGGTAGTCGCGTATTTCCTTTGGCTTGCGTTGAAAACGGCGAATTCCCTGCAAAATGCTGTGATCAGTTGCTTCGGATGCAGTCGTTTCGGACGCGCCTGCTTCGGCGCTTTCCCCTGAGCGTGGTGCAGAATCGTCAAATCCTTGTGCGGTAACCTTGACATCGGCGTCCTTAAATAATTCGCTCAACTTCCTCTGGATTTCCTCGAACGGGTCCGGTTTATCTTTTTCACTCATCTTTTCTAGTTTGACAGTAAATTCGCCTAGCAAGTATCACTCAAAAAGACGCCTTTACCTGTTTCATAGTATCTATTGCTAAATTAATCCGCAAGTTCATCCGAACAATCAGAGCATGTCCAATAACCTTACCAAGCGCGATATCGTACTCGATATTTATGACAAAACCGACTTTCCGCAGAAAGATGTGCGTGAAACGGTACAGTTAACACTGGATGCTATCGCGAATGCCTTAAGGCAGGGCAGAAACGTAGAACTTCGCAATTTTGGTGTTTTTGAGGTGCAAATCCGCAAGTCGCGCATTGGTCGTAACCCCAACAAGCCGGAAACAGATGTAGTGATTCCGACTCGCGCAGTCATTAAGTTCAAGGCGGGCAAGGAATTGAAAGCAGAGCTTAAGAAGCTGGATGTTGAGGCATTGCAGAATTCTTAAGCGCCGGCTCTACTCTCTGCGTCACGTCGGCAGGGGAGCGGAACCCGACTTTCAGTAGCCTACCTGAAGCAGCATGCAGTTTGATACATTACCCGGATTTCGAGAATTTTACCCCGAGGCCTGCGTACGGCGAAACCACATTTTTGACGTGTGGCGCAAGGTCGCCCGTTCGTACAATTTCCTTGAATATGATGCTCCTGTTTTAGAGCCGCTGGAGCTGTATATTGAAAAATCCGGCGAGGAGATTGTCGGCCAGCTGTTTAATTTCGAAGACCGCGGCGGGCGTGCCGTTGCGCTCCGTCCGGAACTGACACCATCCTTGGCTCGGCTCGTGGGTGCGAAGGCAAATAGTCTGAAGCGACCGATCAAATGGTTCAATATCGGTGAACAGTACCGCTATGAACGCCCGCAGAAAGGTCGATTGCGTGCCTTCTATCAGTTTAATGTCGATATTTTCGGGGTGCCTGGACCCGGTGCGGATGCGGAACTGATCGCTCTTTTGGTGCAATCGCTACAAGCATTTGGCTTAGCGGATTCGGATTTTAAGGTCCGCCTCAGTGATCGCGACCTGTGGCTCTTGCTGCTAGCAGCTGAAGGTTTAGATACAGCAGCCTCCATGACTGTTCTAGGTGTGATCGATAAAATGGAACGCACGGATCGCACTAAAACTATCGAACGTCTCAGTGAACTACTTGGAGGCCGCGCTGAAGCATTTATGGCAAATGTTGAGGCAGTCGTGCAAATTCGAGACTTTGCCGAGCTGCGTGATGTAATCCTGAATCTTCCGTTGGAATCGAGTTTGGCAGAACAGGCAACACGGCGTATTGCTGAGTGGGATGAGTTGTTGAGTTTACTCGAAAGCAGCGGCGTGGCGCAGTTCATCCAAATTGATCTCGGTATCGTTCGAGGTTTGGCCTACTATACTGGCTTCGTGTTTGAGGCATTTGAATCAAGTGGTGATGGTCGCGCACTCGCCGGTGGAGGTCGTTACGACTCGCTGGTTGGCAAATTAGGTGGTCCGGACCTTCCGGCTGTAGGCTTTGCGATGGGCGATGTAACACTCGCCGACTTACTTGACGCTCATGGGCTTTTGGCTGCGGCATCCGTACCAGTGCCTGACTTTGTGGCGATCATTGGGGGGGCTGCTGAGCGGAGTGCGGCGCTTGCCGATGCTACGAAGTTACGCGCGGCAGGTTATCGCGTGGAATACCCACTCAAGACCACAGCGTTCGGGAAGCAATTTAAGGAAGCGCATCAAAAAGGCGCTCGCTTCGCACTCATTTACGGTTCCGAAGAACTGGAAAAAGGTGTGATTAAAGTACGCGATTTGAAGTGTGGTACCGAACGAGAGTTTTCGCGTGATACAGTCGTTGAGTTAGCCGCCAATTGGCTTTCGGCGGGAATCGAAACGAATTGAGCGCCGTGCTCGGGTCACGCTCCGTCAAACGACCTATTAAATAATTTGTAAGTTTGGCATGATGCTAGCTCAGCTATAAGCTAACCTAAATGGGTTGTGTTGCGTTCCCTCAATTGACTCCAAGTGATTTCTTCCTACCTCTCACGTTAACACCATGTCCAAAAATATTGGTTTTATTTCAACGCGTTTTGCCGGTTCTGACGGTGTGTCGCTAGAGAGTGCCAAGTGGGCTGAAGTGATCTGGGATGATGCGCATGTAAGTTTCTGGTACAGTGGTAGAAATGATCGCGATCCGGGCTGTAGTTATTGTGTCCCCGAAGCCTATTTTGGGCACCCCGAGAACGAGTGGATTAATCAGCGTATATGGGGGCATACTCAACGTGACCCTAAGGTGAGTGAGCGCATTCGTGAACTAGCCAATTATTTGAAACGCACCTTATATGCATTTGTCGACTATCACAAAATCGACCTTTTAATTCCCCAAAACGTACTCGCAATTCCGATGCATGTACCCCTTGGCATCGCGTTGACCGAATTCCTTGCAGAAACACAGATGCCAGCAATAGCGCATCAACACGATTTTTATTGGGAGCGCACTCGATTTTCGGTTGGTGCCGTAAAGGATTATTTAGACATGGCATTCCCACCAAACCTGCCAAACCTTCATCATATTGGGATTAATCAGGCTGCCATTGAACAATTGTCCTTACGTAAAGGGGTTTCCGCCTCATTGATGCCGAACGTCTTCGACTTTGATAATCCACCGCCGGATACACACGACCCTTATACTTCAGATATTCGTGCGGAAATTGGCATAAGCCATGATGATATTCTGATCCTGCAACCGACTCGGATTGTACCACGAAAAGGGATTGAGCATGCGATCAAGCTCGTAGGGATGCTTAATGATGCGCGTTGTAAATTAGTGATTTCGCACGATGCTGGAGATGAGGGGCATGATTACAAATATCGCCTAATGGAGTTAGCGGAACAAGAGGGCGTGGATCTGCGCTTTTTTGCAGCTCGGATCGGTGAGGTTCGCCAAGTGGATCACGAGGGGAATAAGATCTACACTCTTTGGGACATTTATCGCCACGCAGATCTAATGACTTATCCAAGCACCTACGAAGGCTTTGGTAATGCATTGTTGGAGGCGATCTACTTCCGTGTCCCCGTGATTATTAATCGATATTCAATCTATGTACAAGATATCGAACCGAAGGGCTTTAAGTTACTGGAAATGGACGGTTTTATCACACCCCAATTGGTCGCGCGGGTACGACGTGTGATCGAAGATGTGGACTACCGACGTTCCATCGTGGACCATAATTACGCGGTCGCTCGTCAGTACTATAGTTACACAGTGTTACGGCGCCTGCTCAGGCAACACATTGCGCAACTTACTGGTGATGCTCCGGCGAGAACCGCTCGCAAGAACGACAATACGAAGGGTAGATCCAAATGATGAAGTCGGTCTCCAAAGAACAGCTACAGCGTGTACGTCGTCGCTTAATGCATTTATATGGAGGGCAATCAGAGCAGCTTCTCGAGCGATTTTTTATGATGATTGGGCGCTATGGCGTTGAAGACACTACGAGTGCGAGCACTGCAAGCCATTGGGATGAACGCGATACCGTCCTGATCACCTATGCCGATTCCATACAAGATGCGCGCTTGGGCTCACCGCTGGCAGCGCTTCATTCCTTCGCGTGCCAGCATTTAAAGGGGGCGATCCGTACAATACATTTGCTGCCCTTTTGTCCGTGGTCCTCAGATGATGGCTTTTCGGTAATTGATTACCGCCAGGTCGATCCCGAATGTGGGACATGGGGTGAAATTGAGCAACTCGGTGGCGATTTTGATCTGATGTTTGACCTCGTGTTAAACCACTGCTCCTCGCGAAGTAGTTGGTTTAATGATTATATTGCGGGTATCGAGCCGGCGCGACATTACTTTTTAGAGATGGATCCCGAGGGCGATTACTCACAAGTCGTCCGGCCGCGCACCAGCCCCTTATTGACTCAAACGCGCACTCGTGACGGCGAATCGTATCTTTGGACGACTTTTTCAGCCGATCAAGTTGACCTGAATTGGCAAAATCCGGATGTGCTGTTTGAGTTTATCGATATCCTAATGTGGTATTTATCAAAGGGAATGCGAATTGTACGTCTCGATGCCGTGGCATTTCTTTGGAAAAATAACGGTACAAAGTGTATTCATGAGCCCGAAACGCATGAAATAGTACGCCTCTTGCGCGACATACTCGAAATCATCGCTCCGCAAGCCGTACTATTAACAGAGACGAACGTACCACACGAAGAGAATATAAGTTATTTCGGGGCCGGCGATGAGGCGCAGATGGTGTATCAATTTAGCTTACCGCCATTGCTCTTACATGGGCTAATAACCGGCAACGCAAGTTATCTGACTCAATGGGCGACAGAACTAGCACCACCGCCCACAGGCTGCACGTTCTTTAATTTTACAGCCAGTCATGACGGCATCGGCGTGCGTCCTATCGAGGGGCTTTTGCCGAAATCTGAAACGGATCGCTTAATCCAGCATGTCGAAAGGGCAGGGGGTAAAATCAGCTGGCGAGGAATGCCCGATGGTTCCAAGCAGCCTTATGAGTTAAATATCACTTACTTCTCGGCTTTGGCAGATGCCCAAAACCCGGAACTGGGGGCGCAGCGATTTCTTTGTTCACAAGCACTGATGCTCTCACTCCGCGGAATTCCGGGCGTTTATCTCCATAGTCTAACTGCCAGCCCAAATGACACTGCAGGCGTCGACGAAAGCGGAATGAATCGACGCATCAATCGTCACAAGTGGAATCTAGCCAAACTCGGCGCTCACCTCGAGGACCCAATAGCAAATAGGGTCTTCGAGACTTACACGCAGATGTTACGGCGCCGGTCCAATCATCCTGCATTTCACCCCGATGCCGACCAAGAGATCTATGATCTGGGGCCGCATTTGTTTGTTCATAGCCGGACCGCATTGAATCAAGATGAGGTGCTCTTATGTGCCTATAACTTTACTGATATGCCGCAACAGATTGAAACTAGCTATGTCGCGAACCTTTTCGATACTGCGACGAGCTACTATGATATCCTTTCAGCGCGACTTTTACGAAGTGGTGCAGACATCAAGCTAAAGCCCTATCAGGCGATGTGGCTTGTGCCACGAGCTTAAGGAGTGAGGCGCGTTATTGGCTTCGGTAACTGCAGGGCCAAGAGGAGCGGCAGGACGAGTAGGGCTGCACCAAATAGATAGGCGCTGTCGGAGCCGTAATTGAAATAAACAAGTGCAGCCAGTAGGGGCCCGACTGCGCGTGCCAGGGAGCCTGCAGAACGAAACACGCCAAGCGCTTGACCTTGGGCATTTTCTTTTGAGTAGAGCGAGACAAGAGCGCTCAAAGTAGGTGACACCAAGCCTATAGAAAAAGCCATGCAGGCGAGTGCCGCCAAAAACAACTTTAGACTTTGAGCATGCGCCAACAAGCCGAAGGCAAGGACGCCGCAGCAGAGTCCACCGATGGTCAGCTGCTTCTCTACGCCACTTCCAGCAAGCCTCCGAACGATGCCTCCTTGAACCAGGATCATAATAAAGCCAATGAAAACAAACAGCATTCCATTATCGACGGGTCGAAAGGCGAAGCGCTCCACAGCAAGAAAAGTGAGGGTGAACTCCATTCCACTGAATGCTAACATGAAGACAAGGTAGGTCCAATTGGCTCGTCGGGTTTCAATCGACGGGCTTTGAAAACGTTTGAAAAGTGCCCATGGTTGACCAGCTGTTTCGTTCGTGCGCTTGCTTTCGGGGAGTGTCTCCTGGAATGCCTGCATCACCCAAATTAGATTGGCGATAGCCAAAACAAAACTAATGAGCGCAGGCACCGAGAAGGGGTTCACGCCATAGCGAGCTAAATCAGGTGCATAATCGAGTAAGTTAACGGAAGCGCTCAAGCCACCCAGTGCGGGTCCAACAATGAAGCCTAAGCCGAAGGCGACCCCAACAATGGCCATACCACTGGAGCGCTTAGAAGCTTTAGTGACATCGGCTACTACTGCGGTCGCTACGGATAAATTCCCACCCATCGCACCGCCGACGATTCGCGCTAGGACAAGCACCCAAAAGGAGGCTGCGAAAAACCACGCAGCGTAACTCAAGGCTAACCCTGCAATGGTTATCAGCAGTACCTTACGGCGTCCAACCCGATCGGAATAAGTGCCCCAGAGTGGCGCGCTGACGAATTGAAGGATCGAGTAAAGAGACCCCAGAATACCACCAAACAACACTGAAGTCATGAATTTGGGATTCGCTGCTCCAGTACTTTCCGCCCAGTGAAAAAGGGGAGCGATCCATTGCCCCAGTAGGTTTGAATCATTTGGTCCGTTCGGCAGATAATAATCCAACATTGCCGGGAAAAGCGGGAAAATAATGGAGAAGCCGACTAGATCCAAAAAGAGTGTCAAGAATACGATACCGAGCGTTTTCTTCGGTCGCATACTTACGGGCGGACTGGTTTCAGAAGACATATCGAGGCGGCATTTAAACGATGGCGGCGAGGGATGCAAATCAGGCAATACTATCTTGTATAGATCCAGTGTTGCAGGATTAGGATCGCTGCGAGTATCGAGACTTCACTGATCCGCAGTACCAAACTTATCACACAAGGACCGATAGACATTATCCGGCACTAGATCCGTCTTACGATTGGTGAATGCATGTACTTGCTTGATAAGGGACGAGCTTGTAAAGAAGTACTTTTCGTTTGGCATGAGGAAGACTGTCTCGACGCGTTCATCTAAATGGCGGTTCATTTGTGCCATTTGAAACTCATGCTCAAAATCCGATACTGCGCGCATGCCACGAATCAGTGCAACGGCCTTGAGTTCGACCGCGAGGTCTACGATTAAGCCATCAAAGGCAAGCACGCTCAAGTTGGGACGGCCGACAATATTGGCCTCAATCATTTGCACGCGTTCCTCTGCTGAGAAGAGTGCGCTCTTACTGGCATTGCGAGCGACAGCAATGACGACCTTATCAAAAATGCGTCGCGCACGATTGATGACATCCAAGTGTCCGTTGGTGATCGGATCAAATGATCCTGGGTAGATCGCAATCTTCATCAGTTTACTGCGTTAGAACAGTTGCTAGCGTATACGAAGTCCACTTAAAACATCCGGGCAGGGCATGTGACTATAGCGACAACCCTGGAGCGGCGGGACTACTTGCCCGTCTTGGCCAATTTACGCCGCACGTTGTGGTCGAGCTCGCGCTTGCGCATCCGCAGGAAATTGGGTGTCGCTTCAACGAGTTCATCGGGCGCGATATATTCAATGGCTCTCTCCAATGAAAAAGTGATGGGCGGCGCAAGCTGGATACCTTTATCCGATCCAGAGGCGCGCATGTTATCGAGCTGTTTGGCTTTCGCAGGGTTAACGGGCATATCTTCCTGTCGTGGATTTTCGCCAACAATCATGCCGCTGTAGACCTCTTCGCCCGGTGCAATAAACAACTTACCGCGCGTCTGAATATTATCCAGTGCGTACGGCATGGCCTTACCTAACTCCATGCTGACTAGTGTCCCGGTCAGTCGTGTTGTGATTTCACCGCAGTGTGGGCGATACTCCAAAAAAGAATGGCTCATAACTCCGTGCCCGGAAGTCATGGTTACCAGATCACTCTCGAAGCCGATCAGTCCGCGGGTAGGGATCTCTGCTTCAACTGTAACCCCTGCGTTATGATGCTCCATGTGTGTGACCTTGCCCTTGCGCTTCGCCAAATTCTCCATGATGCCACCGAGCTGATCTTCAGGGGTTTCAACCCAAACCTGCTCAAAGGGTTCATGCTGTTGACCATCGATGTTTTTATAAAGAACCGTCGGACGTGAGACGAGTACTTCAAACCCTTCACGACGCATCGTTTCAACGAGCACTGCAATTTGCATCGCACCGCGCGCGTTTACAAGAAAGGTCGTACCCTTGTCAGTGTCTTCAACTGAAATCGAAATGTTGGACTGCGTTTCACGGATGAGTCGCTCACGAATTTGTCGGGAGGTGACTTTCTTGCCGTCCTTACCCGCCAGAGGCCCATTATTCACGGAGAACTCCATCTGCACCGTAGCAGGGTCGAGTTCGACGAAGGGCAGCGGTTCAGCGTCGTCATTTG
>Ga0228650_1000213_pt1 | contig 20345 bp, 18 predicted proteins | sample 62DmetaG_FD_183171 | JGI IMG/M metagenome (GOLD analysis project Ga0228650, IMG submission 183171) | Seawater microbial communities from Monterey Bay, California, United States - 62D | ecosystem: Environmental > Aquatic > Marine > Coastal | place: USA: California | collected 2016-10-28
TAGGTTACACGCAAAAGTATGAAAGATAAATAGTTCCTTTTATTTGATTTTAGTTATTTGATTTTTAGTGGTTTATTATTCAATTAATCGATAGAAGGTTTGTGTAAAAGGGTTGTTTTAGCTTTGCTGAAACGGCCCTTTACTTTTTTCATCTGTATAGAAAGTACATCAATTCTCCGATGTTTCAGCGCTCTTATGAACGATTCAAAACAATTGATATCGTCCCTCGCTTAGTTGTTGATTAAGTTTCAAATATGGGATGTAATTGCGTTTTTGATTTCCTCCTTAATTAGTATTATTTGTGATATTGTTCGGTAAGGTTTTGTTCTCAATTCTTATTTTTGTTTAACTTTACAAGTAAATAGTTAAACAATATGAAAAAAGAAGATATCTTAGCGGCTTATTCGGAGTTCATAACAAAGCATAACAAACGTCCATTAAACATGGCGACTTTCGCAGAAAGCTTGAAAATAAGCGAAGTAGAGATTTATGAGTTCTACTCAGACTTTAGTGTCATGGATGCTGAAATAATGAATCATTTCATTCTTAATGCAATCGATCTCACAAAAAAGAGCAGCGATCAGGGCGAGAGCAATAAAGAAATCCTTTTGATTTTTTATTACACTTTGGTGGAGGTGCTGAAAGCGAATAGGTCATTGATTCTTTTCTTATTGCCTGTTAATCAAGGAGCACTGAATGGAATTAAGGCCTTGTCTTCTTCAAAGAAAAGTTTCTTGGATTTTATAGAAGAGAATGAGTTTGATACAAATGCGTTTCAATTTCTTCCTGACGGCTCAATAAAGACAAACGTAATTAAAACTGGTGCTTGGGTGCAGTTCTGTTCCATATTGATGTATTGGCTGAAGGACACTTCTCCGGATTTTGAGAAAACTGATTTATTCATCGAAAAAAGCCTTAAGTTATCCTTTGATATAGTCGATTCAAGTGTAGCTGAGAGTTTTATTGATTTTGGAAAATTTATGTTCAGTAAATCATGAAGACACTGGATTATATCCCTCAAACCAAAATTCAAAGAGCTGGAAAACTATTAAAAATAGGTGCTCAGGTTGGGAAGAATTATGCCAAATATGTTGGCAATCGAATAATACTCTCTGAGGACGATGCGCGGAACAAGCTGAATTCCGCGAATGCTACGAATATTTATGACGGCCTATCAGAACTCAAGGGAAGTGCATTAAAGATGGCGCAAATGATGAGTTTGGACGATGGCTTGTTACCGAAAGAATTTGTAGAGAAATTTTCTCTTGCCCAGTTCAGTGTTCCACCGCTTTCTGGACCGCTTGCACGAAAAGTCTTTAGAAAGAATATGGGAAGAAATCCAGAAGAGGTTTTTTCATCATTTGAGAGAGAAAGTAGTTATGCGGCAAGCATCGGACAGGTGCATCTTGCAGAGATTGATGGCAATAAGGTCGCCGTTAAAATTCAATACCCAGGAGTTGCGCAAAGCATAATTAGTGATTTAAAGCTCGTAAAGCCAATAGCGCTGCGGATGCTGAAGTTGAAGAATGATGAAGTGGAAGAGTATTTCGAGGAAGTACAGCAAAAATTATTGGAAGAAACGAATTACGAACTCGAAAAAGAGAATTTAGAAGAGGCACGTGACTTATCGAGTGTCTTGCCGAATATTGTCATTCCGAAGATTTACGATTCTTACTCAGGGAAGAGTGTATTGACAATGGAATGGATGGAAGGGCTTCATTTATCTGAGTTCTCCAAACAACAAGTGTCGCTCGAGGAGCGCAATTTAATAGCACAGTCCTTGTGGGACTTTTATCTCTTTCACATTCACAATTACAAAAAAGTCCACGCCGATCCTCACCCCGGAAATTTTAAAGTAAATCCACAAAATGAACTTGTTGTTTTGGATTTTGGCTGTATGAAAGACATTCCTCAGGATTTTTATAATTCCTTTTTCAAATTGGCGGATTTAAAAAATGTGCATGATGACTGCGTGTTCGAAGAAGTGCTGAAGGAACTGGATATCATAACAGAAAATGACAATGCAAAAGCGATTGAGACAATTAAGTCCACATTTAAAAAAATGCTTTGCATCATTAACAAACCTTTTCAATACGAAAAGTTTGACTTTAGTGATCCTGCTTATTATCAAGAACTCCTCATTTTAGGCAATGAATTGAAAAATGATGAAACATTAAAAAGTCTCAATGGCAAGAGAGGTTCAAAGCACTTTGTTTATGTAAATCGTACGCTAATTGGGCTTCTAGGTCTAATGAATTCACTAAATGCCGGTGACATTCTTGTTGACAACTACATGATGTACTCCAAAAAATAAACACAAATGAATCCAGGGGACATCGATAGGGTAATTGAAATGGCATGGGAAGACCGTACACCGTTCGAAGCGATTAAATTTCAATTTGAACTCTCTGAAGCTGAAGTAATTGCACTGATGAGAAAAGAGCTGAAATCGAGTTCCTTCAAACTATGGAGAAAACGTGTGAACAGCGGTATAAGTTCGAAGCATGCCAAAAAACGAAGTGAAGACATCACACGATTTAGATGTTCACGGCAAAAAAGTATCGCGAACAACAAAATTTCAAAAAGATGAATTTCCCAACAGACATTGGAGCTATAGAAGACCGGTTGAATCGATTCAATCCAGTAAGTTATGCGAAATCAAGAAATTATTTGGACGGAAATGTTTCTTATTTGAGTCCGTATATAGCAAGAGGTGTTATCTCAACAAAACAAGTTGCGGATAGAATGATGGAGCGAAACTTGCCTTGGTATACAATTGAAAAATATATTCAGGAGTTGGCGTGGCGCGACTATTGGCAGCTCACGTGGAAGTATTCTGAAAAGAGCATCGATGACGATTTTAAGCATGTCCAAACGGATGTATCAAATCATTTAATGCCAGAAGCAATTCAGAAAGGTACTACAGGAATAGTTGCGATTGATTCGGCCATAGCGGAATTTTATGAAACAGGATACATGCACAACCACATGCGTATGTACATCGCATCAATCTGTTGTAACATCGCAAAATCACATTGGAGCGTTCCTGCAAAGTGGTTGTATGCTCATTTGTTGGATGGCGATGCGGCGAGCAATCAATTGAGTTGGCAGTGGGTAGCTGGGACATTTTCTGGAAAAAAGTATTATGCCAATCAAGAAAACATCAACCGCTATTGTCATAGTAGTCAAACTGCTACATTCCTTGATGTTCCTTACGAAGCATTTGATGTTTTGCCAATTCCAGAGGTGCTTTCAGTGCTCGATTCGTTTGAAATGAGAACAGATTTGGACGTTTCAAATCCAACTTTGATTGATGGTAAAAGAACGTTGATTTACAATTACTACAATCTTGATCCCTCATGGTACGCAGATACTGATGTTCAACGTGTTTTATTATTAGAACCTACCCATTTCGAGAAGTATCCTATCTCTAAAAAATGCATCGATTTCATGATGGACCTATCTAAAAACATCAAGAACATTCAGGTATTTGTTGGTGAGTTTGTTGAATTGAAAGCAGCATTAAACAACTCAGAGTTGGTATTTAAGGAGCATCCGACAAGCAGTCATTACAAAGGGACGGAAGAGTCACGAGCATGGCTTACTGATGTTACCGGTACTTACAATTCGTTTTTTGCATATTGGAAAAGAGCGAAAAAGCAGCTCAAATATGAATCGTGAAATCAATATTGTATGGATCAAACGCGATTTAAGACTGAGTGACCACGCTTCCTTTGGCGATGCGGAACAGTCTGATCTAGATTACCTTCCGATTTATATTTTCGAGCCCTCATTTTTCGAAGCAGACGACTACTCAGACCGGCATGGACAATTCATATTTCATTCATTGAAAGTAATGAATGAAAGCCTTTCCAGTGTTCAGCGTGAGGTCATTTGTTTTTGTGCGCCTGCGGAAACAGTTTTTCATTACTTGTCATCAGAATTTCTTGTGAATTCCGTCTTTTCCTATCAAGAAAGCGGAACACGCAAAACATGGGATCGTGATAAGGCAGTGGCTCAACTTCTGAATGAAAAAGGGATCGCTTGGAAACAATTTCAGAGGGATGGAATTATAAGAGGAATTACAAATAGAAAGCATTGGGACCAGGGCTGGTTTCAGGTGATGGAGGCACCTCTCATAAATAACAACTATTCAACAGGATCGCTCCATCTTGAGAGAAATCCGTTTCCGTTGGATGAAGCACGAATGAAGGTATTGGAAGAATATAGTGAACACTTTCAAATCCCAGGAGAAATTGCGGCAATGAAGTACCTTCACTCTTTTTGCAAAGAACGAGGAAAGAATTACAGCCGTCACATTTCCAAACCAACGGAGAGTCGTTTGTCCTGTGGGCGCATTTCTCCTTATTTGGCATGGGGAAACCTAAGCGTACGTCAGGCCTATCAATATGTCAATCTTCACGAGAATTATCAGAAAAACAAAAGAAGCTTTAATGGTCTACTTACGCGGTTAAAATGGCGGTGTCATTTTATTCAAAAGTTTGAAAATGAATGTGATTATGAACTGCGTTGCGTGAACAAGGGCTATGAAACATTAAAGCATGAGAACAATGCGAATTTGATTGAGGCATGGAAGCACGGCACCACGGGATTTCCACTTGTCGATGCGTGCATGAGGTGTCTAAAAACTACAGGCTGGATCAATTTTCGGATGCGGGCGATGCTTGTTTCGATTTTTTGCCATCATTTTAATTGCGATTGGAAAAAAGGGACGTATCACCTTGCACAGTTGTTTCTCGATTATGAACCTGGGATTCATTTTACGCAATTTCAAATGCAGGCGGGTACTACGGGTATCAATACGGTTCGAATTTACAATCCAATAAAGCAATCAAAAGATCATGATCCAAAAGGAATTTTTATCAAGAAGTGGGTACCCGAATTGGAATCGATTCCGGAGGAATTCATTCATGAACCTTGGAACATGACTCCCTTGGACCGTGCATTTTCAGGTGTTGAGATCGATTATCCAAGTCCCGCAGTGGAATTGTTAGAATCTGGACGAATGGCTCGCAAGCGAATATGGGGACATCGCCGTAACACTGATGTAAAGAATGAAAGTCGCAGGATACTTCAGCGGCATGTTAGAAATAGTAAAAAAAGAAAGTAATGAGTCATTCAATCAATCTTGTATTCCCTCATCAATTGTTTGCAGATAGTACGCTTGTGAAGAATGGATTCGACACCTATTTGATTGAGGAATTTTTGTATTTCCGACAGTACAAGTTTCACAAACAGAAGATTACATTTCATAGAGCAGCGATGAAGTCCTATGAGAGTTATTTGACTTCCCAAGGAGTCACTGTACATTATATTGAATCGGGGAGTGCTCTTTCTGATGTGCGCAATTTTAGTGAAGAATTAAAGCGTTGTGCAATCAAAGAACTACATTTCATAGATCCAACAGACAACTGGTTGCGAAAAAGAGTTTTGGCACTTTCGAACGAATGTGAGATTACAATGCACACCGATTTGAACTTTATGAACACACCGGATGATTTGAAGTCCTTTTTTAAGCCAACTAAAAAATCATTTTTCCAAACAAGTTTCTACAAGCAGCAACGGAAGAAGTTTGGAGTTTTGCTCGATGAAGAATTCCAACCAGTAGGAGGGAAGTGGACCTACGACGCTGACAACAGAAAAAAATATCCAAAAAATAAAGTACCTCCTGCCATTCACTTTCCTAAAAAAAGCTCATTCTGGGATGCGGCTATAATCTATACTGAGAAGCATTTTTCAGATTACCCAGGTACTATTTCGATGGATTATCGTTATCCAATTAACCATGCAGAGGGTGCTGCATGGCTCGAGCAGTTTTTGACCTATCGCTTTCATGAGTTTGGTCCCTATGAGGATGCAATAGTGCAGGAGCATTCGATATTGAATCACAGTCTGCTTTCTCCGCTGATGAATTCAGGTTTGTTATTGCCCGAATATGTTGTCAATAGAGCACTTGAATTTAGTGTGGCCGAGAATGTACCCATTAATTCAACGGAGGGTTTTGTTCGTCAGGTAATTGGTTGGCGTGAGTTTATACGTGGAATGTATGCGGTAAAGGGAACAGAGTCAAGAACAATGAATTTTTGGAAGTTCGATCGAAAAATACCACAATCATTCTACGATGGTACCACAGGAATTGTTCCAGTAGATAATGCGATTAAAAAAGCACTAGACACGGGATATTGCAATCACATCGAGCGTTTAATGATTCTTGGCAATTTTATGTTGTTGTGTGAATTCGATCCCGATGAAGTGTTCCGTTGGTTCATGGAATTGTTCATTGATGCTTACGATTGGGTGATGGTACCAAATGTCTATGGGATGTGTTTGTTTGCGGACGGTGGATTTTTCGCTACAAAACCTTACATCAGTGGGGCGAATTACATTAAAAAAATGAGCAACTTTAAAGGTGGCGAATGGGAGGCGATTTGGAATGGTTTATTTTGGAATTTTATAGACAAACACCAGGATTTTTTCAGTTCAAATCCTCGAATGAGCATGATGGTCCATTCGCTCCGTCGTATGTCGCCAGACAAAAAAGTAATGCATTTGACTTCTGCTGAGCAGTTTCTCGGAGCGTTGGATGGTTGATCCTTTTCGTTTTGATCGATAAAGGCAGAATTTATGGCATTATTTGATGTCTTTAATTTCAAATTTGACATAAATCAGTGCTTCCAATTTGATTTTCTTGAATACAATGGCCCCAATTGACTTTTCGTTCAATGCAGCTGTTTCTCTGGAAAAATTAGCAGATGTTTTCAATCGGTTTTCAATTCTGTAATAGTCGCCTGATTCTGAATTGCGTTCATTGATTATAAGCGCTGTGCCAGTTTGCTGCCCAATGGCCGCCAACAAATAGTCGGCTTTTGATTTTGCATTTTTAATTGCCTCAATATTTACTTCCTTTCGGAGTTCTTTGATTTTAGAGTGACTAACTTTTGAGATGTAAGCGTTGTCAATTTTTATTTCGTCAAGTTTTGAAAAAACAGCTGCTACTTGCTTTGCTGAAGTCAACTTGAGTTCGTATTCATTTTGTGAAATCACGTCTTTTTTTGTCCATTTCACTTTAATGTAATCCGCTTGGGCATCCGCTACTGCAAGCAGATCGAGCGGAATATTTAGATCGGTTAGGGCTTGTCTTAATTTAATCTCTTGTTCTTCCACACTGATCTCATCTTTTCCTGATGTTCTCTCCTTGATTGTAATTGAGAGGTAAATTTCATCGGGAATTATTTTTTTTTCAGCCTTTCCTGTTACTTCGATGTACGGTTTTTGTTCACCACTTGTATGGTTTTGCGCAAATGACATTTGAGAGATGCAAATCAATCCCAATGTCAATGTTAAAATATATCTCATGATCTCTGTTTAATGGTTTAACGTATCATTTCGGCTTTCCTTGTGTAAGTTAAGATTTAAATCGAGAACGATTTGACTGGTTAATACTTTAGTTGGGGTTTCGTAGACTGAAAACAAACTCATTTTAATAACCCACGGTAGAAAAAACAAAAAGTAGTATAAGTGGTTTTCAAGCGACTATTTCTATAAACGGTTTAGTTTGTAAAAGCTGATGGATGTCTGTGTATCCAAACAGATTACTAAAATATCAGGCAATTTGATTTAGAACAATGGAGATCCGTTTGAGTCAGTTGTTAAAACATCACTCATCAAATCCAAGAAAGGACGCAGCTTTTTGAACGTTTCGTTGACCACAGCATCAAATTGCGCTTCGAGAACTTCCTCGTCTGAGAATTTTTTGATAAAAACGAATTGTTTGAAACGGAGCAAGTCAATGTCGGGATGGTCTTTGTCAAACCCTTTGGGTGCTGTTTTTAATTGTTCTCCGTGCAGCGCGCCGAAGGTTGTTTGAATTTCTTTGCTATTTATAATTGAACGCAATTCTTCAGCATCCGAAGCAATCTCCTCACGAATGCGAAACAAATCGTCTTTGTTGGGTGCCCAGAATCCACCTCCCACGAACGACTGTCCTCCAGGCTGTATGTGGAAATAATATCCTCCTCTTAACTGCTTTGTTGCACGATTTAATCCACCACCCCAGTGTGTTTTGTATGGTGATTTGTCTTTTGAAAAACGCACATCCCGATAAATGCGGAAAAGGCTTTTTTTGCCTGACAGCGTTTCGATATTGTCATGACCGTTCATTTTTTCTAAAACCGAATCGGCAAAAGCAATTGCATTTTCATGATGCTTTACATATTCTGATTTGTGTGCATGAAACCAATCGCGGTTGTTGTTCTTCCCAAGTAATTGAAGGAATGCGAGGTTCTCTTTAGATATCGAAGCCATAATTCGTTACGTATTGATTCATAAATGTAGTGAAAGTAGCGCGCACTAGGTATTGAATTCTTGAGAACTTTGGAAAGTTTGTTTGGCAAGACAGCACGCCGGTGAGATGTGCCTAAAATTTCTGTAAATTCGTGGTATGAAGAATGTTCTTGTGGTGCTGTTATTGTTGTTGGCTTTTTCTGTAAGTGCTCAAAAGGTAATTCCAATGGTTGATTTCAATGGTTTTTTCAACAGCTTTCAGAACGGAGTTTTTAGACAGATTAGTTTTCAGCCCATTCAGCAGTTTAAGTTTGGTGACAATGTAATGGCCTTCTATGATTACCGTGGTAATTTGCTCACATACGATGGAACGACGCAAAAAACCATTTCAAATATTGAATCTGAATACACGGTGTCTGACAATCTTATTACATGGAAGATTGCCACGACCTTGAATCTTTGGGACAACAATGCATTGCGAACTTTGTCGTATCAGGTAGGGAATTATCAGGTGAGCGATAGTTTGGTTGTGTTTCAGGACATGCGCTACAATTCGGTGAGTGCGTATTACAATGGAGAAGTTCATGAATTGTATACTTCGGTTGGAGACATTGAGTTTCCCGATTTTATTGGTGAGAACATCGTTGCATTTCGCGACAACGGGAATTTCTATAAAGTGTTTTGGAGGGGCCAGATTTATGAATTGGATGTGTGGCATGATCCATTTTCTTTTCGAGGAGGAACTGACATGATCGCCTTCAATGATCCCATCAATGGTACGTTCGCAATTTTTGAGAATGGACAGTTTTCGGATGTTGAATTGCAGTACGTGAGCTCCTACAAAGTCGGAAATGGTTTTGTTGTTTATGAAAATCAAAACGGAGAATTGTTGATGTATAAAGAGGGGGAAATTGTTGAATTGAGCAATTTTAGGGCATCGTTTTATGATGTTCGAGACAATATTGTGCTTTGGAGTGAAAACTCATTTTTATATACTTACCACAATGGCGAGAAAGTAGAGGTAGAGCGATATGTTCCCAATGAGTATGCGATCAAAAATGATGTTATTGTCTACCGCAATATTATGGGGGGTGTAACCTCTTTTATTAATGGAGTACCTGAAGAAATAACCAATCAAACCGAGTCCTCATTCTCTGTTCATGGAAATGCAGTGCTTGTTGAGCTCTTTAATAAGTCATATATCGTACTTCAAAAAGGAAAAAAATATTACCTCTAATTGTAGCGGTCAATTTTACAGGTGGTCCGGAGATTTTGTATATAACTTTTTGGACAATTGATTCAATCAACCAAATACTCTGTGTATCTTTGATGCTCAATTTTAAACAACAACAAACAGAATGAATTATTGGTTCACAGTTAAAGTAAAATATACGAAACAACTTGATAATGGTGCTTTGAAAAGAGTTTCAGAACCGTACCTTGTTGCTGCAATGACTTTCACAGATGCAGAGGCTCGAATTTACGAGGAACTTGGACAAGTCATTCGAGGTGAATTCAATGTTGTTGGTATCACGAGAACGGAACTGCACGATATTTTTATTTATGATGATGCGGATGTCTGGTACAAGGTAAAAGTAAAGTACGAAACTGCTGACGCTGATTCTGAAAAAGCGAAAAAGGTAACCCAAAACTTCCTCGTTACGGCAAATTCTGTTAAAGAAGCCTACGAGCGGATCAAAGAATGTTTGTCTACCTTGCTCGTTGATTTTGAAATTCCATCGATTGTAGTTTCGCCTATTGTCGAGATTTTTCCATTTGCAGAAAATTTGGACAAAGAGATTGACCGCCGCCCGATGAATGAGGTTGAGTCATCGGAAGAGCAACCAAATGGAGGTGCTGTTTTCTCTGCGTCTGGCTCTGACGAGGATGATAGCGAAGAGAGTGAAATTGAAGACGTCACAAGCAAGGACGAATGAAAAATATATTAGATACATTTCGCCAAGGGCATCATGAGTTCGAGAACAGTCGGTTAGACGGTTTTGAGGGAGTCAATCCGTATGAGTTGTTTGAATTATGGACAACTGAGGCTGTTGAAAATAAAGAAAATGAGCCAAATGCATTTGTTTTGGCAACGGTAAGTTCAAATGGACAGTCCAGTTCGAGAATTGTATATCTCAAAGACATTATTGAAAAGCGATTTGTGTTCTACACAAACTACAGCAGTCAAAAAGGCGTGGATATTGAATCAAATCCAAAGGTATCAATGTTGTTTTTTTGGCCCAATGCAGCGCGTCAAGTGCGCATAGAAGGGAAATGTTCAAAGGTGCCTACGGAAGTAAGTGATGCTTATTTTGCATCCCGTCCAAGAGGTAGCCAAATTGGTGCTTGGGCATCAAATCAAAGTGATTCGCTTTCAAGTAGAGAGGAGTTAGAAGCACGGTTTGAAGATTTTGAAAAGAAATTTCCCAATGAAATTCCACGACCTGATCATTGGGGTGGATTTTGGATTGATCCTTCTAGCTTTGAGTTTTGGCAAGGTCGCCCCTCGCGCTTGCACGATCGAATTCGGTTTGAAGAGGTAGACGGTGTTTGGAAAAACAGAAGACTAAATCCCTAAAAATGTTCGAGGTCGACCCAATTATTTTCAGCCTATCCAACGGTGTTAAGGTGGCTTATTTGCAGCGTGATGCATTTGTTGCACATATGGGAGTCATGATTCATGGGGGAGCTCGTTTTGAGCGTCAAGATGAAGAGGGACTTGCACACTTTATTGAACACTGTATTTTTAAGGGAACAAAAAAGAGAACGGCGTTCGATATTTTTACCGATCTCGATTCTGTAGGTGGTGAGTTGAATGCCTACACAAACAAAGAAGAAATTTGTGTTCATGCATCGTTTCGAAAAACTCATTTTGGCATTGCTTCTGAATTGCTCGGAGATATTGTACAAAATGCAACGTTTCCAAAGGAAGAAATAGAGAAGGAGAAGGAGGTCGTTTTAGATGAAATCATATCATATATGGACAATCCAGCCGAACGTATTTTTGATGAATTTGAAGCAAAGATTTTCAAAGGAAATTCACTTGGATACAATATACTTGGAAACAAGGCCTCTGTCAGTGGTTTTACTAGAGATCATATCGTCAATTACATTGAGCGTTATTTTAAAGCGGAAAATACAGTTATTTCCTTTGTTGGTGATGTTCCAATCGATCAAGTGCGAGAAGTACTAGAGACCGATTTCGGGCAGATGAGGTCGGGTGAAGTCGATTTGAACAGTGCTGAAATTCCAACAATCGATACCTTTCGATTGATCGAGAAGAAGTCAAACTTCCAAACACATACGGTGATCGGCGGTCGCGCACCTTCATACAATGACCCCAAGCGTCGTGCAATGACGCTACTGACAAACGTGCTTGGTGGACCGGCACTGAATTCTCGCTTGATTCTCTCTCTTCGTGAGAAATATGGCTATGCCTATAACATTGAAGCCAATTATACGGCTTACTCAGATGCCGGTTTTTGGAGTGTCTATATGGGCACGGACAAAAAATATCTCAAAAAAGCAATCGCGCTGATTTATGAAGAACTGGCCTTGATGGTAGACAAAAACCTTTCTGCAAAAGAACTTGTTCATGCAAAAGAACAATTGAAAGGACACATCGCACTCTCATTAGACAGTAACATGGAATTGATGTTTAGTATTGGCAAAAGCGTAATGATCCATGGCAAGGTAGATTCAATTCAAGAGGTCTACAATCAAATTGATGCGATTGATCTCAGCGAGCTTGGTGATGTGGCAAAAGCGAATTTTAGCCGTCAACAAATGTCAGAGTTGGTATATGAATTCTAAACACGAAAGAATTATTTAGTACCAGAACAAAATACAATGCCATTTCTCTTCTGAAGGTTATGAAATTTCATCCTGTTTAAGTTGGAAATCGTTCTAAACAAGTAAAAAAAACTTGTATTTTTTATTTTACCCCCTAAAAAATAGGGGGTATGTTGATAAATTTTAATAAAATATTGAAATTACCCCCTTGAATTAATGTATTTTTGAAAAAAAATCATTTATTATGGCAAATCAAAGAATGCAAGCATATTATGACGTTCTTCACAGAACACCCAATGAAGATAAGTTTAATGGTAAAATGTCAACGATTTTTGGTGAGAATGTATTCCATATGGAAGTCATGCGTGAGTACCTCCCGAGTGAGGCATACAAATCCATGAAGAAAGCGGCCCAAGACGGAACTCGATTGGATCGTGATATGGCCGACCAAGTAGCTTCGGCAATGAAAGATTGGGCCATAACGAAAGGAGCAACGCATTACACACATTGGTTTCAGCCTTTGACAGGATCTACTGCCGAGAAGCACGATGCCTTTTTAAAGCCTGTGGCACCAGGAAAAGCGATCGAGCGATTTGACGGTGATTTACTAGTACAACAAGAGCCAGATGCATCATCTTTCCCAAATGGAGGAATACGAAATACCTTCGAAGCAAGAGGTTATACCGCATGGGACCCTTCTTCACCTGCATTTGTAATTGATAAAACACTTTGTATTCCAACAATATTTATTGCCTATACTGGTGAAGCATTGGACTATAAAATGCCACTATTGAAAGCATTACATGCTGTGAATGAAGCAGCTGTAGACGTTTGTCAATACTTCGACAAGAATGTAAAAAGAACAACTGCTACCTTAGGTTGGGAGCAGGAATACTTTTTGGTAGACAAAGCATTATTCAATGCGCGCCCAGATTTAATGATGACAGGAAGAGCTTTGTTTGGCCATGATTCAGCAAAAGGCCAGCAACTGGATGATCATTACTTTGGATCAATTACGGAACGTGTAACTGCATTTATGCGTGACTTTGAAACAGAATCCATTCGACTCGGAATTCCAGTGACTACACGTCACAATGAAGTAGCACCAAATCAGTTTGAATGTGCACCGATATTTGAAGAGTGTAACTTAGCGAATGATCACAACTTATTGTTGATGGATCTTCTTGAAAAAGTAGCACGACGTCACAATTTCCGTGTTTTACTTCACGAAAAGCCATTTGCTGGGGTCAACGGGTCAGGAAAGCACAACAACTGGTCGCTGAGCACAGACACAGGAGTGAATCTTTTGGCACCAGGTAAAAATCCAAAGAGCAACCTTCAGTTTTTAACCTTCTTTGTCAATACGATTAAGGCAATTCATGACAATGCTGATTTGTTGAGAGCTGCAATTGCTGGCGCAGGCAACGACCATCGTTTGGGTGCGAATGAAGCACCTCCTGCAATCATTTCAACGTTCATTGGTTCTCAGTTGACAGCATTACTAGACAATATTGAGAAAAATGTTAAAGCAGGGAAAATGACTCCAGAAGACAAAACTGAGTTGAAGTTGGACATCGGTAAGATTCCACAGATTCTTCTGGATAACACAGATCGAAACAGAACATCGCCTTTTGCTTTTACAGGAAATAAATTTGAGTTTAGAGCGGTTGGATCGTCAGCAAATTGTTCCTCTGCAATGATTGTTTTGAATACAATTATGGCAAAACAGTTGAAAGCGTTCAAAACCAGTGTAGATGCCCGAATTAAAAGTGGAGACAGCAAGGATGAAGGGATTTTAAAAGAACTTCAAAAACTGATCAAAGAATCAAAGAAAATTCGTTTCGAAGGAAATGGATATGGTGAGGAGTGGCTCAAGGAAGCTGAAAAAAGAGGACTTTCAAATCTCAAGGATACACCGAGAGCTTTGCAAGTATGGGGTGACAAAAAGTACATAGATTTGTTTTCTGAATTGAATGTTTTGACACCACGAGAGTTGGAGGCAAGACAGGAAATCGAGTTTGAGAATTACATTATGAAAATTCAAATAGAGGCTCGAGTAATTGGTGAAATGGTTGGGAACTTTATCGCACCAGCAGCAATTGAATACCAAAACAAATTGATCAGTAATGTACAAGGATTGATTGAGGTACTTGGCGCGAAAGATGGCAAAAGTGCAGCTAAAGGCGCCATTGACGTCATTCAAAAAATTTCTGAGCATTTGAATAAAATGAAAGCTTTGAGTGACGAAATGCTCATCGCTCGAAAAGAAGTGAATAAAATTGAAGACATGGAAGAGAAGGCGATCGCATACTGCGATAAGGTGAAGGTATTCTTTGATCAGATTCGCTATAATGCCGACAAACTCGAACTACTTATCGATGATGAGGAATGGAGATTGCCAAAATTCAGAGAGATGCTTTTCACGCGTTAGTCAATAGTAATCAGTTATAAATTAGGTCGCTTGTCAATTTTGATGAGCGGCTTTTTTATTTTAAGGATATTTAGTCAACTTCGTAAGCTCCAATATCTCTAGATCCCATAAAGCGATTGGATCCGACAAGATCAATTCCAATTGCCTCGAGAATGGTGTTGGGAAATGCATCACTCCCCGCATTGAAGAGCGGCGAATTTGACGTGTATGTGAAGTCGTATATACTCTCGTCGGTAAACGCAGGATTTAAATTCCACAAATTGTCAGAGAAAAAAGAACCGGTAAAGATCTCATCACTTTTAATCAGGTTGTTGGAGAAGTTAAATGTCAATGGTGTGCCAAAAGAAACTGTATCTATGGAAAGTTCGTAGTTTGAATTGCCATAGATTACACTGTTTGTTATTGTTCCTTCATTGATGCTTCCGATGGTTTGTACACCGTTAGCAATATAGTAATTGCTAATGCCGACTGCAGCCGCAGAGTTACCGCCCGCTCCAAAGCCGAGCAGGTGGCAATTGTTGAAATTGAAATCTCCACCCTCGAGAACGAGAAGCGAATGGATTCCGTTTCTTGCAATCATACAGTTTTGTGCTTGAATCTTCGCACCGGAATATATGAATACCCCGTAGCTCGCACAATTTTCGATAATGGTATTTGATACCTGAAGCGTATAGTTGCTATTTGCGGGATCTTCTCCATATACATGTATGCCAGAAATTCCGTTTTTAATGCGTGCGTAGTTGATTTTGCTGGGCAATGCTTCTCGCATGTAAATGCCATAATACTGTCCTGTGACATCATCATACCATGGTTCCAACCGGTCTCCTTGAAATGTTACAGGCTCGGAGAACGTACCTTCGATGTTTAGCACACCTTTGTAATTGTATAACAATCCACCTTTGTGCAAATATACATCAGTTCCTTGCGGAATTGTCAGTGCTGTAGCCGAGTCAATAAAGGCAACATTCAGGATGACATGCGGTTTGTCGTTTGGCCAAATACCTGAGTTTATATCCAATCCTTCTCCATTTGGAAGACTAAAGTCAGAGTAGTGAAAGTAGGCATCCTGACCGCTAGCAAGTAGTTTTACAGATTGGTCCGTTCCGTTTGTTGTAAATGTAATTTCATCCTCTACAACCAGCGGAAGTGTGCCGTTGTTTTGGTCCAAGGTGACCTCAACAAAAACAAATAAACTGTCACCACCTTCGAGTTCGAGTTCGGAAAAGAGCGTTCCAGAAATTCCATCGACATTAATTCTGTATGGAGAATTTGTTCCACCTGCCAGCTCGATTTTGCTTACCGTGAGTGTCCTGTTGTCGTTATTGAATATTTTGAGTTGTTTGGTTGTGGATCCAATTGTTGTAAATATGGTGTCAAAAACTACTGTGTCAGCACTGAAATCAAGATTACCCTCAGAATAAAAAACGGGCTTTTTGCAACTCGATAGACTCGCGATTAAAAGTAGAGTAGCTCCAAATAGGAGCGAGATATAGAATTTATATAATTTCATAATTCGACGTCAAAAATAACGTAAATACATTTAGGTTTATTTTATCTTTGTGAAAGTTTAGGAATTTAAAAAGTTTATATATCTTTGCATCCCCAATAGGGACAAGAAATTATTATTGTTATGAGAAAAGATATCCATCCAGAAGATTATAGATTAGTTGTTTTTAAAGACATGTCAAACGATTATGCATTTGTTTGTCCTTCATGCGCTGCATCAAGTGAAACAATCAAATGGGAAGATGGCAATGAGTATCCTCTAATTAAGTTGGATATTTCTCACAAATCGCATCCATTCTTCACTGGAGTTGTTCAGTTTGTTGATACGGCAGGTCGTATTGACAAGTTCAACACGCGTTACGGTAAACGTAAGAAGTAAGAGATATATAAGTTTATACAACATAAAGCTGTTTCGTTTTTCGAAGCAGCTTTTTTTATGGTATGATTTCTGATTAAGGCATTCGGAAGGATGGATCAATTGGTTTGCCAATACATTCTGATTTAGTAATTGAATTGTTAATTTTGAGGTGTGAGATTAACCACGAGAAATAGTAGTCTTTTCATTGTCTTTTTTGTTGTTGTCTTCATGGCAGCAGCCAACAAGATCGATCAAGGATATAAAGCCTTGGGTCAATACGACTACTTCAAAGCAAAAAAATGTTTTAAGAAAGGATTGAGGTGCAACCCTGCTGCATCTGCTCAAGGACTTGCAATAATTTATTTTCGCAACGACAATCCATTTCATAATTACGACTCAGCCTATTTTTACATCAATAAATCTATTGAAGATTGGTCCCTGGCGAGGCAGAAACAAAAGGAAAAATGGAAGGTATATGGGTTTACATACGACAGTATAATTCATCTTCGTCAAAACATTAGTTCTGCATTTTTTAGAATCGCTAATGAAATGAATACCGAGCAGGCCTATATTTCTTTTCTAAAGAAAAATCCATGGGCAATGGAAGTGGAACGAAGTATTGTACTCCGGGATTCAATTGCTTTTTATGGAGCCGTCCAAGAAAACACAGCTTTAAGTCTAAAAAAGTTCACAGAGAAGTACCCGGCAAGTCGATACAAAGATCGAGCAATAAAAATGTATTACGATGTTCAATTTGATGAAATGACGGCAGACGGCAGTTTGGGGTCTTTCGTCCGGTTTATCAATTCAAACGCTGAAAGCCCTTTGCGCTTGTATGCTGAAGAAAGAGTGTTCTCGATGGTCACAGCACCCAATGATATATATTCCTATGAATCCTTTATCCGAAACTATCCGGAGAATCATTGCATAGATTCTGCATGGGCTGCTTTGTATCAGTTAAAATTGTCTGATTTCTCTCGGAACACAATGCAGGAATTTTTATCGTTTGATCACCGCTTACATCAAACAATTCTTGATGATATTCAATTCTTCGATTCTTTATTGCTTCCTTTCATTGCAAACAATCGATATGGCTTCATGAATATAGCGGGAGAAGTCGTTGTTCCGAATGATTTTGATTTTACTGGGTATTTCCAAGAGGGTTTAGCAGTGGTAGTCAAAGGCGAAAAATTTGGTTTTATAAACAAGCGAGGCGAACTTCAAATTCCATGCATGTATACTTCTGCAGGGGATTTTATTGATGGGCTTGCAATTATAGAGTTGAACGACAAGTTGGGTGTAATTGATCGAAATGGACGCTATCGTTTTGAATGTATTTATGAAGATTTTGGCGTTTTTTCAGAAGGATTGGTTTATGCCAGTATTGATGAGAAATATGGATATTATAATGAAGATGGGGAACAAATCATCCCACATAATTTTGACGATGCTTATGATTTCCAGAATCAAATGGCCAAAGTAGAAATCAATGGTGTGCAGACTTTTATAGAAAGATCAGGCGCTCCTATTGTTCCAGAAAGTTATGAGGAGATTGAGAGGTATTTTGATACTTTATTTGTTGTCAAAAAAAAGGGGAAGTTTGGTTTTGTCAATAATAAGGGTAAATGGGTTTTAGATCCTGTATTTGATGCAATTGGGAAATTAAAAAACGGTCTTGCAATAGCCGCTATTGAGGATAGAATTGTTTACCTGAATGCACAAGGAGAAATTACAATTGACAATGGATACAAAACCTTCCCGAATTTCATAAAGAAGTCCGAATTCATTGAAGGAACAGCCATTGCGTTTAAAAATGGAAAGTACGGAAGAATCAATCGTAAAAATGAACTTGTGGCAGCGTTTGATTTTGATAATATAGATGTGGGTAACGATGTTATTCCTGGGCAAAAAGGTGAGTATTGGGCACTTTATGATGCATATGGAAAACGTATTTCTTCAGCAGACTATTCCAGTCTCGAACGTCTAAAGAACAATAATTTTGTCGCAGCCAAATCTGAACGACTTGGTGTAATTGATTCAGCTGGGGAGATCGTAATTCCATTTTTGTTCAATGCGATTGAATTTTTTGGGGATTCTCTTTATCGTGTTGAAACAGCTGGGAAGTATGGTATTTATCACAATGACAAACCGATTGTGCCTGCCGAATGTTCTCAAATTGGTCGCTTTAGTAAGGAATTCTTATTTTTAAGAAAGCAAGGAGCGTTGATTTACTACAATATAAGGGAAAGAAAATTCGTTCAATTGGTGAAGTAAACGAGGTGTGTTAGAAGCAATAGACAAATACAAGTACGGAATTTTAGCAGCGATTTGCAGCTATATGGTGTTATTTGCTTATTTAAACTTCAGTTCTTACAAAGAGTATTTTGTAATTGAAGGATATGAGCATACCGGAGAGTTGGTGGCTGAAGAAGAATTTCAGCTGAAAGCTAAAAATATTGAGATGCCTCAAAATTATGACGAAGAGGTACTCAATATGGCAAATAATGCTTCTGACGGTCGGGAAACCTCGTCCGATCAGTTTTTCGAGAATAGTTCCCCTAGCGAAATAGCCGAAGATATAAAAGCACTTGAACAACAAATGATGCAGGAGGCAGGAGGATCTGAAGAAAGAGCTGAGTTACAAGCAATGATTGATGCTCGTAAAAGACAAAAAGAAAAGATGGATCAGGAGATTAGTAAAAATGATCCGACAGCAACACAAAGTGGAGCAGTCAAAACCGCACACAAAACAATGGTTGATTTTGACCTTGGAGGTAGAGATGCCTATCAAAAAAACAAATGGTACGTTCGCAATCCTGGATACAAATGTGATAATGCCTACAAAGTAACTGTACACATTGATGTTCAGGTCAACTCTTCTGGTACTGTTGTTTCTGCAATTTATAACGCGAACAAGAGCTCTGGTGCATCAAGCTGTGAAATAAATACAGCTGTTAAATATGCGAAAATGTCGCGGTTTGAATATCAAGCGAGTGGAGGTAATACTGGTTGGATTCAATACATCTTTATGCCGTAATTTGATGGATAAAATGGGATATCTTGACTTGGCAAGCAAACTTGGTTTGCGCTCTGATGATCTTTTGTTTATTGCCTCGGACATTAAGCAATTGGCATTGGATTGTAAAGCTACTGGAACTCACTTTGATACCAATGCCTTTATCGCATCATTTCAGGAGGTGTTGAGCTCGGGCACCATAATTATTCCTGCCTATACCGATTATCTAAAAGATGGTGGGGTTTTTGACCATGCAAAAGCAAAACCATCAACTGGAGCATTGTCAAATCGAGTAATGCGAATGAAGGACTTTGTACGTTCGAACGACCCGCTCCATTCCGTTTTAGTGTGGGGTCAAAAAGCAGAAGAAATCTCAAATCTTAATTCGAAATCAACGTTGGGTGAACACAGTGTCTTTGATTATATGTTCAAACATAAGGCAAAAATGGTGTGTATTGATGTAGATTTTCAAGACAGTTTAACCTTCACACATTATGTTGAGGAGAAAGAGAAGGTTAGCTACAGAAAGCGCTATTTATGGCGAATGAATCGAATCATGAATGGTTCCAGTGAACAGGTTGAACTTACGTTTCACACCAAAAAGCCTTGGATTTTAACCAATTTATATGGTCTTCAAGACGATAGTGCAAAGGATGGAGTGAATCAAACATTTCAACACGGAGCAAGTAGGATTCAGTTTTTTGATCTATGCGAAATGCATGATTATATTTTGAGTTACATCAAATCAGGAAAGAAATTGTACGAGGTCAGTTTCATTCATTTTTTCAAGTCCATAGCAAAAAGAATTTTGGGTAAGTCCTAAAACATAGCAAAAGAACTCATTGCATTACTATTTGCGCGTGAACAAAGAATTGACGCCTTAGATCATTACATTCCTAATTCAAAACTGTATTTTTACAAAAAAAATGGATAGGAAT
>Ga0228650_1000222_pt1 | contig 20102 bp, 14 predicted proteins | sample 62DmetaG_FD_183171 | JGI IMG/M metagenome (GOLD analysis project Ga0228650, IMG submission 183171) | Seawater microbial communities from Monterey Bay, California, United States - 62D | ecosystem: Environmental > Aquatic > Marine > Coastal | place: USA: California | collected 2016-10-28
GCCGAAATCCCAGCCCATGTGGGCGATCGTTTATTGGAAGCCGTTTGGCGAGAGGCACTTTGGTTGGTCAAAGATGGTGTGGCTACCACTGAGCAGATCGACGACATCATGACCCACGGATTTGGACTGCGTTGGGCACAAAAGGGCCTATTCGAGACCTATCGGACGGCTGGGGGTAAAGCCGGTATGCGCCATTTTCTCGAACAGTTTGGCCCCTGCCTGCAATGGCCCTGGACCAAGCTCACGGATGTTCCTGATCTCGATGACGATCTGATTAATCGCATTGTTACTCAGTCTGATGAGCAAGCGGCTGGGCGGACGGTCAGCGAACTTGAAGATGAACGGGATGCTAATTTGGTCGCCATGCTCAAGAGCCTCAGAGCTCAGGACAGTGCTGCGGGTGCCTTCCTGAATAACCTCAGTTCGGCACATCTTTCATGATGGCTTGCCTTTTACGTTGTGGCTGACGCTTCCTTGGTATGTTGGCGCGCAGAGCAGATCTGTGCGCATCGAGGCGCCAGTGCTCATTACCCTGAAAATACGGCCATCGCCTTTGACGCGGCGGCGCATTCAGGTGCCGGCTGGATAGAAACGGATGTGCAGTTATTGAGCGATGGTGAGTTACTGATTTTTCACGACGAGACATTGGGCAGGACTGCGGCGGGTTCGGCCCCGATTTCGAGCCTCAGTTGGTCCGATGTGGCCTCCCTCGATATCGGAAGCTGGAAGCATCAACGCTTCTGCAGTGAGCGGCCGATGACGTGTATGCAATTGATTCAATGGCAACTGGATGAGCAGGATCGCCCGGGTATTATTTGGGAAGCAAAGTGTCCATCGGACGGGGTTGCCGCCACGGCGACTGCGGCGGCGCTCGCTGAAAGGATAAGCGCTTACTCAACACATCGTTGCATCGTATCGAGTTTTGATCGCACTTTTTTGCAGGCGATGAGAGCGTTGCTGCCGCAGCAACCCTTAGCACTCATTGCTGAGGTTCTACCCTCAGATTGGCTCGGATTTTGTGAGCAATACGATATTGCGGGGATGCATCTTGACGGAGAGCAGCTCGACGAGTGCGCGGCGCAATCAATCTTAGAGTGCCATCGACAGCTCCGGTGTTACACCATTAACACGATATCGCTTGCGGAAAAATTGATGCAAATGGGCGTGGAGATGGTGATGACGGATAGACCTGGTGATTTTGCTGTCAGTCGAGCGCGCTGAGATAGCGACTTAGCCTCTTTATTTGTCGCATTTCGTCAGCGGCTTACGGTTCACTCAACCGAGGCATTTTGAAATTGTCGGCATCTGCGCTTCTATCGAGCAGCACTTGAGGCTTACTATGCTCCAGCACGTCGGCCTCTACCTGAATGAAGCGGCCTCGATTAAATAAAGGGAGAGTAGCGATGAATCGAGAGCGAATAGCGGCCTACGCTCAGGTCATGATTCTCGCGCTCGCGGCGTCGGTTATTTATAGCGCGCCTTACCTGCGTCAGCTTTTTAAAACATCGCTGTTAGACGCCTTTTCACTCACGGAGGCGCAGCTGGGTAATTTGAGTAGCACCTACGCATTGGCCTGCTTAATCTGCTATGTGCCGGGGGGCTGGCTGGCAGACCGGGTTGAGGCACGGAAGCTCGTGATCATTGCCCTGTTTGCCAGTGCGGGCAGTTACGCTTGGTACGCCACTATTCCCAGTTATGAAGCGCTACTGGTGATCTATGCCGCTTGGGGGGTCATTGGCGTCGGGATCTTATGGGCAGCCATGTTTAAGCAAGTCAGCCTGCTCGGTAGCGGTGAGGAACAAGGTCGGCTGTTCGGCGCGCTGGAGGGGACGCGCGGATTGTTTGAGGCGATTTTGTTAACGGTCGGCACGTTTATTTTTGGGCTATTTGCGACGCGCCAATTAGGAATGATCAACGTGATCATTCTTTATACCGTGAGCTCAGCGGTGCTGGGTGTGATTTTGATGTTCTGGAAATCCACGCCGGGTGCGGGAGCCCCTGCCAAAACAGAAAAAATCCGTTGGGCGGATTTACTCATCATCGTGCGTCAGCCCAGTATTTGGCTGCTGTGTATTATTTTGTCGGCGCTATATCATGTTTTTTGGGCCACGATCGAGTTCCCCAGCTTTGCAGAGACCGGGGGATTTGAGATAACGCTGGCCGCCGCGACGGCATTAGGTGCTGCTAAATTATGGATGCGCTTTCCCGGGGGCATTTTGGCAGGGATAGTGGGTGATCGCGTGGGGAATCCGCTGCTGATGGTTTGGTTGTTTCTGTTGTCCATGTTGGCCTGTCTTTACCTAGCACTCATGCCCGCCACACCGAGCTGGGCGTGGACCCTGTGGGTCTTTATTTTCCCGTTTGCACTGTTGGCGTATGGTTTGCGGGGTGTTTTTTGGGCGCTCCTATATAACTGTCCGGTGCCCACACGGGTGCTGGGTACCGCCATTGGTGTCGTGTCGATCGTAGGTTATAGCCCCGATGCTTACGTGCCTCAGGTGGCGGCTTGGCTGCATACCCACTACGACACCCGAACCGCCTACCAGGGGTTTTTCGCTTATGTTGCCGCCGTTGCAGGCATTGGTATGCTCGCTTCATGGCTACTGTATCGCTTGACCCGACAGCAGGGAGTACCTGAATCAACGTGACAGAATTTGATTACATTATTGTTGGGGCGGGTTCTGCTGGATGTGTGTTGGCGCATCGACTGAGCGAGGATCCTGATTGCTCCGTGCTATTACTCGAAGCGGGCGCTGATGACCGTAGTTTGTTCATCCGTATGCCCACGGCTTTATCGATTCCGATGAATACGCCGCGCTTTAACTGGGGCTTTTGGGGTCAACCCGAGCCGCATCTCAATGGCCGTCGTATGGATTGTGCCCGGGGTAAAGTGCTGGGGGGGTCCTCGGCGATTAATGGCATGGTGTACGTGCGTGGTCATGCTAGCGACTTCGATCAGTGGGAGGCAGAGGGTGCCGCGGGTTGGAGTTATGCGGATTGCCTGCCTTACTTTCGACGAGCGGAACGTTGGATGGGGGGGGGTGATCAGTATCGTGGGGACGCTGGTCCTGTTGATACCTGTAACGGCAATAATATGCGCAATCCGTTGTACTCGGCATTTGTCGCTGCGGGAGACGAAGCAGGATACGGCACCACGCCAGACTACAATGGTTTCCGTCAAGAGGGGTTTGGCCCCATGCACATGACCGTGCGCCGGGGTGAGCGTTGCTCGACTGACCTTGCGTATCTCACTCCAGTGCGCAAGCGGTCTAATTTGACCCTAGTGACGCAGGCAGAAGTCGAGACGCTGACCTTAGAGGGTAAAACCGTCACTGGCATAACGTACCGTCGCAAAGGTGCCCTCAGATCGATTCAAGCGCGGCGAGAGGTGATTCTGAGTGCGGGCTCAATTGGGTCTCCAACGATATTACAGCGGTCCGGTATCGGCCCCGCTTCGGTGCTGTCCGCCGCAGGCGTGACTCAGCAGCATGAGTTGCCCGGAGTAGGAGAGAATCTACAGGACCACTTAGAGATCTATTTTCAATATCGATGCAAAGCGCCGATTACTGTCAACGGGCATCTCACCTGGTGGGCAAAGCTGCGTATCGGTGTGCAGTGGATACTGACCAAAACGGGCTTGGGTGCCACCAACCACTTTGAATCCTGCGGGTTCATTCGTTCCCGCGCTGGTTTGGCATGGCCGGATATTCAGTATCACTTTTTACCTGCCGCCATTCGTTACGATGGTCGAGCCGCCTTTACGGGCCATGGTTTTCAGGTGCACGTGGGGCCCAACAGACCTGAGAGCCGCGGCCATGTTCGGATATCCGGACCTGAGCCAGGGGATGAGCCACAGATTCTGTTTAACTATCTGGCAACAGATCAAGATCGCGCGGACTGGCGGGCTTGCCTCCGCCTGACGAGAGAGATTTTGCAGCAACCTGCGTTGGATGCGTATCGCGCAGAGGAGATTCAGCCTGCCCTCGATTTGTCAGATGATGCAGCGATCGACGAGTGGGTTAAAGGTAATGTCGAGACGGCTTACCACCCCTCTTGCTCTTGTCGCATGGGCGCAGTCGATGATGCGATGGCGGTGGTGGATCCGACGTGTCGGGTGCGCGGTTTAGCCGGACTCAGGGTCGTTGACTCGTCGATTTTTCCGACGATTCCCAACGGTAATCTCAACGCACCCACCATCATGGTGGCTGAACGTGCTGCGGACCTCATTATGGGTAAGGAACCGATGCGGCAAGAAGTCGATATATGGCAAGACACGGAATGGGCGACGCGCCAGCGTTTGCGCGCGCCCGTGAGATCAGTGCCGATCGGCCCAGTGCCGTCTCGCTGATGGAGAAAGGGTAGTGAACTGGATTTTATCCATCGCGATTGGTGTCACAACGCTCACATCGCTTTATCTTGTGGTGCGTTATCGCTCAATGCGTCTTGAAGGTGTCGCCCCAGTCCCCGTGGTGACCTTCATGGCGATTCTTTTTACCTCTGGGCTCGATGTCGGTCTGCTTATGTTCCCGATGGTGGATTTCGAGATTTTTGCCAACGAACCCGACTACGCCTTTGCCAACCCTTTGGCGCTCGAGTTCGGTTTCTGGGGGTTTCTGGTCTGGGGATTTTATTTTCTCACCACGTTTTATTTTTGCGTCGTCGAGCCGAAATTGCAGCTGTTTGAAATTCCCGCAGTCAAGCTGGTCAATAACCTCACCATCATCGGTACCTGCGCCTTTACGGGCTACCTTTTTTTACATTATTTGCCTGGATACATCGACGGCATCTCGAATACGGTGCGCTATACACTGGTGGCATTGACGGTGCTGGTGGCGGTGATTTCCAGTACCCAGATCCGTTTTGTGAAGCTCCTGAGTTTGACCTCAAGCGGTCTGTTCTTTGCGTTGATTGCAGGATCTTTTTTCGCGTCCGACATGGGCGCATTAGGGCTTGCAGGAATGATAGGCCAGTTGGGCGAGTACTTTGGGCAGCTTCCCCAGTTTGTGTTGCCGATCAATGATTATCACGCCTTCTATCTATTCTGGTGGTTCGCCTGGAGCATTATGATCGGGCAGTTCGTGTCGCGCTTTGTGAGCGGTTTTACTGCTTGGCAGCTATTACTGTTGTTATTGATCGTGCCTTCGATCCCGATTGCCTTGTGGTTTTCAGTGTTGTATTGGTATTTCGCCAACGAGATCTCGATAGCGGGCCCGATGAGCTGGGCGATGATGGGCGTTGGCATTCTATTTGTCGTGAATTCCCTCGACTCTCTCACCCGGCTTTATACCCACAACATTGGTTTTACAGTGGAGGCATTGGGCACCGGTCGTTATATCGCTGTGAATTGGGTGATCTTGCTCACCTTGGTTCTGGCTTTCCAGTTCACGCCTTTCAAGATCGAGTGGGTTGGCCTGACGGTGGTGGGGATTTACGCGACGATCTACACGCTGGCTTTTAGGCGCAGGCAGATGTTGCAGCCGTTAGGGGCTTGATGATCCGAGGGTTGAGAGCGCTTGATAGGTGGCCACTTTGAGATCAAAGCGCAAGCGGTCACCGTACGGAGCGCCGATAACCTGAGTCATCAATATGACGATCAGGTCCTCTTCTGGATCTACCCAAAATTTGGTATTGGCGATGCCACCCCACGAGTACTCACCTTGTGACGAGATCACTTGGGACTGCGCAGGGTCGGTGATCACACCGAATCCGAGCCCAAAGGATTGCCCCGGATACAGATGAGAGGCAGGGTATTCTGTCGCGCCGTTGTCTCTTACTTCGGATGTTAGGCGCGCCATGGTCATCGCCTGCACGGTTTTCGGCCCAAGGATACGAATACCCTCCAGCTGGCCTCCGCGACGGAGCATCTCGCAAAAGCGCCAGTAGTCTTTGGCAGTCGAAAACAGTCCACCCCCCCCTGAGAACAGGGTGACGCCCGAAGGGGGTGGTAGCAGCCCCTCAGGCATGGGCACGATCTGTTGGCGCTCGGCATCCCATAGGTGACTGCCGGCCAAACGGTCGGTTTTTTTGGTGGGCACATTGAAATAGGTATCCCGCATGCCAAGGGGTTCGAAAATTCGCTCGTGGAAAAATTGCTCCAGCGTTTGACCGCTGAGTCGTTCTACCAGCGCACCCAGTACGTCTGTTGCGACACTGTAGTGATAGCGGGTGCCGGGCTCAAAGCGGAGTGGGAGGGCGCTAAGGGCCTTGATAAAGACCTCCAGATCGGGGCTTTTTTGCAGTGCGGCATCTCGATATGCGCGCTCCACAGGATCCTCGATATGCCAGCCATTGGTGAGTCCGGCGGTGTGGGTCATCAATTGTTCTATGGTTATCGGATTGTGAGGTGGCACCCGCTCTCCATCGATCAGCAGTGACATCTCCCCCAGCTCCGGCAGGTATTTAGCGATGGGGTCACCGAGATGGAAGGCGCCCTCTTCGTAGAGGATCATTGCTGCTACCGTCGTAATCGGCTTGGTCATCGAAAAGAGGCGAAACAAGGCATCTGTATCGAGGGGGCGGTCGTCGTCCACCCCGTAATGGCCCGCAGATGCGAGGTGCACGATCTGACCGTGGCGGGCGATGATCGTGACGGCCCCCGCCAGTCGGCCCTCCTTAATTTCGCGATCGACGAAGTCAGAGACTCTGGCGAGTCGCGTATCGGAAAAACCGAGGGCTGCCGGATCGAGGTCGCCTAGCTCGGCCGCTTGAAGTGGTGCGATCAGCAGCGAGAGGAATAGTAGGAGAGTGGTTTTCATAGACTTCACATGACAGCGCGTTGACGATAATGGCCGCATAGTGCGGCGGGCTATTCGGTCAAGTCAATGCGTTCCTAGAGACTAGAGTGAACGGGCTTTCATCCTGAGGCAGAGTAGATGGAGCGCTGTGATTCAAAGTGGGTGTTTTCGCAGTAGTCTGCCCGGCGATAAGAAAAGTAGGCCACGTTGCGCCGACTCGTCGAACCGTTGCCCAGCCCGCGGTGCAATAGGCGATCGTCGAACACGAGGCATGAACCTGCTGTCAATGGGAATGACATTCTCTCTGGTACATCGCCCGAAGTGTCCGCCACCAGGAGCTCTGGACGGGTCGTCTCGTGCTGATAAACCAGCTCGTTGCTGACGAGCGCTGGGTTGCGAAGATGGTTAGTCAGCCGGTGCGAACCGCTGGCAATCTCGGTGGGGCCCATTGCCAGCGTAATGTCGTGCAGTGCGACCATGACATTAAGCGCATGGGGCGGCTGATGATCGGCGGTCATGTGGGGCGAGTCGATATGCCAGAACTGGGCGGGGCTGCCCGGATCTGAATACACGACGCCACTGAAGGCGTGTTCGGCATCAGTGCCCAGCGTGTTGGCGATGAGCGGCCACCAAGGCAGGGATTGGTGCTCGACACCGAACTCGGTCGGCGAAACGGGAATATCCCAGCGGCCGGGCGACCGTTGCACGATCTCGTGGAATCCGGCCGCACTGCCGATGCCGATAGTCTGCGTGCCCAGCGCTTGGGTCACTGTGCGACTGCGCTCCGTTGAAACCTCGAGCAGGCGTGTTAAGAGCCCGGTTTCGCACATCCCGACCAGCAGGGCAAAGCCGTCGTCGGCCAGATGCTGTTTGGCAGCATGCAGCGACACGCCGCCAGTTTGCGTACCGCTATGGTTCATGGGTATACCATTCGATAACGGTCGAGAGGCGCCCGCGCGGCGGTCTCGTATGCGCTGTAGGAGTGGCATGAGTCGAAAGACTCGTGCGAGATGTCGTGTTGGCCATTGTTCGTTGGCTGTCCCATGGCGGCACGGCTATCGACAGGCAATAGGGAGAGACACAGCCTTCGACGAGGAAAGGGCGCTGCGATCGCGGGCCCTCCTTTTTGCCGGCGTTCTGAGTGCATCACTGTCGCTCCCTGTCCCGTCATACCCTCCGCGACCTCAGTGCAGCCGCACGCTTTGTCGTTTTAGCTCGGCCTGCACTGGTCCAACATCGAGTTCATTGAATCCACGATCTTGCTTCACCGCAATCGCCGCTGCCACGCCAGCACCTTGGCCTGTCACAGTGCAGCACATCATGTTGCGTGTCGCGGCATGACTGACCCGGTCACCCCCGGTAATGCGACCCGCGCAAATTAGATGTTTGACGCCTTGAGGTATCAGTGTCCGATAGGGCACTTGAAAGTAACGACCGGTCGTCGGCAGGATGAGAATGCCATAGCCGTCAATAAATTCGGGGAAAATGCCGATGCTGTCTTCAAAGCGCCCCTGCTCTCTGACATCGGACTCGGTCATGTTGTAGACCGCATCGATTTTTCGCGTATCACGAATGCCAAGGGTCATCCCAAAATTGCGTAACTTGGCGCCCTCGCAGCCTGGCGTATAGCGCTTGAGAGCGTCTATGGCCATCATCGCTTGTTTGCGCCCTTCGATTTCGCCGCGGGTTAAGTCAGCCGGGTCGGTTCCATCGTAGCCTAGCAAATGAACCAGATTGAGGTACGTGAGATCACCGCTGTCATACAGCGCACCCCAAGTGCCTGCAATGGTGTCGAGATCCTTGGGTATTAAGCCCGCCTCCCGGGCCTGTTCAAAGGGCTTGCGCAGAAACGGCGAAAACATCTCGTCTTCTTTACCCGATGTCTCGACCGACCACTGTCCATAGTCCCAGTCACGATACGTTTGTGGGTCACTTTTAACGTGATCGATGAATCGTGTTTTGTTCACCCCTGACATAGAGAACATCACCGATGCACCGATCATCTCTTCCTTGGCCTGCTTGAAGGTTGCCGCCCCGGCACGGTAGGCCACATCGGCATCACCGGTGGCATCGATTATTCGTTCGGCGAGAATTGCCTCACGGCCTGCTTTACTCTCAACGATGACGCCTTTGATGGTGTCGCCTTCCATGATGGGTGCGACGAATAACCGGTGCAGCATTGGTGTGATACCCGCTTCTTCTACCAAGGTGTCCGCGACCCATTTAAAAGCTTCGCCATCAATCGCATGACTGTCTGATTGCGGTTCCTTAACGGCGGCGCCCATCTCGCGAGCTCGCTCCTCAAACTCAATGCCTACGCCCTCGGTATCGACAGTTCGCTCATGCCGGTACCAAGCGAAGCCCTCTACGCCTACCGCGGTAATGTTGCCGCCGAAGCAGCCGAATCGCTCAAGTAGCGTCACGGATGCACCGGCGCGCGCGGCGCCCAGCGCCGCAGCAAGTCCCCCGGGCCCAGAGCCGACGACGAGTACCTCGGTTTGATGAATGACACTGATCGTTCTGGCGGGTTCGTCTATTTGCATCATAGTGAGTTGTCGTTGGTCAGAGATTGTCGCGCAGGTTTGTGGAGAATGTAGTCGATTTAAGACAGGGAGTCGATCGACTGAATGAGGCCGATCGGGGAGTAGCATTCATCACGGAGCTGCCTTGTCAATTTGTATAGGATAGATCGTGGCCGCAGCGCGACCCCGAGGAGTGCTCGGTGATGCGCAGCGTATCTTGTGACACAATCTCGCACGCAATGTGAGTCAGCCTAGCAGCGCCATAAGTAATCGGTGCCCCGTTTTGTTAGGGGTGGCCTGTGGATTGGTGAGTCCAGAGTGCCTTAAGTGAGGTGAGAGTGTAGTGAGTGATGCAATCGATAAAACCGGCAATCTGGCTCAGGCGATGGCGCATGCCCAACAGTTGCTTGATCACGATCTGCAACAAGCGGCACTTCAATTAGAGGAAGTCCTAGCGGCGGTGCCAAACCATGTGCCAGCACACTTCTTGAAAGCGGTGGTATTGGGGCAGCAGCAGCAAGGCGAGCAAGCGATTCAGGCGTTGGAGAAAGTCCTTGCGCTAGATCCTAATCATCCCGAGGCCTGGCGTCTTTTGGCGGATCATAGCGCTGCGATTGGTGATAAGGCGGCGAGCGAAAGCGCTTACCTACGACACTTGCAGAGCGCTACCGGCAATCCCAATCTGCAGCAGGCAGCTGCTGCCATGATTGCGAACGAGCTGCCAACAGCAGAGCGGATCCTTAAGTCCCACCTTAAAAACGCGCCAACTGATGTTGCCGCTATTCGCATGTTGGCTGAGGTAGCGGTAAGGGTGGGCCGAAACGACGATGCACAGGCGTTATTAGAGTATTGCTTAGAGCTGACGCCCGGGTTTGCTGGCGCGCGCTACAACTTGGCAGTGCTGCTGCATCGCACGAACAAATCAGACGACGCGTTACGTGAAGTAGATCAGTTGTTAGCGGAGGAGCCCGATCGCCCGGGGTACCGCAATTTGGCGGCGGTTGTGTGTAGCCGGATAGGAGAATACGAACGCTCCAGCCGGCTTTATCAGGCCTTATTAGAGGAGTATCCCCAGAATGCAAAAGTCTGGTTAAGTTACGCACACGTCTTAAAAACAGAGGGGAAACGCGAGGCGTGCGAGGCGGCCTATCGGGGCGCTATTGATCGAGATGAGCGCTTTGGTGAAGCCTATTGGAGCCTCGCAAATCTAAAGACCTTCCGCTTTTCTGAGCAGGACATATCAAACATGCAACGCCAAGTCGCGCGAGAGGATCTTGAACTGAGTAGTCGCGTGCAGTTTTACTTTGCCTTAGGTAAGGCCGCTGAGGATGCGGGCGATTATTCGGTGTCATTTGATCACTATGACAAAGGCAACGCGCTGCATCGCTCGACGCTGAATTATCAGCACGCCCAGAATAACCGACGTGTTAATCGAATGAAGACCCAATTTACCGAGTCATTTTTTCGTCAGCGGGCTGGCATGGGGTGCCCAGACGACAGCCCTATTTTTATTGTGGGCATGCCGCGGGCGGGATCAACGCTACTAGAGCAGATTTTGGCAAGCCACTCACAGGTAGAGGGCACTACTGAATTACCCGACATCATCACTTTGGCAAAAGAGCTGCGCGCCGAAGCCAATGAAGATGAGATGGGCGCTTACGATGGCGTTTTAGCCAGGATGAGTGCCAAGGCACTCCATGACGCGGGGCAGACCTATCTTGAGCGCACCCGCATTCATCGCAAGACGCAGAGCCCTTATTTCATCGATAAGATGCCCAACAACTTCTTACATATCGGCTTGATTCAGGCGTGCTTACCCAATGCGAAGATCATTGATGCACGTCGGCATCCATTGGGCTGCTGCTTTTCAAATTTTAAGCAATATTTCGCAAGAGGTCAGAGCTTTAGTTATTCCTTAGCCGACGTCGGGCACTTTTATCGAGATTATGTCGAATTAATGGACCACTATGACGCGGTACTGCCTGCTCGCGTGCATCGCGTCATCTATGAGCGATTGGTCGACGATGTAGAAGCCGAGATCCGCTCAGTGCTCGATTACTGTGGGCTGCCGTTTGAGGAGGGCTGCCTGCGCTTTTTTGAGAACAAGCGCCCAGTGCGAACAGCCAGCTCGGAGCAAGTGCGACAACCGATTTACCAGGAAGGAGTCGAGCAATGGCGGGCTTTTGAGTCTCACCTGAGCCCATTGAAAGAGACTTTGGGGGATGTATTGACCGCGTACCCCTCGGCGCCGCAATTTCAGTAAGCGACCCTTGGCACAGTGCGCTATTGCTAGTAAATAGCGCGGAAAAAGAGTAATTTATGTGCTCGGCATTCCGCTTCGATGTATCGAGGCTGCCGTTTTATTACAACGCCAACACAATTACTGGAGTCGAGTCATTATGTCGAATTTCCCCCGATCCCCTCGCAATGGCCCAGTGCGCTTTATGCGTACGCCGCTGGTGGCAGCGCTGATTGCTGCGAGCCCTGGTTTATATGCTCAGGGCCTCGAAGAAGTGGTAGTGACCGCTCAAAAGCGGGCTCAAAACCTACAGGACGTGCCGATTAGCATCGAGACGCTGAGCACCCAGAAAATTGCCGAGCTCGGTATTCAAGACTTTAACGATTACGCACGGATGCTTCCTAGTATCTCTGTCCAACCACCGGCGGCAGGTGGTGTCGGATTTTTTAATGTCTACATGCGTGGCGTTACGACGGGGCGAGACGGACAGGCAACGACCTCGCAGCCGAGCGTAGGCATGTACCTCGACGAGCAGCCCATCACCACCATCCAGGGCGCCCTTGACATTCACATGTACGACATTGCTCGAATCGAGGCGCTGTCCGGCCCGCAGGGCACCCTCTACGGTGCCAGCTCGCAGTCGGGCACGATCCGTATTATCACCAACAAGCCTGACCCCAGCGGATTTTCTGCAGGCTATGGTTTAGAGGGCAACAGCGTCGACGGTAATGATACCGGCTATACCGCTGAAGGATTTATCAACGCGCCTGTCGGCGAGAACGCAGCCATTCGGCTGGTAGCGTGGATGCGCGAAGATGCGGGCTGGATCGATAATAAGCGCGGTACTCGAACCTTCCCTGGTCTGGCCTCGACCACGGCTGATGACATCACTTTAGACAATGCTGCGGTAGCGAAGGACGACTACAACACCGTCGAAACCCAAGGTGCCCGTTTGTCTATGTTGATTAACCTCAACGATGACTGGTCAATTACCCCGACAGTGCAGTACCAAAAGCAAGAAGGTAAAGGCTCTTGGGGCGAGGATCTGAGTGATTTTGTCGATGGTGACAGTGCGGTGACGCACTTCAAGGACGAGTTTACTGACGACGAATGGTACCAGGTAGGCCTGACGGTTGAGGGCAAGATCAGTAACTTCGACGTGGTCTATGCGGGTGCTTATTTAGATCGCGAAGTGGATGGCTCTTTTGACTATTCGGATTATTCATATTGGTACGACACCGTCTATACGACGGGCTACTACGCAGATTTACACTTTTTAAATAATGGCGACCGGTCGGCTCCCAACCAGTTTTTTGCCGACGCAGGCACACGCATTATGCCGGGCGCCCGTTTTGTGAACGATGATGGCTACGAGAAAACCAGCCACGAATTGCGCATCAGCTCACCGCAAGATCGTCGAGTGCGATTTCAGGTTGGTTTTTTCTACCAGAAGCAGGAGCATGACTTCCAGCAGCGTTGGTTGGTCGAAGGGCTCGCTGAGTCGATGTGGCCCAATCAGGGTGCGAGTCCAGAGTTCAAAGATATCGTCTACGTGAATAGCCTTTTTCGGGAGGACGAAGACGAGGCCTATTTTGGCAGCGTGAGCTTTGACATTACAGACCGTCTCGAGGCGACTGTGGGCGCTCGCTACTTCAAGCCAGAGGTATCGGTCGAGGGCTTTTATGGATTTGGCCTAGGCTTTAATGGCGTGTGGTCCGGTACCGGAGAGGCACAGTGTCCCACGCAGGATGATTGGAAAGGGAAGCCTTGTAAGAATGTCGATAAGGGCATTTCAGAGAGCGACTCTGTTTATCGTGCCAACTTGACTTGGAAGATGACCGACGACCATATGATTTACGGTACCTGGTCAGAGGGCTATCGTCCTGGCGGGATTAACCGTAAGCCGAGTGCGGGAGAGTATGTGTCAGACTTCCTAACGAATTATGAGCTTGGCTGGAAAACGACTTGGGCAGATGGCCGATTCCAATTCAACGGCGCGGCATTCATGCAAGAGTGGGAGGACTTCCAAGTATCCTTTGTTGGCGCCAATGCCATCACGCAGGTTGATAATGGTCCGACTGCAGACGTAAACGGCATCGAAAGCCAGATTCAATGGTTGCCGGTGGACTCTCTGAACATCTCAGCATCGGTGATGTTCTTGGACAGTGAGTTAAAGGACGCCTACTGCGCAGGTTGTGAATCAGATGGAGGTGCCTGGGCGCCGGCTGGCACTCAGCTCCCTATCGCTGCTGAGTTCAAGGGCAACTTGGTAGCCCGGTATAGCTTTAATCTCGCTGGTTTTGATGCGCATCTTCAAGGTTCCATCTCTCATGAGGGCAAGCGCAATTCGGACCTCCGAGTTGCAGACAACTTGGTAAAAGGTGAGATCCCTGCCAATACCTTCATGGATGTCACTGCAGGTATTCGCAATGACCAATATGCGGTTGAGCTATACGTGAGTAACCTCACCGATGAGGATGCTGCGCTCTATTACACTTCGCAGTGTGCGACAGGCACGTGTGGCACGCAGAACTATGGCGTTCTAGCGCGACCGAGAACGATCGGTATTCGCTGGTCTCAAGAGTTCTAAACTGATCAAACCAATAGGTGTGAATACGAAAAACGGCCACATCATGTGGCCGTTTTTTTATGTCTAACAGATGTTACCGCAGCGATGGCGGTGCACGACGCTGCTGGGGGTGTCTTAGCGGTCGCGTTGCTGGCTGCGCCGTCGCCTGCCGGCACTGGTTGACTGCTCGTCTTGCGTGGGCAGATTGGCCCAAGGGGTACCGAGTGCCTCAATCATCGCTTGGGCGTCGAATGGACGAGGGGCGGTGGTCTTTAGGGCGTTGACCATGGCGGCGACATGCTCTGGCGTCGTACCGCAGCAACCACCGATGATCGTGGCACCCACATCCCGCGCAAACAGGGCGTATTGGGCCATCAGTTCAGGACTGCCATGAAAATGAATGGCGCCATCCTTATATTGGGGAATACCGCAGTTACCTTTTGCGACCACCGGCAGTGCAATACCAGAGTCGACGATGCCTTGAGTGGAATCAAGGAGTTCAGCAGGGCCAATACCACAATTCGACCCCAACATATCGAGCTCGATATCCACTGCAAATTGCGCAAAATCCCCGGGTGTCACCCCCATCATTGAGCAGCGCGCCGTATCGAAAGACAGTGTGGCGCAAACCGGCAAGCCGGTGCGTTTCGCCGCCTCGGTTGCGGCGGCAACCTCCTCCGTTGACGACATGGTTTCGATCCAGAGCACGTCGGCACCGCCCTCTGCTAAAGCCGTGGCTTGCTCAAGAAAAACCTCGACGGCCTGGGTGTGATCTAACATGCCCATGGGCACAAACAATTCACCGGTAGGGCCTATTGATCCCGCGACGAGGGTTTTGCGACCGGTGACCGCAAAGTGGCGTTGAGTCGCCTCGCTCGCGAGCTGAGCGGCGGCGATATTGAGCTCTGCAACGCGATGCTCGGAGGCATGCAGCTTGAGCCGCAGTGCATTGCCACCAAAACTATTGGTTAATATCAGGTCGGCGCCGGCATCAAGAAACGCGTCGTGTAATGCCACGACTTCTTCCGGTTTTTCTAAGCACCACAACTCGGGGGGGTAGCCGGCTTCTAGGCCTCGACCAAAAAAATTTGATCCCGTTGCCCCATCGGCGACGCACCAGCCTTTATCAGCAATTAGATCTGCAACCGGGTTGCGACCACCCATGGTGACTCCTTAGTCGGTAATTCAGTCGTTAATAGAGGGGGCGCATGATAAACCGAAAGCGCTGAGAGGATGACGTGTTTATTACTATATGGCCCCGCAGTTTGAACGACGGCGGTGTGCTGTGTGGCGGCAGAGACTTGGAACCGAAGCTGAGAATCTAAAGCCGAGAATCCAAAGCCGAGGGCATGGCATCGAGGTGCCTGCAATGCGCCTGATAACGTGTTCGGCGTGCGGTGTTCATGGAGCGGGGGCGATAAGCGGTGAGGTGTCATGAGAGCGCAGTCGGAAAGTGTTTGATATAAAAACCGATAGGCGAGGGCGCTCGCTTCTGACGGTAAAAGCGCTATGATCACTGTGAGCGTTGCGCGCAGGCTACGAACTGCAGTTAAAAAAAGTAGTTGCCGTCAGGCGGCGAAGGTGGAGATGTGCTTATGTCCTACAATATCGACAATGAGGGGCTGAGATCATTGGGTAATCCCCAGCAATCCCCGCCGTATCGTGATCACGGCATGAATCGCCGATCGGCTTTGCGGAGCGCGCTAATAGGGGCCGCTGGGCTGGCACTGTCACCGATCACGCTCAGCCAAATTGATATTCCTGTGGGCCAAATTCGTTTGGTTTTCAATGAGAACCCCTACGGCCCCAGTCCTAAGGCGCTGGAGGCAGTCGCTAAGATTCTGCCGAAAACGGCCTATTATCCCGGCAAAATAGAGCAAGATTTACCAGCACTGTTCGTGGAGCGCCATCGGCTTAATCCAGATCAGGTCTTCTTAGCGTCAGGCTCAAACGAGGGTTTGCAGGCAGCCATGATGGCGTTTGGCAAACAGGGCAAGGTGATTTCACCGAGCCTCACTTACTCAGATCACCTGGCTTATGCTGAGCGCTTGGGGATAGCAGTGGAGCGAATCCCGCTGCGCGAGGATATGAGTATTGACCTCGACGCCATGGCGCGTGCCGTGGATGACACGGTAGGGCTCGTCTATCTCTGTAACCCGAATAACCCAACTGGAATGGCTATCGACGGGGACGAGTTACGCGCTTTTTGTCGAGAACTGAGTCCCCGAGTGCCAATTTTGATCGACGAGGCCTACAACGAGCTCACCGATAAACCAGACTACACGTCGATGATCGATTTGGTTCGTGAAGGTGCCAATGTGCTCATTACGCGGACTTTTTCAAAAATTTTCGGTATGGCAGGGCTCCGAGTCGGGTACGGTATGGGGCACCCCGATATGGTGAAAGTGATCAAAGATCATGTGATGGCGTGGCCCAATGGCGTGGGCCTTTATGCGGCTTACCACAGCTATCTCGACGACGCGTTCATTGACTTTTCTCGGCAAAAAATCCTGCAAGGCAGGGCTATGGTGAATGCCACCTTCCGGCGGCATGGTATCGAGCCTTTGCCGTCGCAAACTAATTTTGTTTATGCCGATATAGGCCGCAATGCGAGCGAGTTCAAAAAGGAAATGGCTGCGAATAATGTCATCATCCGCGGTGCGTATGATGGCTACGCAAATTATTCTCGTGTCAGCATGGGGCGCATCGAAGAGCTCGAGGTATTTGATCAGGTTTTCAGCCGGCTATTTACCGCAAGCTAACGCTTCGTGGCGCAAACTCAGGCTGCGCACTAAGGCCTGATTCAGCAGGTTCGTATGAATATGTGAACTTTTCCCCTAGGGTTGTACTGGCAACTCGGACGCGACTATCATTGAAGCCAGAACGCACAAAACCCCAAGGACATGATGTTCAGATTGCACAAAAACTGCAGTCGTCTAATGCTCTGCATCGCGATATTTTTTATTGCTGCCAACGTGAGCCACGCGATTGAGCACGATCACTCTGCTGAGATCGCTGAGGGCCATGTCGAGTGTGTTCACTGTATCGATGAGCAGTTCGCACTCGTCGGCTCATCGAAGCTCACGGCGCTGCCTCAGCGCGCTGTCCTGTTCCACACCATCCAATGGCTTGGGTATTCCCCGGTCGTTTCATACTCCTGTCAGGCTCGTGCACCGCCCGTTAGCTGAATTGACTGTCTAGTTCATTCACCCAGCTAATGTTAAGGAGCTCAGCATGCGTCCGATTCCAGCACATGCGATTCTCGCAGTTGCCGTCATACCACTGACGGTCACGGGGAACGAAGAAACGCTATTAGAAGAAATTATTGTCACGGCCTCATTTGTCGGGGTCAACGAGTCGATGGCGACACGGCCGATCCATGTGGTCAGTGGTGAAACTCTGGAGCAAAACGGCGCTCAGACACTGGGCTCGCATCTCGACTCGCTTCTGGGGGTCTCATCGGCTGATTTTGGTGCGGCTGTGGGACAACCCATCATCCGTGGTTTGAGTGGTAATCGTGTCAAGGTTTTGAATAACGGTACCGTCGTTCGCGATGTCTCTGCGCTCGGGCCTGATCACGCAGTCGATGTCAGCCTGAACGATGCCCAGCAAGTGGAAATCGTTCGCGGGCCCTCGGCGTTGCTTTACTCAAATGGCTCCATCGGCGGTATTGTGAATGTGGTCGATAACACGATATCGAAGTCTGACCTGGACGGATTCAGTGGTTCAGTGGGCGCCGAAGCCCAGTCGGTAAACGATGGTGAAGCAGCTGACCTGTCGCTCCGCGGAAATCTAGGTGGCTTGAATTTCACCTATAGCTACCAAGATGTTGATATGGAAGGCTATGAAATTCCAAAGGGTGCGGTCATTGACGCGCACCATGACGAAGACCATGACGAAGACCATGACGAGGATCATGATGAAGACCATGACGAGGATCATGAAGGTGAGCATGGTGATGAGCACGGCGACATGGACACGCTCGCGAATTCCGACGTGTCGACCACATCGCATCGCTTTGGTGTATCCACAACGGGCGATTGGGGTTACGTGGGTCTGTCTTACAGTGATTTGAGCAGTACTTATGGCATTCCGTTCCACTCCGAAGCGGCGCACGACGAGGAGGGACATGACGATCACGATGAGGATCACGACGATGATCATGACGATCACGACGGGGACCATGACGACGATCACGATGATGATCATGACGACGAGCATGGCGATGATCACGAGGGTGAGCGCATCTTCTCTAAAACAGAATCGGAAATTATCTCGCTCAGTGGCTCCTTTAAGACGTCGTTATCGTTCCTTAACGCGATCGACTTTTCCGTAAAACAGTCTGATTACGAGCTGAAGGAGCAGCATGCCGAGGGCGAGCACGGTGAGGAAGAGCACGAGGACGGACATGGGCACGAAGAGGGCCCCACCGTGTTCAGTAATGAAGCAACCGAGCTGTCAGTATCGCTCGATTTGAGTTCAGGTGAGCGCATACGTCGTGTTGTATTGAATCATGCCATAGAGGAGATCTCGATTATTGGCGAGGAGGCGTTTATGGCGCCTGTCGACTCGACCGAGACGACGCTTGGATTCTTTAGTTCCGATGATGTGGGCTTCGCCACGCTGGATATCGGGCTGCGTTTCGATCAAATAGAGCGCGACGGTTTTATCGCTGAGATGCATCACGAAGAAGACCATGATGACGACCACGATGAAGACCATGAAGGTGATCACGATGAGGACCACGAAGGTGATCATGACGAGGACCATGAGGGTGATCATGATGAGGCGATGGAATACGACCCGTACTCATTTAGCGACGAGGTATTCAGCGCGGCGGCTACGTTAAGGCGAGACCTCAATGAGCACGCTTCCTTGTCTCTAGGTTTAGCCAGCGTGAGCAAGACACCCTCGGCGGTTGAGCTATTTATGAACGGTGAACACCTTGCTAGCAGTCGCTATGAGGTCGGTGACGTCAATCTCGATACTGAACGCTCTGACAATATTGATCTTGCCTTCACTTTTGACTCACACAATTGGTTTGGTTCCGCAGCGGTGTACTACAACCGGGTCGACAACTACATCTACCTGCGTGATGAATTGGAAGAAGAACACGCAGCGCACATGGACGAAGATCACGAGGACGAGCACGGAGAGCACGGTGACCACGGAGGTTTGATTCTGTCTGAGTACACTCAGCAGGATGCGGACTTCACGGGTTATGAGATTGAGGTTGGTGCGCGGTTCGCCTTACCTCGGGGAGAGTTCGAAGTGACACTGGGGCGTGACGAAGTCGATGCTGAGTTCACGGATGGCCGTGCGGTACCGAGGATTGTGCCCGCTCGTAATATGTTGACGGCCCGTTATACGCTGGATGACTTCTCCGCCAAGCTGTTGGTCAAAGATGTTGAGCGACAAACCGATGTGGCGATGGGAGAGACGGTGACGGAGGGCTTCACACTCGTCAATGCCGATGCCTCTTGGTCGTATGGCTTCAACGATTCAACACGGCTGACCTTAACGGCTTTTGCGCGGAATCTGACGGATGAGGTGTCTCGTAATCACACGTCCTTCGTGAAGGATCAGGTGCCGTTACCCGGCCGCAATATCGGAGTCCGTGTTCGACTTGCGTTCTAGCAAGGCAATTGAGCACAGTAGCAGTGGATCGGGCCCCTGGCGATGCGATCAGCTGAGTTGGGCGCGCCTCGCGGCGTTAATGCGTTGCGAGGGTGCCCGCTTCCACCCGATTCATATGGGTGGTCATCTGTTGTACGAGTAACGGAATGACCTCTTCTGGCATGTCATGAGCCATGCCAGAAACGAGACTGAAGGCTGATCCTTTGATCAATGAGGCAGTATGTTCACCATGTTCGGGCGGCACTAAGCCGTCATCTGCGCCATGAATGACCAGCGTAGGGGCAGAAATCGTCGCCACTTCTGCTGAGCGATCACCGACCTTGAATATCGCCATTAAATGCCGTTGCATCGACTCAGGGAAAAACCCTCTGTCGCGAATGGCTTGTTCTCGCTCCGCTGCT
>Ga0228650_1000235_pt1 | contig 19726 bp, 10 predicted proteins | sample 62DmetaG_FD_183171 | JGI IMG/M metagenome (GOLD analysis project Ga0228650, IMG submission 183171) | Seawater microbial communities from Monterey Bay, California, United States - 62D | ecosystem: Environmental > Aquatic > Marine > Coastal | place: USA: California | collected 2016-10-28
CCGACATCCCGCGTCGCGCGGTGCGGCTGGTCGGCGCGCGCGCGGCGAACGCGAGAGGCGAGAGGCGAAGCCGCGCGCGGTCGTTCGTGAGATTACGATCACAAGCCGTCGGACGACGAACGCGACGCGCGCGATGAAGATCGATCGCGCTTAATCGAGCTTAAAACCGGGGATCGGGGCGTACAAGAAGGGCTCGCGGGCGAGCGGCATGCCGAGGAGCGCGAAGACGCCGCCGGCGGCGGCGCCGACGAGAATGATCGTGACGCCCCATTGCACGCCCTTGCGCACGAATTGAGCGACGACCTCGGGATCGTTTTCGTTGGCGGTCGCGTTCGTCGTCGTGAGCTGACGCCGGACGTCGATACCGAGAAGCTTGCGCTCGGCGGCTCTCGCCGTTTGCTCGCTCGCTCGACTCGTCAACGCGAGGGCGTTAAATTCGATACCCTTCTCGGCGCGCATCGCGCGCAACACTCTAGCCACGCTCGCTCGCGTTTCGACGACGGCCCATTTTGCGATTTCGCTCTTCGAGCCAAACTTCTTCGACGCGTACGTCGCCCCCTCCAACGCGACGTACGCGAATTCCGCGCCGTCGCCGCCCTCGAGCGCGAACGCCCGCGCCCCCTCCTCGAAACACCGCAACTCTCGCTCGACGTACCCTTTCGCCCGACCGAGCGCATCGACGTCGCTCTTCTTCAAAACTTTCAAGTCGTCGCTCCCGAAGCACGCCTCACGATCGAACAACGCCTTCGTCTTCGCGCGTTCGCACCCGTCGCCTTCGCCGTCGGCGATCGCCTTCGCCGCGTTCGACAATCCCACCGCACCTTCGACCCGCACCTCCCGCCGCGTCACCCCTGGCACGTCCCAAACATCTACACCGCCATCCGCCACGATCGCATCGTTCGCGAACGTCAAGAACCTTCCCTTTCTCGTCCCCGCGCCGTCGCTCGAGCGTCGCGCCGCGAACCAAATCTTCTCCTCGTCCACCGTCGCCCGCACGACGTCGTCGCGCGCCGAGACGCCCTCCGCGACGAGTCCGAGCGACGCGCGCGCGATGACGGCGAGCTCATCGAGCGTGATCGCGCGCTTCATCGCGTCGTCGCCCGTCGAGAGCCATCCATCGGTCGTGGCGTCGAAAAACGTCCCGGCGGTCTCGCGCGTCGCGCGCGCGACGTCGCAGCGCGCGACGAGCGCGACGAGCGCGATCAGCGTCGCGGCGACGCGCGCGCGAGGCATGGCGACGTTCGACCGACGCGCGCGCGCGGCGTCGCGGTTTGACGATAGATTCCGCGATTCACGACACTCATCCGCGCGCGGTCGCGCGATGTCGCGTCCGTTACCCGCGGGTGCGGCGCTGTTGGACGATCCAAACGCCAGGGCGTCGTTCGACGCGTTCGCGCGCCGCGACGGGGTCGCGCGCGATGAAGAAACAGACGAAAACGCGCGCGATGTTGATTTGGATGCATCGGCGTCGCGGCCGAAATTCGCGGCGCTGAACGTCGGCGCGACGTTGATGACGCCCGGAGTGGAGTCGGATGATGTGGACGATCGCTTAAAGGCGTTCGTGTTGGGTGGGGGTTCGAACGGGCGCGCAGTCGTGAGCGACGGCGGCGGCGGCGCGTTCGTCGGGCGGTTGGGCGACGGCGCGCGCGACGGCGTCGATGACGACGCGATCGCGCGGAAGATCTCGAGCGAAAACGCGGAAACGTCGACGAGCTTGATCGTCGTGGACGATTGGTGCGGCGAACACTGCGTGATCGGGGTGATGGGTCGAGGCGACGGCGCGGGGGACGGGGCGCGATATTGGCGGCGAGGTTGGGCGGCGGCGCGGCCGCTCGCGGGTTTGCGTGGCGTGCACTGCACGTGCGCGACGTTCGTCAAGGGGAAAGACGGCGACAACGATGGGGCAAGGATCCTCTTGGGCTCGAGCGATGGGCGCGTGTTCGACGTGCGCGTGGACGCAGCGGACACGCGACGGTTTGAAAAATCGTGCGAAGTGGCGTTAGAGTTGCGAGTCGGGAAAGCCATCACGGGAGTGTGCGCGACGAAAGATCGCGCGAGCGATGGTAGTGAAAGGTTCGGGGCACTGATTACGACGCCGTCGAAATTGTACGCGTTCGTGGGGTCGTATTCATTAGAGTCCGTGCTCGCCATGGCACGCGCCCGACCGAGCGGTTTCGAGGCGGCGGTTGAGATGCCCGTGGAGAGCGATAGGAGTAAGCTGTGCGTGTGGCGAAAGCGGCGATCATCAACGCCTGATCGCATGGCGTGGCTCACCGGGGCTGGGGTTTATCGCGGGAAGCTGAATTTCAAAGTCGACGACGCTTCAAGCGTGTTGGAGCAACACGGCGCGCTCCCCTTTCCAAAACTAGAAGACGACGAATCGGGGAACGACGCCCCGATTTCGCTTGCGATGACGGAGCATCACATTTTATTGCTATACTCGACGCGTTTGGTGGCCATGAATTCAATCACGGGAGATGTGGAAGGGACGATTAAACTACCCCTAGGTGGCGCGTCGACATTCGCTTTCACCGATCCTGCGACGTCTGTTCCGTACGCGGCGAACGCAGAGAATTTGCTACAAATCGTCGTTACAAACGAAGATGCAAACATGTGGCGAGTGTACTGCGACCAGAATGATTACGACCAAGCGATTACGGCGTGCAAGTCTGATTTACAGCGGCAGTTCGTGTACACTGCTCGAGCAGAACGCGCGTTGAAATTGAAACGCTTCGACGAAGCCGCGACGGCGTTTGCCAACGCCGGCATCGCGCACGCAATCGAAACGATCGCAAAAACGTTCGTTGACTTGAACGCAAAAGACGCACTGTATGCGTACATGGAAGGGCGGTTACGCGGCTTACCGCAAGACGATGCGGCACGACGTTTGATCATCGCCATGTGGTTGCTTGAGGAGTACGTCAAGATTGCGAGCTTCTCTCGCAACGAGGCGAACGACTTCAAGGTTCGAGAGTTTTTGCGAGAAAATTTCGAGAGCCTGGACGAACGGGAAGCGTTGCGAATTTTAAGCGAAGCTGGTCGTATCGATGACGAAATTTACTTTGCCGAACTGTGCGGTGATTACGACAGGGTATTGGATCATTTCATGCAAATCGGCGACGCGAGAAAAACTTTAGAAATCGCGGCTTCGCCTAAAGTACCGCGTTCAACGTTGAATCGAGTGTTGCCGACACTCATTAAGGCACTGCCAAAAGACTCGATCGATTTCATGCTATCACGCCCGAAGACGGATGACGATGTGAAAATTATAGAGGCTTTGGCTCGCGACGATGCGTCCTACGCGGCGTCAGAGACGAGTGAATCGCTGGCTGCATACTTGACGAGATATTTAGAGTCCATCACGGCGAAACCGGACGGCGCAGCTCGCGGCGACGCCACGGTGCACGATCTTCTGCTCGATGTGTACATCAAACAGCTAGAATCCTCACCCACCGTGGTGGCAACGTTGAACAAGTACATACTCGACGCCGTGGATGAAAGCACTAATGCGCCGTACTACGACGTACATTATGCGATTCGTATGTGCGAAAAACATGGCGCACATCGAAGCGCTGTGTACGCATACTGTGTATCTCGGGATTTTGACATGGCCATGCACGTCGCGTTGACAACGCTTCAAGATGTGGAGTTGGCAAAAACCGTGACGAAAAAAGCCGCCGAGTCGAAATCAGATGATCCAAACGAAGACGAAATCACGCAGAAAAAACTGTGGATTGAGATTGCAAAGTGGTCGATTCGCAAGTCTGGTGCACTGGACAAGGCAATGGCATCGATGGACGAAGACGAAAAGCGCACCGCGATTCGCAGCGCGCTGAGCTTTTTGAATGAAACCAACGGCGCGTTGCGTGTGGAGGACATTCTTCCTCTCCTTCCCGACTTCACCATCATCGACGACGTGAAGGACTTGGTGCTGCAGTCTCTCACAGAGCATCGAACGGAGATCGAACAATTGAAAGAAGGCCTAGAAGAGATCACCGCCTTCACGCAAGACGTCCAGGACGATATCGAGGAGATGGAACAGAAAACCATCGTCATCTCCAAGGATACGAAGTGCTTTGAATGCGGCAAGCCTGTGGTGCGTTTGCGTCTGATGGAGACGGCGGATGATCCAAACTTACTCGCCCCGTTCTATGTCTTTCCGTGCGAGATGGCGTATCACACTGAGTGCCTACTCCGACGCACGCTACCTCTCATGCTCATCGATCAACGCAAACGAGCGTTGGCGCTCATGCGTGCGCTCAAGGTGCCGCTCCCGCGACGGCTCAAGCCCGAGACAAAGTTTTGGGGCGCGCCGCCGAAATCTGCCACCGGTCTCACCACCGCCGAAGCCGTGAGTGAGCTCGAAGACATCTTATGCGCAGACTGCCCAGATTGTGGCGCGCACGATTTACGTCTCATAAACCTCCCAATCTTGACACCAGAAGAGGAAGCCTTGGACGAGGAACTCGTGCGTTTGCTCCCGCCCGAGTGGTTCGAGCCCATGCACGCAGCCATCAACATGAACGACCCCGCGGAGACGTACCTGACCATGGAAGATTTCAAAAAAATAGATCTCGGCGAGGGATGGCCCGATCACGACTTCTTCCGCACGTTTTAGAATTTTAGACATCCATGTTGAAATCGACGGAGCCGTCGCTTATCCACAGCCCGTGCGCGCGCAGAGTCTCCACAGCGCGACGTGATGCATCGCGCCCTCGCTCGAACTTCTCTGCGGGCATCGCGTCACGACTTAACGACATCAATCTCCAGTCCCGCGTCGCACGCGCGTCGTCGCGCGATGCCCGCGCTGTCGTCCCGAGCCGACGCCGACTCGAAATCTGTCCCCACCGGGTCGCGAGAGCCACACTTTCGGTTCGGTTTGCTCGCCGACATACAGTACTGCGACGGCGACGACCGCAAAAACATCACCGGAACGCAAATGCGGAGGTACAGGAACACGCTGAACGTCGCGGAACGGGCGGTGGAGTATTTTAACACGCACGAGTGTGACTTTTTGGTGCACAACGGAGACATCACCGACCACCAGTGCGCGTTTGATTTCGCGAGCGATGATTTTAAGCCCATCGAGCGCGGAAGAGAGGATTTAGGGGCGGTGATGCGGATATTGAGCCGAGCGAAGTGCGCGGAGTGGTTGTTCACGGTTGGGAATCACGAGCTGTATAATTTTACGCGAGAGGAGTTGCGCCAAGGCGTGGCGAGTCCTGGGAATTCGTTGAATTTGAAATGCTCGAACGCGGATGGGGAGTTTTATTACTCCTTCAAAGCCGGACCGGGATGGCGAGTGATGGTGCTGGATCCGTACGCGGTGAGTATTTATCGCAAAGGTCGCCAGCAAGGGCTGTGCGAGGAAGCGGTGGAGCTGTTGCGCAAGCACAACCCAAACGTCGACTTGTTCGTCAAGGAAAATCCAGACGTGATAGAGACCGAACGCATGAGCGGGACTTTTCCGTACTTCAAAGACATCGAGGGGCTGGCTGGGCGATGGGTGCCGTTTAACGGAGGATTGGGGAAAGAGCAAATCGCCTGGGCTCGCGAGACGATTCGCGCCGCGAGCGCCGCAGACGAAAAGGTGTTAATCTTCTCTCACTTGCTCATCCACCCGCACTCCACGGCGAAAAGATCGGGCAAGACTTTGATGTGGGACTACGACGAAATTTTAGAAATTATCGAGGCCGAGGAAACGCGAGGGTGCGTGAAGTGCGTAGTCTCCGGCCACCAACACGAAGGCACAAAGTGGCAGTGCGAGAAAACGGGCGTGCATTACATCGGCATGGAGAGCCCGATGCTAGCCATGGACGTGTCCCCGGGACCATTTGCCATCGTTGAAGTCTTCGATGATGAAATTGTATTCAAAGGGTACGGGCGAAACGAGGACTCGCTCTTATTCCCTTTCGATCCAGAAGAACCACCGACGGAGCCGTTGTTGTGCAGTCTTCGCGTGAATTCGCATGATCCTTAGAGCGCCCATCACACCACGTGTTGTATTACTTTTACAATCCTTGTTAGTCATATTCTGTCGCTTTGCGATCGTCGCGCGCTTTCATCGGACGAAATCTCAGACGCAATGGCGTCTTTTGCGATTTCGTCGTCACGCGCGCGCGGACGTCGCTGCGCGAAAACAAATCTACTACTTTGACGCGACGAAAATCACCACCCGAAACGCGACACGCGCGGTTTATTGTAGTACTTTTGATGGTACTCTTCGGCATCCCACCACGGTGTCGCTAAAGAGACCTCCGGCGGGTAGATATCGGTGAAGAACTTTCGCTGCACTTGCTTCTCGCGCGCTTCCTTGGACGCCACCGCTTTTTCGTACTGCTCGGGCGTCTGCGCCCAAATAGCGCTCTTATACTGCGCTTTGCTTTCGTACGTGGGTTGATGCTCGCTCCAAAACTGTTCCAACAGCTTATCGAAGCTCGTCGTCGCCGCGTCGTACGCCACGTAATACCCCTCCGTGTGCCCGGTTCCTCCGGCACACACCGCTGAATACGTCGGGAAATCGCTCTCGCCTCCTGTGTACCCGACCCTGACGTTCTTCACGCCCTTGAGCGCGCTGAACGAGGCGTCGGGCCCCCAAAATCACCCAGAGGCGAAGACGGCGAGTTGGCAATTTTCCGGGACGACGAAACCATCGCCGCGGTCGGTGCGCCGCGCGTCCTTGCTCGCGGGCATCGCGGCGAGCGCGCGGACGTTTCTTTTGTTCGCGGACGCGCGCGAGGGAGCGGCGACGCGCGCGGTCGCGACGGCAGCGCGCATCGGGACGCGCGTCCCGGTGTGACGTGGCCGCACAGATTTCGACCGCGCGGGCGCGCGCGGTCGAAATCTGAGGCGCACACCGGCGCGACGCGACGCGCGCGCGAGACGAAAGCTAGAGATATGATGAGTAAAAATATTAATCTCGCGCGCGACGACGACGGGGAGCGCGCGATCAGCGCAGGATGACCAGAGACCAATCCGGGAACTTTGCGTTCCAGTATCGAACGCCCATCTGCGCGAGCGTTCGCGAGTTATCGTCAAACTTCTTCCCCGCGTACGCCAAGCGCATGAGCCCCGGCATGACGCCAGTTTTATCCGCGATGAGCTTTTTCACCTCGTTCACGCGCGTGGTGTCCGAGACGTCGATCCAGAACGGCCCTCCGTACTCGCAGTCGACGTGCAGCATGCTCGTGACGAGCAGACGCAGCGTCTTCGGCGGCTTTCTCATCGCCGCCACTTTCGCGTCGATGAAGCTCCCGAGCGGAATCCCTTTCGCCACGGCCTCGGCTTTATCCTTCAAGTATTCCTCGCGCGTCGGATCGTACATGGGCGTCCACTCCGAGCTCACCCCTCCCTCCCCGCGCGTCGCCGGCGCGTACCTCTCATCCTCCTCGTACCACGGGTACCCACCGTTCGGCGGGATCGTCGCCGTCGCCCCCGACCCCCCGGTCCCGGGCGCGTTGTTATACTTTGAAAACGCGAGGTCCGAGCTTCGATACGTCGGCATCGCGTCCGTCCGCGTCGTCCTGTGCCGTTTTTCGCGGCCGTTTTTCTCGAGAGATCCAAACCGTTTTTTATCTGACGCGACCGCGCGAGGCGACGTCGCGCGAGTGGATAAGGCGCCCCACCGCGACGCGCGCGCGCGCGACGCGCGCGGAGGCGCCGAAAAGCTAGGACCGCGCTCGAGAATGACGCGCGCGTCGATCTGTCGCGCGGCGCCCGCGCGCGCCGCGCGCGCGGCGCCGCGCGCGCGCGCGAACGCGCGACGTGCGGGACGCATCGCGACGACGACGCGCGCGGCGTCGACGACGGACTTCCCGAGCTTCTTCCCGCCCGAAGTGCGCGAACTCGAGGAACCGGCGGCGATCGCGATGGCGCGGCGGTGCCGATCGGTGTCGGTGGACGTCCCGGGGCGGGCGAAGGCGGTGCTGACGTCGTGCGCGGGCGACGCGGGGCCGGCGGGGAGCGACGCGGCGCCGTTCGTGCTGCTGCACGGATTCGATTCGTCGTGTTTGGAGTACAGAAGGTTGTTTCCGAAGCTCGCGGCGAAGGCGGAGACGTGGGCGGTCGATTTGTTGGGCTGGGGGTTCACGGACGCGCAGGATGGAGGGATCGGGGATTACTCGCCCGAGGCGAAGCGAGCGCACTTGTACGCGTTTTGGAAGGCGAACGTCGGGCGGCCGATGGTGCTGTGCGGTGCCTCGCTCGGGGGAGCCGCGGCGATAGATTTCGCGACGAATCATCCGGAGGCGGTCGAAAAGCTCGTGTTGATCGACGCGCAAGGTTTCATCGAAGGTCTCGGGCCGATGGGCGCGTTGCCGCGGCCGGTGGCGAAGATGGGCGTGAACATTTTGCGCACGACGGCTTTGCGCAACGCGGCGAATCAAATGGCGTATTACGACAAAGCGACGTTCGCTACCGATGATGCGCTTCGCGTCGGGCGCTTGCACACGTTTGCGCCGCAGTGGTGCGACGCGACTTTGTCGTTCATGCAATCCGGCGGGTTCAAGGTGAGAAACTCCATCGCGAAGGTGCCGATGGAGACGCTCGTGTTGTGGGGTCGTGAAGACAAAATCTTGGAGCCCAGCTATGCTGAAAAGTTCATGAAGGAGCTACCGAACGCACGATTGGTGTGGGTCGAAAAGTGCGGGCACGTCGCGCACTTGGAGCAACCCGATTTCATGTGCCAGACGCTTTGGGATTTCGCGGGAAAGACGAGCGCGGCGACGGCGTAGAACTGAAATTTCCATAAATTGCGTTGAAATATATATTGCATCAGATCGTTAGTGCATAAACGCTTTTCTTATTCGAATTAAAGTCGAATTAAACGACTTGCAACGGCATCGTCGTTTGCGGCTCGCCGACGAGGATAAAGCTCACGGTGTATACCGGAGCGGCGCCGATCGGCACTTGCAGCGCGCCTCCAAACATCGACATTCCGGGCATTGCGTACATTTTCCCCAGGAAAACGCCCGGGTAAATCGGTCGCAACTCATCGCGGAAGTACGTAAAGTCGTGATTGAACGAGCTGTAATCGACGACGACAGCGTTCGTGCCCGGCTGAAAGTTGGAAGAACTGATTTCGGCTCGGCCCGGGTAGAGTTCGATTGGCTCCGCCAGTCGTGGGAAGACGCTGTTCAGTAAGGTGCCGTAATTCAACTGAATCAGATTCCTTACTGACGAAGGATCGATTTGATCAAAGACTTTGCCGCGCCAGCTGTCGAAATTGAACGTTCTACGAACGCCGTACGCGCGGGCGATCGCTTCGTACGTCCCGGTACCGAGGATACACCCCTCGTAGCGACCTCGAGGAATTTCTGTGCCGGAAAAGTCCGCGGCTTGCCAGTACGCGTCGTCCATCGCCGTGTCGTCGAGATTCGCGCGCAAGAAATCAGAGCCACACACATCGTTTTCGACAAATTTACTCACGTTCAACGGGTTGTATCCAAACTGGCCGTCGTCATCGACGTACGAATATAGATTTTGGGCAAAGGTTGAGTTCCAGCTCGTCGGCGCGAGCGCCGCTCTCGCGCTTTGATCTGACTGGCGCTCGACCGTGGCTGTCAAATTGAACCGCAAGAGCTCAGAAAAGAAAAAAGTCGTGGCGCGATTCACCACGCGCTCGACGAACGTCGTCGGCCCGAAGAGAGTGTTATCGGTCGCAAAGTCCAGAAAGTAATCTAGCGCGGGCGTCGCAGTTTCCTCGCCGCTTTGTCGCGCGAGAATCCAATCCAACACTGGCGTCGCAGTTTCCTCACCGCTTTGTCGCGCGAGAATCCAATCCAACACTGGTGTACCGTCGCTCTGAGATCCCAAGAGCTTTCGTCGAGCGATCGCGCTGGTGTACTCCGAATCCGACGTCCGGTCGTCGAGCGTCCTCGCGCTCGCCGCTGTCGCGCAGCCAAGCGCCGCCAAAACCAGCAGCGCCGTCCCCGCCTTCTTCATCGCACATCGCGCGCCCTTCACGAACCGCACGTTCACGAAGAATTTTCGCGTCATTTTCCGTCGCGTTCGTCTCGCGTTCGTCGTGCGCGTCGCGTAATGCCGCCGCCTCGAAACGCTCAATGTGACGGTTAAAATCCATTCGCCTCGAAACGCGCGACTTCGCGCCTCGAAACCATCGACGGTGGCGTCGCGCGTCCGAGTCGACGCGCGGCGCGCGAGCGCATTCGCACTCCATGTCCGCGTCGCCCGCGTCGCTCGTCGCTCTCGCGCGTCGCGTCGCGCAGTGGCGCGCCGTCGACGATGACGCGCGTGGCGGCGGCGTCGTCGCGCGCGCGAATCCCAAGGCGTCGCGCCGCGCGCGCCAGCGGAGAGAACCGAACGAAAGCCACCCGAAACGCAAGTACACGATCGAGGAGCGTTTGAAGCACAAGGGCGTGGACGTCGAGCGGGCGCGGATGGGCGGCGCGCGGGACCGGGACGACGCCGGCGGCGGGGCGGCGTCGAGCGCGGCGGTTTCGACGAGTGGAGACGTCCCGAAGGGCGAAGACGTGTGCGAACGCGTGGCGGAGTTGGCGTTCAGGCAAGACGCCGAGGGGTGGCCGGCGCAAAAGACGGAGGCGTGGGCGTTCGCGCGGGCGAGCGCGTTGACGGCGAGCGACGTCGGGCGAGTGTTGAGCGGCGACGGCGCGAAAGTCTTGATGCGCAAACAGCGCACGCGAGCCGCGGAGCAGGCGTTAGAGCGCGACCGTGCGACTTCGGCTTTGGTGCGAGAGGTAACAGAGGCGCCGGTGGCGACGGGGTCGTCGAAAAAGGAAAGGAAAGGGAAGGGCGGAGGTACGTCTCCCGCGATTCGACACGGTAACGAATTTGAATCCGAAGCCTTGGCGCACTACGAAGCCGTATTTGGGACAAAGTGCCTGGAATTCGGACTCAAAATACATGACGTGCACTACTGGCTCGGCGCTTCGCCCGATGGCGTGCATCCCAGCGGTCGCATCGTCGAGATAAAATGTCCGTACTCTCGACCAATCATCGCGCGTCGGCGCGCGATGGAGCACTATGCCCAAATTCAAACCTTGTTGGAAGTCTTCGACCTCGATTATTGCGACTTTGTGCAGTACAAGCCCGCGGGACGCGGCAAAGGCCGTTCGGGCGACCCTGACGCTCCGGAATTCCTCTGCGAAACCATCGCTCGAGACGCCGAGTGGTGGTCGACGCACTTCGACGAGCTCCAAACTTTCGCCGCGAGCCTTCCTTCGCCCTAGCGCGCTGTGCACGCATGTAAACATTTATTGGTTTCTCGCCGCACTCCGGACGTCGAGCGCGCTCGTCGACGCGCGCGCATTCATCCGCGCGTCGTCGCGCGCGCAAAAATTTGAAATTTCCCACAGCTCGAGCCGTCCCGTCGTGCCCATCGCGCCGTCGCCAAACCGCGCCTCGCGCCCGGGGCGTCATCCGCTCGCCATGGATTGGGCGTGTCTAAACGACGCCTCGCAACCCCCCGACGACGTCGAACGCCTCGCGCGTCGCACGGCGGAGGCGGAAGAGTCGCGATTGATTTCCTCGTACGAACACGCCGTGCGGAGAGCCGCGTCCGGAAACGCGCACGAAGCGATCGAGAGCCTGCGCGCGGTGCTCGCGCACGCGCTGACGAATCGCGAGGACGTCTCCGCGCGATTGCTCCGGGTGAAGTTTCTGTCGCTGAAAAATCTCGGGCGATTGCTGGATGAACGCGGGACGGCGGCGAGCGAAGACGACGAGGCGGCGCGAACGGATCGAGAGGAGGCGGTGCGGTGCTACGCGAGCGCGGTAGAGATAGACGACACGGATGCGTTGGTGTGGGGAAGATTGGGACGCGCGGCGGTGGCGGTGGGCTCGATGGCGGTGGCGAGGATGGCTTACGAGAGAGCGGTGAGCGCGAGCCCGCGGAATCAGCTGTTTTTGGAAGACTTGAGCGAAGTGTGCCTGAGCGCGGGGGATTTTGAAACAGCCAAGGCGTTGGCCGGGGCGGTGATGGAGATTGACCCTGGAAATGCGCGCGCGCGAGCGATGAAACGCGCGCCGGAGGCGCTGGAACCGACTCGGGCGATGAAGGTGGCGAGAGAAAGAGCGGCGTCGGCGGCGTCGACGAGGGATGAGGGAGAAATCGCGATTCGGTTGAGCGCGGACATGGACAAGAATTGGGGGGTGATAACCGCATTATTAGCGCGCCTCGGTGGTGCTCCGACTCCGGAATCGATCACGAGGAGCGGCAAAGCGAAGGATGCCGCTGAGCCCGAGACGCCCGCTGAGGCGGAGAATGCCGACGCACCGGCTACACCGACGCAGTCAAAAGAGGTGGACGTGGTGCCAGGATCGGCAACGGCAGACGACGAGGATGTTTCGGAAGATGATGTGATTTCTTCTTCATTCGCAAAGTATATGCGCCACGTGCGAGACGTCCACATCCCGAGAGATGTGATAGGGAGAAAGGTTCGATTCGTGTTTGATTCGCCGTCTTCGATGCCGATGGAATTAGGAACGACTGATGTCGTCGATCTGACGGACAAAGACGTTTTGACACAACCATCTGTGGACACGCCATCTACATCCCAGCCGGTGAGCGAAGTGAGTGCAAGCCAAGCCAACAAAACGCCCTCCAAGGCGGCTGCAAAGGCCAAGGCGGCTGCAAAGGCGCAGAAAGATGTCGCTACAATTCGGAAATCGCGACGTCAACTGGAATTAGACGAGAAAAAAGCGCTCGAAGACGAAAAGATGCGCATTATCGCCGAACAGGAAGCCATTCAAAAAGCGCTAGAAAAGGAGGAGAAGAGAAAAGCTGCCGAGGCAAAGGAATGGAAACCGGAATCGAACATCTCTCGCGCTCTGTTGAATTTGATAGGCGCTGAAGACCCAGTCGTGTCAGCGGTAAAAAAAGCAACTACCGACGTCGCGGGTGCCAGAGATCGTGCGAATACCATCAAAAAGCAACATCAGAGAGAATTGAAGGAGGCAGCTGCGAAGAGGGCGAAAGCGGAGCGTGAAATGAAGACGCATAAGCGAGTTTCTTCATTCGTTAACGCCATTGACAATGTGCATGCAGGCGCCGCGCACATCGCTTGGCGATTCTTATCTACAACAGCTGCTCGCTGGCGACCGGACACTGAAGATGATTGCTCGCCACCTCCTTGGTCGATCATTTACCTGTATCACATCTTTGGCGTTGGACAGGGAGACGAGCTCGCGCCCGTGGCGCGAATATTGTTGTGCATCGCTGACACCGCAATTCTTGCGGCGCGCGAATGTGCGCTTGGACATCCGGGGCGCACGTACTTCAGAAACATGGCAGTCGGGTTGTTAGACGAGGTATCTTTAGTGATGAACCGTGATCCGAAACAAGACTTTCACGCAGAGAGCCTGTTCTTACGTCATAAGCTTGTGGATCTAGATGGCGAAGATCGAAGTGTGAGCATGTTCTACCTTGAACGGGCGCAAGAAGTTGCTCCGGATGATGCAGATCTCCCGCCGGCACCTGCCTCAATCGAAGATGCCGCACCCGCACGTTTCAGTAAGCAGTCATTACGTGCCGCGATGGACGCAATGAAGGTGAAGGAAGTTGTCATTGGCGCCGCGGCGAGATTTGCCAAGGGGCAGACTACCGAAGTAGTATCAACGTTGACACCTCTACTCTTACCCGATGAAGATCAGGAAGAATCGACCGATAATTTGGACGCGCTTTGCTTGACGCAATCAGAAAAGCAAAATGCACTTAAGGTGCTCGCGGCGGCGGCGAAAAGGCAAGGTCCATCGTGTGTCGTTATTCAGATAAAAGCTCTCAAGATGGCTTACGACTTGGACGTAACGAAACATCACTCGATGCTGAGACTCATCGCTGAGGCACTGGAATCCACCGACCGCGCACACACAAAGCAAGCGCTCGAAGTCGTTGAATCTATGGGATTAGCGGCGATCGCGGCGTCGCTGTTTGAGGCGCATTACACCGAGTTCGCGATGGCACCTGGAGTGAAGAAGAAAAACAAAGCTTCGCGTTATGCTGCCGCAAGCTTGGAGGCTTCAGCACTACTAATCTCCGCTATCCAGCGAGCTTCAAAGCCAAAAGATTTGGAACTCATTGAGTTGCATGAGAAACTTCATGATCGCCTCGCGGACTGTCGATGCTGTTGCGGCGACTATCGGAAAGGAGTGTTTCTGAAGTCGTCTCTTGTCCAGTTGGCCAAATGCAGAAATCGTATTACAAAGGCGCGAGATCAACGACACGCTACTGAACCCACAAAAAAGCGGACAACGAAAGTCACCATCGAAAACCGTAGCAAGGACACTTCCGATAAGGTGAAAAGGAAAAAGAAGGTGGATGCGGATGATGAGGGTGAATTCCGCCGACGTGTGCGTCGTCAGCGTAGCAGCATCAGTAGCATCGAAGACGACGATAGAACACCGCAAGACAAGGCTGATCGTAAACTTCTAGATCGGTTGGATAAACTCATAATCCAGCTGTGTCACTGCGTGTATGGATTTACATTGGATCAGCCCACTCGGAATTGCCGAGAAGAATATGGCGCATGTACGACCACACTTCATATTTCGAACGAAATGGAAGCCGCCAACCTTTGGTTGGCCATTCAACCTTACGCCATGGTGAACAAGGAAAGTATTCCCAGCGCCGTCATTGAGGAGATCCGCAAGAAAATATCCGATCCACCGAAGACCGAGCAAGCTACACTTATCGAGAAGTACTTGTCCACAGGCTCAGACGACCTTGCGTGCTCGTCTATCGCAAACTTTGGAGAGATAACCGAGCAAGATCGACAGCTCGCTCGAGAGCTAATCAGCACGCCGACCGCAGATGAAGTCATCGTTGCTCGACAAGGAGGCTCGACTCCGAAGAACGGCCCCAGCGCGCCGCCGACTCCGGTTGTCACTACAGACGTCATGCATTATCTCACGAGTACTCCAACTACAGACCGTGCGCTTCGCACCGTTCAATCCGATGAGAAAATTTCGTTGTTTGCGAGCTTTTACAAAACTTTCTTGCAATTTTGTGCAGACATGGACGTTGTTGCGCTCGAAACATTGCTCGAGGACGAACAAACAGATTATGATCAACTTCATGCGTTGCTTGGAAGTGTTGCATCGTCGACTCCCACGGCGCAGCAATCTGCTGTGGCGGCCAAGAGCGAGGAGGTGACGAAGCTGTATAAGTTTGACGTCGAGTACAATCCCACGCGCCCGCAAAGTTGGATCGCGCTGGCCGATCACCTGGATAACATCAAAGATATCGTTCTTAACGATGCCGCCAAAATCTTGGCAGTCGGCACCTTCCGCGCGTCTCCAATGTTGACAATGCTTCAGTCGACGCAGCTGGCGATTCGACGGGCGTTGATTGCGGCGGAAGAGGCTTTAACAATGACTCATTATCCTGGACACCCGGAGACGGAGTGGGTGCGGTCACAAATTTACGAGCGCCTCGGCCAAACTGCGTACGAGCTCGTACAGGATGCTCCACCAATATACGACTCTCGCAAGTTTGCTTTGGTCAAAACTACTCCTACGTACGCATCCACGCTTGCGTTGTGCAAACAAGCGTTCACGAAAGCTTCCGAAGCTTATCCCGACAATTGGATATACCCCCACTACCTGGCGAAGATCGCGAAAAAAGATGGCCAACCTTTATCACACGTTCTCGAAACCCACGCACAGGCGCTCGCGATAAAGCCGGGCTGTTTGGAAGCAATCTATCAAGTGACGAATATTCGTTTGCACATGCTCTTGTCCATCGAGGTTAGCGGAAGAAAGAAGATGACTCCAGAGTCACAAGCAATCACGCTTTGCGTACTCAAGCAACCGTTTAACCCAGGAGACATGCAAAATAGTTGGATCGGTGCATATCGAGATTGCATCGTAGCGTTGCTCTTCATCAACAAGAATTATCCCAAGTTCCACAAGGCGAGCTATCGTCTTGCGTGGGCTCGCTTGAAAAAGTCTCCGGGAGAACTCGGGCACTGTCAAAAAGCTTTGGAGTACCTGAACCCTCTATTCAAAAGTCCTCGGACTGGAACGTTCAAGATTTTCATGACTGAAATCGATGACACAAATTTGGGCATCAAGACTCCCGTGGAGACGGTCGACGGAAATATTGCGTATGAGTGCGGTATCAGCGAATCTCGACGACGCTTCATAGCGAACGTTCGCCGTACGCTTCGCTTGTACTTGACGTTGCTTTACACAAACGAGGACATGGGTACACTTGCGGCGGTAGTTTCTTACATCACGGACTATTCCAAAACCGCCACGAAAACGCGTCTGCCAATCATCGCGAACTCACAAGACGTGCGCTTCTTTGCTTTCGGACTTTTGTTGCGAGCCCTTGCGGCAAGGCTCTCGGTTGTGGGTCGAAGAATTCAAGAATCATTGCAGAAAGAACAAGCGTCCATGCTCGCTGGAAAAGAAGGCGCGAATACAGAAGCGGGTACGCCACAAGCGGCGTCGGTCGCATCGACCAAACTAGATGTGTACCTCGAACAAGCGTACAATGTTTGGTTTGACTTCGCGGTTCCCGCTCGAGGAAATATGTTGTCTTGGGAGCAAAATGTCGACGAGGCTTTCACACAACTTGAAGTCGAGGAAAGCCGCACCGACGAAGGCCCTGATCTCGTCAAGGAACCTTACAAGACGGCGTTCAGTAGCGCGAGCAAGTTCACGAAGTCATCACCAGAGATGAATTTCGAACAGTACGCTCTCGAGTGCATAACCGACTTGGAAGCCAAATCTGACTTGAATACGCTCGCCGCACGGCTATCCCTCTGTCAAAAACGTTTCAGGGAAATCGAACCTGAAGCCGACGCGCAAGTGAAAGAATCAGGCATGAATCGTTTGAAGATTCTTGGTAACGCGTTGAAGGATGCGTTCATCAGATGCTCTGCGCCGACGATTGAACTCTTGGCAAAAGGGGAAATCAAGTTATGCCCGGGTGGTTTAGAAAACGTCGAAGAAGAGACCTCGAAGAAGGACAACGATGCTGTCGTCGACGAAGCGAAAGAAGGTACCGAGGCTGTGAATTCGCCGCAAAAGTCTACGCCAACCAACTTCACTGAAATCGTCCTCGTCACTGCGCGGCGTCTTCATGTGGTAACGAAGACAGAATCTACGGCACGACTGTACGAGTTCGCTGTCCAACGACGCAATTCATTGCAAGCTCTGACCGATGCGATTGATTCTGGTAGCATACCAACGGACATGGAAGACCCGAGCGTGCCTGTCGTCGCTAAACTTCACGCGGAAGTCACCAAGCTAACGGCAAAAATTGCCGAGCTGAAAACAAAGCACAGCAATTTGGTCGAAAGCGCGCTCGTCGCCGAAGGCCAGACGACCGATCCAGAACAACTAAAGCTCGTCAAGGAAACGTACGAGGAGCTCACCACTACGATTGTTCGATGTGAGAAACTCAAGGCGGATCACGCCTGTGAAGTGGTCAATTACCGCAAAGAGACGAGCCAGCTCGCGGATGAAATGGGCAAGCGCGACATTGGCAACGCTGATTCGACAGAATACATCCTGCGCGTGATGAGCGCCGTGCTCCAACGTGAAGTGACCGATATCGATGAAGCCGAACGCGAAGCCGAAATCGCCATCGGAGAGCTGAGAAGGTTGCGTTCGGACGTCGCGAAAACGAAACGCGCGAAAGTCGGTCGCGGTCGCTCAAAAAAATCCGCGGCGACAAACGCGACGGAAGCCGTCGCCGACGCCGACGCCGACGCCGACGCCGACGCCGACGTCGAACCTCGCCAAGAGCTCGAGCCCCCTCGGCCCGAGCCCGAGCCCACCTCTGACGTCACCATGCTCGTCGCCGACGCCGTCGCCGACGCCGTAGCCGACGTCTGAGGTCCCCGTTGTAAAAACATCCCCACTCGCCCACTCGGGCGCATGCGAACGACCACCTCTCTGTTCGCGCAACGTTTGACCCTCATCAGTGGCCTACGCGCGTTCACCACCACGCGCTCCGCGCCCCGTCGCGCGCTCCACGCGTCGTCGTCGTCGATCGTTTTCGCCGCTCGCGCGACCCCGGACGCGAATCGCGACATGTTTCGCGACGGTCCCGACGCCGGTGGGCGCGGACAACCGCGCAAGCGCCCTCGAGGCGGTCGAGGCAACGGCGGCGCGCCCCGTCCGCGCAGCGATGGCGCTCGAACGCACGTGAACGATCGACTCGAGAAGCCGTGGGAAGGTCAGGACGACGCGCCGAGATCGAGCGCGCCGCCACCGCGACCGAATTTGATGAAAAACACGCACGGAGGCGCGCTCGCGCAGGCGCAGATCGTGGAAGTCGCGACGGGGAACGCGCCGAGCACGACGGCGGCGTTCGCGAACATGGGACTCACGGAGGCGTCGATGCGAGCGATTCACGAGGTGATGGGATTCACGCACGCGACGGCGGTGCAAGATTCGACGCTGCCGCACATCATGCGAGGATTGGATGTGCTCGCGCGCGCGAAGACGGGAAGCGGGAAAACGGTTGGATTTTTGTTGCCGGCGATCGAACGGTTGGCAAAACAAGGAGCGCCGCGAAAGGGGGACGTGTCGTGCCTGGTAATTTCGCCGACGAGAGAGTTGGCGTCGCAAATCGGCGAGGAGGCGAAGAGTTTGTTGACGTATCATCCGTTCAATTGCCAGGTTGTCTTCGGTGGGACGAACATTAACAGCGAACGAAAGCGATTGACGTCGCAAGGGGTTGAATTTTTGGTCGCTACTCCCGGACGGTTGATCGATCACTTTGAGTCGAGCAACTTGGCGCGCGCGTGCCAAAACCTCGACGTCTTGGTGCTCGACGAGGCGGATCAGCTTCTCGACATGGGTTTCCGACCGAGCTTGGAAAAAATTTTGTCTTATTTGCCTACGCAGCGACAGACGTTGTTGTTCTCCGCCACGGTGCCGAAAACGGTGCATCAAATCGCTGCCAACGCTTTGCGACCGGGTCATCAGTACATCGACTGCGTCGGCGACGACGCACCGGCGACGAATTTGCAAGTTAAGCAATCGCTCATCGTCGCCTCGTTTCACGACCACTTGACGCTGATGACGCAAGCTATTGAAGAACATCAGGCGGAGGAACCAAATCACAAGATCATGGTATTCTTTCCCACCGCTCGTTCGACGCAACTCGCGTCAGAAATGTTCGAGGCGTGCGGGAAACCCGTCTTTGAGATTCACAGCCGCAAGTCTCAGGCTGTTCGTACGAAGGCGGCGGATAAGTTCCGCGAAGCCCGCGCGGCGGTCATGATGTCTTCTGATGTCACCGCACGCGGTATGGACTTTCCAGACGTGACGATGGTTATTCAAATCGGTGTTCCGTCTGCTCGCGAGCAATACATTCATCGTCTTGGTCGAACCGGGCGCGCAGGCAAGACGGGCAAAGGCTTGCTCATGCTCGATCCCGCGGAGAAGTTTTTCCTCAACGGCGTTCGTGACTTACCCATCGAAGTCTTAAACCCTGCGATTGATTCTCAAGTCGACCAGCGCGTGCGCAAGGCCATCAGCAGAATCAATCCGGATACCAAGGCGCAAGCATACAGCGCATGGTTGGGCTTTTACAACGGCTCGAGCGGAAAGATGAAGTGGAGCAAGGACGATTTGATCTTTGCAGCCAACAACTACGCCTTGGAGACCTTGCAGTGCGAAAGTTTGCCCGGTCTTTTGAAGAAGACTGTGGGTAAGATGGGTCTCAAGGGGTTCACCGCGAACTTGAACATTGTCTCCGAGTTGGGCGGCGGCGGCGGCGGCGGTCGCGGCG
>Ga0228650_1000244_pt1 | contig 19424 bp, 13 predicted proteins | sample 62DmetaG_FD_183171 | JGI IMG/M metagenome (GOLD analysis project Ga0228650, IMG submission 183171) | Seawater microbial communities from Monterey Bay, California, United States - 62D | ecosystem: Environmental > Aquatic > Marine > Coastal | place: USA: California | collected 2016-10-28
AATTTATAATTTACTATGTTCTTTAATAAGTTCTTTAAGTATTATAATAATTTATAATAATTTATAATATACTATAATAATTTATAATAATTTATAATTTACTATGATCTTTAATAAGTTCTTTAAGTATTATAATATTGTATAATATTGTATAATAATTTATAATTTACTATGATGTTTAATAAGTTCTTTAAGTATTATAATAATTTATAATTTACTGTGATCTTTAATAAGTTCTTTAAGTATTATAATAATTTATAATATACTATAATAATTTATAATTTACTATGATCTTTAATAAGTTCTTTAAGTATTATAATAATTTATAATTTACTATGATCTTTAATAAGTTCTTTAAGTATTATAATATTGTATAATATTGTATAATAATTTATAATTTACTATGATGTTTAATAAGTTCTTTAAGTATTATAATATTGTATAATAATTTATAATAATTTATAATAATTTATAATTTACTATGATCTTTAATAATTTCTTTAAGTATTATAATAATTTATAATAATTTATAATATACTATAATTTTTAGTAGATTATATAAAAATAAATAATTGATTTAAAAACTATGTAATTAAGCTTTCATTTTCTGTAATCGATTTGATTTATTCATTTTATCTATACTATCCATAATACGGTGAGTTGTCATTCCTGCTACAGATGTTATTGCAGATGTTTTTATTCCTTTACCTTTCAATGTTTTTCGTATATGTTGTTGTATAGCATTAAATAAAGGTGTTGCTATACATCCACCCATCATTGCAGGTCTTGCAGTTAAAGTATTAAAATTAATTGACATATCTACTTCGTTTTTAGGTGCTACTGTGTAATCTTCTGTAGCATATTGTGATGGATGGACTGTAGGAACACCACCTTTAATCATCATTTTTTTAGAATATTTTGATTCTAACTTATTTATATGATCTTGCGATGATTTCTTTGTTAAGTCATTTGCAATTAAATTAACATATAGTATGATTTTTAAAGGATCATCGTCAGTCTTTAATTTAGTTATTATTTTATTTTTATTTGTATCATTTAGTAATTGAAGTATGTGATTATACATTTTTACTTATAATATAATAAAATAATAAAACAATGGTTGATATTGAAACAGATATACCTGTAAATGTTTTAAATGGACGTATAAATATTTCAGGAAATAACGAAAATGGATTAGCCTATAAAAATAATAATGAAAAACAAAACTTATGTAATTATTCTACAGAAGCTATATCTCATACTACAGAACGAACACCTTTAGCAGATTTATTCTTTTCACAACAAAATATGGATATTTTGCAATTAGGTATGCGTAATATGATCTTAAATAAAACGGATGGTGCATATAGTATAGGAAAACAAAATGAGACTGAACTTAAAATTATTATGAGAGCTATGTTTATTCAACATGCTAAATATCGAACAGATATTCCAATTTATATTCAAATACAAGAGATTAATAGAAAAGTTTTAGAATTTTCAGTTCCACGTATTATTTCTAGTTTAAATATGAAACGTAAATATTTAAATGATATTCAAAAATTACCAGTTCCGTTAGAACATTCACAATCTATGTCAACAAAAGGAACAAAAGAATTAGAATTTAAAGGATTTTAAAATCTTGTATGTTATATAAAATGACTGATGATACAGACAAATACACTAAACAATTAAAATATAATGCTTTTATGGGAACAATCGCAATATGCGTAGTATATGCTATTATTGCGCTTGCTATGATATTATATATTAATTTAACTGAACAAGGTAAAGCATTATATTCTGATTTAAAACCATTTGCTTTAACATTCATTTTTGGTACATTATTTATTATTATGGTTGTAACTTTAATGGTTGTATATTGGAAACCTGAACAAGCAACTAAAAAAGAAATTAGCGATGTATTACGTAATCCTTTAAGTTGTCCTGATTATTATACTTTAAGTAATGTTAATCAGACAGGTACTGCTACTGAAGTAGGTCAAGATACTTTAGTAGCTTTTTCGAGTAATATAAAATATAATAAAGATAGTGGTAGGTCAGATTATAATATTATTGGAGCAACTGATCCAGTAGATTTAGGTAATTATATTATTGATAGTGACAACTCAAATATTGTTGCATATCATAAATGTATTGCTGATGAAAATATTTATGAAACTACTCAATTGAATAAAGATAAAAACATATTTATTACAGCTAATTATGCTAGTGCTGGAACAGATGGTAATGGTCTTAAGCCTGGAATAACTGCTAATCAAAAAAAAGCATTAGCGTCATTTACAACAATGTATGGTGGAAATAATGGTGGAAATATAATTAACTCAAATTTACCTGCAGCTGAATATCTTAGTAGCTATCCATCAGCTGGTTCAGATCATATTACTACATACGATTGTACTACAGTATATCCAGAATATTTAGCACAATTAGATGCGAAAGAATATATAAATAATAATGAAACAGGACCTCAAAATTTACATCGTTGTGAATGGGCTAAAGCTTGCCGTGTCCCTTGGACATCTGCAGGATGTTCATAAAAAGCATATAAACATTTTTAATTATTAATAACCATAACAATGAGGGTAAAAAAAAGAGATGGTAGTTATGAAGATGTATCATTTGATAAAGTCACCCGTCGTATCAAAAATCATAGTGAAGATTTAGTAAATCTAAATCCAACTAGTATTGCACAATTTGTATGTGCTCGTATTTATGATGGTGTTCCAACATCTGAATTAGATGAATTAACATCTCAAATATGTTCAAGTTATATTACAGAACATCCAGAATATGGTATATTAAGTTCTCGTATAATAATAAGTAATCATCATAAAAATACTTCACCATCTTTTAGTGAAGTAATAAATATTTTATATAATGCTAAAGATCGTTTAGATAATCATAATCCTTTAATTTCAGACGAAGTTTGTAATGCAGTTAATGAACATAAAGAGAAATTAAATACAATAATAGATTACGATCGTGATTATTACATTGATTATTTTGGTTTTAAGACTTTAGAACGTTCTTATTTGTTGAAAGTAGAAAATAAGATAATAGAAAGACCGCAACATTTATTTATGCGTGTTGCATTGGGTATTCACGGAAATGATATTAAAGAAGTAATTGAAACATATGATATGTTGTCTAAAAAATTGGCAATTCATGCTACCCCAACTTTATTTAATGCGGGAACACCACGATCGCAAATGGCATCGTGTTTTTTACAAGCAATGAAAGATGATAGTATTGAAGGAATATTTGATACATTGAAAAGTTGTGCAAATATTTCAAAATATAGTGGTGGTGTAGGATTGCACGTCCACGATGTAAGAGGAAAAGGATCTTATATTCGTGGAACAAATGGAACAAGCAATGGAATAATTCCAATGTTATCAGTTTATAATAAGACAGCAATGTATGTAGATCAATGTTTTCGTGGTGATACAAATGTATATACTTTTTCGGGAACAAAGAAGATTGAAAAGATTCGTGAAGGAGAATATGTATTAACATCAGATGGGAGTTATCATAAAGTCTTAAAGAAAATTACAACAAAAATAAATAAAGATACTTTTAGAGTTAGAACAAACAACTCTATTGATACGGTGTATGTTACACCTGAGCATCAAATATATGCTTTAACAAATATGCCTTCATTGCCAATTTATGAATTAAAGAATTATATGAATAATAATATTGATAAGATTCCAAAATATGTGGATCTTAAATCTTTAACAACATTTGATTATATAGGGTATCCTATACCAATTGTTGATGATGAGGTTGAATGTGATGAAGATATGTGTTTATATTCTGGAATAATATTAAGCAATGGTTATATAGATAGTGGATATCAATATGTATCATTTTATAGGGATAAAGGTATTGATATGTTAAAAGTATTGACAGATTTTTTAGATAAATATAAAATTGAATATAGTAAATATACTGAAAAGAATCGAACTATAATTAAATGGAAAACACAAGAGGGTATTCGTCCTATAAAGAACTTTTTACAGTTATCAAAAGATTGTGTTAAAATATTTTTAGAGGGTCTATTAAAAGCGAATGGTTGTAAGATAAGTGATACATATAATTGTATGTTTTACAATGTGGATGATGCTAAAAAGTATATTTGTTATTATGTAAAGTATTTATTTTTACGTTTAGGTGTATTGGTAGATGGTTTTTATAAATCTGAGCAAAAATACAATGTAGTTTGTATTCCATATTGTTATGAATTATTTAGTATTTTTAGTTATTCTGAAAAATCACCTGATGAAAAAACTTTAAATTATTTTGAAGTAGAGAATGTTTTATGGACAGGTATAAAGTCAATTGATAAAATGAAAAACTTTGAAGGATATGTATATGATCTTAATGTTAAAGATAATCATAGTTATGTTACAGAAATGGGAATTGTTCATAATAGTGGAAAACGGAATGGTAATTTTGCAATTTATTTAGAACCATCTCATCCTGATATTGAATCTTTTATTGATTTACGTAAGAATCACGGTAATGAAGCTGAAAGGTGTCGTGAGTTATTTATAGCATTATGGATTCCAGATTTATTTATGGAAAAGGTAAAGAATGATGAAGAATGGTGTTTATTTTGTCCAGATAAATGTAAAGGATTATCAGATGTATATGATGAAGATTATGTTAAATTATATAATCAATATGAAATAGAGAAAAAATATGAAAAAAAAATAAAAGCACAAGATTTATGGAAAGCTATTTGTGTAGCACAGAAAGAAACTGGAACACCATATATTTGTTTTAAAGATGCTTGTAATTCAAAAAGTAATCAAAAGAATTTAGGAACAATTAAATCATCAAATTTATGTGCAGAAATTATTGAATATAGTGATAAAGATGAAACTGCAGTATGTAATTTAGCAAGTATTGCATTACCAATGTATATTAAAGATGGTATTTATGATTATAAGAAATTATCAGAAATTGCTATGATCTTAACAAAAAACTTAAATAAAGTTATTGATAAAACATTTTATCCTACAAAAGAAACGGAAGTTAGTAATAAAAAACATAGACCAATTGGAATTGGTGTTCAGGGGTTAGCAGATGTATTCGCTATTTTAAATATTCCTTTTGATAGTGATGAAGCTAAAGAAATTAATAAAAAGATATTTGAATCTATATATTATGGTGCTTTAACAATGTCAGTAGATTTGGCAGAAAAATATGGTCCATATAGTTCTTATGAAAATTCACCTATTTCTAATAATATTTTACAATATGATATGTGGAATGTAGAACCTTCTAATCTATGGGATTGGGAAAAACTAAAAGAACGTATTACTAAATATGGTATTCGTAATAGTTTATTAATTGCTTTAATGCCAACTGCATCTACAAGTCAAATATTAGGTTTTAATGAATGTTTTGAACCTTTTACAACAAATATTTATAATCGTAGAACATTAGCAGGTGAATTCTTTGTTATAAATAAATATTTAATAAATAAATTAATTGAATTAAAATTATGGAATAAAGAAATGAAAAATAAATTAATTGAAAATAAAGGTTCTGTTCAAAATATTGAAGAGATACCAGAGGATATTCGTAAAGTATTTAAAACTGCATATGAAATACATCCTAAAACAATAATAGAACAAGCATCTGATCGTGGTGCTTATGTATGTCAATCACAAAGTATGAATATTTTCTTAGAAGATCCAGATATTACGAAATTGAGTAATATGCATTTTTATTCGTGGAAAAAAGGATTAAAGACGGGTATATATTATTTACGAACCCGACCTGTTGCAAGGGTTCAAGCTTTTTCACAAGAAGCGAAGAAATATGAACGCGAAGATACAGAATGTTTAAATTGTGGTGCTTAAATAAATGTTTCAATTTGATATTGTAGATATTTTAAGTTGTTTTTTTCCTTTTTTTATTATAATATATTATGGATACAATAGTATATGGTTCAACCAGTAATATTGAATATTATAATCTTAAAATCTTAAAATATATTATTAGATAATTATAATTGTTTATAATATATTATAAGATCATTAAGATAATTATAATTATTTAAAATATATATAATTGATTAAAATATATTATAAGATCATTAAGATAATTATAAGATCATTAAGATAATTAAGATCATTAAGATAATTATAAGATCATTAAGATAATTATTTAAAATATATTATAAGATCATTAAGATAATTATAAGATCATTAAGATAATTAAGATCATTAAGATAATTATAAGATCATTAAGATAATTAAGATAATTAAGATCATTAAGATAATTATAAGATCATTAAGATAATTAAGATCATTAAGATAATTATAAGATCATTAAGATAATTAAGATCATTAAGATAATTAAGATAATTATAAGATCATTAAGATAATTATTTAAAATATATTATAAGCTTAATTTTTTTATTGTTTTATCAGATAAATCAGTTAATTTTTCTATTAAACTTAAAAAAAATGTATCATCATTTGCATTGTTAAGTTCAACATAACGCATACTAAAGATTTTCTTTAATCCTAAATATATTTCATCTGTATGATTTTCTAAATATACAGCTGATAATTTATTTTCAATATTATAAAAGAAATCTTTAATTTCTTTATTATCAAATATATTTTTACCATAACATTGTATAATATTTTCATATAGATCTATATATTCTACATTGTTATATTCAGGAACAATTAATTGACGATTATTTAATTGAATTGTAGCATTATAAGATGATAAAAAAGTAATATTATTTATTTTTTTATATTTTGGATAAAATATATTTTTAGATATTGTATCTAATGGAAAATTATCATTAATAATATCTGCTTTAGTAAAATAGGGTTTATTTATTGTAAAGTGTTTTTGAATATTAGGAACAACAATGTCATTAATCCAACAAGTATCATTGTAAGAATATATATAAATTTCGGCATTATATTTTTTCTTAATAAATTGAATAAAATCAATAACTCCCGGTCTTAATAAATTAATTTCAATGTTATATTTCTTATTTCTATAAATATTGTTAATAAATCTATGAATATTGTATTGTGCTTTATTATATTTAAGATCACCTAAAATACAATTATCAATTTCTAAAATAAATATATTAGAACCTTTCATTTTATATTAGCGATTGTTTTATCTGTTAAATCAGTTAATTTATCACATAATGTTAAATAGAAATTATCATCTTTATATTTTTCATTTAATAATTCAGCATCACGTATTTTTAATAATTTATTAGTATTATATAATATTTTATCTTTAATCAAAATTTTATCACTATATGGATTATAATATTCTATATTTGTTTTATTAAATACATTTTTTTCTACATTTTCAGTCCATATTATATCAGTGCCAAATACTGATAACATATTTTCATATGGACATCTATATGGACAATGATCATATTCAGGACACGTAATTTGTCGATTAATATGTGTTGATGTATTATCTTTAATATTATCAATAAAAAGAAGATTATTATTGATAATAAAATCTTTATGTTTTAAAGGTATTTTATATTTTTTTTGTAGAATTGGAAATATTTTTTCATATACTTCATCCAATGATTTTTTTAATAATATTGAACTTTCTCGTGTAAAATATGGTTTATTAAATTTAATTTTAGTTGCTTTTTCAATTGTAGGAACTAACATAGTATTTGTCCAATTATAAGATGAATTAGTATATAAGAATAATTCGCAAGGTGCAAAGCGTTTTTTAATACAATGAATAAAATCAATAAATCCAGGACGTAATAATCCATTTTTCATATCTTGATCAAAATTAGATTTATAATTTGTTATTTTTCCATAATGTTCTTGTAAATCTCTAAAAATAACTGTTTCATTTGTTAAATGTGTAACATTACCAACAATACATTGATCAATATCAAAAATAAATATATACGGTAATTTCATTATTTATTCTTTATATAATGAAAAATATGACAATTGTAATAGTTGGTGCAGGTATAGCAGGACTTTATACGGCTTATAAATTATCTAAAAAAACAAACGATATAAGAATAATAGAAAAATCTGATCGTTATGGAGGAAGAATATATACATACAATGGTGAATATGATGTAGGAGCCGGAAGATTAGGTAAAAAGCAGAAGTTGGTAATGAAATTAATAAAAGAATTTAATTTAGAGTATTTAATGGTTGATATAAATCCAAATAAGAATTATTTTGTAGATGGAAAGATGTTAGATGAACAAGGTTTATTGAGGCATTATAGTTCTGATTATAAATCTTTAAGTGATCTATGGTCTTATGTAATTCATTATAAATCAAAATTAAATTTAAGAGAATTTATATTTCATAATTATTTAGGAACATTTTTGAATACAAAAGAGATAAAAGTATTAGAGAGATCTTTAGGTTATATAAATGAAATGTATAGATTAAATGCATATGATGCTATTTATACATTAAAGAAAGATTTTGATGTTAAAGATAATGATTTTTTTATATTGAAAGGAGGTTTAGATATATTATCAAAATCTTTATATGATTATATAAAATCTAAAAATATTACAATAGAATTTAATAAAGAATTAAAAGATATTAAATCAGATCATATTGTTACAGATAATGGAAAAATAAAGTATTCTAAATTATATTTAGCAGTATGTAAAAAAGCTTATATGAACATACCTTTTTTTGAACAATATAAAGATATATTTGATACAGTATCCGTTGGAAATTTATTACGAATATATGCAAAATATGATCTAAATAAAAATAAATGGTTAGTAAATCTAAAGAAAACAGTAACCGATAATAAATTACAGTTTATTATTCCTATTACAAATGATCTAGTTCAAATTAGTTATTCAGATGATTATATTACGAATTTTTGGAATACTTTATCAAATAAAGAGACAAAAATTCAAATAACGCGATTATTAAAAGAAATGTTTCCTGATACGAATGTTGAAGAACCATTATGGATAACAAAGCATTATTGGTGTTGTGGTAGCCATTTTTGGAAACCGAATGTAAATTCAAAAGATATACAAAAAAAAATAAATAATATAAATAAAAATATAAAGATTGTAGGAGAAATATATAGTAGTAGGCAAGCGTGGATTGAAGGTGCTTTAGAAACAGTTGAAAAGGTAGTTTAATTATGGGTAATGTATGTAGTTTATGTGAAAAACAAAAAACCAAATTACAATTAGTAAAATTAAATAAAGAAGAACGAGAGATATATAAAGAATTAAAAGATAAAATGAAAATTAATAGAAATTCTTCTTTTATAAGTAAAAGAAAAGAAATAAATAAATAGTATTTATTTTATACAAATTAATTTTAATAAATATAATTAACAAAATAAATGTATAAATTATATTTATTATTATTTATTATTATAGTTTTTATTATATTTTTTGTTATTTTTAATTTTACTAAAGAACCTTTTAAAAATAAAAATAAAAATGAAAATGAAAATAAACTTAATTATTTATCAATTAATACGTTAATTGATATAACAGAAAAATTAAATATGGTTAAAAATGTTTTAAATGATACTGAAGTTAAATTAAATTATAATATTTCAATATTAAATGAAACTAAAACAACTGGAACGCCTGAATATATGAATAATATAGATACAATAAATGGAAAATTTGTTCGTTTAGAAATGTTTAAAACAGATATAGCAGAGAAAACAAATCAAATTGATAAATTAAAAGATAATATTTATAATAAATTATCAAAAGAATTAATTCAAAATATTGAAGAATTGGCAGAAGTTAATATTAAATATAAAAATATTTATAGAAAGATTTTAGAACTTACTACAACAACTGATTTTAAAAATACAAATAAATTAATTAAAAATGATTTATCAACTCTTGATAATCATTTAATTGAATTAAAAGATATATTAGTTGATATTATAACAAGATTTTTTTAATTATAAACAATTGTTAATAGCATTTAGGACTGAATGATCTTTTTCACTAAGATCTTTAATTTTCTTAATATCACTCTTTAATGTCTTTATATTAACGGGATTATTTAATTCTTCTTCTAATAATTTTAATTTTTCAATATATATTGTTGGTTCCATTATCTTTTTAAGTTTCTTTAATTCTTTAATATCATTCCTAATCGTTTTTTTATCTTTAGTATTTTTTAAAGTATTCTCTAATAACTTTATTTTATCATTGTAATTTTCAGTAACTGGTGGTATTGACATTACATTATGATAAACAGGATATGCAAATTGTCTAATATCATCAGAACGATTAAGATAACTTACAATTCCTGATATATTATTAATATAACTAATAACACCTTCTGTTGTTATTAATCCATTTGTATCACAATATTTTTCTTTAAATACTTCATAATCTTCCGGTAATTGAGAATTAATAGGTAATATAAGATTTAATATTTTATTTAAAGACATAATATCTTCTGTTATTGGAGTTGCTGATAATAATATTAATTTACAAGAATCATTTGTAGATAATGTATAAGAATTATGTAAAGCTTGTTTTAATAATTTTACATTTGGTCGTTCAGTTATTTTAAGGTCATTTGTAAATAATTTATGAACTTCATCAATTATAATTAAAGTATTTTTAAAAGGATCTTCTTTACCATTTATTTTAACTAAATCTTCATAATATTTATTTTTTTTAGCTATTAAATTTGTAAATTGCTTATAAGATAATATTGGAAACCAATTTTTTTTAATTATTTTCAATTGTTCTACTTTATCGGTTTCATCTTCTAAAATACTATTACAAACTTTATCAAACATATTTTTCCAAACATCTTCTTTTAATGTGTGTCGTGTAACCCATATAATAGTGTAATTTTCTTTAGCAAAACTAGCTGATGTAGAAATTGCGGAACAAGTTTTACCAGTTCCAACGGAATGATTTAAGAGGATACCTTTATTAATATTTCTAGGTGTAAAATATGTTTTAACGAAATTTTGTGTAGGTGTTAATATAATTTCTTTATTAGTTTCTTTATTTTCACAAAGATTTTCAATTTTAGTTTTACCCCAAATAAATTTTTTAAAATTACTTTTAATATATAATTGTAAATCTAAATAATTATAAAAAATAGCAGGTGGTTTTAAAATATTTTTAGAATTTAATAAATTAATATTATAATACATATTAATAAATTCAATAACATCATTATAATTCTTAAAATTAATTTTTTTATCTTCAACTAATGTATTTATTTTTTTCATTAATTCTTTACCATTTTTCATTAAATATTGTATTGGTTTCATCCATAATTCATTCGTATTTTTACATAATAAATCATCAGTTGGTAATTTATTACATAACGTATTTTTTGGATATTTATCATTCATAATATGATAATAATTTAATTTAGTATTTATTGCTGCTGCTAATAATAGACCATTATGTGTTGATTGCAATGGTCCATGACATTTTAATTTACATTGTATAGGTTTATCATTGTGATAAATTTTACCATATACACTAACACTTAATTGATTTTTTTTAATAGTATCATTTGTTAATATTTTATCAAATCTTGTTTTTATAGGTTTATTTAGATTCTTAATTAATTCTTTATCAACCGCCGATAATCTTAAAAGAATTTCTAAATCTGAAGATAAATTAATGTTACTTAAATCTATATTTAAATGTTTTAAATATAATTCAAAACTATTCATATCATTCGAATATTCCATATTATATTTATAAACATCTAATTTCCAACCATATTTTGGATCAAATGGTAATCCTGCTTGACCACAAAATCTTAATCCTCTACCCAATACTTGTATTTCTTCTGATTTTGTTACTAATGGTTCTAAAATATGAAAATATCTTACATCATATAGATCTATACCTTCTTTATAACCACTATCAATTACAATAAATCTTATTTTTTCACCATAAATATTATCTGGTCTTTGATTAAAATTTAAAAGTATTTCTTTTTTTAATTTACTTGGAAATGGTTTGCCATAAATTACAGAAGATGTTAAAAGTGCAAAACTATTTTTATTATTTTTAGAAAAATTAAGATTTTTATCATAACATAATTTAAAATCATTTCCAATTAAAACTGCTGAAACCATTTTAGACCCATAAATACCTTGAACATCCGAATAAATAACATGCTTAAACAATTTACCATATTGTTCCAAATCTTTTTTATCAATTTCTTTAATATTTTCCATTAATTTTAATATTCTTGGTGAATATTTATCTAAGTTTTGTGTAATATTTGACTTTTTAAAACCATTTGCATCAAACTTTTGATTTTTTTCTATATAAGACCAAGTTGAAGAATTTCGAATACATTTTGCTTTTTTCATTATTTATAATAAATAAATATTAAAAATGATAAATAATAATATTATTCTTTTTTTTGTAAATAAAATATTAAAAATGATAATATTTATTTATTTTTGTAAATAAATATTAAAACAAAGAATGGATAAAATTAATGGTATAATATATGGTCACGCTTTAGGTGATGCACTTGGATCACCAGTTGAATTCTTTCCATTTGCACATTATACAGGATTTTTAGATTCACCTATTACAAGATATAATAGAGCTTATGGAAAACAAGTAAGTGTTATAGGACAAATTTCAGATGATACTGAATTAGCATTAATACTTTTTAATACTATTAAAAATGGTTATACCAAAGAAAAAGCTGTAATTAATTATATGTTATGGGCAAATAACAAATATGAAAATTGTAAAGGTAATGCACCTTTTATGGGAACAAATACTAGAAATCTATTTGTAGCACCAAAACCAACATACAAATTATATCAAAATCGGTTTAATAAATATTATCCTGATGATATTACTAAAGAAAAATCACAATCAAATGGCTCTTTAATGCGTGCATATCCTCTAGCTTTTATAGAAGATGATAGTATTATAGAAACAGATGTTTATATTACAAATCCTTCAAAATTAGTATATAATGCGGTTTATACATATATTATCGCTATAAGAATGGCAATTCAAAATAAATCTAAAAAAACTATTCAAAATAAAATTAAAAAATTAATTCAATTTGAAGAACTTTCAATAGCATTTGAACAAGCCTGTAAAAATACATTTAGAGATGTTACTATCAATAAAGGTCATATATTACACGCATATTATTGCGCATTTTGGGGATTATTTCAATTTGATAATTATAAAGATGCTATTGATGCTATTATTTGTCTTGGACCAATTGAAGGAGAACCCGCAAAAATAGCTATTAAAAGTAAATGGAAAAAAAACGAAATTATTGTTGGTGATACAGATACAAATGCTAGTATTGCAGGAGCACTATTAGGCGCTTTTTATGGTTATAAGAAAATTACAGAAAATGAAATAACTAAAAAAAATATGGAAATTATTATGAATTGTGATTCAACAGAAGGTGATATTATTAGACCACCTATTTATAAATTACCAAATATAAACAGTAGCAATTAATTAATATAAAATGTTAGCTATTTGGATAAATGTAGATGAATGTATTAGACGTAGAGATTTAATGAAAGAACAATTTAAAAATATTGATTTTATTACTAAAAATATACGTATTTCTGCAATTACACCTGATGATATTAATGAATATGTTCATGATCTTGATCTTCCATATAAATGTGATCCTTCAGAATTATATTTTAAAAATTGTAAAAATTGCAAAGTTGAACATTGTACGTTAATTAGCCATATGCTAGCAATAGAAGAAGGTTATAAATCAAATGAAGATTGGTTTATAATATTTGAAGATGATACAATTATACCACACGAAATTAATGTTCAAACTTTATTAAAATCAATTCCAGATAATGCTGAAGTTTTACAATTACATTGTTGTATGGGACCAACTGTAGAAAAACTTTATAATGTATATAATCAAGGTGTAAATTGGATTCAATGGAAAATGATTATACCATCTGCATCCGGTTATATTGTATCAAGAAAAGGTGCCGAAAAAATGTTAAATCTTTATAAAAAAGATAATAAATTTTGTTTTAAAAACAGTAAATCTTGTAGACTTGCAGATGTAATGACATATGAAACTTGTAAAACATATGTTCATACTTTTCCTGTTTTTTATTCAAATACAACTTATGGATCTTTAATACATCCTGATCATTTACAAAGTCACGAATATGCAAATAATATTATAAAAAAAATAATAAATCAGACAGATTCACATTTATTTTTAACTAAAAAGTTATTATAAAGTTTTTGTTATCTTAAATATATTTATAATTTTACAAAAAGTTATTATAAAGTTTTTTGTTATCTTAAATATTTATAATTCTACAAAAAGTTATTATAAAGTTTTTTGTTAAGTTATAATGATCTTATTTATAATTCTACAAAATGTTATTATAAAGTTTTTTGTTATCTTAAATATTTATAATTCTACAAAAAGTTATTATAAAGTTTTTTGTTAAGTTATAATGATCTTATTTTTTAAATTAACGTTATTAAATAATAACTTTATTTCTTTATATACTTTTATTCGCTATTTTATATCAAAAAAAATATAATTTACAATAAATGGAAGATAAACTAGATAAAAAAACTATTATTATAAATGGCAGTAGTATTTCAGATATTACTGTTAATATTGAACCTATTAAAAATGTATGTAGTATTAAATTAATTGACATTTATGCTACACGAGATACTTCTACTGATTTAGATAAAATATATTTATGTATAAATGATTATGGATTAAAAACATTATATGATAATAATAATTATAAATCTGGTATTAATGTATTTAATAATATTATATTTTATCCTTCATTTACTAAAAATGAATTAAATGGAACTGGAATTGTATCCGATTTTAATTTAGATACACAAAATTATGTATTTAACCCTATTCAAGGTGAATTAAATAGATTAAATATATCTTTTAAAAAATATAATAATACAGAGGTATTAACTGATTATACATTAAAAGATTTTTCTTTAGAATTATGTATTTATTCTAAAAGAATGAAATTAACTATGTTTTAATTTTTTTTTAACCAAATAATAATATAAGAATGCCTTATGGATTAGCAACAATATGGAATATTACAAGCAAATACATATATAACAATCAAGATAAAAATATTGGTATAGGAACAACTACACCAATATGCGCATTAGATGTATATTGTAATATTGCTGAAAAAGGGATCAAATTAGAAGATAAATATGAATTAAAACCTGAAAATAATAAAAAATATGATCTTGTTGTTCGTGAAAATATTAATGTCGATCATAATGATCTAATTATTTGGTATAATTTTAATAAAGAAGATTTTACAAATAATCTTACTAGTAATACTTATGAATCACAAATAAAATATGGAAAGTTAATTACACAAGGAATAACAAGTAATTTACAAAAAGAATATTATATAGGAACCGGATCTGCTGAAATCAATGAAAACCTTTATTATAAAATTGAAATGGACAATAATCAATTTAATACACAACAATATACTTTTTGTTTTTGGTTGTTTTTAAATGAAGAATGTGGTAATGATAAATATATTTTAAATTTACAAGATAAAAGTGGTGATGAAGAAATTGATATATTTTATTTTAAATATGAAATTGATAAATTAATAATTTATAAAGACACTGATAATAATATTGAATATACTTATACTTTAAATAAAAATAAATGGTATCATATTAGTATTATAATCAATGACGCAGGAACAGATAAACTAATTATTTTAATTAATGGTATTAAAATTAATTCTTTTAAAAATACTATTTCTACTTTATTAAGAAAATCAAATTCCCGAGAAGGAAGTGCAAATATATATATTGGTTATACTACAGGTTTAACAATTAATGGATATATTGATGATTTTCGTATCTATAAAATAAATTTAGATATACAATATATACAACAATATATAATTGGAAATATTACTAATATAACTCCAGGAAATATTAGTGCAAATGGTAATTATGGTATTGACATTGTAAATTATTCTAGTAATATTAATATTGGAACATCAAATATACCTACTAATTTAAGAATATATGGTAATCTAAAAGTTGATGGATATTTAAATATTGCAGAAATTGCTATCGATACGTCAAGATTTACTACATTAAATGTAGATGATACTCTAACAGTTACTAATAATGTTGATATTTATAATGATCTTATAGTTAATAAAACAATTACAGAAAATAAAAGAACACTTGCACAAAAATACGCATCAATTAGTCAAATTGATAAAAATACAGATGTAATTATTTCTAAAATGATTGATACCCAAGATGTAAAAACATTATATGATAATATGCCTTATTTTTTTAGAAGTAATTTAATTTTAGCATATGATTTTGATTATAATATTAATGATATAAATAATAATATTACTTTTTTTAAAAATAATGTATTACAATTAAACACTAATACTAATGAACTTTATTCCAGTTTTAGTGAATATACTCTTGTTCCAAATATAGTTAAACAAAATTCTATAGATTATTATGGAACTAAATATGTAAAAGGTAATAGTTCTTTAAATTGTGGTAGTAATATATTTTATTCCGGTGATATTGATTATTATAGTTTTAATACACAGGAAAATTATTCATTTACACAAGCAGAAAGTTATACTATAATTTTCTGGATAAGATTCAATGAAATTAATAGAAAACAATTTATCTTTAATTTTAATAACTCTGTTGATTCTGAAATTTCTAATTATAATATTTATATATTTTTAGATAATAACAATTACTTAAATATTACTATTAATAATATTAATAATATTATTACAAGAGTAAAATTTAAAAAAGATGAATGGTATCATATAGTTTTAATCCTTAAAAATGATACTGCACTTTATAAAATTCCTATAAGTGATTTTGAAGATTCAAACTCTTCAAATGAATTAATACATTCTTTTGAAAATCTTAATTATACTAATAGTGAAATTCCAGGTAGTACTAGATTTAATTTTACAACAGATGACAAAATAGCTACTATTTTTACATATTTAAATGGTATTGAAATAAACAGATATGATTATGAAACTAATGTTACTATATTTAAGAATTCAATAGTTACTAGCAATTTTTTTGGTGTTTATGATCACACTACAACTACTGATTATTTAAATGGATATATTGATGACTTTAAAATGTATCAAACAGTTGTTCCTATTAACTTTATTAACAAAAATATTATTGGTGATGCTTTAATAATTAAACCTGGATTATTATCAGCAATTGGTAATTATGGTATTAATATTAAAAACTTTGAAAATACTGTTTCTGTTGGTGATGAAAATAATGATGTTGATCTTCACATTTATGGTTTATTAAAAATAGAAGAAACAAAATTATCAATATCAAATTGTGATATTGATGTTATAAATGATATATTAACAACATCAAATTTTAAGATCTTAGAAACATTAGAAACATCTAATATAGATGTTAGTAATATTGTAATTGATAATTTAATATCAGGTCCTAATTTTCATTTAGGAACTTCTAATTTTATTAATGATATTGAAATTATTACAATTCATAATTCTAATTTAAATTCTTGTAATATTATCGCTGATACTATAACCGTTAATAATGAATTAATACTTAAAAGTGCTATATTATCCAATATTACTATTGTTGGTATTAATATTGATGACACATTTTCAATTAATAATAACGATATAATAATACGTAGTAATCTAACAATTGGTGATAATAATTATAATGATCATAGATATGATTTAGGAATATTAGAATCAACTGTAAGATCAAGAATTAACTCTTTAGATTCTAATTTTATTAAGTATTTTGATATTCATTCAACATACTTTCCTACAATTACATCTACAGATGATATTCAAGTATTTGATAAATCTATAATATTTTATGGTAATACAGGAACTACAAATTACGATATTTACTTTAAAAATAATTATATTCGTGATGAAAATTGCAATATTAAAGATGAAATTAATAAATCTTATTTTGAAGGTGTAGATCGCAATAAAACACGAATTAAATTAGATGTAGGTAATATTAAATTACAAAATGGTTTTATTGAATTAATACATCAAGATATTTTGACAAATGTTCCTATTTCAACTTTAAAAATACAAGAAAATCAAATTAGTATAACTAGTAATAATAATATAACTATCTTAAATGATTCTTTATTGTTAAGTAATAATGAACATCATTGTTTATTAACAAATAGTAATTTTATGTTTGATAATGGTAATGGTTTTATAGATAATGAAACACTCAAAATTAAAACTATTCAAATTGAAGATGAAATTAAAATTAATACAATTAATACTAATAATTTTAATTCAGATATAATAAGTATTGATACTTCAAATACTATATTAGGTAAAATACGCGGACATTTATGTAGTAATAGTATTATTGATATTACTGATGAAATTAAAACAACCAGTAATATTCAAGCAAGTAATATTCAAGCAAGTAATATTACAATTACTGATAATTTAAATGTTTCTAATATTATTTGTGGTTATGAAATTAGTTTTGAAACAGAAGATTCCACAACTACCAGTAATACAATAATACAAAAAGATCGTATTAATGTTAATAATTTACATATTTATGGAGGTATCACATTAGGTCAAGAATCTGGAACAACTGATAATAATATTAATGGTAGCTTTGGAACATTAAGTATTAAAACTATTGAAACAACAAATAGCTGTAACAATACTTTTAGTATAGATACATTATCAAATACTTATCTCGGTAAAATACGTGGATTTTTATCAAGTAATAGTGAAATAAATATTGATCGTGAAATTAAAACTTCAAGTAATATATATTCTTTAAATCAATTCACTAGCAATACATTATATACTTCCAATATCCAAGGTATCAATCAAGAACTTTGTAGTATCACAGGTAAATTACAAAATAATAGTATTATAGATATTAATTGTAATATTACCACCACACAAGATATTTATTCTACTAATCAATTTACTAGTAATACATTATATACTTCCAATATTCAAAGTATCAATCAAGATCTTTGTAGTATCACTGGTATATTACAAAATAATAGTATTATAAATATCACTGGATCAATACAAACTTCAAGTAATATTATAACAAGTAATATTACAATTACTGATACTTTAGATTCCTCTAATATTATTACTAGTAATATTATATCTGATAATATTACTAGCACTTATTTAACAGCAAATAATACATTATATGCTTCCAATATCCAAGGTATCAATCAAGAACTTTGTAGTATCACAGGTAAATTACAAAATAATAGTATTATAGATATTAATTGTAATATTACCACCACACAAGATATTTATTCTACTAATCAATTTAC
>Ga0228650_1000256_pt1 | contig 19150 bp, 12 predicted proteins | sample 62DmetaG_FD_183171 | JGI IMG/M metagenome (GOLD analysis project Ga0228650, IMG submission 183171) | Seawater microbial communities from Monterey Bay, California, United States - 62D | ecosystem: Environmental > Aquatic > Marine > Coastal | place: USA: California | collected 2016-10-28
TTCTACAATTTGACCAACAGTCCAGTCAAATTGCACCATGGCGTCACCGCGATAGCCGAGATCGGTCTTACCATGAAAACGGGGATGCGGCGCGCGGGGTACATGAATGTCCTGTGAGGAGAAATAAAGAAAGAAAGGCTTATCTCGATTTTTGGATATATAAGCTCTCGCCTTCCCGACAAAGACGTCTGCCATAGTTTCATCGTCCCATAAGGCTTGCTTGCCACCAGCCATGTAACCAATACGACCGATACCATTGATAACGCTGTGGTCATGCCCATGACTGCTTGGATAATAAGTCATCGCTGCACGATCTAGTTTTCCGGCAGGATAGGCAGTGCTACCGCTGCGGTTCACCTGCTTTGAGCTGAAGCCTACAAAGATGGGGTCGTTTGGATCATGATCAACCACTCGATATTTTTCCAGATAGACGCAGGGAACGCGGTCATTGGTGGAGGGTAGAAGAAAACTGTAATCAAAACCGATCTCAAGCGGTCCGGGTTTTACATCGCTATTCCAATCGGCGGGAGCTTCCTTGCTGCCGAGCCCCAAGTGCCATTTGCCAATTACAGCAGTGTGGTAACCTGCCTCTTTAAATAAATCGGCGAGAGTGTAGGTGTTAACCGGTATGCAGAGTGGAGCATTGGGGGCGAGAATCCTTATATTGGCACGGAAGCCATGTATGCCAGTGAGCATGGAAAACCGCGAGGGACTGCATGTGGCCGCAGTACAGTGCCCGTCCGTAAATTTTAACCCCTGGCTGGCTAGGGCATCAATGTTGGGCGTCGGTATTTTCTTTGAACCGTAAGCACCGACATCTCCATAGCCAACATCATCGCCATAGATAATGACGACATTAGGTTTGGAAATTTTAGCGTAGCATGGGTTTGATACCGTTAGTATTGAAAGCAAAAGAAATAGTGGGCGGCATAGATGCTTCATTTATCAAAAACGTTATCAAAAGTGAGTGATTATTTCCTCTTGTTGGGGCGTCCTTGACCAAAAACGAAGTGTTGGCTTGGAGCATGAGAGGCTTTGAGGATGTCCTTCAACTGCGCAAGTTTTTCGGGATAGTTTCCGGCGAGGTCGTTTTCCTGCGCGAGGTCCTCATTTAAGTTGAAGAGCTCTACACGGTTTACGTCCGGATCGACCGAGGAAGTGTTTTCCTGAACCGCCACCCAGTCGTCTTGGCGCACGGCGCGTTTAGTCGGCCAATGCAACTCAAAGTAAACTGCGTCGTGGACTTCTTGTTCTTCCAAGTTACCTCTCAAGAGGGGAAGGTAGCTGAGGCTGTCGGTTCCGTCATGCAGTTCAACGCCTGCTAAATCGCAAGCGGTTGCCATGAGATCCCAGTGCGCGCCAATGTGGTCGCTGCGCCGACCGGGCTCAATCACTCCTGGCCAATGCGCGATAAAGGGAACGCGCGTTCCGCCTTCATACATGTCGCGCTTGATACCGCGCAGGGGGCCACTGTCGTTAAAGAAATCCCGAATGACTCCGCCTGCGGTGGCAGCTCCGTTGTCACTGGTAAAAATGACGAGGGTGTTGTCATCGATGCCGAGGTCTTTAAGGAGGTCGAGAATGCCGCCAACATCCTGATCCATCAGGCTGATCATGCCCGCGAGGCGTTGCTGCACCGAGGGCCAATCCTTACTTATGTACTGGGTATAGTTAGGGTCGCTTTGTGGTATTTGAATATGTGAGTGCGGTATGGTGTAAGCCAAATAAAGAAAGAAGGGGCCCGCTTGGTTATTGAGAATGAACTTCCTTGCCTGAGTGGTGAGCCGGTAATGACTGTATCCTTCAACGGTATGGCGCGGACCAAGCGAAACCTTCTCGTGGTTTTCCCACAACCATTGTGGGTAGTAGGAGTGGGCGTGGCGCTGACAGTTATACCCGTAGAAATAATCAAATCCCTGGTTCAAGGGATCGCCCTCGCTTAAGGGATAACCCAGCCCCCATTTGCCGATGCAGGCAGTGGTGTACTCGGCCTCCTTTAACTTTTCGGCGACGGTTATCGTCTCATCCGGAATCGGCAGTTGGCCGGATTCAGTTGTTTCGGTGGCCTTGATTTCATAGTTTCCGCGAATGTAGCAATGGCCGACATGCTTGCCGGTCATGAGGGCGCAACGTGAGGGCGCGCAAACGGCGGTTCCGGCGTAGTAATCGGTGAGCAGCAGGCCCTCTTCTGCCATTTTGTCGATGCGTGGCGTTTTGATTTCGGTTTGACCGTAGGCGCCCAGTTGTCCGTAGCCCAAATCATCCGCCATGATGAAAATAATATTGGGCGGGGTGGAGCTGGCGCAAAGCGCGCTGCTGGCGAACAAGGCAAGGAAAGGAAAAAGGCGTAACATTTAATGCAGGAAATTCAGGATTCCTTGATTGAGCTGTGATTTGATCGCGGCGTATTCAGGTTGGTCAGCGAGGTTATGCCACTCGTGTGGGTCGTTGTGATGGTCGTAGAGTTCTTCGTTGCCGTTGTTGTAAAGGATGTAACGGAAACGCTCGGTACGGTAGGCCCAATGTTGCTTGAGGGGCTTGCCATTGTTTTTAGGTCCAGCAAAACGCATGGTCAGGGCGCCGTCGGGACCAGCCCATTCGCCCGCTTGAGGATCTTCGAGAAGCGGGCGCATGCTGAAGCCGTCGAGCGGGGTGCCCTGAGAGCTCTTACGGGTATCGCCCTTGAGTTCGCAGAGGTCGACGAGTGTCGGATAGAGGTCGATGAGTGAAACGGGTTGTTTGCTTGTTTGCCCGGCTTTGCTGACCCCCGGCGCGCGGATGAGCATCGGGATCCGCGTACTGTCTTCCCAAAGGGTATTTTTAAAGAGGTATTTTTTTTGCCCCATGTCCCATCCATGGTCACTGGTGACAACAATGATGGTGTTGTGCGCGAGTCCGTTTTGCTCAACCGCGTCGATCACTGTGCCGATACAATCGTCCACTGCAGCGACGGACGCGAGGTAGGCACGCAGGAATTGCTTCACGCCGGCCTCTGCGCTGCCGTAAGATTCTTCGAGTAGCTTGTAATAATAATAGCCCTTGTCCCTGCCTTTGCCATCCGATGGGTCGGCGATGTTCAAGTAGGTATCATCGGCATCGTTGGCTTTGCGGGTGGAGCGCTGCAACTCGTCTTCGGGGAAAAGGTCGAAGTATTCTTGCGGCACATGGAGCGGGGTGTGGGGACGAACAAAACCCACGGCCATGAAGAGCGGCTGACCAGATGGATTGTTGGCGTGGTCGCGAAGCGTTTTAGCTGCCCATTGGGCATTGAGTTCATCGGGGGTGAGGTCGCGCGTTTCCGGGTTACTAAAGTCGAGCAGTCGTTCTTTCCCCCAGCCGTACTTCCAGCCCGCAGCTTCGGGTTGTCCCTCGTGATCCATGCGGAGCGGGCCAAATGAGCCGTCGATCGGGCCGACACTGGCCATCGGCTCAGGCACCCATGGGTTTGCGGAGCGGTCTTTGCCTCCCTTTGACCAATAGGGCCCGTAATCGGCTTTGGATTTATAAAAGTCCCAGTCTGACGCGCGGTGGTGGTGCTCGTTTTTTCCGGTTCCCACCACGCGGTAACCGTTCTCACGAAAGAACTCCATCATCGTTTTGGAATGTTTGAGAATGGGGTTCTCGTACCACTTTGCCCAAAAGAGATTCTTGGAGGTGTGGGGGTAGATGCCGGTGAAAAGGCTGGCGCGGGAGGGTGCGCAAACGGGATTGTTGCTATAAGCATGTTCAAAACTGACGGCCGTTTCCGCAAAGCGCGCCATGTTGGGCGTGATCGCCTGAGGATGTCCGCCATTGACGGAGGTGAAATCGTTGAGGTCGTCGCAGATAATGAAGACGACGTTAGGTCGCTCGCTTGCGAGCAACCCGGTGCTAGCGGCGTAAAAAACCAATAGCGTTGCTATGTAATAGAGAAGTCCGGCTCGATAGCTTCGTTGCATGACAGAAATTTAAACAGTTCCGCGTCGGTTTTCCAGTTCTTCCCGAATCTGAGACATGCGCGCTTTTGAAAGCGGGTAGAGGGCGTTGAAGAGCATGGCGAGTAAAAGGCAAAGAACGGGAAGCCCAATGAGCAGTAGTCGCATTTTTATGAGCGTTCCCTCGGGCTGTTCTCCGCCGAGTTCTTTATTAAAATGGGTCCAGGCCAGGAGAATGCCGGATGCGCCAAAGGCGAGGGAACTACCGGCTTTCATGATCCAGCCACTGATGGCACTGAATACCCCTTCGCGACGCACACCGTGGCGGTGCTCGTCATAATCGCAATAATCACCCAACATCGAAAGGAAAATGGCCCAGAAAACCGTATATGCGGGTGCAAAAAAGAATGGATCCAGAAAGAGTAATTCGGGTATCGCTTGGTTGTAAGTGAACCAGCGGGCGAGACTTCCGACGAGAGCCATGCCTAAGGCCAGGTAAATCAACTTCTTTTTCTCAATTTTGACGAGGAAGCGCGAAATGACCATCAGCATAATAATGCCGAGCACTTGGAGAATATTGGTTGCGATGGCAAAGTAGCTGGAGCCGTTGGCGATGTCGCCCTGCCAGACGTAGAACATATTTACGTACAGGCCAAAGGTGGCGACAATCAGAATGCTGGTCAGTAGGAATACGCCGATGCCATGTAGGAGCAAAAAGGAGGGGTCCTTGACGAGCGATAGGAAGCTCGGCCCTAGTTTGACCTTATCTTGTTTGAGCGCGACTTTGTGGTAGCGTTCTTGTGGGAAGCTCGCACAGACAATACCGGATATTAAAATCAACCCGCTGGATAAGCCGGCAAGAATACGGATGCCCGTGACGGGGTCAGCAAAGAGTTCACTTTGCGAAAGCGGGAAAATCCACGGCAGCATGAACATAAACAACTTATTAAAGTATGCGGAGTAGACACGAATCTTGGTGCGCTCTTCATAGTCCGGCGTCATTTCGGTAGCCAAAGCGCGGAAAGGTACGGAATAGATGGTGTAGGTGGTAAAGAAGATCAGCGCGAAACAGATGAAATAGATGGTTTTACTTTGCTCGGTCCAGTCGGGAGATGCCATCCAGATCATTGGATAGGCGAACGCCATCAATGCCGAGCCGAGTAAAATAAAGGGCTTGCGGCGGCCACGCTGACTTCTCGAGTTGTCGCTGATCCAGCCCATGATCGGGTCAGTCACTGCGTCCCAAATACGCATGAGCATTAAAACAACACCAATCGTGGCGGGATTCATCCCGAGGATGATATTATAAACGGGTGTCGCGATATCATTGACGCCGTTCTCGCCGTAGCGATTGGCAAATTCGCCTGCTCCGAACCCAATTTTTTCCCGCAGCGGTAAATGCTGTTTGGCGGAGTCACTACTGTTTTGTGATTCACTGGAAGTTTGCGGCGATGAGATTTGTGCAGTCGACATACGTATTAAGGTGAGGGGTAGATGAAATGGGTAAAGTTACTTATGCGAGGCTCGCCGCGGTGCTTGAGCGCTCGGCCGTCAGTTCACTTGCGTACGCAACCATATTACACAGGACGCGAGCGGCTACAGGGTCAGCGCTTACCTTACTGCGTAAAATGAGTGTACTCAAAATTATGTGCCCGGCGCCATGTTGCTTAATCGCGAGATTGCTACCATACCAGACATCCTCACCGCCAAGGAAGGTGCGTTTTTTCGCTTTGTCCTCATCTTCCGGGCGGAACCAGGTGATGCTTTGTGATGGTAGCTCTTCGGCAGTCAATTGGTAGAAGCTTTCGACGGGCGCAATTTCGTGATACGGCTCATCCATCATTTGATCCTGTGGTAGGCCAGCAAAAATCGCATGCGACTTTGCGATATGCATACTCGACTCCCAGAAAGCGAACGAGGGGCGTGCGCTCAGTTGGAACGGGAAAATGCCCGATTGCACCAATTGATTGGTCTTATAATCGGGTGCTTGGCTGGCATCGTATTCGCGTAACATGCCACCGCTTTCATGTTGGCAGGGCGCTTCGATGAAGATCGCACTGGCATTGCCGGCTGCGACTTCCTTGAGTGCGGCTTCGACTAGCGCTAGGTCAGCCTCCTGGGCGACATCTTCATTGGCAAATAGAAATACCGTTGTCGTTGCGCTGCTGGAGTTCGGGGCCCAGTCGCTGAGTGGAGTCGCAGCGCTCGCGTGTGTCTGTAGCCAGCCATCCAGATCCGCATCCGGATCATAGACGACCAGTTGGACGTCCGGGTCAACAGCCGCAGCTTCGACCGCATAGAGTTCGATTTGGCAACGGTAGCTTGAGGCGCCGGCCGCGTTGAGGGCTGTCAGTGTAAATACGTTGGCACCACTGCGAATCCACTGACTATCAATTTCGATCTCCAGTTCGCGGAAGGGTCGGGACTCACTCCAGTTGAGTTCAGTGTAAGTCACCTCTCCCAGGCTGCCGCTAAGCTGGAGGGCGTTCGGGCATGCTTCCTCCGGCTGGCGGAAAATGACTCGGATCCGGGCTTCACGACCACTGTCTAGATTGCGCTGGATCGGGAAGGCCAGTAATTGTCCATTGTGGTTGGCATCTGCAATGGCGTGGTAAGCGGCTTTGGGTTGTTGCCAGTTGTCGATCAATGCGGCTCCGATGATCCAGTCGCCATCGGTAAAGGCATGGATACAGTAGCCGGAAATTAATGGATTGGAAAGCAGCGCCTCGAGTTGTCGACGATTGCCGCGTGCCTGGATCTGTTGCGATTCGCGGCAGAATGTATCCAGTTCCGGATAAATGTGGCGCAGCTCGCAGGCATCGATGGCATTATTGAGGTCCTTTTGTAACTTATGGAAGTGGCGATAAGCGGGCAGCTTCGCATTGCCGTGTTGCTGGAAGCGGCGGCAATTCGCATCGATTTCGGGAAGCCCCCCAAAGCCAAACTCTGAAACGAAGATGCCCATACCGCTTTTAATCTCAGTGTGTCCCTCCTTGATGTTGCTGAGGCCGAGGCTTTGGTACAGCTGCCAGTGTTTGTTCGAAACCGGTGCGCGGACGTAGCTGTGCAGTTCCGCGAGTTTCTCACGTTCAGTAGTGTGTGGATGGTAGAAGTGGGCACCGGAAGCCCAGCCGCCGGATTCATCAAGAATGAGGCGAGTTGGATCCAATTCGCGTGCGATGAGCGACATCGGCGTAATCAGCTCGGCAAGGGCTTCCCGAGTCACTTCGTTGAACATTTCCCACCAAATGATGGAGGGATGGTTGCGATCGCGCCGCACTAAGCTGCGAATTTCGTATTCGATGCGTTGCGGGGTCTCCGGAGTCAGGCTTGGCCAACAGCTCATGCATTCGACTGCGGGTGAGGCGATGATGAGTAGGCCCGCCGCATCGGCTTCCTCCAGGATCATCGGTGGCACCGGGCGCCGCCATGGCCGCAGTAGATTGAAGCCGGCTTCTTGAGCGAGTTTGATTTCGCGGCGTACCTCTTCGCGGCTTTCCGGATACGATTGATGTTTGGCGTAGACGCCTTCCCAGAAACCACCGCGTAAATAAATGCGTTGGCCATTGAGCTCAAAATGATCGTTTACGTAGGTGAATTCACGGAGCCCAATGCGCTCTTCGGATTGATCCAGTTTGCTCTGGCCATCGTTGAGGCTTGCGATGGCCGTGTATAGATGCGGATTGTCGCAATCCCAAAGGATCGGATTTTCGAGGCAGAGACTAGCCTTGAGGAGCTGCTCACCCTGTTGTAATTCAACCTGACTGTTGTGTGTGACGACCTCTTGCCCGGACGCATCGTGCAGTGTGACTTGCAGGGTGTAGGGTGAGCTCTCCGTATGCTGTGAGTGAACGTTCAGTTCCAGATGGAACGCTGATTGCGCCACATCAGGTTTGTAGAACGCACTTTCGATCCATGCAGCACGGTTAAAGTGTAGGCTGACGGACTGCCAAAGACCCGCAGTCAAGCCTCCGCGCCAATGGGGCATATCATTGGTGCTGAGCCCGTCGATTTGCCGGTCTTCAGTAATAATCGGGCTGATGACGCGAACCGTTATGGTGTTGTTTTCTCCGTAGAGAAGCGCCTGCTGAATCTGAAATTCAAAGGGAGTGTAGCCTCCTTCGTGAAGCCCCACATTATGACCGTTGACCCACACCTGCGTACGGTAATTCGCGGCTTCGAAGCGGATTCGACAGACCTTGCCCGCTTGGTCCGTCGCAATGGGAACAACGGTTTGATACCAAGCGACCCCTTGATAATCCTCCTCCTGCTCTTCCCAGCAAGACGGCACCGTGATGCTGCGACTGCCTGCGGCGAGCTTTTCAGGCGCCTGCGGCCAGTCCTGCTGGATGCCTTGATTCTCCGGATCAAGTTTGAAAGTCCATTCGGTATCGAGGGAGATGATATCCATTTGTAGTCGGGAAAAAAAAACGAATCTGTGACTATAGCAGTTTGAGTGGCTCCCTTCGATTTTAGGGCACTCGAAACTGTTACTGATCCAGTATCTTGTGTGTCAGACTTTGGGCTAGATCGAACTCACCGTACCAGCGGCTTCGCTTGCGGGCGGTGTTGCTCCATGGATCGATTGCAACAGGGTGTCGAGCGCATCGACGCGTTCCGGGAAATCCTTAGCTCGGTTGCTCCGCTGACCGATGTCGGCGTCTAAATCATACAGTTGGGGGTCGGGCGCGTTGCCGGTTTCGATGCCTTTGTCCACAAACAGGGCGGGTCCATCGTGGGGAGGTAGGTAGACCCAGTTCTTATGCCGTAGGACAGTTTTGGCGCCGATGCCTTCGGTGACGAGATGCTCGCGCCCCACAGTATCTTCGCCTAGCAGAACGGCACTCATTTGCTGGCTATCCGCGCACTCCTCGGTACGGAGCTGGATGCCAGCCAATTCGGCGAAGCTGGCTAGAAAGTCGGCGTGACTGAAGAGTGCAGGATTGTCCCCCGGGCTGATGCGGCCCGGTGCGCGGACAATCATCGGCACGCGGGATCCACCGTCAAACATGCTGTATTTGCCCCCTCGCAAGGGGCCTGCAGGCTTGTGTGCCCCGCATTTTTCATTGGCCTCATCGGCGTAGCCATCGTCCAGTACGGGTCCGTTGTCGCTGGAAAAGACGACAATGGTATCCTCGTCTAAACCGAGCTTTTGTAAGTGCTCCAGGATTTGACCGACGCACCAGTCGAGCTCCGCGATCACATCACCACGCGGACCTTTGTCGGTCGACCCGGCGAAACGCGGGCTGGGGATGCGCGGCACGTGCGGTTGGTGCAGGGCGTAATAAAGGAAGAACGGCTTGTCCTGATGGGTGCTGAGGAAATCTTTCGCCTTAGTGAGAAAGACATCCGTCATCGTTTCATCGTCCCATTGTGCGGCGGTGCCTCCACGACAGAAGCCGATGCGGCCGACACCGTTGACGATGGTGTCGAAGTGCTGCTGGTCGCTGTGGCGCATTTTGGTCAGCAGTTCAGGATGCGAGCGGCCGGTGGGAACTTCAGGGAAGGGGTTTTCACCATCGTAGACCACCTCGATGGGGTCGTTGGGGTCGAGCTTATCGACCTGCCGTCCGTCCACATATACGCAGGGTACGCGATCGTTCGTTGCCGCCATGACGTAGCTGTGCTGAAAGCCCACGTCCAAGGGTGTGCGCTCGATCTCACCGTTCCAATTGATGTTACCGTCACCCAGACCAATATGCCATTTGCCGATGACCGCAGTTTCGTAGCCGGCGTTGTGTAGCGTGCCGGGTAAGGTTCGTTCGCTTGCGCCGATGAGCATCGGGGCATCACCCTTGAGGATTTTTGCTTTAGGATTGCGCCAGGGGTAGGCTCCGGTGAGCAAACTGTAGCGGGATGGCGTGCAGGTCGCCGCCGTTGCATAACTGTTCGTAAAGCGCTGACCTTCTGCGGCCATGCGATCGAGGTGCGGGGTGGGGATGCCACTGGCCCCATAGCAATTGAGGTCACCGAAACCGAGGTCATCCGCGTAGATGATAATAAAATTGGGTTGTTTCATGATGCAGTCGACAAAGTGCGCTTGATTTATATTGCGACTGGAAGAGCAAATTCAGTCGGACCTGATTGACGAGTTATAAATCTTAAATTCACACTGAGGCTTAAAAATCGACTGTTTCGGTAACAAATCGACGACTTATGTTATTTAAATTGCGTGAGTGTGAGCCGCTAAGCTTTGTCGCTGTGCAAGCGATGGAGGAGTGCTCGAAGGCCGCCAGCTTACTCTAGGCGCAGGTGCGGGTCTCGAGTCAGTTTTTAGTTGCGGCAAGTCGTAAGCAGCGGGCTTTGCTCGAGCTGATTGGGGGCAAGGGCAGGCCTTTAGTTTTTTAGGCGCTCCCAAATGTTTTCTATTTCGTTTGCGGGATAGTTTTGAAGTCGAAAATTATCAAATTCGCAGCTGCATTTTACTTATAATGTATAAAGTGTTTCTGAATTAGTAATTGAGCGATTTTGTCTTGTGTGCCATTTAATAGAAACAATTGTAGCAGTGTTTACTAGCTAACCATTATCCCTAACTATTATGAAAGTAACTCAACTATCCCTCTTCGGGGCAGCACTAACCCTAAGCTCCTTATCGCTTTCTGCGCAAACCGTCGTCGTCGGCTGGTATGATTTCGATTCGAATATTGGCCAAACTGAGGACTATGCAACTACCGGTGTTACGGGTTCGCTCAGCGGTGGTGTTAATGTGCATACAACATCCCATTGGGATGGTTCCTATGGTTCGTTGACACAAACTGATGCGGCTGCTCCATATGTACCCGGTAACAATCAATCGGTTTTCACAAACTTTAACAATAACAACAATAAGCGGTTAGATATAACGGTCACTAATAATTCTGCCGCTAGCTTGACTCTTAGTGGGATTCACTTCGATACGAATAATGTTTGGGGTAATGCGTCCACTTCACTCAACTTGAGTCACTTTAGCGCAGATAGTGATTTAGTTGATGCGTTTTCTCAGCGTAACTTTTTAGCGGGTTCTACTTATTTAGTCGGTACTGGCTGGAATAGTCACGACGTAGACATCAGTTCCATGGCAGACACAGTATTGGGCATTGGTGAAACAGCAGCCTTCCGATTTGAGTTGGCCAGCGGTGGCGGTGTTAGTTTTGACAACGTGGGTATTTCAGTAGTACCCGTTCCCGAACCTGGCACCTATGCACTCCTTGCCGGCATGCTGGCACTTACCTCAGTGGCATTACGTCGCCGCAGCGCATAAGGATTCGAGAGTTTATTTTTTCAAAGCCCAGGCATTGTCTGGGCTTTTTATGTTGTACCGTTTGCGCCTCGCTATGAATCCGATCCCTACGATTGTGTGCCCTGTTTCCAAGCCTGTTGTTCCGATATCCGTAAGGGTGCGGATTGCTTTATTTTAGGGATGAGTCACTGATTTATTAATCACTACAAGCCATTCGTTATATACGTTGCACCCGGTTATCCTTTAAATTAATTTAGGTCGTTCTAAATGGAGTCGATCAATATAGTGAATTCGCTTCGATCTTTTATGTAGTAAATTGAAAATGCCCATGTTTTATCTTCGGCTCGTCTCATTCGTTTGTACGCTGGCTTCCTTGCAGCTGCTGTCTCCCTCGTTGAGTCATGCGCAGATCCCTGAGAACTGTAATGTGCTCTTTATTATCTGCGACGATTTGAATGATTTTGAGGGCGTTTTCGGAGGGCACCCACAAGCGAAAACCCCTCATATGGATGCCTTGGCCGCCAGTGGGGTAACCTTTATCAATACGCACAGTAATGCTCCGATTTGTGGTCCGAGCCGTTCCTCGTTTGTGACGGGTATTTATCCGCATACCTCGAACAATTACGCATTTGAGAATTGGTACAATCCGGGCAGGTCGGGCTGGTTTCAGAATCCAATTTTGCAGAACTCGAAAACAATCATGCACTACATGCGTGACAATGGGTATCAGTCTTATGGCACCGGTAAGATCATGCACCACGACTTAGCGGATAATTATGTCTATCCTGCCGGGCATCCAGAGGCGGGGCAGTTGCAAACAGATTGGGATGATTATGGCGCCAAAGCACACTATGGCCCGATGGCGTATGATCCCGGTTCGAGTACGGTGGTTAACCATCCTAAAGTACCGCAAAGCTTTTTCGAAGGTGCAGGTAGTTTAAACAGTTTATTCGGCTCCTTGGCTGATGTACCGACCATCAACGGGTATACGGGCTGGTGGGAAACCGGCTGGGGGAACAACCCGTTCCACTATGTGAATGATAATAATCGTGACGACATGCAGGATGAATTAGTCCGCAAGTGGGCAGTTAATAAGCTCAATGCCATCGGCCCGAATGAGAAATTCTTTATGATGGTGGGCTTCCATAACCCGCACACGCCACTGGTCGCTCCGCAAAGCTATTTTGATCTGTATCCATTGGAAAGTCTACAACTGCCCGCGCGTATTGAGAACGACATCGCGGATACCTATTTTCGGAATAATGCTAAACCGGATACCTCGACTTTAAAGGTTTACCGTTCCATGCTTAATTCGGTGGGTGAAGTGACTGCCGATGGTACCGTCTATGCCACGGAGGAGGCCTTACTGAAAGAGTATTTGCAGGCCTATTTGGCCTGTGTGAGCTTCGTGGATGCACAGATCGGCGCCTTAATCGATGCGCTGGACAACAGTAGCCATGCCGCGAACACGATCGTTGTTTTAACGAGCGATCATGGTTATGAGTTTGGAGAAAAGGAAGCTTTGTCAAAAAACACACTGTGGGAGAACAGTACACGTGTGCCACTGGTCATCCGTGTGCCCGGGCTGGCATCCAGTGCCGGTCAGCAAGTGGATGAACCGGTTGGACTCATTGACCTCTTCCCGACCATTCGGGATCTGTGCGGCCTCACGAGCGATACGAAAAAAAATGCTCAGGGAGCCGAATTGGATGGGCATAGCCTGCGCCCGCTTTTGGAGAATCCGATAGCCGGACTCTGGCAGGGGCCGGATGTAGCGCTGTCCATGGTCAGTACCGAAAACTCCGATGATCGACTGAGCAAAAACTTTGCGGTGCGTTCGAAGGACTGGCGCTATATCCGTTATGCAAATGGTCAGGAGGAGTTATATGACCTCGTCAATGACCCTTATGAGTTCACGAACTTAATTGATTCCAGTGATGCGGATGTGCTGGCGCAGAAAGGATTCTTAACGAATGCATTGTTTGACTTGGTTCCGGATTTAGCCACCGCCGGTCGAAATAAAATCGTGGACCCTGGCTTTGAGTGGTTCACTGAAGCGAGCGAGCCAAACCCCATCCCGACGGTCACGGAAAACAGGGCCGTTGATCCGGTTTGGTTTACCAGCGAACCATCCTCGAACCTCTGGCAAATCACACGTGAAAACAGCTTACAGCGCTCTGGGAATTATGCGCTGCGCTTCCAACAGCGCTGGACAAGTAGCCCAGTCATCCAATTACTGGAAGATCGGTTGAATTCAAATTTGACCTATGCACTGTCCTTTTGGCTACGTCGCGGTAACAACAATATTTCGCCTCTGGGGAGCAATGACACCACGGTCGATATCGAGCTCTGGAGCAGCGCAACTGTGGATGGCACCTTTACGTACCGTGCCGATTTGATCACAGCGGCTCAAAACAGTGTGGCGAATATCTGGCAACGTTTTGAAGGTAGCTTGGATGCTGCCGCTTTGGCTGCTTACGATGGGGACTACCTGCAATTGCGCATCGTGCGCAATGATAACGTCAAGCATACGATCTATTTGGATGATCTGGTCTTAAACGCCTACCAAGCCGGATCTTTTGAGCAGTGGGCTCACGACAATGGACTGAATCCGAGCGCCATCGCCCACGATCTTGATGTGGATCAACGCACTAATTTTGTCGAATATGCACTGGGAGGTAATCCTGCAGATCCCACCTCCGGGCCGCACGAGGTTTCTATCGAAGCATCCGAAACAGCGGTTAACTTTATCTACCCGAGACGTAAAAATAGCACAGCCAATTACATGGTTGAAACGACGACAGATCTGAATGCCACATGGGTTGAGGGTGGGGCGATCGAACTGCCCGTGACCGAAAGTTTTGATGCGGATTTTGACAAAGTCGTGAACCGGATTTCGGTGGATGCCGCAAAGCGCTTCGCACGTCTCAAGGTGCAGTCGCAGTGATCGGCGACTGCGCAACTGCCGAATGCGTTCGGCTCGGCACGACTGCTTGCTAAGCTTGAAATCGTTTGCGTGGGAGCTTGCTGTGGCAAGCGATGCGCTGTGCCTGTAATTAGCTAAAGGGCTGGTTCGCATGGATACTCAGGCCACTTTATCGCTTCGCGACTTGTCCTAGTACTGAGGCAAAAAAAGCCACCCATTGCTGGGTGGCTTTGATGAGACTCGTTTTCGACTATGCTGGAGCTAGTTCGGTACTTCAGCGGATTGCAGCCAGACGATATGTTTGAGATTTCCGTCCTCCGTTGGGATGGCGACGCCTTTAAGCTGCACGCGCTTGCCGACAAGCGGCTTCAGTTTCTCGATCACCTCACCGGTCCAGACGAAATACTTGGAATCATCTGTGCTGAATTTGAGGCCGCTGCCCGAATCAATCACCTCTAGGGTGCCAATTTTATTGACCCACTCTTCGTTTTCTTTAGCCGTGCTGACATGGCACAGCGTGGCACAAAAGGCCAGCGAACACAGTTGTATCAGGCGTTTTATCGGTTAATTATTTCTTAACCCAAGCGTTCTTATCCGGATTATCGGCTCTGAACTTTTTGAGTTCAGACCATGAGAGCACGCCATCTTGATTGGTGTCGGCTTCAGGATATTTTTCGAACATGGCATCTTTCCATGTTTTTGCGCCTTCCTTATTGTCCGCGAACAAACCGAAGGGCGCCGCGATGAGGCTGATTAAGAATAGTGCACTTTTGATTTTCATAGTTTTTATATTTAGGTGTTGAAGACGATTGTTGGAATCAACGTTCCCACCACTTGTCTTCCATCAGTGTCGGGAAAGGTCTGTCTTTGAGTTCAGCGTTCCAAGCTTCCCATTTGGCGATGAGTTGCTGGCTGGCTTTCCGCTTCGCTTGGCGAAGGTTGTCACTCTCGTCGATGTCAGCACTGAGGTCATACAGTGCATGCTTGTTTTGTTGGCGCTGTCGGTTGGCAACAACTTTAAGGGAACCCTCGCGAATGGCCATGGCATTCTGTTCCCATTTTCGCCAGAAGAGTTGGTCGTGCGGCGCATCCTTGCGTACTCCAGTCAAGTAAGGGATGAGGTTGACGCCATCCAGTGGTCGCTCCGGAGCAATCTCCACTTCACTGAGGGCCGCGATGGTACCGAAGATATCGAGGGAAATAATCGGATGGCGGTAAGTCTGTCCGGCAGGTACGGTGCCTTTCCATTGCATCGCAAAGGGGACGCGGATGCCTCCTTCAAAGAGGTCGGATTTTTTGCCACGCAGCGGAGCATTGTTCGATGCATTTTTCGTGGTGGGGCCGCCATTATCGGACAGGAAAAAGATGAGGGTATCTTCCTCGATCTGATGCTTGCGAAGTGCGGCGAGTACGCGACCCACCCCGTCGTCGACCGAGCTGACCATAGCTGCATAGGTCTTGCGTTTAGTATCCTCTATATGTGGAAAGCGCTGAAGATATTTTTCGGTCGCTTGCAGGGGTGCATGTGGCGCGTTGTAGGCCAAGTACAGGAAGAAGGGTTCCTCGCTGTCGGCCTCTCGATCAATGAATGCAGTCGCCGCATCGGTGAGTTCATCGGTTAGATACTGATCAATTTCAACGGTCTCGCCGTCACGCTCCAGTTTTAAATTATACCATTCCCACATACGCGTGACCTCGGAGAGGCTGTTGAGGGTCAACAATTCGGGGTAGTAGGCTAAGCCGCCGGCCAGAAAGCCATAGAAATGATCAAAGCCTCGTTGGTGCGGATGGTAGATGGGATGGGTGCCCATGTGCCACTTGCCGATGACGGCACTGCGATAGCCGACTTTAGCGAGTACTTGAGCAATCGTCTCCTCCTCTAAGGGCAGCCCAGCTTCTGCATTGTTTGGATCAATGGATGGATTCGTGGTGAATCCAAAGCGGTCCTGATAGCGACCCGTCAGCAAGCCGGCTCGGCTCGGCCCACAGACCGGGAAGCTCACATAGCCATCGGTGAAGCGTACCCCATTTTCAGCGATGGAGTCGAGATGGGGTGTGGGGATGTCGGTACACCCGTTGAAGCCTACATCGTTGTAGCCTTGATCATCGGTTAAAACGATCACGAGGTTCGGCGCTTTTGCGAAGATGGGGACAGCGAGTAGCCCGGCGAGCAGTAGATAGATGGATTGACGCAACATAATTTTAGCGGAGGTGGTTACTGAGATTGTAGATATTCGCGTGGTTCGATACGGGCAACGGAGCCGCTTTTCACCTCGCGGGGTGTGGCATTAAACGAGCGTTTAAACGCAGTGGCGAAACTCTGACTGCTTTGAAAGCCGACCATCAGTGCGATTTGAGTAATATTCATCGACGACCCCGTCAGGAGTTCGTAGCCCTTAATTAAGCGGATCCGCCACAGGCTTGCCATTGGGCTTTCGCCGGTTGCGCTGCGGAACGCTTTGGTCAGCTTACTTTCCGATACAGCAAGGTGATCGGATAATTTTTTAAGGGTCCAGTGTTCGCTGTATTCTCGCTCAAAAAGATCCATCGCTAATAAGACAGTCGGATTTTGACTGAGACTCTTGGGTAAGGCTGCCTCGTGCGGATCGTTGTCGATAATTTCCTGTAGGGAAAATACGAATGCTTTGAATGCATTGCGGGCAATCATTTCACTGAGTGCGCTTGGGGAGGCATGCTCATTCACGATCACTTTTAAAAGTGATTTATGTTTCGGCAAAAAAGTTTGTTTGCGGTAGGCGAAGCCTTGCCACTCCTCGAGTAGCTCAGAATGGTCACTCAAGGCTTGCTTCATTGAGAAGCCGATCCAGAGGGAATGGTTGTAAGCAAAGCGCTGGTCCAGGCGCTCCATGTGCATGCCTTCAGCTAGAAATAGGCAGCTCCCGTTGCTCAAGGTCTCATCTTTACCGTTGATACGAAAGTTACATTCGCCTTCCAACTGCAAGATAAAGGTCCAGTTGGTGAGTGTTTTGGACGTTTGCTTTAGGCGCGGCGACGCCCAGTGTTCCCCCAGAGAATTCACTCCGGGCACGAAGACTTCATCGCCGTAAATACTAAAGCCGGAATAGACGCCTTCTGGTAAGTCAATTGGCATGGGGATTTTACGGGGTTATTGACGGAGGAGAGAGAAATCTATGAGCCGCGTTTGGATAAATGGGCGGGTAATTCGACATTATCCAAGCTCGCTTCGTGGCGATCGATTTCGGCGGCCATGCGTTTGCACGTGTCCGCATAGGCACTGTCGAATGCCAGGTTACGCGTTTCGTAAGGATCGTTGTCTAAGTCGAACAGTTGCGTGGTTTTTGAGCCGTAATAACGAATGAACTTGAAGCGTTCATCAACGACCATACGTCCGCTGGCCTTGCTTTGTGCGTGTAAGTAGCGGCGCCATTCGGTTGGGGTACCTTCTAAGAGTGGCCGTAAGCTACGGCCGCGCAAATTCGCAGGGGGCTCAATTTCGGCATAATCACATAAGGTCGGGAAGAAATCGAGACCCGACACCAAGTGGGTATTATCCAAGAGGCCTTGGGGCGTCTTACCCGGGAAGCAGGCCATCGTGGGCACGCGTGCGGACTCCTCGTAAAAGTTATCCTTAAACAGCATGCGGTGGTAACCATTGCCGTCACCGTGGTCCGAGGTGAATAAGATCAATGTGTTCGCATGCTCGGGGGAGCGTTCCAGTGCATCCAGAATATAGCCGACATTGACGTCCACCATTTCGGTGAGGCGATAGTAGAGCCATGCCTGATGCCCCCAATTTTCTTCATCCCAGTTTTCGGTAAATTTCATAAGCCCGTTGTGCATGCGTTTGAGCTGCTCGGGTTCTCGGCGGTCAAAATCGAAATTCGGTGGGTAGGGCGGCAGTTGATCCTTCAGGTGAGGGAAGGGAAAGTCTTGCTTGGCGCGGCGTGGGGTGTTACCGCAATCGTGGGGATTCATCAAGCCGATCTGTGCAAAGAAGGGTCGATCTGTATCGTGGTTTTCTAAAAAGGCTTCAAAGGAGAGCGCCACCAAGTTATCACTGTATTCCCCCTGCGGATGCGAATTGTGCGGTACCAATTGGAAGGAATGATGCAGCGGCCGTCCCGGTACATGCCATTTACCAATGTGTACCGTTTGGTAGCCGTTCTGGCCTAACCACTGCCCATAGTCAGGCAAATCCAAGCGTAATTTTCGGTTGTTGACGACCACATTGGTTTCGCTGGGGAAGCGCCCCGTTGCCCAACTGGCACGGGCAGGACAACATATCGGATCGGGTGTGTAGCTTTTGGAAAAGTCGACGCTGCGTTGCGCCAAGCGATCAATGTTTGGCGTCTGCACATACGGGTTGCCGTGGCAACTGAGTGCCATATGGCTGAGTTGGTCGAGATTGAGGAAGAGCAGATTTGGCCGGGTATCGCTACCTTCGCGATGACCACTGTTGGGCGCAGCCTCAGAATATGAGAAAAAGGCGGCTAAGGAAGCGGCACTCCCGGCCTTGATGAAGGTGCGGCGGTCGAGTGATGGGTCGGTTAAAGATGGCGGCATGGTGTCAGCAACTAGAGGGTTTCAGCTTCAATCAGGGTGTAGGCAACGTTGTGGCCGATGATGGCAAGGACGCGCTTGGCGCGATCCATCCAGAAGTAGAGGGGCACGAGTGCCGGGCCGACCAGTGCGTAGCCGTGCAGCTCCTGCGCACTGCCGTCAATTTCAAGCTCTTGCGTGGGGAGCGCGCAGAGTTCCTGCCCGGGTCGAAACATGCTCAAATCATCGAGATAGTCGACTTTGCCGGCTTTCAGACTGGCGGATTGGAGGCGCTCGATCAGCGAGTAGAGTGAAGTGACCGGGGCGTGCGCACGCTGTTGGAGTGGCGCCCGATCCGCTGGTCCGCTCAATTCGATCTGCTGATCAACGACTTGTCCGCTGCGTTGCATGGGGCCCAGTTGATTATAGCGGTAGGATTTCACAGGCAGGATGGGCTCCGAGGCGTACGAAAAGTGCCAATCATTTAAGCTACCGAATGTATCATTTTGGTAGTTGAGGCGGGCGCGAAGGGTTTGCTTGGATGCGTGGTCCTGATTCGTCCAAGTGGAC
>Ga0228650_1000257_pt1 | contig 19139 bp, 9 predicted proteins | sample 62DmetaG_FD_183171 | JGI IMG/M metagenome (GOLD analysis project Ga0228650, IMG submission 183171) | Seawater microbial communities from Monterey Bay, California, United States - 62D | ecosystem: Environmental > Aquatic > Marine > Coastal | place: USA: California | collected 2016-10-28
GCGCGGTGCGGGCGGCGCGGACCTGGAGCGGTGCGTCGAGCGCGGGCGCGGGCGAGCGCGGGCGCGGCGTCGACGAGCGTCGTCGAGGGCGTCGTCACGCGCGTGGCGCGCATGGGGAAACGCTTGACGTTCGTGGACGTGCGCGCGCGCGAACAGCTGCGCACGCGAGACGGCGAGGAGACGTCGACGGTGTTCGTCAAGTGCGCGGCGCAGGTGCCGCCGGTGATCCGACCGGGCGCGGTGGTGGAGTTTGAATACGAGTGGGAGACGCGACGGGCGAAGAGCGGGACGCGGAGCGGCGCGTACGTGTCGACGACAGAAATGCGCGTGGTGGAGCTCGCGCCGGTGACGAGCGTGGCGAATGCGACGAGTGAAATGTTGGAGAAGTTTGCGGGAGTAGGGTTGATCGATACGACGGCGCGAAGGAGTAAAGGATTTGGGATTTGCAAGGTGCTTCTCGGCGGCGACGTCTGTTCAGATCCAAACTGCGATAAACGGCATGACGTGAACGAAGAAGAGTTGAGCCAGGCGCGAGAAAGTCGGAAAAGAGCGCGAGAGCGATCTAAGATGGCGATCGAGCGAGAAAGATCGGATAATGACCCGCACGGAGATGCGAATAAGGAGGCAAAGTGCGTCAGCGATCGGTTATTCGCCGAATGGTGCGTCGAGACGTTCAAGCTGAAGGAACGACGGGAAGTGGTCGTCGCTGATATTGCAGGTGGTGCAGGGGCGTTATCGTTCGAATTCCATGTGAACCACGGCGTAGGGGTCGTGCTCATAGAGCCGCGATGTGTCGCTTTGACACCTCGGCAACGCGCTACGGCGAAGAATTTGCGTCGACGCGGAGCGCGAAATGACGCCAATCCAGACGTCGCAGATGCGTGGCTTCGATCAGAAATCTGGGTCAAATGCGCAGATGAGCAAAACGAGAAGCGGATGCATGAACACGTGCAGCGACTTGTGGCGTACACGGAAATTGCGAGCAGCAAAGACATTAATGTGAGCGCTAGCGCTCCCCCGACCGACGTCGTAACTTTGCACGAGGCACCATTCGACGAGTTCCCCACAGAACTTCCCCGCACGGTCGTAAAGTCACCTTTTGGAGCTGAAATTGCGCCTTTCACGCACATACGCTCGGAGTTTTGGACGACAGATTCTTCTGTTGGAGCGCGCTTGCGCGAGATGCGTCCTTCGCTCCTCGTCGGCATGCACTCTGACCAGGCCACGGAAGCAATCATCGACGCCGCGCTCGAGCTCGATGTCCCATTCGCTGTCGTACCATGTTGCACGTTTCCGGAGCTGTTTCCTCACCGACGCACCGCGCTGGGTGGTCCGGTGGCGTCTTACGCCGACTTCATCGAATACCTGCGCGGCAAACATCCATCCATCCGTTCGACGTTCCTACCGTTCAAAGGCAGGAACCAGGTGTTGTACAAAACTTAGATTATCGATAGCCATTAGGTTATTAGTACACTATAGCGATAGCTGTTACGCTCAGCGACTCCACCCGAGAGCTCGCCGCCGTCTCGTCTTCATAGCGTGGCTCGTCGCGCCATGTCCTCCCCGAGCGTCAAAGTCGAGGACGACGACGCGGGCGCTTCCATCGAAGACGAACAAAGCTTCTCGCTCGCCGACGCCCTCTCGCGCGCGAACTCTGAGGCCGAAGCGGCGTCGTCGAGCGGCGATGGTGACGGTCCGAAGGATCCCATGGCAAAAGTTAAAGCCGCACTCGCGTGCCCGTGCGTCGCTGATCTCCGTCAATCTTCGTGTGGAACGAGTTTTGATGAGGCGTTGACGTGCTTTATGCTGGCGAAAGACGAGGAGAAGGGGAAGAAGTGCGTGGAGGAGTTTGTGTCGCTACACGCGTGCATGGTGAAGAACGCAAACGAGTTTCAGGAGTTTGCAAACGAGTTGTTGGAGCACCAAGACGTGCGTGGACCTGCAAAAGCGACGACCAACGCGGGGAAGTGATAGATTATTACTTAGAATGATAATACCATCGCATTAGAATCATAGATCATCGTTTCGAAGAATAGATGTCGCGTTTACCAGAGGAAACATTGCCGTCGACTAGAGCGCCGCGGCCTTTGCGCGCCAGGCGTTGAAGGCGTCGGAACCCGATGTGACGGCTTCGCACACAGCAGCCAAATAAATATCAGCCACCGATGCGGTCCTACCGACGAGGTAGCCAGAAGTCGACGCCACGAGAGCCTTTTCCACCTTAGCGGCTGCGGCTTCTGCACCCGCGCTAGTTGATTCAAGCAACGCTTCGACGCGCGCTTGTTCCGCGACGCCAGCCGGATACAAACCCGCACCGACGCGGTTGGTCTTGACGAGGTGACGAATGATGGAAATAGGCGACGCCAACACGAGGTTGCCTTGGACGAACACCGGCGTGGCGTTGTCAGTCTCCGTCTTGATTTCCTCCGGACACATCGCGGCAGATTCAACCTTCACCACGGCACCACATCGCTTCAAGATTTGTTGAATAGCCTTCGAAGCCGCGCACGGACCGGCGTTGACGTATGCCGTCGCTTCGACGCCAGCCGCGGTGGCGGCATCGTTGGACGCAAACAAGTCCGCCGGCGGCGGAGAGACATCCACGAGACGACCCTTCTTGTCGAGCGTGCGAACGAACGGGATGAACTCGATGCCGTTCATCCACGGTCGCAACGCCGGCGGCACGACGAGACCTTCGGGGGTTTGCCAGTTTTCAATCAAGCAGCACAAAGTGCGCTCAGTCGCGGTGAGCGTCGAGTTGAGCAAGTGCACGTACGCCTTCTTGTTCTCCGGACCCTTCTTTGGTGCGCCTTCGCGTATTTCCAGTCGCCGAGATTGGTAATCGGTGCAGTTTGAGCACGAAACCAACTCGCGGAAGGTGCGAGACGACGGAAACCACGCTTCGAGATCATACTTTTTCGCCGCGGCGTCGTTCAACTCCCCGCTCACAATGTTCACGACTTGGTACGGAATGTTCAACGACTGGTAGAACGCCTCCGAGTTTCCTATGAGACGTTCCATTTCGTCCCAACTCGCGTTGCCTTCGCCCGAGACGGCGACGAACTGCTCAACCTTTTCGAATTGATGAACGCGGAAAATACCGAGTGTGTCGCGACCGTGAGAACCAACCTCCTTACGGAAGCACGTCGAGTATCCGGCGAACCGAATCGGTAATTGGTTCGTATTCAACCAACGCTTACGCAAGTACGAACAGCACGTTTGCTCGCTCGTGGCGATCAGGTACTTGTCGTCGCCCTCACCCGTCACTTTGTAGAGTTGCTCATCAAAATCTGCGAGTTGCGCGCACTCCGCCATACGGTCCTTTCGCATGAAGAATGGCGTCGCCAGCGGCGTGTGCCCTCTGCTCGCCAAGAATGCGAGCGCATAGTTGATCATAGCCTGATTCAAGAGCGCCCCTGCGCCCTTGAGATAGTACCCTCGCCCGCCCGCGACTTCGGTCCCTTGCTCTACGTCGGCAATATCCAACATAGAAATCAAATCCACGTGATTCGGAAGCTTTTCTTCCATGCGTTTCTCCCCCCACGTGCGCACGATGACGTTATTTTCTTCATCGTTCGATACCGGCACGCTGTCGTGCACGATGTTCCCAATCTTCAACAACGCCGTCGTCGTCTTCTCCTCCAGCTCCTTTTCCTTCTCCGCCGCCGCCTTTTTCCTCTCGTCAATCTCCTTCACCTTGGCCATCAACGGCGCCGCCTCATCCTTCTTCCCAGCCTTCATCAACATCGCCACTTCCTTATTCGCCTTATTAAATTCCCCTCCGACTTCATCCAGCGCGTGTCTCGCCTCGCGCCACGCGAGATCGAGCGCCAAGACGTCGTCCACGTCCTCCACGCGTCCGAACCTCCGCCGTTCGCTCTCTCGCACCGCCTCCTGCGTCATCGTCGCGCGTCGCGCGCGTCGTCGTCAGTCACCGTTCGCGCGCGCGCGTCATCGCCCATCCGCGCCACCGCGCGCGCGCTTCGCGTCCAACTTTGCGCGCGCGCCGTCACCCATCGCTCGATCGCGTCGTCGTCGACGTCCTCCGGCGTCCTCCGCGACGCGCGCGCGCGACGCGCGCATCGCGCGCACCGGGTCGCCGCCCTTGTCCGGCCTGAGCATGTTGACGTCCAACATCGCGCGTCGTCGCGCGCGCGTTCGCGTGTGCCGCGTCGAGGTTTTCTTTTTTTCGCGCGCGAGAGAAACGATCGCGTTCTCGACTCCTCGCGCGTCGCGCGTCGCGCGTCGCGCGCGCGAGGGGCGCGCGCGCGATTCAGTGCGTTTAATCCCACGCGCGTGGCGTCGTTACAACCGTCTAAGTCGCGCGCGTCGACGCTCACACCGCGAGAAGTTCGCCAAAGTTTCGCATGAAGACGACGCTCGCGACGAACATCGCGGCGGAGCGGAGCAAGATGGCGTTAGCCTCGCGAACCGCGGGGTTGGTCGCGTTGAGCTCGCGCTTGATGAAATCGACGACGTCGGAGACGGCCATCGCGACGTGCGCGGCGCGGCGATGTGCGGCGGTGCTCGTCATTGGCGGACGCGATGATGGCGCGGGAAGCGTCCGCAAGCGTCTCGGACGACGACGCGCGCGCGGGAAGACGCGCGAACGCGTCGACGTCGAGCGAGAGCGAGAGCGAGAGCGAGACGTCGCCGAGAGCGCGCGCGGTGGTGGACGATGGGTGCTTGGATTCCGATGATTTCGAGACGAGCCTGAAAGCGCTCGAACCGCGCCGACGCAACATCGACGCGACGATACGAGCGCAAGAGCGCGCGTGCGTCGATATCACGCTCGCCGTGGACGCCATGCGGGCGTTCTTGACGAACGCGCGCGATGATGAAGAGTCGAGCGAAGGCGCGGAGGAGCGGCGAGACGCGCTCGAGGCGGCGGCGCTGACGAAGAGGATCGTCGCGATCGCGATGGAAACGAGAGCGATCGTGAATAGGGTGAGGAAAAAGTTGATTGAGGCTGGGTTCGTGGACGTCGAGGCGTTGACGCCTTACGATCCAGAGGCGTAGGGATTAGAATTAGTTGTAACGACGGACGTCGGCGCGCGCGCTTTAGCGCGGTGATTATCGAACGGCGCGTTAAACGGCGACGCGGCGATGGCGACGACTCACGCGGTCGCGCCTCGATTAACGACGTTCCTGCGCGCCGCGCGCGGGTTGGACGACGTCGTGGATGTCGACGCCGAGCGCGCGAGACGGAACGAAACGCTGCGGACAACGACGAGGCGCGACGCGACGACGGACGACACGCCGAGCGTGCGGCTGGCGCGACGCGTGCTGCGATGCGAGGACGGTCGCGAGGCGAAGGATGTCGTCAAGACGTGTCGAGCGTTCGTGAGCGTGGTCGTGCGCATGCTCGGGAGCGACACGATGACGGAGACGGCGTCAGGGGACGCGGCGGCGAGCGCGTGGGACGCGGCGAGCGGATTCGTGGAAGTCATCGCGAACGAACGACGGGCTGTGGAATCCGAGCGAGGGTACGTCGCGGATCACGAGACCGCGAGAAAGATTTTTGAAGTGCGCGAGCGGGAGGTGCGGAAGGACATGATGGAGGCGCTGCGAGGCGCGCTCGGGCCGGTGGAAGCAAACGCGCCTACGGTTCGCGAATTCGAGAGTCTCGTCGAGGATCTTTTGCGCATGCGGGGCGAATTCGATGAGTTTCACACGTTGAAAAGTACGCTCGATGCAGAGCCGACAACGTCTGGGAGGATCTTTGGACAGAACATTAAATTCAAGCGCGCCGGAGACGCGCAACCGAGCGATCGAATTCGAGATTTGAAACGCGCGATGAAAACGAATTTGAGCGAGGCGAGCGAAGCGGAGCGCCTGCGAATCGAATCGGAGAGAATGGCGCACCCCGACGAGCGTATGAGTGGGTTCGGTGAGCCAGAGCACGTAGAGAGCGATGCGACGACCCAGCTCACGTGGTTGAAGAGACAGTGCGAAGGTTTTGTTGCAAACAGCGCGCACGCGCTCGATCAGACGTGGGAAGCCGTCGCGGGTACGGTGGGGCGGGCAATTATGAATGCGTCGAGCTCGGATGACGAGTGCGCCGCTGAACTTTACGAATATCTGGGTGACTACGGGTTCGAGCTCATCGCGGGAGTGGTTGAACGCCGCACGGTGCTCACGAGCGCCATCAAAAACCGGGCGCAGTTACTTCGAGATGCGCTAAACGCTCAAAGTGGCGCCGATAGAGCTGGACCATCTATCACTCGTGTTGTTACGATTACGAGCACCTTGGATAAACAACTTGAAAAGGCTCGGAGAAAAGAAGAACGCAAAGCTAATCGCAAGCTTGCCTCTGGATCGGGCGCCAGCATTATGGAATGGCTTCAAGCCGTGGGTGTAGGTTTCGACGCTTTATGTGAAGGTGATTGGGAAAACCAGCAAGCACCTTCGTCATCAAGTAATCCAGACGATATTCTTGCCGGTTTGCGAGGTCTTGGACGAGGTATGGATGGTGGGCGCAAAGCGTTGCCGCCAGGGACCACGCGCATCGTTCATCCAGAAGGGTACGAAGAGATCTCTGTACCGGCGCGAGAGCCAGATCCCGTGGCCGCTGGTGAGCGTTCTGTAGCGATTGAAGAGCTCGATGAGTGGGCGCAGCCCGCGTTTCAAGGCATCAGAATGCTCAATAGGATCCAAAGCAAGATTTTCCCGCAGGCGTACCACACCAACGAAAACTTACTCGTGTGCGCGCCGACGGGAGCCGGGAAGACGAACATCGCCATGCTAACCGTCTTACACGAAATCGGTCTTCACATAGATGAGAACGGCGACTACCTTCCAGAGGATTTCAAGATTGTCTACGTGGCACCCATGAAAGCGCTCGCGGCTGAAGTTACGGATGCATTTAGCAGAAGACTTGCACCTCTTGACATAGTCGTTGCCGAGCTCACGGGCGATACGCAAATGAGTAAACGCGAGCTCGAGGAGACACAAATGATCGTGACGACACCCGAGAAATGGGATGTCATCACACGAAAAGGCGGAGAAGTTTCTGTGGCGAGTACTTTACGTTTACTCATCATTGATGAGGTGCACTTGTTGAATGACGAGCGGGGGCCGGTGATTGAAACGCTCGTCGCCCGTACTCTTCGTCAAGTCGAACAAACTCAGAGTATGATACGGATTGTCGGTCTTTCTGCGACGCTGCCGAATCCCGTAGATGTGGCTCGATTCTTAGGCGTCAACAATGACGCCGGTTTGTTCGTTTTTGATCAGTCGTACCGGCCGATCCCATTGACGCAAAAGTTTATCGGGGTCACAGAGAAAAACTCGATGAAACGGCAAACACTCATGGCGCAGATTGCGTACAACAAAGCGTGTGAAGCGTTGAGAAATGGCAAACAAGCCATGGTCTTTGTACATAGCCGGAAGGATACAGTCAAGACGGCGAAGCAACTCGCTGAGTTTGCCGCTGCGCAGGATGGTATGGAACTCTTCTCCAACGACCAACACGAGCGCAAGGCTGAGTTCGCGCAACAAGTGTCACGAAGTCGGAATAACGAGTTGAAAGATCTGTTTCTCAAAGGACTCGGCTGTCACAACGCAGGTATGCTTAGAGCGGACCGTTCATTGACGGAAAAACTTTTCGCCGCCGGACTCATTAAAGTTCTAGTGTGTACGGCAACATTGGCGTGGGGTGTGAACTTGCCCGCGCACATGGTCGTCATCAAAGGCACGCAGCTTTACGACCCTCAACGCGGTGGCTTCAGGAATCTCGGTGTTTTAGATGTGCAACAAATTTTCGGTCGTGCAGGGCGACCAGGTTTTGACACTTCGGGCGAGGGTGTCATCGTCACCGAGCACAAAAATTTGGCGCATTACGTGTCCATGCTCACGCATTCGACACCGATTGAATCACAATTTGTGAGCAACTTGGCTGATAATTTGAACGCCGAAGTGACTCTCGGTACAGTTACGAACGTGCGCGAAGGCGCGCAGTGGTTGGGATACTCTTACCTACACACGCGTATGGAGAAGAACCCACTCGCCTATGGTCTGACGTGGGACGACATTCGTCTTGATCCAGGCTTACTAGACCACCGCAGAAAACTCATCAAAGAAGCTGCAAGGGTTTTAGATCGTGCGAAAATGATTCGATTCGACGAGCGGAGTGGACAGCTTTATCAAACCGAAGCTGGCCGTACGGCGAGTCACTTTTACATACGAGTCAATTCTATGGAAGTTTTCGATGGTTTGATGCACAGACACATGACGCTGCCGGACATCTTTCACATGATTTCCCATTCGAGCGAGTTCGAAAACATAGTTCCCAGAGAAGATGAAATTCCTGAGTTGGAGACATTGCGACGCAACCGCCGCGTGGTGCCGATTGACATCAAAGCCTCGCTCACAGACAAAGTAGGCAAAGTCAATTTACTCTTGCAAGTCTACATCTCTCGTGCGAGCATGCAATCTTTTTCTCTTATTGCCGATAGCATGTACATTTCGCAGAATGCGAGCAGAATTTGTCGCGCACTGTTTGAGTTATGCTTACGACGTGGCTGGCCGTCGCTCGCGGAACAATTGCTCACGGTGAGTAAATCGTGTGATTTGAGAATATGGCCGCATCAACACGAGCTTCGACAATTTGAAAAGTCGCTCAAGCCCGAAGTTTTGTTTAAGCTCGAAGAGAAGAAAGCCACTTTGGATCGTTTATGGGATATGAGTGCGAGTGAGATTGGCAGTATGTTGCGACTGAACACTCAAATTGGTGGACAAGTCAAGTCGTGCATGCGCGCGATGCCGCATTTGAACATGACGGCTGTCGTGCAGCCCATCACGCGCTCCGTGTTACGAGTCTCTGTGACACTTACTCCTGAATTCGAATGGAGAGATGCAGTGCATGGTGCTCTTCAACGATGGCTGATCTGGGTCGAAGATCCGGTAAACGAGCACATATATCACTCGGAAACTTTCAACTTGAGTAAAAAACAAAGCCGCGACGGGGCGCAATACTTGGCATTCACCATTCCCATTTTTGAGCCAGTGCCGCCGCAATATTTCTTGCGTGCCATGTCGGAAACCTGGCTCGGATGTGAATCTTTCGTCGAACTAAACTTCCAGCACCTCATCTTACCTGAAGAACATCCACCGCACACAGAATTACTCGATCTTGATCCTCTCCCGCGATCAGCTTTGAACAATCCAGTGTATGAGTCGATGTACGAGGGGAAGTTTACGCACTTCAATGCCATTCAAACGCAAGCGTTTCACACGCTCTATCATACCGATACGAACGTTCTCCTTGGTGCGCCGACAGGCTCCGGTAAGACGATTTCGGCCGAGCTATCGATGATGAAAGTTTTCCGTGATTCTCCTGGTTCAAAAGTCGTCTACATTGCACCGCTCAAGGCTTTGGTTCGAGAACGCATCAAGGACTGGAGAAAGAATTTGTGCCCGACGCTCGGCTTGCGCATGGTCGAGCTCACAGGTGATTACACGCCAGATCTTCGAGCGCTTCTTCAGGCCGATATCATCGTTAGTACTCCGGAAAAGTGGGATGGCATCAGTCGTAACTGGCAAAGTCGCGCGTACGTCACCAAGGTTGCGCTCGTCGTTATTGATGAGATTCACTTGTTGGCGAGCGACAGAGGTCCTATTTTGGAAGTCATCGTGTCTCGTATGCGATACATCTCTGCGCGAACGGGTTCAAATGTTCGTATCGTTGGTTTGTCAACAGCGTTGGCGAACGCGCGTGATCTCGGAGATTGGCTCGGCATTGACAAGGAAGGTTTGTTCAACTTTCGACCGTCGGTGCGCCCGGTACCGCTCGAATGTCATATTCAAGGCTTTCCGGGTAAATTTTACTGCCCGCGCATGATGACGATGAATAAGCCAACGTACGCGGCTATTCGCACGCATAGTCCTGAAAAGCCGACGCTTGTTTTCGTGTCGAGTCGACGACAAACGCGCCTGACAGCGTTGGATTTGATCGCGTATGCTGCCGCGGACGAGCGCCCGGATGGCTTCGTGCACATGAGCGACGACGAGTTAACGATGCACTTGAGTAAAGTCAAAGATCCAGCGTTGAAGCACACCTTACAATTTGGCATTGGTCTACACCACGCCGGTTTAACGCCAGAAGATCGAGAGTTGTGCGAAGAGCTTTTCGCACAATGCAAGATACAAGTGTTGGTGACGACGTCAACGCTCGCGTGGGGCGTCAACTTGCCTGCGCACTTGGTCGTAATCAAGGGCACTGAATATTTTGACGGCAAAACGAAGCGTTACCAAGACTTTCCCATTACAGATGTTCTTCAAATGATGGGTCGAGCGGGGCGACCGCAGTTCGACAAGTCTGGGTGCTGCGTCATTCTAGTACACGAGCCTAAAAAGACGTTTTACAAGAAATTTCTCTACGAGCCTTTTCCAGTTGAATCGAGCTTGGCAGAAAACTTATGCGACCATTTCAACGCCGAAATTGTGAGTGGCACAATAAAGACTAAGCAGGACGCAGTCGATTACTTGACGTGGACTTACTTTTTTCGTCGCTTGCTCAAAAATCCCACTTACTACAACTTGGATACCATTCAAACAGATAACTTGAATGAATACCTCAGTGATTTGGTCGAGAACGCTTTGGAGTTATTGGAGGACGCTCGTTGCATTGCAATCGATGACGAAGACGATGGGTTGGAGCCTTTGATGTTAGGACGTGTCGCATCGTATTACTACCTACAGTACCCGTCCGTCGCACTTTTCGCGTCGAATATCAAGGCGAATAGTTCACTTGAATCATTGCTGGAAACGTTGTGCGGCGTGGCAGAATACGATGAACTACCCGTTCGTCACAACGAAGACAAGCTCAACACGGAGTTGGCAGAAGTTGTGGCTGATGCCGGTGGTTTCCAAGTCGACATTCGTCTGGCTGAGGACCCGCACGTGAAGACATCTTTGCTTTTCCAATGCCACTTCTTGCGGCTACCGCTACCTCTGAGTGATTATTACACGGACACAAAGAGCGTCCTCGATCAGGCGATTCGTATTTTACAAGCGATGATTGACGTCACTTCCGATGCTGGTTGGCTACACACCGCACTGAGCACGATGAATTTGATGCAGATGATTATGCAGGGCAGAATGATTACCGATTCTTCGTTGTTGACGCTTCCGCACATCGAACGCAGACACTTGAGAAACCTTGAGAAACACGGCTTGTCTATTTTACCTCAGTTGATGGATCTATGCTCTTCCAACAAGCAACAGGCGCGTCGAGTTCTCTCAGAATGTGGTATCAACGGTCGTAAAATTGATCAAGTCGTCGATTTATGTCTGAGACTTCCGGTGATTGACGCCAAGGCGACGACGGAGACGACCAAAGGCATCAATGGTGAGAAGACGGTACACGTAAAGCTTCGACGTATCGGCAAGAAATGCGGTTCGAAGGCACCGACGTCGTATACACCGCGCTTTCCGAAAATAAAAGAAGAAGGTTGGTGGATAGTCGTTGGAGACACCGCGAATGATGAACTGTTGGCGCTGAGACGAATATCGTTTGGTGATGCTGCTAACGTCAAGCTGAAATGTCCATCCGGCTCGTCTTCACGCGCACGCCCCGATTTGGTGGTGTTTTTGATGTCTGACTCATACATCGGACTTGATCAAGAAGTCAAGATTGACTCAAACACGATGGTTGATGAAGATTCGAGCGATGAATTTGCTGAAGACGACGATACATTTTGGGCTTTGCCCCCTGACTCGACTGAGCCTTTCTGGCTAGGTGAAGGTGAAAACACGCTACTAACGTGAACGCGAAGCGGCTTAGCATTAGAAACCTGTTATTACTCACTTTTAGTCTAGTAATAGTCCACCAAATCGTGGGCGTCGACGAGATCGTCATTGTCAAATCCTTCTTCGCTCGTCGGTTGTCTGTACTTGAGCACCAAACCGACCATGTCTTTCACAGATTTCGGAAGGTCATTGAACACTTTGATGTTTTTCGCTGTCATGTGAGGATGTCTGTACGCTTCACGAGGCGTTGGTTGGTACCAAGTCGACCCAGTGTCGATGAAAAGACATGCTTCCAGCATCGGCTCCAATGCATATGTGTCGTTGTCGTCGACGAAGAATCGAACGCCCTGGCGCTCGTCGTCGCTGTGCACATTTCGATTGTCTGTACGCACTCCGCGTTTGTACTGCATCTCTTGCTCATCGGGCTTCGGCTTGGCTAGAACGATCATAAGTGCCTTGCATGGATCACCACTCTCGCGCTCGGTTGCGTCATCGAGACTCCAAGTGCTCTCTGAGATGTCGATTGCCTGCCACGGCTCGTCGCCCTCGCTCTTTGGCCGCTTTCGCCAAAACTCGCGAGCGATATCGAATTCCCCGGCGACCTTGACTTGAATACCTTTGGAGGTGATGTTTACCCCAATGTCATCCGATTCAATCCAGAAAGGTAACTCGAATTCTATGGTGACTTCGTCGTTTGATTCCTTTATTTCATACGCCTGCGTCAAACAACGCGCATAATCAGGGTCACCCTCGAAGACTTTTTTCCACTCTTCACCAATCTTTGCCTTGCGTATTTCAAACATGACGAATCGTTTGTCTTCCGTTTGCATGACCTCGATCGGGTACCTCGTATCCACGGGATTGGCCAAAACTCTGTCGACGACGGCGAGCGAATCCTCGGGTTGAATCAAAATCGAGCCCGCATTGAATTCGAAGTGTAATTCTTTATCGGCGTAACCTGTGGGTATGTTCACCGCCACGTACACAGAACGCATCGTTTGTGCCCACATGTAATGCTGCGCCAGACGAATGTCGTACTTTTTCTTGTGACGTCCATCTGGGTGATACAACTCTGCCGCGACTTCCTTGAACGTGCGCGTCGCTTGCAATTCGTGATCCGTCCTATAATTGGGATCTTCGCGCATCGCTCGTTCGGCATCGTCGATTCGTTTCTTTTCAAGTTCCTTCTCTCCGAGTTCTTTCGCCATCTTTCCATCCACGCGCTGCACGGGCCAATGCAATCCCACCGCGCCCTTCCAGTGCATCTTTCGTTCGCAAAAGTCGCAAAACAGCGCCGTGCACACGAAGCACTCGCGCGTGCTCGGTCGTCCACACACCTCACACAGCGTCACCAACTGCGTCGCCGCGCACACATTTTCCAACCCCAGCCGTTCTATGTCGTCCAGCAGCGCGTCCTCCCCCCCCGGCGCTCGCTGCGTCACTCCTCTGATGTACCTATACTTGTGCTCCTTCATCAGCGCGTCGTACGTCGACCGCGCCTTGACATCGCTCAAGCACTCGTACGCCTTTCGAACCGCCGCAAAACTCTCCGCGCTCCCGCCTTTATCCGGATGACACTCCCGCGCCCGTTTCGCGAACGCTCGCTTGATCTCCGCCGCGCTCGCCGACGCCTCCACCCCTAGCGCGCGATAATGCGCATCGCCCATCAAGTCATCCACCGACGCCCACGCGCGCGCGGCGTCCACCACCATCGCGTCGCGCGCGTCGAATCGGCGCCTCTCCCGTCGTAAAAACCGACGCGTCGGTCCGCGTCGCGTCGGTCTCTGGCGCGTCGCCGCCCGCGCGGTCGCGCGAAAAGAAAACGAAAACGCACGCGCGATTGACCGTTTTTTTTTCAAAAAACCGTTTCAAAAATGCGTCAGAGAGTCGTTTGAATGCGCGCGTGCGAATGCGTCGCGCGTCGCGTCGAGTCGAACCGCGCGGACGCGTCGCGCGACCGCACTCGTCGACGACGAAGCGTCGAGTCGCGCGGGCGCGGGCGCGGGCGCGATGCGGTCGCGCGCGCTGCAGAGCCTGGAGAACGCGCGCGCGGTGCTCGAACGCACGAACGAGACGTTGGGCAAGGCGGCGCGCGACCGCGGGAAGGAAAACGACGATGCGGCGCGCGAGGACGACGACGCGGGAGGCGCGATCGCGCTCGAGGTGGGTCTGAACGCGTTGCGCGTGAACGACGACGCGGACGACGCGAGACGCGCGCGGGGAGGCGCGGAAGGAGAGGAAACGTCGAGCGCGAGCGCGGAGGCGGCGCTTGACGCGTGCGTCGCGGACGTCGTCGATGACTGGTTGGGTGATCTCGATAGCGTCACCGCGGAGGTCGATCGCGTGAGTGGGTTGTCGCTGCAAACGCTGTACGCGTCTTTACGAGGAGATGAGGCGCTGGAGAAGTTGCGAGTAGACAAGAGCGCGTTGAAGCGTCGGTTGAGGCGATTCGACGTTCGCATCTTGCGCACGACTGGGAGAAAGACGACGAGGGATGACAAGAAGCATTTGCGTCCGTTGTACGTGCGATTGGCGAAGATCAAAGACCTGATCGCCATTCGCGAGGCGGGAGGATAGCGCAAAGTAGAGGGACGATGAAGTAATATATTTTAGCGATAACAAGAGCGTGCGTAATCATTCGTCGTTGCGCATTCCCGGCACTCCATTCTCGAGATCCTCCAACCCGAGCGGTATCATCACCGCGTTTGCGCCAGTTGTATCCATTTTTGGCGTCTTGGGATTCTTCGGCAAATTCTCCCGAACGACGTCGCCAACGTTCCATTCGCTCAACAACTCTGCCACCGCATCCGTCTGTTCGATGTACTCCTCCTCGCTCAACGGGAAGCTCTTTTGGCCCAAAAACTTCCACATAATCTGTAAATAAATCTGGAGCTTATTGAAACGATCTCTTCGCTGACAAATTCGCGCGTCGTACAGGCGGCCGTAGCGCTTGAGTACCATATTCCGCAACTCTTCCCCAGACATATCCCCGCCCCAGTTCAGCCCGTCCCCGGCGCTCGATCGCGACGACTTCCCGTCCATCTGATCCTCTAGCGCGCGCAAGAACGCGTCGTCGTCGTCGTCGTCCTCGTCGTTGACACGCGTGGCGTCACCGCTCGACGCACCAGCGCGCGCGATGACGACGACGTCAGCGCATCTCGACGGGCGTCGCGTCGCCCTGGCGCCGCGCCGCGCGCTAGACGTCGTCGACGCCGGCGTAAAACTTCGTGCGCACGTCGTGGAAAGCATCACTGCGTCCGCTCGCGCGTCGGAGTGTGGCGGGGTGTCGCTAAGATAGATGTTTAACACAAGTGCGGCGTTCATCGACTCGGAAGCATCGCGCGGTACGCGAGAACGCCGGCTAAAGCTAAGCTGAGTCCAAACAATACGTAGCGCTCGATGACTTCGATCAATCGAAGGATTCGCACGGCCATAAAGCCGCGCACGGTGGAGAAGTTAAGCTTCGGCGTCGGCAGAGCGCTGAAATGCTCGGCGGGTAAGCCGAGCGAACCAAAGCTCAACGATCGGCTAGCCGCGGCGGCGAAGAGCCAGAATTTGGTCATTACGATCGCAAAAACGCATGGTGTAGCTTCGTACGAGGTCTCCGAGGCTGCTGCACCCGCAGCAAACAGTTCAAGGCTTCGACTCGCGTTGATTGCGACGCCGCGACCGAACAAATGCGCCCAACCAAGATTTACCAACGCCTCTGCGTACGGCTTTTCGCCGAATGCGGCGACCGACAAATGCCCTGTGGCGGCAATTTCATAAGTCGAGGCGTTTGGGACGAGTTGATCGTAGTGATCTTTCAGATCAAACGTCAAGTCTGGTCGCACTTTGCGCTCCGACAGCAAGCCCGCTAAATCCACTCGAGCCTCGGGGGACTCGTAGCAGTAAATAATCTCGCGAAGCATGCGCGCGGCGAGTTCAAACTTGTTCTCACTCGTGTACGCGTCAGTTTTGCGCAATAACCACGCCACGTTATTCGCGGCGGATTCACTTCCGAGTGACGACACGAGTGCGTATCGAACGAGAGCGCCCCACGGATTCTGGTGAAGCAAAACTTCTTCGATGGCCTCATTTCGATGCTCAGCCCAGTTGAAGCGTTCCTCGATGAAAATGTGAAAGTATCTCGCGGCTTTCGTCACATTCTTTTCCACGACTTCGCCGAGAGCGTAAACCATTCCGAGCTCGTAGGGCGCTCGCCAATGTCCGAGTTCGCTCGCCTTTTCCATGATTTCCAAACCGTACGTCGCATTTGCCTCAACGCCGTGACCGGCGGTGTACATTTGTGCGAGATTGAAATAACCATCGGGATCTTCCAATTTTGATGCTGCTGTGAAATAAAGCATCGCTTCAGTGTAGTTTTGCTCACTCGCCAAACCGTTGAATGCGAGAACGCCCAAACCGTTGTACGCCGGCGCGATTTGGCCCTTGGATATTGCGCGCAAGAATTCTTCGCGCGCGGCGGTGTAATTTTTCTCTGTACCCATACCGTTCATGTACATGAATCCCAGGTTGTAGTGTGCTTCAGGCAGTCCCCCACCGCGTCGACGCGCAGCTTCCACGAAGTGTTCAAACGCGGCTCTCTCGTTCTGTTCGACGCCTCGCCCACCAACGAGCGCTCGGTATCCCAACTGCGCATGCGCCCCATCATCTCCTCGCGCTGCTGCATCGATTTCCATGGCCACTTGATCTGCTGCTTTCGCCGCGATACTCTCCGAATACCAGCCGGCGTCTCGATCCCGATCGCGCAACCACTCGGCGCCGCTCGGTGCTTCGAGCTCGTACGTCGTCGGGCCTCTCCCTAAACCAGTCGTCGCCACATCGCGCAACATCGACAACGCTCGCTCCTCGTCTTTTTCCACGCCATCGAATCCTTTCCATAACCTAAATCCAAGCGCAGTGCGCGCCCAATCGTCCCCCATGAGCGCAGCTCGCTGCAGAGCCGACTGGTACCACGTCTCGCTTCCAGTCTCCGTCAACCTCTCAAACGCGCCGTAGTCATCCTCACCGCTCGCTGTCTCCCCCACGAACGCGTCCTCGTCGACCAGTCCCACTTTACCCAGCGCGCTGAGCGCGTAAAGCGCCTCGCGCGCGGCAATCCATCGATCTCGTTCGTCTGCGCCTTCGATATCATCCTCCGCGAGCGCCTGCTCGACGGTGCCCGATCCCACAGTCAACGCTTTCTCGCGCAACTCACGCAACGTCGGCGCGTGTCGAGCCTGATTCGCGAGTTTCACGAAAGCATCTTTAACCAACGGTGCGGTGTGCGTCGGTTGCGCGATGAGTTGCTCGAGCGCGCGCGCGTGGTCGTCTAAAATCGCCGAAGATTCCGAGTGCTGCACTTCGTCATCGTCGCCGGCACGCGCGCTCGCGACGAGTGCGGCGACGATCACGACGACGTGGTGCCACGGCGTTTTCTTGCGCACGCGCGCGCGCGCGATCGCTCGCCGCATCGCGCACGTGTGCGCGTGTCGCTTTGCGGCTCGCCCGTGGATGTTCGCGCGGGATATCGTGGCGTGTCGCTTGAAGCAACTTGCTTTGTTTATTCGTGCAATGTGCGTAATTACAACGAGCGCGTGGTTGCGGGCTATACCGTTTTGCTTTTGTTTGCTTGCGTTGACGTCGTTCGCGTCTGCGAGACGGCGCGCTTATTCTTCTTCCTCGCGTTTTTCTTCCTCGGCTTCGACATCCGCTTCCGGTTGCTCGATCTCGGGCTCCGCCGTAGCCTCGACTTCGTCTTCCTGCTCTTCAGCTTCTTCCACTTCTTGGTCGCCTTCTGCCTCCGGAACAGACATCTCGGCGAGCGTCGGGAGTTCGATGGTCATCGGAGATTCGTCCTCTTCCTCTTCGACGTCCATCACAGCGGACGAAGCCGCTCGACCAACTGTGGCAACTGCAGGAGTGAAAACCTTTGAAGCATCCGCAAACAACTCCCCGGGAGATTCATAGCTCGTCAGCTTGTTGTAGAGCGACCAAAAGAGACCTAAGAAACCAATGAAGGCCAAAGTCTTTTCCCATTCGACCGCTGCGTACGCCAATGCGACGAAACCAACCGCGACGGCGCCTTTCTGCACCGGAGTCGACGTCTTGTAACCGGACGAGACGGTAGCCCTCACGGTACCCACTCGCGTTTGAACAAACTGCGAGCCCGATCGCGCCAACTCGGCCGTCTCTTCGCTCGCCTTATCGAGGATGTTCTTGTCATACGACGGGTTACGACGAATTTTTAAGCCAGTCGATCTCCACGCGTCAAAGTTACCTTCCACCGTGAAGCACTTGCGTCCACCCATCGCGGTCACAACCTTTGCGAGCGCCGCCGCATCCGGACCCATAAAGTAGATTTGTGCACCACGTTTGGTGAGCTTCAGCACGCGCTCGCCGGCGATTTGCAACTCAACCTCACGCGGGTTCGCAGTGACTCGTCGAGTGAGAGCGTCCAATTCCTCCACGGGAACCGCGGCACCCTTGTCGCGCGCACCCTTTCTTAAATCCGGAACCCCGTCCACTTTGCGATCTTCGAACGAGCGAGTATCGATGAGGAATGCTCGTTTGTTCTTTTCGAGCTCGTCGTTGATAAACGCCGGCCGTCTCGTGCCGGCGTAGCCGCGAGCCTTGTTCACCGCCCCGCCGGCGAGCGTCGGCACGAAGAGCGCAAAGACGCCGAGCGCAATGGCGACATCGGTGTCTTCCTTGGCCAAGTCTACAAGCTTGGCAAACTCGTCGGGCAGCACGCCCTTGAAGGCACTAAACGCACCCTGAATGCTATCGTTCACGCTCGTCGTCACGCCAGACTGAAGCGCGTTTGCCGCGTCCGTCGCGCCCTTGAGCTGCACATCGAGCGAGGCTTTACCCGCGCTCAGCGCGTCGGTCGCGCCCTTGAGCTGCACATCGAGCGAGGCTTTACCCGCATTCATCGCGCTCGTCGCACCCTTGAGCTGCCCGTCGAGCGAGGCTTTACCCGCGTTCATCGCGTTCGTGGCGCCACTGAAATCAATCTCCGGCACCTCAACCTGCGCGTCGAATTTCGGCAGCTCTGGCGTCTTAAACGCCCCCACGTCCACGCTCGGCGCTTCGAACTTCGGCGCTTCGGGAAGTTTAAATTCACCCATCTTCGCCTTAAAGTCCGGAATCTCAACGTTTTCCATCCCCTCCGGCGCCTTGAACGCGCTCGCGAAGTCCCCGCTCTTGAGCTTATCCAACCCGCCCGCCACGACGTCCCCGAGGTCCTCCGCCGCGTCCCCCACGACGTCCATCGCGCGCGTCGCCGCCGCGTTCGTCCCGTCCGCGACGTCCACGACGTCCGCGATCGTCTCGCCCGCGTCGCCCGTCGCCCGCGTTCGCGTCGTCCGCGCGCCGCGCGCCGTCGTCGTCGCGCGCGCGCGTCC
>Ga0228650_1000262_pt1 | contig 19031 bp, 21 predicted proteins | sample 62DmetaG_FD_183171 | JGI IMG/M metagenome (GOLD analysis project Ga0228650, IMG submission 183171) | Seawater microbial communities from Monterey Bay, California, United States - 62D | ecosystem: Environmental > Aquatic > Marine > Coastal | place: USA: California | collected 2016-10-28
TTTCTCATCGATTGTATATATGATCAGCGAAGTACACAGGGCAACCTTCGGCGGTCATGAAGGGTACTATAACCCTCGAACCGGTCGCGTTCGGTTCGGGAAGCAGATCTACCCCAGCATAGAGGTTGCCGTAAAATATCTCAAGAAGAAGTAAGAGATGATCCAGTCCACCCTGTTCATCGTCACGCTCTCGTACCTCCTGAATCACGTACGTAACCGGTCCAATTTCAAAAAGGAGTTGATCATACCCGCGATCGTTTTCCTGTGTACCAAGTACGTCTTCGGTGATTGGGACGGGGGGTACACCTGGACCCCTTCGGATATGTTGTTCGCCGCCTACGTTCTCGCGGTGTCGTATTTCACCGTGACGATAAAAATGTGAGCACAGAGTAAGGATGCCCCTCACCGATACCCAGATCGTTCGCAAGGTTGGCCAATTGCGTAAAACCAAGGGGAAGATCTACGCGCCGCTCAAATACTTCAGGGGGCTTGAGACCCTGGGACAGGTTGAGACCCGCTACAAGAAAATGCTTCGCAGGGATTATAGACGATTCAAGACGGACAAGGGACAAAAGACGAAGACTTCCTCCTACACCCAGAGGTTCAGAAAGAGATACGGGCCCAAAGTCAAATCCCTCCCTGAAATTAGTAAAGCTACCGGCATTCCTCTGAAGACTGTGAAGACCGTGTACAAGAGGGGACTCGCCGCGTGGAGAACCGGGCATCGTCCGGGAGCCTCTCCACAAGCGTGGGGGTACGCGAGGGTTCATAGTTTCGCCACTAAGGGGAAGACGTATTATACGGCGGATAAGGATTTAAGATAAACGCGTAGGCGGGTACCGAACCCTTTGGCGGTTTCTTACAGAAAATTTTACAGTCGCAACACTCCTTTACAGACACGAGTTGCCTTTTCGTCGCGTGACATCGTTTCGGTAACATAATATCCTTAGACAGGTATCTGATTATCTGGTCTGTCAGTATCATATCATCTTCTTTTAATACGTATCCCGATAAAAATCTACGATACAATGGAGAAGGAATATCTGGATTTATATTTCAAAACTCTAGAGGATACTTTCCCAGAACTCTCGGCGAAGTGGTGCAGGAGGCTCACATAGCGTTGAGAGCCTGGATCATCCGGTTCGGCGTCATCGTCGCCTGTGAGTTGAGACCCTGATCCATTTCCTTGCGTGTGTTAAACAGTGATAATTCAATTTGTGCGATATCGAGTCGGGGGATTATGAGTTGGACCATCATCCAATTCGGGACGATGAACACTCGGGTCACCCCTTTCGTATTGAAGTTGAAGAGAACGTGAATACCGTTGTCTTCTTCCTTTGTCATGTACATCTCCGCGTAGCGAACCCCATCGAAGATGAAGCTGCCGGCGGATTTTTTCAGTTCAATCCCTGTGCCGTCCCCTGCGATGGCATCCCTGTGTCGACCGCGGGCGTCTTTCCATCCGAGAATATCAGACATCTCCTGTTCGTAACTGCACTTCTTTGAGAGGAGATCGGAGTTCTCAATCTCAAAGAGGGAAAAGGCAATTTCGTTAACCAGGTACGGGTCCATCACCCAGTCATAAATAGTCGTGTGGCCGATGGTATGTTCCATGTTTCTCATCATATTGACGCCCTCAGTCTTTATGCCCCTTACTGTCGCTTACGTTTCTTCCCTTCGGATACATCCCATGAGCAGACGGTGTTCAGCTGCTGAGTGAAAACCCGATGGTCCTCGGACGTGCGAGTCATGGTCTTGATGCAGTCTTCCACAACCTCGGTGCTCCATTCCGGGTATTTCGACGCGAGTACTCCCCTCGCAAAAACACGTTGGTCGTAGGTCGGGGACCACTTCATCATCTTCTTCTTCGTGATGATGTCGATGACCTTGTACTGCTGCTTTCTGCCCGGTACTTTGCTGGTCCACATGAGGTCCATCCTTTGTACGGTGTCGTCGTCGATGTCAAGTTTGGGCCAGGTTTCTCGTATTTCGTCGACGGTGTACATGACCACATCGTCGGAGGCGTGTCCAATGATGCTCGCAAGCTCGATAATGTTGGTCTCGTTGATGTTGTTGTCCAGCACGAGATCCCATGGATTTACGTGAACTCCGTCAAACTCGATTGAACCGAGACCAGGAATTTTCTCGTACATATCAAGGCCTGTGTACCACCATTCAACTTTGAATTCAGTGCTGTCCGCGTTCACTCCCACGATTTTGGCGAGATCAGATTCAGCCTCGACATCCTCGTTGGTGCAGACCCAGATGTAATCTCCAATCTTGAAGTCGGTCTTGGGACGGATGTCATCGGTCTTGGGAGGGGGGTCATCGGACTCGGACTGTGACTCGGACTCGGGCCCAGAGTCAGGATTGGTGAAGGTGAGTCGGGCGATCGGAGTATCGTCATCGTCATCGTCGCCGTCAGAAGAATTCTCGACGGGTTCCAGATCCCACGTCCAGTCTTCCCATTCGTTGAAGATGTCCGCCCTCGTGGAGCAGGAGGCGGGCAGGTTCGCATCAAGTCCCGGCGTATTGGCTAGGATGTCCCACTTGTCGCGAAGGTCACCGCAAGCGGTCGTGCCGACAAGCATATCGTACAGGAATTCGTTCACCTGCTCCGCGGTGTACGTCTCGTTGGATAACATGATCGCCTGCACGGTCGCGAGCACGTAGCTGGGGTACTTCAGGTTCGTCTTCTTCATGCTTATGATTCGCATGAGCGTGTCAAATTGCTCGGTGAGTGTCCTGGCGTCGATGGGCTTGTCGCACAAGGACTCGCAGAGCTCCTTGTTTTTCTTATAGGGCAACTTCCTTCCGTAAAGGATCTGTCCGTGGTGAAAGTTCAACAGGGCGATGAGGGTCCAGCTGTTCGACGTCTGGCGTACATCCGCTCTCGGACCGAAAACATGGCTGAGGGATTTCAGGTCATCACTGTACTTGTCCGAGAGTTCACAGGCCAATTTGCACATCGGCGCCACGTTTATCGTGCCTCGGACGAATTCACCGTGGGACAGGGGCTTCGATGTATTGAGACGAATGTAGAGTTCGGCTTCCTGCTTGTCAGTCAGGCCGTGGTAATTGTGCAGGATCAGCTTCTTCCCGTCGAAAACCTCTCGGTCTTCTTGGCACAGTTCGCTGTACTTGCGCAAATCTTTCGTCGTCGGTGCGATGATTTTGAACTCGTCGGCCATGAACCTCTTGATCGCGCGGACTCGTTGACCGCCGTTGATCAGTGCGTACTTGTACCGACCTTTTGTACTTGTCGTCACGGTCCCGATATCCATGTTCTCGAACAGAGAGTTGATCACCTCTTCAGCTTCCCGATAATCGTATACGGTATCATTGCGGAGGATTTGATGCGCGGCGTACTTGAACTTGTCCTCGATGAAAGCCTTGACGGTAATCGACCCGACCCTGTACGGTGGTAAGCCCATTTTTTTCTTGTCAAAATCCCGGTTTCGACCTTCACTTAGGTTTCCAAAAATTTTCTCCGCTAAAAATAAAAATGACCGTTTTCATCGACAGCAAGACCGGATCTCTCAGGATCGGCAAGAAAAAGTGCAAACACCAGAAGAAGGGTAACGTGGTGGAAGCCGCGCGCAAATTCCTCTCCGAGGCTCAGCTCTACAAGAAGGTCCTCAAGTCCAAGAAGGAACTCTGCCGCGAAATGAAGAAGGACGCACCGACCATGTCCAGGAAGATGGCTGCTGGTAAGAAGAGGAAGCGACAGTAAAAAGTTAAAGAAATAAGCCGTTCTAAGAAGTAGCGATGGACGTTTCTAAAATTCCCAAGGATATACTGCGCGTCCTCCAGGACCGGGAATTGTCGGTCCCGAAAAAGATGATGGCTTTTAACATGCTCATGCCGGATCTAGGTGTCGACCCAAAACACGCTCGGGCGTATGCCGACAACATCGAGGTCGGTATTACGATTAAGCGTCTCGTGGGTGAGGGGAAGCTCACGTTGGACGGTTTCGACGAAAATTTTAAATTACAAACGACAGTCAAGTGACATCTTATCTATTTTTAACGTATTCCTGGAATTCATCCATGGTTAAAATGTCATCGCCGTCGAGGTCATACCCCATCATTTCGGTCTTCAAATCACCGTCCGGGATCTCGCCTGCCGAAATTTTACCGTCGCCGTCCGTGTCAAATTTGCTCATTAACAACTTGGAAGATACTTCCAGAATTTTGGGATCATTTGTAGGGTCGACGACTGCAGTTTTAAACTTAGCCTCCGCGGTCACGCGCTTGATATTCTCGGTGGTCCCTTCCTGCTCCTGCCCCTGTGAAGAAGTCGCCGACGAGGAGGACGACGCCGCAGCGGATCCGGAATCGTTTCCGCGGTCGGCGTCCAGTTTTTTCTGTTCCTCATCACCCCCACCTGAGAAGGACGACACGATACCGGATATCACCACGAGGACGACGATTCCGATGAGTAGTCTGTACTTGAGTTCCATCTGTTGTTATTAGCGTAGAGTTTTTTTATCGCACTAAATTAGAATGGTCTCACTCGACGATATACCGAAAAAAACCCAGTATATCATACTCGATTCGAGTTTCGTGCAAGGGACCAATAGCGAGTTCGCCCTGGACCTGGCGCTCGAGTCGAACACACACGTGGAAGATATGGGCCGAGTACTAGGGATCAAGATGGTAGATTTCTACATCACCCAGGTAGGCTCGAACGACGCGAGCGGGGGTAACGACATCGCGAAATATGTTGACATCATCTGTCCAGAGGTCCCGAAAGTGGCGCAGCTCCTGGACGAACGCCACGGGCAGGTGCTCGCTAGGGTACCTCTGGAGCGCCACTTCTCGGGGAGTAGCGGTTTCGTTTTACGCGATAAGCAGTGGAAAAGTTTTCACAGACAAACCAATTGGTTTAACCCCATATCGATTAAAAAGCTAAACTTCAAAATCTACGAGTCTCAGGATGACGGCGATTACTCACTTCTCCAAAGCGATGCGAAGTGGTACATGGTTTTGGAAATCACGACGGTCAACGTGAAGGAGAAACCGAAGGACCGAGAGCTCCAAATTTTACAGGCGCTCGAGAAGTTACTCAAGAAGATCGATACACTGAATTCGCAGGTGGCTAAACTCCCCGATAAGAAAGAAGAGGACGACAAACCGAAAAAGTATTCGTTCGGTTTGCTCGTCGCGCTCCTTATCGCGTTGTTGGGTACGTTCCTATGGACTGTGAACCGAAAGCCGAGTGTTCCTTAAGCGGAAGTCTCCACCTTCTTCTTAGTAGTGGTCTTCTTAGCGGGGGTATTGGCGGTGGTAGACTTGGTGGCGGCGGCGGGACCGACCGGACCTCGGTCGCCCTTCTCACCCTTCTCGCCTCGGTCACCCTTCTCGCCACGGGGACCGACACCGCCACCACCGGCGGCTGGGGTGTGGTCAACAATCTTGACGAGAAGATCGAAAAGGCGTTTCTTATCGACGCGTGGGTTGGCGGCTTCCTGGATAATTTCTTCGCGCAGGGTCGTCATCGTGTATATATTAAAAACAAGATTTGTTTTTAAGTCAATGCTCATCGTCGGACCCCCGCTCAACACGGGGATAGGGCAACACGCGAACAAATACGCGAAACTCTTCGGGAAGAGGTATTACCTGATCGGTGAAAAGCTCCCCCCGTCAGACCACGGTCTCGTGTTTATGCTCCCCGTGTCCTGGCACATTGAACACCTGGAGTACATGAGGACCCGCGTCAAGAACCTCGCCTGCATGACCGTGTGTGAGACAGAAACCGTGCACGAAGATTACGGTCTCCTGTGTAAAGAGTTTGAGAGGATCGCCGTTCCTAGCGCGTTCTGTAAACGCGTGCTCTCCAATCAGTTCCCCAGCACCGAATTTTTCGTCATACACGCACACGTTCCCCCGCCGTCCGAAAAACCCTATGTCTTTTACCATATCGGGAACGTCATGGACCCTCGAAAAAACTTTCGGGAAATCATACGGGCGTTCGTACGTCTGAACGAACCCAACACGCGCCTGGTCGTTAAGGCGACGTGTAGGACCGACGTGGATATCCAGATCCCGAGAGTCACGGTCATAAACGGTCTTCTCCCTGAAGAGAAGCTGAACGAGATCCACGATACGTCGGATTGTTACGTGAGTTTTTCACATTCAGAGGGTGTAGGTATGGGCGCGGTCGAGGCGGCGATCCGAGACAAACCGGTCATCGTAGCGTCGTACGGGGGTGCGCCCGAATATATTAAGACGCCGTATACGATCGAGTGTGAACTCGAAAAGCTGGAGCAAGACGATTTCCTCTTCCAAAAGGGTATGGAATGGGGTAAACCGAACTTCGATCAGCTTTTAGAGTACATGAGGGATGCGTACGCGAAGAGGCTGCGGTACATGGACCACGCGCACACGAAACAGCTCGTAGGGGCGGAGAACGTCTCACATGAATTCCTCCTGAATGTAATTGGTGCCGAGGGTGATGAGGCCGACGAGGATCGTGCCTGACATCAACATCTCCTTCTGGCGTATCACGGAGAGGGTGATATCATCGACGACCTTTACCCCCACGGGTTTCTTGAAAAGGATCGGGACGAGCGTCGCGATCGTGATGTAAAGTGCCATAGATATTATTACGGGCCTAAGGTTCTCTTGGTCTAACATGTTATAGTACCTGCGGATTTTATTTTGACCTGATGCTTTTTGCAGTGATGGCCGCAGACAGCCCTGAACGAGCACGGCTTACCCGACATGGTGGTCGAGGCACACAATTTATGCACGGCGCGATGTGCGTCCGGGGTCTTGTCGAGTAAGATGACACGCCTTGCATCTTTTTTGTCTTGGAACACCTTGTACGCCGCTTTACATTTCCACGTGGCGTCGGCCAATTTATAACACGTATCGTTAGGTACGAGTAAACGATACATCGCAGTCGCGCCTTCGAGGCATTTCTCCCACACTTCGTCGCGCACCACCTTCATGTGCGACGAAGTCCCGGTTTTCCCCTCGCTTAGGTTTCCTTTTCTCACGCCTCACCGCCGATCTCTGCGAGGTAGACGTCCACCTGGCCGACGAACTCGGGGCACGTCTCGGTGGTTTTCTTTGTGACCATATCTTGGACGTTGACGATGTGCTCCGTGAACTTTCGAACATGTATGCCCGTGGCGTTATGGATCTGCGATTCGCTCGCGATATCTTTGAGCGCGTAGAGGTAGGCCGCGGCGTAGTTGGCGTGTAGGACGGCGATCACCGGCGACTTATCCTGTTGTGCCGCCGTCGCGTACCTGGCAGCCTGCCGGACCAACTTATCCACCGCGTGGGCCATACCCCTCGACTTGTTCTGAACGATCACTATCAGGATAAAGATGAAGGTAAACAGGTAAAAGTACATCCTTTTAATTTGTGTGCAGATTTAAATAATGCCCCTGGTGACGAGACGCGCACCGTTCCAGGTGTACCCGAGGACGAGGGCGTATCTCTTCAACGAGAGTCCGTGGAGGGTCGAGTACGAGGTATACGACGGGTCTTCTATGATTCAACGCGGTAAGATATTCGCGGGGGAGCACGATCCACCGTGTTACGTCGACGTGAAGGGTGTGAGTGCGTTTAGGGTAAAGTGGAGGTTTCGCGGCGGGACTTGGGTCTTCGACGAGAGAAGCTTCACCGCTCGGGACCATATAGTTTTTTCTCAGGGTATTGTATGAGTTCCAGTAACAGTAACAGGTATAATGACATTCCAGAGCACATGCGACACGCAGTCCGAATCTCGATGAAAAGATCCGGGAAATATACTGGCATGCCGTTAAGGTCCCAAACCCTCAGGTTGCTCAAAAGCTTTTCTAGATATCCCCTAAAGCTAGATTTCAAAAAAACACTTTCTCCGCTTTTTGTGTCCGATTTTTCCAATGACTTCATCGAGAAACTCCGGACGGTAATACCTACAGAAAAAGATATTGAGAAAGAGGTCATGCAGCTCGTGCTAAGAACGTGGGAAGCATGGGAACGAGTAGGGGTTAAATCGGGAAACGGTAACGACGATCAAAATATAAGTAATAGGAATTTGGAATCCCTCCTTGGCAGAATCCGGGAGTATAGGGATTTGAAACATTTGATAGAGAACAGCCCTGACATTCTTATCTATTATCGGGATCAGCTCTTGATGAAAAAGATTATAAGGGCACTCGGCATAACGGTATCGGAACTTCGTCCAAATAATGCCCTAGTCCTTAGTCAAAATAATAATCGTGACTATCGTAAACATTTTACGACAACAAAGGCGTTTATAACACACAAAAACCCTTTGAATAGACCGTCTAATCAAGTATTGATTACAAACAAATATGACACATATTCGTCTGAAGACAGTTTTTGGATGACGATTCGCTTTTTTCTATGGCCGATTTACTACAAAAAAAACAAGAGGACGTTAAAGGTCCCGTATAAAAGAAAGATCGTACCGGCAATTGTCAACCCTGATTATATCACTCTAAACAATTTTAAAAACGGTGAAAAGGTTATCGGGTACGACCCGAAGTATAACCACTACCTGTCACAAAACAGTTTTATAAAGCTCGCGAAGATGACCCCGGCCGAAGCTTTCTACCTTAAAAGTAGTAAGAATAACAATGTACGTCTTTTCAGGCATCCGACAAACCGGAAAAGGTTCGTGACGCAACACGATTTGAGGTTCGTCACGCTAAACATGAACGTGAACCGCAGGTATACTAAGCCAGCCTTAAAGATCCAATCCCGGTATAAGGGGGGTAAGTACCGCACCACCCAAATCAAGATCGCGAACGCGGCTGAAAAGACTCTAGCGGCTGCAAATCGAGCAGCCCAAATAGCGAGGGAGAAGTTCAACCAGGCTAAAAAGGTCAGAGACGTGATCACGAAAACGAAAAAGAGGAAGAAGAACAATAATAGTCCATCCAAGCGTAGGACACTCAGAGCCAACGCCGCGACCGCGAGGGCCACTGCCTCGAAGAGGAGGAGTCCGTGAAAACCTTATAAAGAATAAAAGCGGTCTGAGAGACGGCTTCGTCGACGCGTATAAAGAAATGACGCGTCAGTAAAGTAACCACAAATGGAGAGTGTCCAAAAGCTCACGCACATCGAGCACGTCTTGAAAAGGCCGGACAGTTACGTCGGCCCCGTCGATTCGACAACCGAATCGTATTGGGTCTTAGACGGAACATGTTTCAAGAAGAAAACCTTGAAATACAGCCCCGCCCTTTTGAAAATCTTCGATGAGATACTGGTCAACGCCATCGACCGAAACTCGCTCCACCCTAAGGCTGTGACCTCCATCGGCGTGTCCATCGACAAAGAGGCTGGAACCGTGACGATCGAGAATAACGGCCCCCTCGGTGGAATTTCCGTCAAGATGCACGAGAAAGAAGGTGTTTGGAACCCCGAGCTGGTTTTCGGCCACCTTCTCACGAGTACCAACTACGACGATACCCAAAAGCGACTCGTGGGCGGTCGCAACGGATACGGTGCGAAACTCACCAACATCTACTCGTCGAGTTTCGCCGTGGTGATCAAGGACGGCGAGACCAAAAACACATACAAACAGGGATGGACCGAGAACATGACCGCGTGCGGCAAACCCAAAATCACCAAACACGCAGCCGCCACGTCATCGGTTTCGGTCACGTTCAAACCCGATTGGAGACGTTTCGGTGGTATGACGGGAATGACCGATGCGATCTATAAGATTTTCGAGAAACGGGTTTGGGATGCGAACATATGTACCACCTCCAACTGTAAGGTGCGATTGAACGGCGAACCGCTCCCCAAGACTTCCTTCGAGGCGTACGCCAAGATGCACGAAGGCGTGAAAGAGGTCGCTTCCGTGACGACGGATCGTTGGTCGGTGTGTATCGGCCCGTCCGAAGATGGCATGGAACAGGTTTCGTTTGTGAACGGGATTTGTACCACTAAGGGTGGGACCCACGTGGACCACGTGACCTCCCTCGTCGCCTCGGGCATCATCGAGGATATGGCCAAGAAGATCAAGCTCAAGCCGCAACAGGTGAAGAACGCGTTCACGGTTTTCGTCAAAGCCACGCTGGAGAACCCTACCTTTTCCTCCCAAGTCAAGAGCGAGTGTACCCTAAAGGCTCCAGATTTCGGGTCCAAATTCGAACCCCCGAAGACGTTCGTGAAGAACGCGCTCAAAACCGGTATTGCCGAGGAATTGACCGCCCTTTCCAAATTCAAGGAGATGAAACTTCTCGCGAAGACGGACGGTGGAGCTCGCAAATCGAAAATCACCGGTATCCCCAAACTGGATGACGCCAACAAGGCCGGTACTTCTCAGTCATCGAAATGTACCCTGATCGTGACGGAAGGCGATTCGGCGAAGACACTCGCCGTCGCGGGTCTCTCGGTCGTCGGCCGCGATCATTACGGTGTGTTTCCGCTTCGTGGTAAATGTAAGAACGTGCGAGATTCCTCCGTGGCACAACTCACGTCTAACCAAGAATTCAATGATCTCAAGAAAATCCTTGGTCTCCAGCAAGGCAAAGAGTACAAGGACCTCACCGAGCTTCGGTACGGTCGACTCATGATCATGACAGACGCCGACGCCGACGGTTCGCATATCAAGGGATTAATTCTCAATATGGTGCATTATTTCTGGCCTTCCCTCTTACAGATGAATTTCGTGGTGAGCATGGTCACGCCGATCATCAAGGCGACCAAAGGATCCGAGACCCATTCGTTCTACACGGATTCGGCGTTCCGATCCTGGTACGGTAACGGCAAAGCCGCGTGGAAGATCAAATACTACAAGGGTCTCGGTACTTCAACCTCCACAGAAGCTCGCGAATACTTCAAGAAGATCCAAGATCTTACGGTGAAATTTGATGTGGATACCATGACTGACGAATCAATCGTTCTCGCCTTCGACAAGAAGAAAGCAGATGCACGCAAAACGTGGCTCCTCGAGAGTACGGCTAAAGACTCCAAGGAGCTAGAGGTTCCTTACGGCCACGTCAAACAGTTGAACATAACGGATTTCGTGCACAAGGACCTCGTGAACTTTTCACTCGCTGACCTGAAACGGTCCATCGCCTCCGTGGCCGATGGACTCAAACCTTCGCAGCGTAAGGTGATGTACTCGTGCTTTCAAAGGAATCTCACTGCAGAGATGAAGGTGGCACAACTCGCCGCCTACGTGGCAGAAAAGAGTGCCTATCACCACGGTGAAGTAAGCCTCGCAGATACAATTGTGAAGCTAGCCAATGACTACACGGGCTCCAACAACATCAATCTTCTCGAGCCGTGCGGCCAATTCGGTACACGGCTCATGGGAGGAAAGGATGCTTCGCAAACGAGGTACATTTTTACGCGACTGACCCCCGAAGCGAGAAAGTTGTTTGATTCGAGGGACGATGCGGTGCTCACCTACCTCGACGACGACGGTCGAAGCATCGAACCCGAACATTACATGCCGGTCATCCCCATGGTCCTCGTCAACGGCACCGAAGGTATCGGGACGGGGTTTTCGTGTTATGTACCCCCCTTCAATCCAGGAGATATCAAGGCCAACATCCTAAACTTCACAAACGGTCGCGACCTGAAGAAAATGAAACCATGGTTCCGAGGTTTCAAAGGTCACGTTCTCGAACAGGACGATGATTCGTGGATGACCCAAGGCACATGGCAGGTGATCGGGACGACGGTTAAGGTAACCGAGTTACCCCCGGGCCGATGGACCCAAGATTACAAGGAACACTTGGACAGCCTCGTTGAGAAGAAGACCATCACCGGTTTCACCAACAACAGTACCACAGAAGACGTGGACTTTCTCATCCAGGGGTACACCGGTAAAGATCTCGTCAAGGATCTCAAGCTCCAGAAGGTCATCAGGTGCTCCAACATGCACCTCTTCCACCCCACCAAAGGAATTTGTAAATACGACACCCCCGAACAGATTCTGGGCGATTTCATCGAGCTTCGTATGGACCATTACAAAAAGCGGAAGCGACACCTCATCGAGAGCACGAAGGATCGGTGCGAGGTCTGTTCACACCGCGCGCGGTTCGTCAAGATGGTCATCGACGGTGATCTTCGGGTTTTTAAGAGGAAACGTAACGACCTCGAAGGTGAGATGAGCGGTCTGTTTCCCAAGGTTGATCGTTCCTTCGATTACCTCCTGAACACGAGGACTGTTGACTACACGGAGGAGCGTGTGAAAGCCCTATTCGATGAATGGAACAAACTCAGGAAGGAACTTTGTCTCCTGGAAGCTACTGGGTACTTCGACATGTGGGAGAACGACTTAAAAAATGTAGGCAATAGTTAGTTAAGCATGGGAAGCGAAGCCGCTCGTCTTTCCTTGAAGGCATTTGGAAAGCAGGATACCTACCTGCTCTCGAAAGACCCAGAGCAAACCTTTTTTAATTACCAGAAGATCAAACAACACTCAGAGTTTCGAAAGTTCCATCGCAGTAAAGATGTGTTGAACCCCGGGCAAATAGTCGGGTGGCCCTTCTCCCAAACCGTCAAGGTGGAGTTCGATCCGAAAAGCATGGGCGATCTCTTGACCAACCTCTACCTCAAAATTGAACTCCCCGCCAAGGAAACGGCGAACGTCAACTACACGACCCCTCTCGGTCGCGGTTTTTTGAAGTCCGTCGCCATGTACGTGGACGATATTTTGGTAGAGGAGATCACGGATGATTGGCAGATGATCCACGAATCCCTGTACTTGGACCCGCAATCCAAGAAGGGTAACCTTGTTCTTCTTAACATGAGTGAGAGTGTCACGCCCGGGATTAAGCTGAGCGACGCGACGATGGCACCCTCGAACCGGTTCATCGTCCCCCTCCCGTTCTTTTTTTGCAGGAAATACGGCAAGACCGAAATGCGCGAGGAGGTTGAGGATCGTCAGTACTTCCCACTGTGCGCTATCCACAAACAGAAAATCCAATTCGAACTCACGTTCCACCCCCAGACGTGGTGGCAGGGCGCGGAGAACGCTCACACGCCGACCACGATCTCGGTCAATAATTTTCAGCTCATCACCGAACAGGTCAAACTCAGCGACGAGGAACGGCTCTACCTCGTCGACGCCAACCACGAAATCCTCGTGAACGTGGTGAAGAAGCACACGTCGTTCACCACCGCACCCGAATCCGATACGACGTTTAAGGTGAACCTCGAACCGAAATCCAAGGTCAAAACCTTCCATTGGTTTTTCCGCGATAAGCTCTACACCACCCAGACCCAATCTTCACACCGCTACGTCACTTACGTTCGAAGCAGGGCCGCTGCGTACCAATGGACCGTCGGGGATCAGGGGGAAGGTATGAACCCGACGTTAGGGTCTACGATGGAAACGAGGAACACGCCCATCATGAAGAAGGCTCGCTTTTTTCTCAACGGCGAGAGTTTTCCCAATACCTTGATGGAGAGTCATGAACACTACAAATACGCCGTGCCGTATAAATTCGGTTTAGGTGTTACGGATGATCAGACCAACATCTACACACAGAGTTTCGCACTCCACCCTCTCCTAGAACAGTCGACGGGAACCCTGGATTTCGCAAACTTGAACGCGGATAGGACCCTGATCGAGTTCGAGATCAATACATTCTTACCCAACGCCGGTCAAAGTGAGGAAGGCGCTCCCGGCCTGGACCAACCGTTCTCGGGTGAATTTGAACTTCACATGTATTACCTGGAGATGCAGAAGCTCGATTTCTCGAGGGGTTTCATGACTTTCGCGGGTACACCGCCTCCGATCGTAGTGACGCCTGTCGAACCTGAACCCGAAAGGACTGATCCGACGGATGTGGGCGTGCAGGCATATTAAAAAAAAGGTGACACTATAATAGAATGTACCTCTGCGCCAAGGGCGTTCAGGATGCGTGGGTGACGAGGTGTCCGGACTACTCGCATTTCATATACAGTTTTCGGCGGCACACACCTTTCGGCGTTGATTTCTCGGACATACCGTTCACGGGCACACCAGATTTCGGCGAGATCATCACCGTCAGGGTGCCCAGTAATAAGAGTGATATACTCAATTCCGTATCCTTGACGGTGACGTTCAGGAGCGATTATGATGCCATGAAAACAGTCGGCAACCCGCTCACAAAACTCATAGAGTACGCTGAATTGCTCATCGGCGAGCAAGTTATCGACACCATCACCGGTGAATACATGTACATGAGGAACAAACTGGACACTTCCGACCAGCACACCGCCATCAAGAATTATCGGGGCGGGGAAGGTACGACGACCACATCGTATTACCCGACGAAATTCTCGATCGAGTTACCCTTTTATTTCACGAGGACGAACAAAAACGCCGTTCCCCTCTGTAAACTGAGTAAGCAACAGGTGTCGATCCGGATCAAGTTGGTGGACAGGGACACGTACTTTGCATCCAGATCAATAAACCTAAACTTACCCCCCGTCAACGTCGCGAGCGAAAAACTTATCGATCAGATCTTTTTGACGAGTGAGCACGTGTATCTGAGCGAGCTCGAGCGCAAAGCTTTCGAGGATTCGCACATGGAATACTTGATCACCCAGGTCCAGGTCCACGAGACGCGCATGCCCGCTGGGTTCAATAAGAAAGCCTTCCTCTTGGATTTCAGGCACCCCGTGAAAGAACTCATGTTCCTCGGAGAAGGAGCGACGACTCAGGGCAGCCAATACAACAACTACACCTTCAGACAGATCAAGACCGCCGAGTTGTGCCTGAACAACGTCGTCTTCTTCAGGGAGAACGGCCATTTCCTCTCCGTCGTTCAACCGTTTAAGAATCACGTCAACACGCCGGACGTGGGCGAATCTATGTTCGGCACGTACTCGTTCGCGCTCGACCCCGAGGCCAACACCCCGACGGGTCACCTCAACATGTCGAGGATCATTCATCAGAAGTTCACCGTAGAGTTCAACGAGCAGGATAGCTACGTTCCGGAAGATAATACCCCGGCGACCCGTTCGCACGCAGCCTCCGAAACACGCATCCGCGTGTACGCTCTGAACTATAACATCCTGTCGTTCGATTCCGGGTTAGCGGGCCTTAAATTTTATTAATATCATATAGTAGTTATGGCGGGATCTATCCAGCTCGAGTCGAGGGGTCTTCTGGACCTATACACGACCGACAATCCCGACTTTACATTTTTCAAAGAAAACTTCAGGAAGAAGTCCCAGTTTTCTTTGCAATTCATCGATATCAAACAGGGGAAAGAGTTCGAATACGGTGAGACGCACACCTTCAAGATTTTGCGTGACCACTGCGACGTCCTTCGAAGCGTGAGCCTCAGGTTTACTCTCCCCGACATAGTGCTCGCGGCCGGTGTGGACGCGGATAAAGATTACGTCTACGGCGAAGCCGCTAACTTCGTGGAATATATCAGATTTTCCGTGGGAGACACGGTGCTCCAACACATAACGACCGAGTACCTCGACCTCTACGCGGAGCTCGAGTACCCCACCACAAAGCAGGTATCTCTTTTCGATCTCTGTAAACGGGACGTGGACACGGTTTTCAACCCCACCACCGTGAAGAGCCGCATCTCCAGAACGCGTCCGTACCCCCGCCAGGTCGGCGGCGACGTGTGCATCGAGATCCCCTTCTATTTTCACGGTCACCCAGAGCTGGCCTTTCCCGTGTGCGCGCTAGCTTCAGAGACGGAGATTACCGTAGAGGTTAAGTTTAGGAATGTGGAGGAATGCATTTGCGTGTCGCGACACCAAATCTCGGGGTTCCAAGGTTCGGTCGGCGCTGACGTCGGCGATTTGGTCACGTTTAAACCGTTCGATTTAAAATTATCCACCGAGTGTGTCTTTCTAGACCCGGTGGAGAAGATCAAGGTTCAAAACAGTGTTTTCGAATTCCCCGTCACACAGATTCAATACGACGACGTGTTGGTAGGAAAGGAGGAGACTGAATTCAAAACGCGGTTACACTTTACGAACCTCGTGCAAGAACTATACTTTTTTGTGATGTACACAGATAACAACGCCTTCGGCGGTACCTTTAATTATAACGACACACCGGCTGATGCCGCCGGTCTATCCGTGGACCCTTCGTTGAGAAACGAACACATAAACTACGTAACACTCACACTGGACGGTGAAGAGATTTTGGACGAGCACACCGGTTCGCCGCATTTCCTGCGAATCATTCAGCCGCGACTTCATCACAGGAACACCCCCGTCACGAGGCGATTTTCCACCTACAGTTTCGCCTTGTATCCCAACGATAACAGCACGGCTTCCGGCCACGTCAACTTTTCCGTCGTCAAAGAACCCACACTTCAGGGTAACCTATTCACCAGCAAGCACGGGAGTCCCCCTGTGTACTACGAAAGGCGGTTTCACATCCTCGCGAAGACCATGAACTTCATACGGATGAAGGATGGTAAGATGTCACAGGTTTTTGATTACATGATTTAAACAGGGCTCGGTGTTCTTGAATAAACTCAAAGATTGAGTTCTTAATCACCCACTTGATGAAGTTAAGTTGGGCGAGGGTCGTTTGAATCTCTTCAGACGTCTCTGGGATTTGGTACGTGAACTTTTCGGCTCGACAGAAAGGATCGAAGAGCTTCTTGCTGTACCCGTCCAATGAAGATTTGTACGCGCAGTGGACGGCAAACATCTTGCCGTCCTTCGTCTTGAACGATGTGTGATTCTTTTTTGCGTAATTCGTGATGAACCACTCGAGGTTCCGCAGAGAAATTCCACCGCTTTTGTTTAGTATCGTCAGTAGTTTATTCCTGTTGTGCTGGTCTTTGTAGAACTGGTTTATGGATGATAGCAGAATGCTTGACTTATTCATTGATTAAAAACTAATGTGTTCAAATCTATAAGTCCCTTTCGACCTCGTTCACACGCTGGACACCCCGCGACGTTCATCCGTTCCGGTCCGTGGTTGTGTCCATTTGCACCGCCGCTGCTCAAACGCCTTGATTCTATGTTGTCTCCCTGATGTTCGTGAAACTTGCAGTACCCGTTTTGCGAAGCCTTGAACGAACATCTGACCCGACTCCCGTCCTTCGTCGTCTTGTACCCCCTGCACCGCTGGTCGTCTTTCAAACCCGGGACATCGTGTAGTAAGATATCCAGGGGGATCTGATGCTTTTTAGAAATGCTCTCGAGAACCTGGGTTAGTTTTCCCTGTACCTCTTCCTCCACGAACTCAGCGACGATCTCGTTTAGGCCGTACGCGGGAAGGTGGTCGGAAAGGATTTGACTGACCACTTTGCTGATTCTAACCTCCATCTCACGTACTTTTCTTTTGCGCGAACCTTTTAAATAGGTCGTCGATTGAGTTCTGTTTGGGGTCCCTCTGTTTGGGCGGCGGGCCCAGCATGTCACCGAATATATCCTGTCGCACGTTCTCAAACAAGGGGTCGAGGAGATCGCACACCGGGTTGAGAAACTTGTTGACGAAGTAGTAACGGTAATCGACCGGTATGTTGTGTTCCTCGACAAACTTCGGGTCTTCACTCTTTTCGAACGCTTTCGCGCGATGGTCGCCGGTGCACGTCAGGAGATAGGGAACCCTGTCCCCGCTCTGCGGCTCGCTACCGGGTTTTCGTTCTCGCATCTTCAACATGACTTGGACGTGGGCCTGGTTGATGAACGCACAGTCCGCCCCTTTGATGCTGACGGATTCACCTTTGACTTTGTAAGTGTCCGAAAGGCTCTGACTCAGGATCAACTTTTCGTGAGCCACATCACCCGCGAGGAGCTCGGAGGCGCGTTTACGGGCGAGTTCTTTCGGCGGGCCCGTGTCGGGTGCATCGAGGACGACGTCCAGGAGTTCTTTGCACACCTCACGCATGTGCGGCGTGTTATCCCTTCGAACCAATTGTAAGCCCTTGACGTCGATATAATCCATATGCATCTGATCATCTTTTCCCTTGGTCCACAGTTTCGCCGCGTACCGCTTTTTAGAATAGAGAAAGTACGGGTGGTAGACCTTCTCAAGTTCCAGATTGTTCGGTTTTTTGAAGAGCGCGGAACACTCGTCCGCGGCGCGCTCGCCCAGTTCCCAGCTGTATTCGATCGCCTCTTTCCCTTTGCGACCTTGAACATCGAATTCCACCATCACTGAATCCGTGTCGCCGTACCTGACCTTCGCCCCAGGGAAATTGGCCTCGACGTAGGTCTTAGTCTCCTCAATCATACCTCGGCCCCTGCACGTCGTCGTCGAAGCGATCGGGACACACGGTAAAATTCCTTTCCCAGCGCCGGTGAACCCGTAGATGGAGTTCATCGATACCTTATACGCCAGTTGTTTGCCGTTGTACACCTCTTTCATGCCACCCGTCGCAGCCGCCATGTCCTTCTTGGCCTTCTTCCTGAACTGTTTAAGTTCAGACAGGATACTCGGTAAAAGTGAAGGAATGTTCTGCGCGAACTTATACGTCCGAGAGCCGATGGTGAAGGTCTCGTAGGTCACGTCCGGGATGTTACCGTACTTTTTGTCGTCGAGAACCAGGGTCGAATAGCACAGGTTATGCGCCATCATGATCGAAGGGTACAGCGCCTCGAAATCGAGCGCCGTGATCGGTGTGTAGTACGCCCCTTTCTGCGCCTCGAGCACTGTCGCACCCTCGTACGGTTCCTCCGGGATCGAGCCGTGTTTGATCGTCGGGACCATGTACCCGAGCTCCCTCGCCTTCTTACACAGTTGGGAAAACACCTTGATCTGCTGCCCGCGCTCCACAAGGAAGGTCAGGGGGACCCAGGTCGCCTTCGCCATCTCCAGGAGGTTTAGCAGCGTACACAGTTTCTTCATGAGCTTGTGCGGGAGGAGGGTATCCTTGATGCAGTACTCGGCGACCTCACCGAGCTTCGCGGCGTTCCCCTCGATGAACCGCGCGAACATCTCTTTTGCCGGCATGTCGATCTTCTGATCGTCAAGGTACAACTTAGACACGTTGTTCAGGGAATACGAATCCAGCTTATACCCCTTCTTGACCTCGTGAAAGAGATCGAAGATGAACCGCCCGGACATGGGCAGTAACTGCAAAAAATTATCCCCGAGGGCGCTCGAACTCAGTTTCTTCTGCACGA
>Ga0228650_1000265_pt1 | contig 18953 bp, 11 predicted proteins | sample 62DmetaG_FD_183171 | JGI IMG/M metagenome (GOLD analysis project Ga0228650, IMG submission 183171) | Seawater microbial communities from Monterey Bay, California, United States - 62D | ecosystem: Environmental > Aquatic > Marine > Coastal | place: USA: California | collected 2016-10-28
AACGATGCGCGATGGACGCTGGACGACGACGACGATGGACGACGACCGACGACGACGCGACTGACGACGACGCGACGACGACGGCGACAGAGCGCGGTCGCCGACGCGCGATGCACGCCGCGACGCGCGCGATGGAGCGCGAAAACGATCGAGACATCGACCGCGTGAGCGAACGCGCGTCGGCGCTGAAGAACATCACCATCGACATTCACGACGAAGTCGGCGCGCAGCGAAGAATGCTCGACGAACAGAGCGATGACTTCGCGCGAGCGAGAGACGCTCTGAGAGAAAGCGCGCGCGCGTTCGCGCAGGTCGTGGAGCAGGCGAGAAGGCAGGGATATTTTTGGCAAGTCGTGTGCTTGGTCTTCGTCTTCGTCTTCTTCGCGCGGTGGGCGTTTTCCTAGCGTCGCCGCGCGGCGTTTGAATCGCGCCGCCGCGGACGCGCGCGAGCGCGCGAGCGCGGCGAGCGTTTAGAATTGTATAAAAGCACGTCCGATCGCGACGGTCCGTCCTTTCGCGCGCGCGCGTTGACTCCAAGCTCTAACCCTAGTCCGCCGCGCGCGCGCGCGCGCCGCGCGCCCGAACGCGCCAACCGCCACACGCGTCATCGCCAGACGCGCGCGCGGCGGACTAGGCGCCGCGCACGCGCGTCTGGCGTCGGCGATGGGGACGCGCGAGGGTGAGGGTGAGGGTGAGGGTGATGACGCGCGTCGTCGCGAGCGCGCGACGTCGCGCGTGGACGTCGCGGCAGACGGCGACGCGATGGATGCCATCGTTCGCGCGTTGACTCGGCGAAGCGCGCGTGGACGCGACGAAGAAGACGACGCCGCGGACGAAGACGACGTGCGGGCGTTCGTGGGAGTGATTGAAAAGTATAGAGAACAGCCGACGGTGCTGGATCCGATGCTGGGGGGCGTGATCGAGCCTTTGATGGACGCGGTGGCGCGAGCGTCGACGGAGGCGAACGAAAACGAAAACGAAAACGCGAACGCGAAGGCGAACGCGAACGCGTGCTGCAGGGCGCTGGATGCGCTGTCGAGCGTGCGCGGATGGAAGACGTGCGTGCGGTTCTATCCGAACGCGGCGAAGTATTTAGAGCCGGCGGTGCGTCTGCTGCGGGAAGCGCGAGTGCGTGGAGACAATACGTGGGAAACGCAACGCGTGCTCACGAGTTGGTTGTCGATTTTGGCGTTGGCGCCGTTTGACTTGGTGTCGATCGATAGCGCGATCGATCCGCATTCGTCGCGTTCGAAAATTCCGAGCGTCGTGAGTGATTTGATGCGAGAGTGCAAGCACTTTTTAGGCGATCCGTCCGCGGTGCGCGACGTGGCGGCGCAAACGCTCGCCAAGCTTCTCACGCGACCGGACATGAGCGAGGCGTTGCGCGAGTTCATGACCTGGTCGAGCGCGACGCTTCGTGGAGACGTCAATGATGAAAAGGAAAGAGAAATGATTTTCTTAGTACCGGGTGTACTGCGGGCGCTCGCGGCGATATACAAGATTGGATCTCGAGAGCAGTTGCTGCCGTACGCGGAGGGAAACTGGGACGACGCGCAGTATTGCGCGACGCGGCTAAGTTTGGCGAAACGCTCGACCATGGTGAGACAACTGAGTATCAAGCTCGCCAGTCGCGTGGGTTTGGTTTTTATGAAACCTCGAGTGGTGTCGTGGCGATATGATCGTGGTGCGCGGTGTTTGCAAGATAACTTGAGCGGGGCGATGCAAAAGCCGCCGACGAAGCAACTCACCACGGCGGCGGACGAAGATGATAAATGCGACGTGCACATGGCTGTTGATGATATTGTTGAAATATGTCTCGTCGGTTTGCGAGATGCGGAGACTATCGTACGCTGGACATCGGCGAAAGCGTTGGGGAGAATTAGCTCTCGACTCCCGCGTGATTTTGGTGACGAAGTCGTTGGAGCGGTTTTGGCGTGCTTATCGGTTATCGAAAGCGATTCAACTTGGCACGGCGCATGTTTAGCTCTGGCTGAGCTCGCTCGACGTGGATTGTTGTTGCCGAATAGATTGGTGGAGGCCGTACCGCGATGCATGGACGCTCTCATCTACGACGTTCGACGAGGAGCGCACTCAATCGGTGCGCACGTGCGAGATGCGGCAGCATATGTATGTTGGGCGTTTGCGCGCGCATATGAACCGGGCGTTTTCGAACCTTTTGTCGACCAACTTGCACCGAGGCTTCTCATGATATCGTGTTTCGATCGTGAAGTTAATTGTCGCCGAGCCGCATCCGCTGCCTTTCAAGAAGCCGTCGGACGGCTCGGCAAGTTTCCTCACGGCATCGACATTGTCACCGTGGCGGATTACTTTTCGCTTGGATCGCGAACCCGAGCTGCGTTGACGGTGGCACCATTCATCTGTCAGTTTGAAGAATATAGGCGTTCGTTACTCGAGCACGTGTTGGACACGAAGCTCACGCACTGGGAACTTGCCACGCGGCAACTCGCGACGAAAACAATCAGAGCTCTGGGTAATTTAGACCCGCAGTGGATCGGTGACGTAGGCATAAAAACAGTTCTGTCGCGCGCGACGAGTTCTGACTTGTCGACGCGCCACGGCGCTGTGCTTTCGATCGGTGAGATGTTACTCGTGACACAGCGTGCAAAAACAAAACTCGAAGACGACTGTTTCGAACGAGTAGCCGATTTAGTTCAAAGTATGGAAAGGGAGAAGATGTACAAAGGAAAAGGCGGCGAAATAATGCGTGGCGCGACGTGTAGGCTCATTGAGTGCGTGTTTTTGTGCTGCGACGAGAATCACAAGATTGACTCGAAGGCGACAGATGCCTTTGTCTACTTTGCGGAAGAGAGTCTGCAGTGCTGCAACGGAGACGTACAGGCTGCCGCCTCAGACGCCATCGCCGCATTTACAGAGACGAATTACGCTTCGCGTGGATCTCACCGTGCTCATTGCTTGCTATTGAGGCACGCTGAAATCGTCGTCAACGATCTCGTAGGTGTCGTGCGGCGTGGATCGGCGCTCGTATTAGGCGGATTTCCTGTGACAAGTCTTCTCGCCGCGAAAAATAGTGAAGATAAAAGTGCAACTCTGCGCGCGGTCATCACGGCGCTGTCGGTAGCCACGAAACCGGAAGAAGATGTAGAAATGAGAGACGCCGAGACGCGGGTGAACGCAACGATCAGTCTCTCGGAGCTGAGTGTGAAATTAATGTGTGCAGAGTGCCATGATATCGATGACGACGACATCGCCTTTGTATCGGACACTGCGATCGCCACTTTACTCGGATGTTTGTGCGACTACAGCGTTGACAACCGTGGCGACGTCGGCTCGTGGGTGCGAGAATCGGCGATGAAATGCTTCCCTGTGCTTGTCGCCGCTTTGCAAATGCGCAATGCTTTAGCTGCAGATCAGTCGCAAAACATCATGACAGCACTTCTCAAGCAAGCATTCGAAAAAATCGACCGCATTCGATGTCAAGCGCTTGTGACGCTCGTGCAGCTCGTGCGTGGTGGTGACGCGATTCGAGTTAGAATGCGAGTGCAGGCCAAACTAACAGTACACGCGCTCTCTGGTGTGCCAGACTACGATGTTTTACAATGTTGCTTGCCAGCGACTGTCGAAACAGCGCCAGATGCTTCCCATGTCTCGACAATTTTCGCGACGTTAACTCCCGTTCTCGGCGCAGAGGCGTACGTCAACGCCGCGTTGAGCGGATGGTTTCTGAGTTGCGGAAGTGTAGGCGACAGTCTGGTGCGCTTTTCGACCGATGCGTTGTTACGAGCGATTAGGCGGTTTGAGGGCCTTCCAGATATTGTTGTGGCATCGATTATACAAGATCTGTGTCAAAACAAGCACGTTGATCGCGTTACGGTACCGGCTTTACGAGTGTGCGATGCCCTAATTTCGCACGGCGCGTTGGATCAGGCGCACACGCACGCGATTCAACTCATCGAAGCTATTCGTTGTGAGTGTTTCTCGAGCAGAGATATTTCAAAGCTCGTCACTGGGAGCGCATGCCTGGCTCACTTCGTCGGTGCTGCTGATAGCGTCGTTCACGAATCAGCATCGATGGGGCTACTCGCACTCATGGCGAACCGCTTCCCTCGCGTGCGTTGCGCAGCGGCGGAGCATTTGTACATTGCCCTCCTTGCTGTCGCCGAACCGAGTCGGGGAACTGAAAACGCAGCTGAAACCCTGTCGTTGAATTCGTGGGACGCACCACCGAGTGTCATGAAAGAAACACGCAAAATAATTTATAGTTTACTAGGACTAGACCTCCCAGCTTTCATGCTGAAAGCTTCGGGAAAACTTCGGGACCGACGAGCGGATGAAAGAGAGAACTCGACGTATGCGTCGCTCGTTGGAGATACCGGTTATTAGGTGATTGCTTTTACAGCGCTCGCGATTGTTCTACAAGTGATCTTACTAGGTAATGTATAATAAAACTAAACGCACTTCAACGACTTTGCAAAGTCACTAAAACAACTGCGAAATCATCGCCGAGACGAATCGGTTTGTGCACGGCGTCGACGTATTCGTCCTCTGAATTTTCGTCGAGCCAACTGCCTTTTATCGTTTCAACCCAAGACTGACGGAGTATACCCCTTTGCGCCTTCGCAGCGACAGTACTTACTCGAGATAGCCAGTCTGATGGCGGAAGTGGTCCCGAAGAAGCGCCCACACCAGCCTTCACGGCGCGGCGCGTAGCAAATATGAGCTGTTGATTCACGTCGATTGCGAAAGCTCTTGCGCAAACCGCCTCAAGCGTCGTAGTCAACATCCCAATGTTGGACATGCTCAAAAGCGGCTTGTTATGAGTTGGCACGGGCGCTTGTTTGAACGTTGGTAGTTTCTCATCGTTTTGATTCGCTTCAAGAGTCGGTGCTGATGCAATACCGCCTGATTCTGACAGCCTTTGCAAGACGCCCAAGCCACTCTCGCTCGCTTCTCCCAAAAGGAAAGATTCAACCACTTGTTTGAACGCAATCATATCTTCTTCGTACTCCGAATCACTATCACCATCGACATATGAATTGCGGGATGAACTAGCGTCAAAAGGTGCATCCAAAGTAGGCAAAAGGCAGTCAATGCCGAGCTGTTCAGCGTCGAGATCGTTTAGGAGTGAAGCGTACACTGCGAGCCTCGGCTGCATAAACAAGTTGAGTTTTCTGCGGATTTGTCGGCAAGCATCCACGACGTCTAAACGTTCGATCTCATCAGAAACAATCACCATGTGGTTATGAATGAGGCCAGCTGAATTACGATGTCTTAATTGACTGACGACGTCGTCGATCCTCTGCGCACTGACGACTTGTATCTCTTTACGAATGGCTCGCACCAACGACTGCACAATCTTTATCAGTGGTGATTTAGCCGTACACAACAAAATACATACACTTGAACGATCGTCACTCCGTGTTTGCGACCTTAAATCGCGATCTTCATCCAATCCAACCGGCGGTGCGACTTGGATTGCGTCAATTTCCTCAAAAGAACGCATCATCAGCGACGCGTCGGAGACTTGAATGACTCGTACGGTGTTGTCGATGCCCTTAAATTGGTACATTCCTAGATCGTGACAAAATTCAACCACATAATCGTTTTGAATGGCCGATTTCAAGGTTTCATAATCTGTTAAAATTTGCCCACCTTTGGCGCTGCGTGCAACCCTCGACGCAAAATTCAAGATTGCACCGAAATACTCGGAGCGTCCGGTGCGGATACATGGTCTGATGTCGGCACACTTACCAGAACATACACCCATCCCCACGCGGAGTCCAAAGAATACGTCGCGTCTTCCATTGCGCATGCGTCTCGCGCTCCGATGCGTCAACAGTTTTTTCGGCCAGTCGAGCTTCATGAACGCGCTTTGAGCAAGAAGAGCCCATTTGTACGCATCATTGGGCGAGTGGAAAGCGAGCAAAAATTCGCCATTTGATTCTCTAGACTCGTAACCGTTAAAAACTGGTAGCGTGGCGCGCACAGCCGCATTTAGAAGACCCACGGAGTCTTCCATCACGTCCTTTAATGCCACGCTGAGTTCCTTCAAACCTTCGATGTACGTGAAAACGATGGTGACTTTCATATCGTTCAGTCCTGGCGAATCATAATAAGATGGCTCCAATTGACGCACAGTGCGCAGATTAGAGAATAACGCCAAACGAGTTGCAAGCGACTTTGGCACGGCTTGCACCAGCTCGGACTGGAATAGACTCGTCTGGTGTATTTTATCGTAAGCCACCTTCTTTATGATTGAGACTTTCGCGTTTTGCGCGTAGCGGTACGCCGGGTTCACTTCCAACGAGCCTTCCTCTGTCGATGTTTCAGAATCGGACGCACGCCATCTTAGTCTTGTGCTATCCGTGGTCAGCGCAAACGTGACGTCGTCAGTAGGCGCTGACGAGTCGTCCAGCCCAACCTTGCCGTCAACTTGCACGGTTCTCTCGTCGACAGCCTCCGTCAAATCCAGCTCTTTGGCGTTCAACCCCATTTGATGGCGTCCCATGTGAAGCGCATGGAAAGCTCGGGACGTTTCTTTGATCTCACCTAGTATCGCCGCCATTGTTTCCCCTGAAATCACAGTCTGACCACCAGTGGCACAATCGGAGACGGCGCTGGCAATCGTCACGGCCCCCTTGTAGTATTCTCGTCGTCGCGTCGTGGGATGCGTTCTGCTCTGACAGAATCCGGTATGCATGCCGATACGTACGCGAAGACCGTGAATCTTAGGAATTTCACTCAAGGGACTAGCCTTCGCCCCGAGAGGAACTCTAAACGCATTCATTTGTCCTCTACCAGCATGAGTACTCACGTCGCCTTCGTCGTACATGGTGTCTTCTTGAATCACTCTACGACTCGAAACGGCGTTGAGTAAAAGTTCCTTTGCCTTAAAGTTGCGACCTTGTGTAGCTTGCTCGAAGATTTCTGCGTCGTACGCGTCGTAGACTTCATTACACACTCTAATGAGCGGTGAGTCCCAGGCGTAGTTTTGCATGCGCTCTTGAACCAGCATCGCGAACTTGAGCGCATCTCCTGCAGAGTGGAACGCGATGACAAAACTGTCTCCTTCCGTCAAAACCTCATAACCAAATGTTTGATGAATCGCCGCCCGCATTATTTTGTCGTGTATTGCAAGAGCCCGATTCATGTGAACCGAAGCTTTTTGCCAAAGCTGCGTCGAAGCTTGGACGTCTGTGACGACGATTGTGACTTCCGCATCGGTTGGAGGATGCGAGCGCTTGTATTGATTCAAAATTGTCTGGACAAATAAACTTTTCAGCAGTGCCCCTCCAAAGAATGCGAACATCGCAAACGTCAACAACCCAAGGCCAACAGATAGGGCCATTATCAGTGGACTCACACTCAACGCAGCCGACGACTGCGCATTTTGTGGATTCAGAATGGAGACGCCGTTGCACGTCACGCTTCGCACATTCGATAAAAATGTCTGCAGCACAGCCGGTGATGAGGCAAACGATGGCGTCACACCAGCTTCTGTAATAATACCTTGTACATCGGTGTCGGAAGCCATCCATTCTAACATGCTGAGCATGGATTTGAGCGCCTGGCGCATTGCCCCCCCACACTCTGCGCCGCTATTGACTGGTTTGTAATACACATCCATTTGGGTAGCCGCGAGGTTACTCAACGCGCTCGACGACGACAGATAAGGCTTAAAAGCATTCACCACGTCTCCAGGAAGAAAAGCGATCGAGCTTGGAGTTTCAACAACAAAAGCAGCGACTTCAGAATATGACAACCCACGAAAGCTCGGTGTAGCCAACGTAAAAGAAGCGTTTGCAGTGACCAGTTGTGAAAGGTAAGTGCGATAGAATGCATTTGCTTCGGGATCGAGAATGCCAGCCAAGACGATTGGTGCCGTTACCCCGTTTAAAAAGGTGTTCAAGCGCACTATTTCGGGATGCCCCCACGTCGTGGCGTCGCCGCTTAAAATTGCCGCGACGGCCACAGAGTCGAGCGCCAGAGTCGTCCCTGTCGCTCCTAATTGAAGAACACCTTTATTCAGTCCCATTCGTGCCTCAATCGAGAACAACGGTAGCCTTGATAGAGCGGCGAGAGGAGTGCCAACCAAATCAATCCCAATCGCCATACCGTTATCGGCAAGGATATTTGCCAGTGCGCCCTCCGCAGTGGTCAGTTCTCTAATGGCGAGCGTTGAGCTCGAATTGTACGCTTCGTACAGGGCGCGTAACGAGTACAGAAGCCTATTGAGTGTGACTGGAGCAGTGACTCCGACCTGTATAGCCTGTACAGTGGTTGATGTTGTCACAGCCGCGACGCGAGTCCCTTGACAATAGACATCTGCGATGAGTCTTGCAGACACAAGCGCGCCTATTTCGTCGTGCATCGCAGCAAAGCCATGTTGTTCGGCGATTCGCGACGATTGTGCGCTCGTGAGAAACCAGTTCCAGAACGCCACTGTCTGCTTCACGTTTTCACAAGACGCCCCGGCTCGTAATCGATCGCTCTCCGTGAAGCCAACCATACCAGTCCGCAATACGACGTACGAGTACGTCGTAAACGGCCAAGCTAAAGCATTCGTGAGCACCGGAGCGATGGTGGCCGTCAGGCGCACCGGGTTGTCGCCGTTGTTGCCAAATTGCAATCCTCGCGTCTTCACGGCTTGCAAAATCGACGCAGAGTTTGGGAGCACCGCTGTTGAGGTGCCTGCGTGAACGTAACCAGCGATGGATGCGTTCACCGCGTTTGCGTCAGCCAAAACGGCATAGCCCAACGAGTAATTCGTCGCCTTGACGTAGGACGTGACACCGATCCCTTGAGATCTCGTCACGTAACTCGACAACACCGCGGACCAGTCGGGTAGCTTTGACGTCCCCACCCCGCTCGCAAAAGATGCATTCATCGTCGATAAAGCACTTGTCCAAGCCTCCGTCGTCCCAGAACTGTCTTGACGCACCACTATTTTGATCAACTCGTTCGGAAGCGTCATCGTCGGATTCAACGCCGTTATCGCGGCGTCGTTCCAACGCGTGATATTTCCCAAAAACACCCCCAACAAGGCGTTGGCGTCGAATTTAAGCACCGTCGCCGTGCCGCTATACGTAGAGTCTGGGAGATTGTACACCAACGCCACCGCTCCTGCGATGACGGGGTACATCTGTAAATCGGGGTACGCCGCGTACGCCGTATCATTCAACAACGCGTCACTGCACGCGAAATCTACCTCGTCCACGCCTTTGCTATCCGTACACTCCACGCTGGCGTTTTGTATTCGACACAATCCACTTCCACTTCCAAATGAGTTATACGTCACCGTCACGTTCGCCGTCGCCTGCGCGTACGCGCTCATCGCCTCTCCGTACACGCTCGCCGGAAAGGACGCGCCGGCGCCGATCAACGTCACGGCGTTCGCCGACACCGTCGCCCACGTCCACGACATCGCGCACGTTATCACCGCTACCACCCTCCACGCCATACCGCGTCCACGCGCGCGTCGTCGTCGCGCATTCGTCACCGCGTTCGTCTTCAATTTCGTCGTCGTCGTCGCGCCTCGCGCCAACCGTCGACTGAAATCGCACCCATCCGCGTCGTCGTCGCGCGCGTCGTCGCCCGCGCCGCGTCGTCGTCCGCGTCGTCGCGTCGGCGCCATCCCACGCGTCGCGCGTCCCGTCCCGTCCGACGGGACGTCGCGCGCACCGACGTCTTCTGACGCAGTCGCATTCGCGTTCGATTGCGATGGCCGTCGTCGCGCGCATCGGCGCATCGGCGCGTCGGCGCCCGTCGCGGTTGGATGGCACACCGCGACGCCGACGCGGGCGAGACGACGACGGCGAACGACGCGACGCGAGGTCGACCGCGCCGACGCGACGCGAGGACGACCGCGCCGACGCGACGCGACCTCGAACGCGCCGACGCGACGCGAGGACGAACGCGAGGCGGCGGCGTGCCGAACCGACGGACGGCGCGCCCGCGGTGCGGCGCGGTGCGGACCGATCGGCGCGCTCGGGGAGGACGAGGTGATTCAAAGGCCGCCGCGAACGAACGCGAGCAACCGCGATGTTTCAGATCGTCGCCCTGAGCGACGGCGCGGTGAAAATCGCGCCGGTGAACTTGGGCAAGAGCACGCTCGAGGCGGTGACGCAAGAGTTGGAGTCGTTGTACGTCGATAAGGTGCTCGCAGAGTGCGGGGGGTTGTGCGTGACGCTGTATTCCATCACAAATATCTCTGGAGGGACCGTGTTGGCGGGCGAAGGGTGCGTGTGCTTCGAGGTGACGTTCAAAGTGGTGCTCTTCAAGCCGTTCGCGGGAGAGGTGATCGAGGGAACGTTGCTGAGCGCCGACGCGCACGGGGCGCACGTGTCGATTGGGTTCTTCAAAGATATATTCGTGCCCCCGACGAACATGCAGGCGCCGAGTGAGTACGACGATGACTCCAAGGTCTGGATGTGGGACTACGATGGCGAATTGATGGAGATGAAGGTGGGCGAGCGGTTTCGCTTTAAAGTCGTCGCCGTGCGCTTTCCCGAATCGCCAAAGACGGCGGAGGAACTGGCGAGTCTCACCCGGGAGAGCGGCGCCGCGCCGCGAGATGGAGGCGACGCCGCGTTCGCACCCATGCTCGTCATCGCGGATATCAACGAAGACGGTTTAGGTTTGTGCTCTTGGTGGGAAGAAAAAGACTAGACGAAGAAGACGACTGAGCCAAGACGCGGAGACGTCGGAACAAAACCTCAAATTCACATAGCCCAGCCAGCGCGTGAACGCTCCCCGATATAGACGAGCGACACGACTTAAAGTAGCGATAGTTTTCTTAATGCATCGGCACGCCCGAATGCGATCATCCGAGCGGATGTTCGACGCTACGACGGTTTTCGTCGCGAAGCCGCAGCTCTGCGAAGCTCTGCGCGCTAGGTCACCCGTGTCGACACTTCGACGCTTGGTCTCAGTCGCCTGATGTCGTTCAAGCGCACGCCCTCGACGGCGGTCGACGTCCCGGACATGAAACGCGTGCCTTCAGTGGGTTCGCTGAGCACGAACAAAGCGCGCCACGCGCTCGACGTCGTCGTCGACGATGTTTCGTACACGGTGACGAATGCAAAGGCGTCGTCGGAACCGCTCGCCCTATTGTCAAACGTCACGGCGTCGTTCGAACACGGCAAGGTGCACGCGTTGATGGGAGCGTCGGGAGCTGGGAAGACGACGCTGCTGGACGTCATCACCGATCGAGTGACGTCGGGAGAGGTGAGTGGGGGCGGCGTCTACTACGGCGGCAGACGGGCGTCAAAGGCGATGTTTCGGCAGTGCGCGGCGTACGTCGAGCAGAGGGACACTCTGCTGGCAATGCTGACGGTCAAAGAGACGCTCAACTATTGGGCTGAATTGAGAGCACGAAACGAAGAAGAACGCGTGGAAATTTTGGCTCGAGTGCCGGCGATCATCGAAGATTTAAACTTGGGTGAATGCTCTGAAGTCATCGTCGGAGACGCGCTCAAGCGCGGCATCTCGGGTGGGCAAGCGAAACGCACGAACTTGGCACTCGCGCTGGTCACGGATCCGGACGTCCTTTTCCTCGATGAACCGACGAGTGGATTGGACAGCGCGACTTCGCTTGATATTGTGCAAATTCTGAAGCACTTGGCCTGTTCCGGCGTTTGCGTCGTCGCCACCATTCACTCTCCAACTTCGGAGGCGTTTCGGCTATTCGATTCATTGCTGATGTTGAAGAAAGGGCGCGTTGCGTTTGCTGGAGCGCTCGATTCTGTCACGCCGTACTTCCGTGGATTGGGCTACGATTACGATGCGTCGTATAGCATGGCGGACTTTTTCGTCGGCACCGTGGCGAGCGACGACGTCGATTTCGTCGGCGCGTTCGCCAAAAGTGCCGCCGGCGCAGCGAACGCGTCGCGCGTCAAGTCGATGATGTCGAAACAACAACTACCGGCGCCGCCTCAACCCAAAATCACGCGTGGTGCGATGTCGAAAGTCGCGACTCTCATCAAATATCGAACGCGATACAATTACAAAACGCCCGATTTTGTCGCCGCGCGTTCCGCAGGCAACTTTTTGTTTGGATTCGTTATGATGTCGTTGTTCTGGAAAATTGGCGAACCAACCGGCGCGGCACAAGACCAATCGACTCAGTTAAACGTCGCAAGTTTGCTTTCGATGCTGAACATTTTGCCTAGTTTTCAAGCTTCCGGTTACATGCCGAGTGTCGTTATGGAGAGGGCGATGTTCTATCGAGAGGTAGACGACGGCGTGTACCCCTTGTCGAGTTACATCGCGTACAAAATAATCGAAGAAGGCGTGTTGGCGATTCCAGTGTCGCTCATCGCGCAAATGATGCTGTATCTTGGATGCGGAATTCAAGGAAGTTACTTCTACTTTTGGATCATAAACTACGGCGTCATGCTGTGCGGCATCGCTTTGGCGTACGTGTGCGCCGCCGCGGCGCCCGACATGGACAGCGCGAACACGCTGTTGCCAATTTACAACGTAGTACAACTTCTTTTTAGCGGTATCATCATTCGCGTTCAGAGCATGCCGAAGGGATGGGCGTGGTATCGCCACACGCTCTTCGTCCGATACGGCTGGATGGCGCAAATGAGAAATCATTTTCGCAACTCAGAGCCGAAAGTGTTTGTGGACGACTCCGGCACCGCCGTCGGTGTGTCAGATTTTTACGGTGTCTCGCATTCGCTCGGCACGAATATCTTAGCCGTGTTCGGAATTTGGCTGTTTTGGATCGCCATGGCGTACGCGGTCATGAAAAACGTGCGACACCAGAAGCGGTAGGCAAATCTTCGAAAAAGCGCCGAAAAAAGGAGAAGGAAATCTCGCGTGCCAGCGCATCCGCGTAAAATTTATGCGCGCACAAAATGTATATACTAGACGGATTTAACCTATGAAGAACACCCAAAGAAAGCGAACGCGCCCGCGAAAACGCGTCGCGCGGTGACGCGGAGAGAATAATCGCCGCGCGCGCGCGACGGGCGCGCCACACCGCGACGCGTCCGACTCACGACCGTAACATCCACCATGGCTAAGATCGCCGCCAAGAAGACCACCAAGACCAAGAAGACCGCCGTCAAGGCGAAGAAGGTGAAAGACCCGAACGCCCCGAAGCGCCCGCTTTCGGCGTACATGTTCTTCGCCAAGGATCAACGCGCGGCGATTTTGAAGAAGAATCCGTCGTTCGGTGTCACGGACGTCGCCAAGGCGCTCGGTGCGCAGTGGGCGAAGACGACGGACAAGTCCAAGTACGAAGCGGAAGCGGCCAAGGACAAGAAGCGCTACGAAGCGGCCATGGCCAAGTACAAGAAGTAGATTGGAGAATCGCGAGAATTTTGGCAATTCCAGCGCGCGCGCGCCGGCGCTTCCTCGCCGTCGACGACGAACCAAGCGTCGATGATGATACGATGATATAATAATGGGACGTAACACTCTTCTAAAACCGGTACACGAGCCGCTCGACCACCGCAGCCGTGCGCGCGCGCCCCGCTCGCCGCGCGCCCGCCCAGCCCCACGATCGCGCATTCGCCGCGTCACGCGCGCCCGTCCTTTGGCGACCGACCGACCGAGACGACACATCGACGCCGGCGAGAGAAGCGCCGCGACGTCGCCCCCTCGACATGGGCGCGCGAAAGAGGTCGGAGCGATCGCCGACGAAGAGAGGTTCCGCCGCGCCCGCGTTCGAGGACGTCTTCTTGTCCCCCGACGACGACGGCCACGGAGAACGGTCGGGGGCGAATTCACCGCCCGCGCTGACGCTTCAAGCGATGGCGGTTGAGTTGGAGAAGAAGCTTCGCTCGTCCGAAGAGCGCGCGGTGAAGACGAGCGCGCTCGACGCGACGAGCGCGGAGAAACGCGCGGCGATGGCGCGAGAGGTGGCGCGGAAGGAGCGAGAACGGTTGAGAAGCGCGCGACGCCGACGCCACCAAACGAAAGAGCAGCGAGAGAAGGAGCGCCTGCGCAGTCGAAATAGGCGATTGCAGATGACAGAAAAGCAACGTTCTACGGAGGCGCAGAATAAACTCAAGCGAAGAGCGAGCGCGAAACAACAGAAGGAGACCTTTGAGGCGGCGACTACGCTCGCAGAGGCCGTCGGAGACGGCAAGCCAGCCGAGTCGTTTGCGTGAATAACAACTGTTGAACCGTGATTGGCGCTGCTTAACGACGTCACGTAAACCCCAACTATAGAATATAACCCCTGACTCCTTCGCGTTGATGCATTGTAACTAGAACCGTCGAAGCGGAATCCCACTGCGCACAAGTCTTTTAGCGACAACGATTGACGATTACATTCGGGATCGACGCTACGCAGATTCTGCCAAACATTGCTCCGCCAACTCAAACTCCTCCGTAAGCTCCTTCGCGGACTCGTCCATGAGTTTCCGCGAGCGCTCGTCGATGCTCAACCCTTGCACAATTTGCCATTTGCCACCCGTGCACGTCACCGGGAAAGAGTACACCAGCCCCTCTGGGACGCCGTACGACCCGTCAGAGATGACTCCCATTGAAGTCCATTCACCTTCTTTTGTGCCGTGAATCCAATCGTACACGTGGTCACACACCGAGCTCGCCGCGCTGAGCGCTGATGACAACTTTCTCGCCTCGATGATTGCCGCGCCTCGCGCGCGCACGACGTCTACGAAATCGCCGTCGAGGTAGGCGTCATTTCCAATCACCTCCCGCGCGGGCTTACCCTCGATCGTGGCGTGATTCACGTCCGGGTACTGCGTCGACGAATGGTTCCCCCAAATGATCGCATTCTTCACCTCTATCGTCGCTTTACCGCTTCTTTCACCCAACTGCGCGAGCGCTCTGTTGTGATCGAGCCGCGTCATGCACGTGACGTTGCCTCTGGGAATCGACGGCGCGAATTTCGCCAAAATTTTCGCGTTCGTGTTCGCGGGATTGGCGACAACGACAATCTTCACATCTTTCTTCGCCTTGCTCGCCAACGCGCTCGCTTGCTGTTTGTAAATCGCCACATTTTTCCCCAGCACGTCCTTGCGTTCCATGCCTTGCTTGCGCGGAAACCCGCCAACCATGATCGCCACGTCAACGCCTTCGCACGCCTTTTCGCAATCCGTGAACACGTCCACCGAGACGCACGCGTCGAAGGCGCAATCCATGATCTCCATCTTCACCCCTCGCAGCGCTTCGCTCGCGAACTCGACGTCCAACAGTTTCAACGCAATCTTCTTCCCAGGCCCCGTCGCCGCGCCCGCGCACACCATCGGGGCGAGCGCGTACCCGATTTGCCCCGCCGCGCCGGTGATGAGAACGGTGACGACGTCATCGACCGTGGACGCGGGCATCGTCGCGGTCGCGCGCGCTTCGAACGCGTCGAAGTGACCACGCGAACGCGACGTGCGCCACGGGACGGATCCGCGTCGTCGATCGCGGCAGCGTCCGTCAAACGCGCGCGCGCGACGCGCGAAACCTCTCGACGTCGAGCGCGAGACGGGATGCCTGCGACGCGGTCGAGGTCGCGCACCAGGCGCGGGACGGCGCCGCGCGAGGCGGGCGCGGACTTGGACGACGTGGACTGCGTAAACGTCGTCGGTGACGTTATCGACGACGGTACGGACGATGCGCGAGTGATGCGGACAAGACGAACGACGCGAGCGTCGACGTCGCTTAAGTCGCGGTCACCGTCGCCGCGGTCGTCGACGAAGGCTACGAAGAAGAAACGAGATGGGAGCGCGACGACGCGCAGACGACGCGAACGCGAACGGGTACAAAAGGAAAGAGGGGACGCGTCGTCGAACGACGGAGGATCGACGGAGGAAGACGCGACGGGCGAGGCGCGACGGTTCATAAAACCGGCTGCCGTGCTGCAATATTTAGAGCGCGATAATCGAAGACGAAACCGAGCGCCGCGCGGCGAAAAGGCGGGCCTCTTCGAGCGCGCGGTGCGACGCGTCTCCAGCGCGATTTTGTGGTACGTGTTAGGGATGTCTCCAGGACACGGTTTGAACGTGCGCCGGTTTTACATGTGGATTTACTTCATGGTGGCGTTAACGCTCGAAAATTATCTTATGTGTAGAGGCGTGCGCGTGCAGGGAGTGGCGCACGTAACACTCAACGATACTCAAGATCCATCGTTGTTCCTGAAGGGGCTGTACACGCGATACTTGCCACTCGCCACCATTATCGATTACGTCATTTTGATTGGTTTCTTCCGTATAGACGTGCACGGTCGACCAATGCACGACTTTGAAGACGCCGGTATTCTCATACGACACGTCGTCAAGTCGGTGATGCGTCATCCCGCGGTTACGTTGAACATCGTCGGTTATAAATACTCTGGGCACAGCTTTGACCCGGCTCAAATTGTGACGTTACTCGTCGCGCCACCGCTCGTGGCTATGGCGCTCATCAGCGCCATGGAAAGGTTTAAAGCCGCGCTCGCGTGCTGTGTCCTGAATTTTATCTTGTATCCCACGTTTTATGTCGGGCTGGACAACATCGCTCCGATATATCGCGGCATACGTATGCACTTTAGCGTCAAAGGATGGGTTGTCGCGACGCTCGCGCCGCTCGCGCTCCGGTATCACTTGAATGCGATGTCGCGTGTTACTGCTTACTTACGCGGTAGACTGAGCCTGAGTTTGGTAGCAACGGGTTTGGACGCGTTCGCGGTGCGCCGCGGTTTACTCTTCAAAGCTTGGCGTCGTGCGACGGATAAATATTTGCTCGGCAAAGACACCCAAAAGAGCGACTTGTCGGAATTTAAGATGCGAAGTTCGTCGACGCTTGGCATAAGCGTTCAAGAAGTCGCACACATCTCCAAAGAGCTGCACATGAGCGTTCAAGAGATGAGAGCTCACATGGACGGCGTGCGAGTCGCGTTCAAGCCTAAGCAAACCAACAGACAGAAAGAGTCTATGAAACGTCAACTCACCGAATTTGCGGAGCTTTTTACCGATGAAGTGAACGCATCGCCGTCCAAGTCGGTTGACGTCGACTTTTCTGCGCAAGAGGTTTGGTTGCGAGGTATCGAGCTCATTAACACACCGAACGGCGAGTTCGCGATGTTTTTGAAAAAACTGCAGTCGACTAGCTCCAATGAGTGCGTTACTCAAGTCGACGTCTTTACTCGGAATCAACGAGATACGTTCGCTCGAGTGCAAGGTCCATTGAAATTCATGCACGTAGGGACGCAAAGCACTCAAGCAGTCGCACCTTGCATCGTCGGCTCCAGCGCCGTAGCCGTCGCGGTGGGGAGCGCACGCGCCATTACGTTCATCGGTAGAAGGTTGAATGAATCAGACATGACAGTGCGCGTCGGTAGCGGATCGACGCGTCCAGCCATGGGTGGTAGACCCATGAAACGCCTTCAGGCTGCGACGCGCCCGCGAAGAGAGGCGCGCAAAATGATCGACGTCGAATTGATTACGAACTTGAACGACGCCGATTTGCACGCGGTCTCCGAGCGATCCGACGACTTCGAGACATACGAAGTCACGATTTCCGTGCTCAGTACTGCGTCTCGGCAATTAAAAGAGCAAGGTCACTTTGTGTTTCAGGCTTCGAACGAGACGAATGGCACGTCTCAGGTCTTCCCGATAATCGCCAGCTCACACGTGGAGATGGTGACGGAGCTCAATCGACATTTCGGCCTCAGACCCATCAGATCGAGCGAGCGAATATTCTTGCTCGCGGTAGGACACGCCTTGGCGGGTGAATATTCAAGAGATGTCGTCGGGCGACTGATTCGCGTCGCGTACGGTCAGGAGCTCACGCATCTCGCCGCAGCTCTTATGGAGTTTGCCTGAGCGATGGGTTGATCATTGATATTTCTGAACTGGTATTACAGCGTGCGACTGGCACGTACGATTTCATTCCGCCGCGAACTGTGCCGAGGCTTTGAGCATTCTATTCTTTACCGCAGCCGTCAGCGGCTCTGCGTTATTTAATAAACGCAACATCGCTGGAAACGATCCAAATCTTTTCGTCGCATCCGCCGCCGCCGTCGCGTCCCATGTCAATGCCGTCTCTTCGCAAGCTACGTAAACGATCTCCGTCGCGTCTCGCGCGTCTGGATGTTTAGCTACGCCCTTTTGCACGCGCGCACCGATTTCTAACCCACCCTTGCCCACATTCAATCGCAAGTATCGCTTCCGTGCGTACTCGCAGAGAATGCGATAGCGCTCGCGTGCCACGTCCTCCACGTTCGTCGAGCGCTCGAACACGACGTCGCCGAGCGGCAGCCAACGCTCGTCGTCTCCACCGGCGCTCGTCTTGCGACGGGCGAACAGAAAGAATTCAACCGTGTCCGTCATCGCGTCGGCGTCGCAAGACACCGGCCCCACCGCACCAGCGATGTTCTTCGTCGATGGCGTCGTCGTCGCGGCGTCCAGCACGCCACCACCGGTACCGAGACGCTGCGACTTACGTTTGCCTTTGCCAGCGCGCGCGACGTGCGCGTCGCGCGCGTGCGCGTGCAGTCGCGTAAACGTCGCCGCCAACGTCGCCGCCATTCCGTCGCGCGTCGAGCTGTGTCGAAAAGGATGGATCGGACGTCGAATGCGACGCGGAAGAAGAAAAAGTACGAAAAGAAGAATCAGAATCGCGCCGCGCGAAGGAACGCCGCGGCGGCGACGCGCAAACGCGCGCGCGATGACGTTGACGCGCCGAGCGAAAAAGTTGTTCGAGACGACGGTGACACCGATGGCGGGCTATCTACCTCGTACTTGGCCTCGCTCGATGAAGGCATGAAACGCGCGGTGAAGCAAAATCGCAAACGGGCGCGAGAGGCGCAGACGTTGCTCAAGCGAGCGATGAAGGTGAAGGATGTAAAGTTTTTCAATCGGCTGCTCAAGGATTTCGGGAACGATAAGCAATACGGATTCGCCAAGGAAGCGTTTGAACGCATCTCTCGCGTTGGCCTGACGCCGAACGTGTATTCCTACACAAATATGCTCAACGCAGCCACGCGCGTGGGAGAGGTTATGGAAATGAGAACGATTTGGAAGGCG
>Ga0228650_1000273_pt1 | contig 18794 bp, 8 predicted proteins | sample 62DmetaG_FD_183171 | JGI IMG/M metagenome (GOLD analysis project Ga0228650, IMG submission 183171) | Seawater microbial communities from Monterey Bay, California, United States - 62D | ecosystem: Environmental > Aquatic > Marine > Coastal | place: USA: California | collected 2016-10-28
CGCGGCGTTGAGCGGCGGCGACGCGAGTGCGCGACGACGCGCGCGCGCGGCGACGGCGACGACGACGGACGACGACGACGCGGGCGACGCGTACGCGCGCATGTTCACGACGTCGACGCCGAGGACGCTCGAGCTCGCTCGCGGCGTCGCGCGTCGTCGTGTGCGCGTCGTCGCGCGTCGGTGTCCACAACCCTGGCGCGCGCGCCGAGGCGAAACGCGGGCGCCGGAACGCGAATGAAAGAATGAGAAATGAATTCGATGAGGAGCGCGCTAGGAAACTATGCATCTAAATCTATCTAAAATCTATCGCCGCGCTCGCTCGACGTGGGAGCGAGTGTGTGGGGTGTGGTACATGCGCGCCCAAGCGGCGAGGGCCTCGCGTCGGAACGGCGGTCGGTCCACCGCCGTGTCGCCGCCGAGCAAGAACGTGGCCAAACAACGCGATCCTTCGTCATCGTGACGGCCGCCCCACACTGCATCAATGCCGGTGAGTGCGAAAAAGGCTTCTCCTGGAGGCGGGGCGCCGTTTGGGGGCCAGTCTTCTCCCGACCAATACGAAGAATCGCGACCGGCGTCTGGAAAAAATTCAAAGCCGCAATGTGCCCCACAGCGCGGGCACAAGATCGGTAGCCATGCGTATCCTTCGAACCAAGAAAACTCAGGATGTGGCTCATCGGTATCCAGGACGACATCGGTGGTTCGATCGAGGAGCTCGTACGGACTCGTCGACCAAAGCTCGCGCAAGCTTTCATTTTCGACAGTGCTCAAATCGACGGCGTTGCGCGCAAAGACCGCGTATCTATCGTACCAACCTCCGGGATTGAAAAAGATTTTACTCCTGACCGCAGTCGGAACAGTGTCTCGCAACTCAACAGAATCGGTGCGGAATCCGTCGATGTTTGAAAATTGCCGCATCATTCGAGTCGTCGTCAATACGAAGCCGCATCGATGCGTCACCGGAACGTGATTTGGCGGCATGACGGCTTCGAGCTGCAACCTGCTTAAAATCAAAGACAGACGAGAGTACGCGTCATCAATCGAGAGGACGAGCCAGCGAAACTGAGTGTCCAAAGCGATCGAAGGTATGGCATGAAGACACCAAAATGAAAATTCCGAGGGATGTCTGGCGCCGACGGGAAGCGACTCCTCGACGACTTGACGCAATGCCTCTTCCTTCCACGCGACTGCGTCCGTGAACTCGCGTTTGCTTTCGCTCAGGTAATCTAAAATTTTTCCCATCAATTTTCTGCTATCGTGCACTCGATTATCGCGCATCTTGTGCACCCCCAGAGTATAAACGTTGATGCCGCTCGGCGCGAAGACGTCGTCGAGCGCGACGGGTGGGAACAACGACATGTCGTGCATGCTGTTGAAAGCGTTCTCTCGCGCCTTTGTCGTGTCGAAATCATCGGGAAACTCGCACCAAACGATGTTTAACGCGCGGAACTCCACGAAGCAGGGCGTCCGATGAATCCATTGACACAGCGTCCCGACGCATCCAAACGTCGCCCCTCTCGCCGGCTCGTGCCCCTCTTCGGTCACACCGGTCGCATTCGACGCATCGAGCGCGAACACCACCAATCCCGTCGAGCGTCGCCGGACGGCACCGTCATCCCCATCATCGAGCGAGCCGTCTCGAAACGCGTCCTCGGGCGTCGTCGTCTCGCGCGTCCCCTCCAACCCCCAACCTTGCTCGACGCCATCGCGCGCGTACGCCACCAACTCTCGCGTTCGTCTCGCCGCGCTTCGCCGTCGCCACAACCACGTCGCGCTCTCCGTCGGCGCCTCGAACCTTTCTCCCGGCACTAATCCCGCGAGCGCCGACGTCGCCTCGACGAACGCGCACGGCGGCGCCGCGTCCATCTTCGACCCACCGCCTCGGCGTCCGCGGTCGTACCTCCACGCGCGCGCGCGCGCGCTTTCGACCGCTCTCCCGTACGTCTCGAACGCCCGCTTCGCGTCGATCCATCGTCGCGCGGCGTCGCCGTTCGTCTCGAACGCGTCCACCGCGTCGTCGTTCGCGGCGACGCCTCGACCGAGCGCGGCGACGTCGGCGCGATCGCGCGCGCCGTCGCCGCGTCCCGTGCGCACGGTGACGCGCGGGTACGCGTCGTCGAAGAGGTCCATGCGCGGCGCCGCGCGACGACGACGACGACGACGGCGACGCGCGGCGACGTGCCGGTAACACTATTCGTTTTCATCACTCCGCGACGCACGACGACGGGTGTTGCGCGCGCGCGATGGGCGCGCGCGCGCGATGGGCGCGCGCGATGGCGGCGGTGACGATGGTGACGCTCGCGACGTCGATCGCGGCGGCCGAACGCGTCGAACGGGAGGACGCGGTGCGAATGTATTACGTCAACGCGCGCGGTGCGACGACGAAGCGATTGGAGATGGAGCGCGCGGTGGTGGCGCTGGACGCGCGCGCGCGAAGGATCGAGCGCGTGGACGCGAAGAGACGATCGACGCTGCTGATGACGTACGAAACGGCGACGTGTGGACGCGGAAGATTCGCGCCGAGCGCGCACGCGGAGCGACGAGAACGATTCGGCGAGGAGTACTTGAACGCGCTGGGGACGTCGCTGTCGCACCTGGAGGCGGTGTACGCGGCGTACGACGACGGGGCGAGCGTTGCGTTGATCATGGAGGACGATGCGCGATGGGACTTGCTGCCGACGTGGTCGAGCGATTTGGAGAAATTCGTGGAGCGGTTGCCGGAAGACTGGACCGTGACGCAGTTGTCGGCGCTCGGCGATTACGCCGAGACGACGAAATTGTTTTACGATTGGCAGCGCGAGCGAAAGAATGCGCCGGGACAGAGTTTGACGACATTACCCAAAGGTTCGCGGCGTTTGAGCGGTACGCAGGCGTATCTGATCAGTCGTAAGGGGATGAGTAGATTAGTGAAGGCGTATCGATCGCCTGCTGGAAAAACGGATGTGTGTTCAATGACGTGCGTGGAGCTCGAGGAGTGCGTCTTGGCCGACGGTGTGCACTTGGATGAGAAGTATAGAGTCGCCACGCCGCCATTATTTGTCGAACGCTCCCCAAGCAGCGACTTTCTCGATTCGTCGCGAAATATGATTCTCAGCTGGGCCGTCTCGCTGTCGCTGACTCAAGGCAAGGCGGCAAATTTGCGCATGGACGGAGATATGATTCGCGATGTTTTGGCGGAAGGCTTGAAAGTTCCCGAACACTTGAAGCCCAACACGTTCATGGAGCATTTCAATTACCATTGCAAGCTCAATCACGGCGGTGGTTCAAAGTGTTCGATCAAAAAGGCGTACTTGGTCAACCAAAAGCCGCCACGGATGGAAGAGCCAGCTCTGGCCGAAGAAGCGCCCGTAGACGCCGAAGAAAATTTCCGAGGTCACAATGCATCCGCATTAGGTCGCGTGGTGATGTCTCGTCGAGATCTCGCTCCGAAAGAAACGAGTATCTGGTCCGAGTATTCCAAATCGACGCCCTTCATTTCGATGTTCGTCTTCGGCGCGTTGACGACGTTTGTGCTCGCGGCGAGCTTCGTGTTCGCCAAAACACGCCCCGAGTCGTCCAGGGACGAGTTACAGACCATTCTCCCTATAGATCCGCAAACTGAGGAGTATTATTCCTAATAAATCTTTGTTGTATTAAAGACACCTAGCTATAGCTCTATTCGTCCGACTCTGGCGGTTGCATTCGTTTCGCGTTTATAATCTTGTCCTTCAGCTCGGTGTAGTCCCCGGTGAAATCGAAAATCAACCCGAGATTGTCCACAATCTGATGCCACACCTCGCACTCACCACACTGCACCCACATCGTCCCCCGTTCGAGGACCTCAGGGTTGATCATCCGCATCGTTCGCCCCTCGCACTTGTTACACGTAAACGTCATCTGCACGCGCCGTCGCGTTCGCGGCAGCTGCACGCTCGCTCGCCCCTCTTCTTCGCCCTCGTCATCGCTTGACGATGTACCACCGTCACCCAAGACGTTGACGCGCGCCACCGATCGCGCGCGCGCGAGCGGGACGTCGTCGCGACGTCGCGCGAAGAGTCGCGTCGAGAGCGACGGCGCGCGCGCGAGGACGACCGAGGCGGCCCGAGAGCGACGCGCGACGCGCGAGGACGAGGGCGTGCATGCGGATGTTGTGCTGCGCTCGCGCGCACGCGCGAACGGCGACACGCGCCCCGGTCGGGCGAGGGTGAGGGCGAAGGACATGACGCGCCGCGCGCGCTGCGTTGTGACGACGAGCTCACTCAGATGTGATTGATCGTTCTGGTCGCATATGAATTACATAACTCGCTATACATTCGGAACATCAATCACTGCTAGCAATCGTAATGACTAAATCCGTCGTCGTTCTCCAAGCGCGTCATCGTCGCGCGCGTCGTCGCTTGCGCGAGCTTACGCGAGGGAGGCGAGGAGGGCGCTGGCGGTCTCTTGGACATCAGCAAGAAGCGCGGTGGCGGCTTCTTGGTCCTTTTGGCGGATGGAGAAGTCGAGGTTTTCGAGCTTCTTGTAGAAGGCCTTGGCTTGCGCGGCGTCCGCACCCTTGATTTCGACGAGGTTGTTGATGTCGAAGCGGAGGGTACCGACTTGGCGGCGAAGCTCGTTGGACGCTTGGGTCCAGTACTTCTTGCCGACGTACTCACCAACATCCTTGTTGATGCGAGTCTATAAATCGTAAGTGGCACATTGCATCGTCAGTCTCTCATTCGTCGTCCTCGTCACGTTCGTCGTCGTCATTCGCCGCGTTTCGCGTCGAGCGCCGCACGCACCACAGACTCCGTCGCGCGCGCCGCGGTTTCCTTTTGCGAAAGCTTTTGGAAAGAGAAGCGGGACGGGCCATCGGATCGCGGCTTTTGGTCCAATTCCAAGTCACGAGCCTTCGCGCGCACGAAATTTGTCAACAGTCAGTCTCGAGCTCTCGCGCGCGTTCGCTCGCCTCAACCACCCTCCACTCGCCCGATCGATCGATCCGGGCGGATTCGAGCGAATCTCGCGAGATTCGAGGGCGCGACGCGATTTTACGCGTAAATAGCGCTTCGAGAGCGTTGAATACGGTATTCGACCCCCCGAATGGGTTTTCCACGCTCGCATCGATCGACGCGACCGGCCCGGGTTCGACCGGTCGTCCAGGTTCGACGCACCTCGTAGATGAGCTGCAACCCGGTTTGGTTCTCCACGCGCTTGTCCGTGAGCTCGATGCCCGTCGCCGCGAACGCGGCCGGGGTCGCGCTCAAGACGACCGCCGTGACGGCGGCGAGGGACACAGCCTGTGCGCGCGCGATAAAATCCAGCACACGCGCGATCGCGAGTTCGCACGCGACGCGCGCTCGAGCGTCGGACGACGCGCGCGCGCGCGGGACGACGATCGATCGCGAATGCGATAGCGATCCACGCCCCGCGCGAATGTGCGCGCGCGTCGACGTCGAGCGCGCGTCGGTGGACGCGATCGCGCGTTTACGGAGCGGGGCGATTCGGTCAGTCGAAATTCATTCGATCGTTCGCGCGCGTCCCGGGCGTCGAAAGCGCGTCGGACGCGTCGACGCGTGCGCGATAGAATCGCATCATCACCATCGTTCGCGCTCGTATCAACCATCGATCGCTCGATCGCGGGTCCGTACCTTGTTCGCCGAGGCCTTGACGACCGTGTTCGCCTTGACGGACTTCGAGGTGGTGATCTTTTGGGCGATGGCCTTACCGGTGAAGGCGGACGTGGACGCGGCGACAGACATGGTCGAACGTTCGTGTGCGATGCGAAGTGCGGGTCGCGCCGGGCGCGCGCGGGATCGGATCGAGGTCGCGGCGGACTCGAGGTCGCTCGGGGGGGGGGGGGGGGGGCGGGGGGGGGCGGGGGGGGGGGGGGGGGGGGGGGGGGGGGGCCCGGGGGGGGGGGGGGGGGGGGGGGGGGTCGGCGCGAGTCAGGATTCGACGTGTAGGGTTTTCGACACGAATGTCACAACATTAGGCGCGACGCGCACGATTATACGGGCGTACCGCCCCGATCTCGATCTCGATCTCGATCTCGATCTCGATCCGCGGACTCGCGCGTGAAGCCGTCTCGACCGTTCTCGTTTGGGCAATACTTTGCCACGCCGTCGTCCGAGATGGGCACGACAGATTGTTCGCCGGCGTCGTAACTGATCGACGGCGACCACACGAGCTGGATGGTTTCGCCGACGTTCTCGAAGGAGTGAATCCAACCGCACGGCATGAATAAAATGTCGCCCGCCTCGACGACGGCGCCGAAGCCGCGCGAACGCGCGATTTTGGGTTGTTTGTCCAAGTCGACGTTGAAGGCGTTCCCCAGATAGACGGGATTGTACAACTCTTCACCGCCGACGCGCGCGGAGAGCGGGTAGAGGTTTTCCTCATCGGCGCGATCCCAGACGACGGCGCGTTTCGAGCCTTGAACCACTAAAACCATCACGTGAGCCGGTTTGGCGTGATGATGCGCGTGATACGCTCGAACGCCATCGCCACTGGCGAAGAGCATAAACTTTTTGAACTCCGTAGGTCGCTCGCGAAAGAGTATCTTGGAGATGTACGACCAGTCTCCGCGCAATTTCGTTTCGACAGCTGCTTTGACGCGTTCGGCGAGTGCCGGACATTGTTCAATAATGTGCCACGAGTGTACGCTCGGTGGCCATAAATTATCCGCTGGGTGTAAAAAGTCCACGCCGCGTTTTCTGGCTATTTTGGATTCCCCCATAAACTCACTATCGAAAAAATCTCTCAGTGTTTTAATCTTTCCTTTGCCTTCGAGAAAATCCAACGTTTCATTCAGCGTCAAACCTCGTGTCGTTTCGAGACGTTCGGAAAGATCTCGCAAAAGTTTTTGATGCGTCGTTTTCGTCATAGACTGGAACGATGGCACTATTTTCGACCCCAAGTCGGCGAATGCATCGCCGCATAAATCTAAAATGAGCTCTCGCGTCACGACGCTTCGTAGCACAGTTGCAAGGTTAGCGTTTTCGATCACCACTGGTTGCCCTTCCTTGACGTATTTCCGCTCGAACGCGTCAATTGATAGTGTAGATGCGTCAACGCGCTCGATGTTGTTCCACTGAAAACTCGGATCGCTCGACGACAGCAGCAGCGGTATATCATCATGTTGCGGCGCCTCGACCGTCGGCGCGCGTTTGTTTCGTTGATGATCCTCAACTCTTTCGCCACGACCGAGGTTGGCTTGATCATCTTGAATTCGAACTAAAGACTCTAGGAAAGACGTAACACTTTGGGCATCGTTCGGTCCGATGAAACTCTGTGCGATCGCATTCAACTCCTTATGATTTCGCACATACGGCCCAAAGTGTGACGTTTTCATCTCGCGTCTGGCTTTTAGTGACTCTTCCACGGGCCACGGACAATTTAATGGATCGCAACACGGCGCATTAATGTCATACTGACTTTCTGCTTGAAGCAAAGTAGTCTTAAGCGCACCCTCAAAGCCGTAACGATTCAATAAAGTCGCGCGATCTTTCAGAAAGGCGACATCTTCTTCGGCGATGCTGTACTTTTCCATCAACTCCTCTATTGTTGAGTCAGTGACTTCCGCCAAAAACGCGCTAAACGTGGAAGGAAACGTGCGGTGAATGGCACCCCCCTCCACCCAACATCTGTAATCTAAGATAGCTCCGATAGTCGGTGGCCAGTTTCCGTTTTCAAGCTCCACGATGCACGCCGGTTTAGTTTCGTTGGCAGACTTTGCGTGGCACCTTTCCATCCACGGCAAAGTTTTTTCTTTCTCATAGATCACATAACCTGCAACATAGTGCCAGTGATGGCGCGTCCCGGGAATGCTCACTGTGCTGGTTTCGTCCTCACGTTTCAACATGTCCTCGTTGTCTATCAGCATCAACGACCCTTTGGCTTCGTCGATGAAGATGTTGAATATATTTCTGTCGTGGTTACCAAGGAGGAAGTCCATCAGAGTCATCCCTATGACGTCCTCTCGCTTAAGTCGCGATACAACGAGAAAAAGTTCTTTCGTCATCATGTTCTGGCCTGGTCTGGCACCATTGATATCAGTTGGCGCGATTCCCTTTGCCCAGTCTGTGACGAGAACGTGAGTGTTTTGCTTTCCACCAAGAGAACGTGTGTCGCGTGGCGTGAAAAACTTCAAAGTCTTTGCCTCCGTAGGCGACACAAGTCGCCCGAACCCCATTGTTTCGATCAATCGATGGATGGCTGATATCCTTTCCGGGGATCGATCACGCTGACTGTGGAAACCGCCACACGTTTCGTCAACCGGCGTCGCGTTTGCGTGTTGACGAAATTGTCCACGAATACCGCACCAAGCCTTGACGCTCACCTTTTTCCCTTCGCTCGTAACTCCTCGCAACACCATTGCCTCAGATTTGCCGACATACCTCCCTGGATTTCCCGCGTCGATGCGCTCAACTTTGACGTCGCAGTCGCAGCGCTCGCACCACCCACGCGAGTCGACGACGTCGTCTTCGCCCAGCTCGGAATGAGGCACGCATGTGGAGCAAGACGAACACGTCTCAAAGCTCGCGCGTGTACGCTTGTGATTTGTGTCTGCCCCGCGTTCATCGTCACTATCTTTCCGCACGTCGGCGTCGGCGTAATCAGCGTCAGCGACACCATCGGCGAGTTTCAGCGCTCTAACAGCAATCGTCTCGCGACGCGGCGACGTCCTCGTGAGTGCGACGGTGAGCACGCACACGAACGCGATAGAATAACACGGTGGTTTCCACCGCGCGGGCCTTCGACGCCTCTTCGTGGCGTGATGCCACATCGGAGGCGCGGAGTGGCGTCGGGACGGCGACAAGCGAGAAGGCGTCGTAGAACGCATGGGAACTAAAGCGACGCGTGCGTAACGAATGCGCTGCTTCAATCACGATGAGTCTATCTATTGATTATTGCTTAATACTATTTTGGGGATTCCCGCGAGTTCGTGGAGTGCGCGGTGAGATGGCGCTCGTCCAAGGCGATTAAACGTTCGCCGCGTCGGTGTGTTCGAGCTTTCCAGCGCTCACGTAAATCTTGCAACTGTGAGCTCAAAGCGCCGTGTTGCTGGCGAATAGTAATCGTAGAGTCAGCCTTGATCGTTTCAAGTAAATCGTCGTCGGCGAAAGGAAGACGTTGACCAGTCATGCTTCGAAGTTGGATGCGTTCGCTTTCCTTTGCCATTTTCTCTTGATGAATGATCTCTTCGTCTCTCTTGGCGTCGAATTCGTCGACAATCGCCTCTTCAAATTCCAAGTCGCGAATAGCGCGCTTGATGAGGCCTTCTTCGCCCTCTTCGCGGAACTGGCGAACCAACGTTCGGGCAAAATCATACCATGCCCATGCGTGCAGGATGAACAACAAGGCCGTGATGAGATCGACAAAAGTCGAGCCTTGTCCACCTTGTTCGCCTGATTGTTTGAAAATCAGTCCGCCGGTGAATGTTGCCATAGTAGCAAGTAAGCCATGTGTCTCGATCTTTGCGTACTTTTCGCCGGCATACGGTTTTGCGACGATGTGGAATACAAAGAAAAGTTGCAACATACAATTCACCGTGTATCCACCAATGACTGCACTTCGTCTAGATACGATCACTATGAAGATCAGGATGAATTTTCTCGCGAATATGACCCATTCCCACCACCACGCGGACTTGACATTGATTCCCTTGAAGAGCAAACCGAGACGATATTGCACCATTGCTGAATCGTGCTCGCCGACAATGTCTTCTCCGCGAGCGAGCTGCAGCAAACCGTATGGAATACCGACGATATACAGTATAGCCCAAACGATGACCATAAACAAGTAAAGTGAGTAGGCGGTGCCCCGGCATTGGACCGAATAGTCGGATACAAAGTGTCGATCGCTGTCGCCAGACGTACCAGTGCACTGCGTGAACTCAGCCAAATATTGAACAAGGGTGGGATAGAGAAGCCACAGAGTCGCGACGAGCCATGATATTACTATGTCGTAAGCTCTGATGTTTCGCACTTCTTCAAGACCGACATCGTGCTTGTTCACTTTATTCGTGTTACCACTATCGATGGCGTTTGTTTCTTCATCTTCAGCAGCAGAATCATTTGCCTTTGTCTTCTTCGTGGCTTCCACTCTAGCTTGGGCCGTTGCCTCTCTCAACTCTTCGACGTACTTGATAACCGTGAAGATGATGAACAAGAATATCATCAAGCCTAGTGGGAGCAACTCGTGAAACAGTAGATTTCCGTAAAACTTCCAGCCAATGGCGCACTTTGCTGACGCCGACCGTATGTCAGGTAACGAAAGCTTCTCGGCGATAAGTAAGAATGCTTTCATCGAATCCGGCCATGCGAGGTCTAAATTTTTCGCCAACGCTGTCATTTGTAAATAGGTGACAAACGATTTTATCATGCCGACGACTTGTGAACTTCGGCGTTGATTGACAACCCGAATGAGCCACACCAGCAACAATATCCAGAGAAAGTTGACGACGACGATCGGAAAGTTGAGCACTCGATATGCTCCTGCCGAACAATCGTAACATTTTGGTGGATATGCTTCTCGAATGGCGTGGTACGCATAACCATTCGCACAAGCTGCGCACATAGCACCAGTGTACCCTGCATCAAGACATGTGCTGTTTACGCCGCCTAGGCACGCGTCAGGGTACGGACACGCGCGAAATTTCAGCGTTTGTCGGTCAAATCTACTGAAACCAGGAAGCGCTTCGACATTTTCGAGCTCATCACCGTAACATTTTGCACCTTTCGGGCATGCCATACATTTGTAATCATCGAGTGGGAGTTGTCGATAATAGCTCTCGAATGGGACACTCGTTTGAGAGATGCAGTGGCAGGAACTCTTGCTCACGTGACCAAGGGCGCCTAAAAGTTGCACTCCTGACTGTGCTTGATATGTTTGCCTCAATCTGCCGTCAACTCGCGAAGTATCCATGGAGATTGGGCACGACGTGCATGCTCCGTCACCGTGCGCCACTTTGTAGAATCCATTCTTGCACGGCACACACATGCCATACGGGTGAAGAGCATCGAGCCATCGAGATGACCCAGATGTAGCTGTCTTATATAGAGTTATATTCGTTTCGACATAAATGGTATCGATATCTTCAGTATATCCCGTGCCTCCACTAATGTCGGCGGTGAAGCCAGGAATGCACTCGCACACGCCAGAGCGAAGCACGCTGTTCGGTTTGACTGTTGAGCAATTCATGACCGTCGTTGGAGTTGAAGGTACGATACTCACATCCAACGTTGAAGCCGAAAAATTCAGCTCATAGGCATTCGCGCGCTCACCGATGATTGTGATTGAATCGAATTTCGCCAAGCCGTTCACCATCGCCGCCTCTGTCCCTGAAATGCTCGCCACAGCGGGCGATACACTGACCGTAAGCGTCGTATTGATATCGACGCACACGTTTCCTACAGAATCGATCGCCGCGATGACTGGTGCAGGCGAAAGTGCGAAGTCATTTTCGTTTATGAAGGGAGGTGCCGTGACGACGGCCAACGCTGTCGGCGCGCCAGGGACTACGGTGAACTCCAACATGTCAGTCTCCAGCACAGGATAGAGCGCACCAGGACATCGACTTGAGCCACATGATGAAGCGAATCGCAAGCGATAGGTCCCAGCTAATGCATTTTGAATATGCAGACCGACATTATAGTGTGTGTCGGGCGCAATACCACTATACCCAGCCTCCCTGCAATATGATGGTGCGGGGTTGGTGTACACCACTCTGTACGTGTAAGCACCAGTCGTGGGATTACTGGAGACCACAGTCCTCGGGCTAGAGTCAAGTGAATCTTTGCACCATCCCACTCCACCATTTACTGCGAGAAGAGATCCATCCCATTCGGCTTGCAAGGTTGGTAGCACACTTGCCCGTGGTTGATCCTCCGCTGGCACGAAAGAAAATAGCTCAACCGTGATGTTACGCGCTTCGGTGTCCCACATCGAGCCCACATGATAACCGCCAGGATCAGTCATTTGCACGACAAAGTCACGAAGATCCAGGGTTTGCGCTGCGATATATTGTGCAGGATCCCGACACAAACCTCGGTCGACACGTGTGAACGAGTTACCGGTGCACGTGTCAAGCGCCGCTGGGTACCCAGCGCTGTAAGTCAGTTGTGTGGAGACCGAATCGAGACCCGCTGTAGAAAACGTCAATGAGTACGTTCCGGTGCACGGTCGATAGAATACGATATCATCAAACACCGCTGTGCCCGCAACGATAGTCTGAGGTGTGTATGATACATTCGTCTCAAAGTTGCAAGCGCTCACGACCACGCGCTCCGCCTTTACAGAAACTTCGTAATTTAGGTTGAGCGCATTCAAGCCTGCATCGACCACACGAATCTGAATCATACTCAATTTTACTTTTTTTGCCGTGGAATACGCAGTCTGCAACGCGATTGCTGCACCGCTGGCAGGTGACGTGAAAGTCTGAACAATTAATCCACCATTAATATTTTGCATGAAAAAGAAAAAATAAGTAAGCCTTACCGGTGAGATGAAAAGCGCACTTGCAGTGCCAATCGTAATCGTAAATGTACGAGTCGCGGGCGCAACGCTGAGCCCTAACGCGGTACAATTGTCGCAGTTGAAAGAAATCACATAATCCCCGATCTGTAATTAATTGTGTGTGAGGATGAAAGTTCTAATGAAATCTGTCATCAATGGGAGCGTACCTCTGGGGCATTGATCACTGTGTCACGAAGTAGTGTACTGTCGGTTCCCGCCGCTATGACGCCATTTCTCCCGCTCGTCGCAAACGTATGCCTACATTTTGAATAAAATTAATTAATTCCGGTTATGAATTAATTAGAATCGAAACGTACCTTTGACCCACGATACTGGCGATAATACTGTACTCGTGAGTGTTAAGCGACCCGAAACGATTACCTGCGTCATCTGCGATCGCAATTTCGAAAGGGCCGAGGGTTGTTGATGCCGTCGCCGGGTATGATCCTTGTGGTGAATTTGCCACGACCAGTTTAGCTGGATCTCCTAACGCCACTGTTACCGCATAAGTCGCAACGGCCTTGCCGTTGAGATAAAATACGATATCGTGCTGCTGCGCAGTCGGCGCGAGCAGCACGAGGTTCTTAAACTCAACGACGCCGGGTGTGCCGCCCTGTGTATTTAAATAAGTTAATTAATTGTTCTCCGTGAAATAAATAATTCATCGCGTTCGAGCATAGTTGACTCACCTGAGTTGCACACGTCGTAGTGCTACCACACGATATCGCAAAAGTTTCCCCTCCTATCAAGGGATTAATTCCCTGTGGATAAGCCGCCAATTCGGCGGTTTGGCAGACAACAAATATTTGTGCCCCGGTCGGCGAAGCCGAAATAAAATTCCCTCCGCCATCGTAAAGTCGCCCAACTAGAGGACTAGAAGCGTTCGCAATCGATGTTTCTAGCTTAGATTTGAATGTTCCACTACCTTGTGTTTCGTCGAGGATCAATTGTGCCGCATTTCCCAAAGTCACGGAAAAGTAGTACTGTGCACCCAGCAGACCCGGCGAGTGGATGTCGACGGCGTACGTACCGATGTACGGCTTGGCGATGTGTAGTCCATCAAAATAGCTTCCACCAGACTCAGTGTTGGCTTCAAAAGTCGCCACTGATGTACATGATACTCCATGCAGTGTCGACGATGTACTGGCAAGCCCAGCACATTCGCATGCGTTGCCTTCACCAGTTCTTCTGCACAAGGTGACATTTTGCGGCGATAAGTGCACACGTCTGCTAGGACATGTCTCGCAAGCTTTCGTTTCAAGATCATCGACGGGATTGAAAGCTCCGTCGAGAATAGTCACCACGACTGGGTACATTGCAACGTCCGACGCGGCGCGATATTGATGACAAGTGCAGTTGACATTAGTTTGGCACGCTCCGTCGACTGTGGCGCAGTACGGCAGTAAGCCGAGGTGATTGGATCGCCCTGCCGTGATCTCTAAATCCACGCTTGCAGACCTCAAACTCGAATCGGACGACACGAAAGTCAAATTGTACGTTCCTTTCTGCGGCTTGACGAGATGCAAACCTGAGAACGTCGCAGTCCCAGCGCTCGAAGTGGTTTCCACAAGAGAGCCGGTCCTCGGGTACAGTGAAGTATCTGTGTATACAGTAAGTACCGACGTTCTTGCGATTGTTGTCGCATTTGCACCGAGTATGAACGGATGAATTTCGACGTTTGTGTCATTCATCATCGCCGTCAACGTAACTCCGTTCGGCAAAGTCCCCGTCGGCGACTCATTTCCCGCCCCATCCACCGGTACGACGACGAAGTCATCCAGAGGCACAGAGTGCCCGGCTGAGTATGCTGTTGCCTCGGATAGTTGGATGCTTTCAGTGAATGATGGTGAAAATTCTAAGACTTTGGGGCTGGTGACCTTGAATCCGCTCACGGCTCCAATCAAAACGCTCACCGTGAGAACTGTACTTTGTAGCTTTCCCACGCGCAACTCGCCACTCACTTCAGCGCCAGTCTCAATGACATTAAGGGTGTGCGTACCGACTTTCGGTGAATTTGCAATCAAACCCGTGAAAGAAACTTGACCGTTGCCATTCGTGAACATCGCAGTCGTTCCAGAAAGTTTCAAAGTTTCGCAAGTCACTTGAATGGTACGATTTGGCGCTACTGCATCCGTGGTTGAGTGACGATCCGCGGTTCCCATTGAATTGCCGAGCATATCTTGAACGTATACCGTGAACGAACCCAATCCTACAGATTGATCAGCTGTTACCGATGATAATATCGATTGACTCGAAGCTAGTTCATATCCAGCATCTCCAGCTAGCACATTCACCACTTGGAGAACGGGTGTTAAATCGCCAGACGAGAATGTCAATCCGAACTCCCCGACGACAGGTCCGACTACTTTGAGATCAGAAAATCGCCATACACCGCTGTCGTCTCGTTTTACTTGCAAAGTACCATCCAAAGTGATACCAGCCGATGCATGTACGGTCACAGTACGCGGCGTAATTTCCGCCGCACCGACAAAGTTATTCCCCCCGTCGTATGCGCCAATGATAATTTCACCTACGGATTGCTTGGGTGCCTCGGCGTAAACTGTTCTCTTACTATACGTCCCATTTATACGAAGGTAAGACGGTTCGCCGATCTCCATTTGCATAATTGAATGCGCGCGATATCGAACTCCATTCAACGTCGTCGTAAACTGAACAATGTACTTTGAAGCCTCGCCAAAGTCTCCTCGTGTGGCATCGCTATACGTGATATCGTCCGTGGATCCTACAGCTCGTGAACCAGAAGGTGGCATAGCGACAAGTCTGAGATCTGAAAATGATACTCGACCATCATTAGTCGTCTTGTTCAGCGTTCCAGTGAGCTGGGCTCCGATACTTCTCTCTCTGTAGTCTTCGTTGCTGTTGAGTGTACCCGTCACGAGTGACGCTTGTACGGTGACGTCATCAAGAGATAGCGTCTGAAGCATACTTCCACCGATGTCAACGATGTCGACTGTCAAATGTCCGATCGATACGTTTCGGGCCGCGTCGAGCACGACGACATCTGTTGGAAATAACGTAGCACTTGATATCATAGAATTCTCCGTCGCCGCGCCGGGTGTCACCTTCAAACCACCGCTCGAACCTGGTGTTACGGATAAATAGGCGTGTGCAAGTACACCAAGGTCATCACTACATGCACCATCATCATTGGTACAATCGGTTGCGGTAAAAGTGATCACGTATTCCCCAGCGGTTGGTATCGAGGATAGCTGTGGAGTGAATGTTGCGATGCCGTCCGAAGTCTGCACTGATGACGTTGCCTCGGTGATAGCGACCTCTGACGGCCCAGAAATACTCGCCGAAATTGTGTAACCTTTCGTACCTCCTTGACCACGGTCATAGTTGATTTCAGTTCCATTGATATCCACAAGTCCAACCTTGAACGTTCCAAGTGAGAAATCTGTCGCGGCAACTCGAGCTTGATGCGAATCCGGTCCACTCAAGAGCTTAACTCCAACTGGTGGTCCATGAAGCTTCAAAATCCCTCCACTAACGTAATCAATACCGTTCAGTGCAACTGCGACCTGCGCATCTTGCGGTTGTCCGTTCGTAAGCCATGGAAGCGGACTCCCAACTGGATTGGCGCACCTTCCATTGACTACATTGCACACAGGACACTTGATTTCTGACGAACTAACGAACACCGCACTGGTCACACTCGTCGTGTTATCGTTGAACTTACATTTTAAATCGGGCGAATTCAGAAACGGACCTCCGAGTATGCGAAGCAGTACTGGCGCGAGATCGGCATCCTCGCCTGTGAGAAGAACCTTGGCGTCATCTGAACCAATCTTTGTACTAATTATGACGGCTGGATCGTGATAACGTAGATATATCTGACCAGAGTTCCACAGCGAGTTGGTCCAAATGCTTGTTGGATCGCTCGAATCGGTTGGTAATCCATCGAACGATATTTGGACTTCGCTATAACCTATAGTGGAGGAGTTTGAATTTGACGCCGACGGTGCCATGCATGAGAGCTCTGTCGCCGAAACATAAGTTGCTGGCGACCAAGATGTCTTCGAAAACCCATTATTAGCGTCATAAGTGTGTCCAAACCTACATGAAATCGAATGACTCATTCCACTGGCAAGGGTAGGCGAATAAAAGCCAGATCCATGAATTTTTATCGGCGTTCCAGACGTGAGCGCGCTGATGTGAGTCGGCTCGATCCCCGAAACGATCACCGTGGAGTACTTTGTGTACGTCGTACTCGCCGCAGAACTCACCGCGAACACGCTGCGCTCGCCCGGTACGGCGCTGATGCCACCGATGGTGTGGCTTTCTTCAAATGTCCCCACACGCTTGAAACAACCGCTTATACAAGCACTAGACGTGTCCGTACCCCCTATTTCGATCTTGACGATCCGACTCTTACCGCTTTCACGCGATCCCACGGCCCAGTACATGAAATCTTTTTCTCCTGCCGTCGCTCCGGTTTGAACGGTAGCGCTCAGAGCATCACGCTCTCCGAGCGCTGCGTCAAGAGCAATCACGGCGAGTGGACTATCGCCTTCAGCAAAATTCAAGTCAAACATGAAGATGCATGCCGCGCGATTTTTACACCCCGGACAGTCGCCGTCTCGACCTGAAGTGCCCACGTATCCATAGCCGTTGTGCTTTGTGATCGCAGTAAACGTCGAAAAGCGTCCTTGCTTTGAATCGAGCTGCCCTTCGCACGCCTCGAGCACCTTGACGTTTGTTGAGTCCAAATACATTTCAACCCCATCGCCGTCACGAGTCCCTGAGTTTGTATTCACCTTGAACAAAGTAGGATAAAAGGTTTTGCCATCGGAGTCATCCAAGAGGGCAGATCCAGCGAAGATGACATAGTTGACACCTGTTTGAGTATGCGCCACACTCGTCTCCAACCTCATGGCGTCCGGGGCAAGCGAACATGTGGGGCATTTAGTGCTCAGTAAACCCGGAGCTAAGAAGTTTATTCCTTTATCGTTCAAACTGCCGTCGACGTGACCAATGACGCTTCGCGACAGACCGTCTTCGTGCGTGGCCTTGTACACTATCATGCCGTTGGCTGGGTCTGTGCCCATGGCATCCAAAATGTACTGCTCTTTTGAGAAAGTCGCACTCGCCTGACCATTTGTCAATGAACTGAGAACGCAGTTCGCCCACTGCGATGAATCTGATGAGCATGTAGTACCGACATACTTGAAAAGCGAAAATCTAAACTGATTTGCCGTGGTCTGATGCCACATGTTCACTGGCACGACGACGCCCGTCAGCGCTGTCGACAAATCGGCAGCCATTTTAGCGTACACTCCGTACCAACCGCGCGACTTCTGAGGATCCACATGTCCATATGCTCTCGGATGCTTCGCTGCGCACCCGCTCGAGATCCCAATACCGCAAAAATTTGGCAAAGGTGTTATCGACAATGGCACCGCGCCCGTTGTCTCTCGTCTCGGTCCGTTCGTTTGTCCCCAACCTCTCGCCGTCACTGCGTTTGAGGTAAAAGTCTCCGGATACCTCGGATCGACTTCGATCACTCGCGTTCCATTAGCATCTTGCGCGTAGACGTAAATTACGTTCTTTCGCGTGTCTACCATGACGTCTTCGACGTACTTTTCGTCGTACGCCGTCCCGGCGGTGTCGTACTCGTACCCCGCCGTCCCATCCAAGCGCGACTCTTTCACCACCGATGGCGTGGGAACATCGCACGCAAGTCCTGCCCATCCTGCCTCGCACGCGCACACGCCGTCTAAGCCGCATCGCCCCCGTCCAGCGCTCGCCGAGCACCCGCGCTCGCAACGATTGAACGTCAAGCCTTGACATGAGTGCGCCAACGACGCGATGACGACGACGAGCGCGACGGTGACGAGCGCTCTGAACCCTCGGCGCGAGCTTGTACGACCGTTACCACCCATCGTCGCGCGGCGAGCGGCGCTTGAAGTCGCGCGTTCCCGCACGCTCACCCCGCGTCCCGCGCGATGGCCGCGGCTTCCGACTTCACGAGACGATGCGACGCGCGCTCGAGCGCGTCGTCGGCGCGAGCGGCATGGACGACGAAGCGAATGAGCGCTGAGACGAAGTTTGTGTGTTATACACGCACCGCTCGGCGTCGACGCGGTGGAGTGACGCGGCGACGCGTTGACGCGAGACTCGACCACCAACGACTCCAAGCGACGAATGGAATCGTCGCGGCCGCCTCGGCGACGCGGTCGTTGGTTCGTTTGTGAGTTTATTTTCGTTTCAACGAGTTTTTACGCTTTGAAGAGTAATAATGGACTATTATTTTCGATGTTGGACAAGGAAAGTTGCAAACCCCAAGTCGCGCGCGC
>Ga0228650_1000276_pt1 | contig 18745 bp, 10 predicted proteins | sample 62DmetaG_FD_183171 | JGI IMG/M metagenome (GOLD analysis project Ga0228650, IMG submission 183171) | Seawater microbial communities from Monterey Bay, California, United States - 62D | ecosystem: Environmental > Aquatic > Marine > Coastal | place: USA: California | collected 2016-10-28
CCTTTTTCACGCGCGCGCGCATCATCTCGACCCTCGGGGCGCGGGTGCCGCGGATGGCGCGCCATCCGCACGACGACGCGATTCGTTCGCGACGACGACGACGACGAGCGACGAGCGACGAGCGACGAGCGACCGAGAGAATAGATGGCGATGCAGTGCCTGAGGTGCGCGACGACGACGACGACGACGACGACGGGCAGCGGACGAATCGAATCGAATCGAATCGAATCGATCGCCGCGCGTCGAGTCGATCGAGCGATCGAAACGACGATGAGACGACCCTCGCGAGACGACGCGACGGCGACGGTCGCGCGCGTGGACGCGCGACGGGCCGCGATCGATGGATGAAGACGCGGACGCGAGGACTGACCCGGAAACCGCCGCGTTCGCGCGCGCAGCTCCAAGACGACGACGCCGACGACGGCGTTCGCGGCGCGACGCCGACAAACGACGGCGAAACGACAACTCCGCGTGCGCGCGGGTGAGGGCGAGACGGACGGTAACGTCAAGTTTGCCAATAATAAACCCGAGTTTGAAGCCGTGAGCGCCGCGGCTGGGAGCGGGTTGGTGGCGGTGCAAATCTCCACGAAGACGTGCGGGCCGTGCAAGATGATTTACCCAACCTTCGTCGGGCTTTCGCAAGAGTTACCAAAGGTGACGTTCGTGAAGATCATGGGCGACACTGATTTGGAGTCGCGGGCTTTGATGAAGGAGTGGGGCGTGCGTGTGGTGCCGCTGTTCCTGCTCTTCCGCAACGGCGAGCGCGTGGGCGAGTGGAGCGGCGCGAAGGCGGACATTTTGAAAGAAAATGTCCGCGCCGCGTGCAACGCGGACGAAAAGTAATCAATCGTATGTAGTATGACCCCTTTATTACGAGTAGTACGTTGTAATGATCGATTACCCGGTATAATTACTATTAAATGACCTCAACAAAGAATCTACGCGCGCGTCGGCAACCCGTTCGAAGTCATGTGCGCCTTGACTTCGCTCACCAAGACCTCTTCGCGATGAAATATACCGGCTGCGAGCGCGGCCGAACACTTGGTGACGTTGAAAACGTTGGTGAAGTGTTCGGGGCATCCCGCACCGGACGAGGCGATGACGGGAATGCCCACCGCGTCCGACACCAGGTTTACGAGCTCGTGATCGAAGCCGTTTCCTTGGCCGTCCTCGTCGATGCAGTTCAAAAGAATCTCTCCCGCACCGAGAGCCTCCATGGCGATGGCGAGCTCATACGCACCGATATCGCGACCTTCGCGTCCACCCTTCACGGTGCACTGGAACCACACATACTTTTCTCCGTTCGGGCCCGGGCGAGACGTTTCCACGCACTTGTTCTTCGTCATCGATGGATCGGCGACGTATTGCCGGCGCGGGTCAATCGAAATCACCACCGCTTGCACACCGTAACGCTCGGAGATTTGTTCTACGCTCGTCTTGCCCGTGTTCACCTTGCCAGATGCGTACCAATCTTCGGCGACGTACACGGCATCGCTTCCGATCGACACCTTGTCGGCGCCGCTCGCAAAGTACGCGCTCGCCACCTCGAGCGCGGTGTACGACTTGCCGTTGCTATCGGTGAAGTCACGAATGCCCCCACCAACCGTGAGCGGCACGAATACGGTTTCACTCGAGCGACGAAGGACCTCTAGCATGGGTGCATCCGTGAGTGGCAAGTCTCTGTAGCCCGTGATGTTAAGGAACGCGACTTCGTCCGCGCCTTGCTTGAAATATTTGCCCGCTAATTCAACCGGCTTGCCTAAGTTTCTCACGTCACCACCTTCATCCTTCTCGCGTACGTCGTACGAGTCACCCTTCGTCACTACCAAGTCTCCGCTATCGTTCGAGCGTACGTCTAGGCACGCGATAACGCGCCTCGCTAAACCGTTTGTCACGCTCGGCGCCGTGCCGAATTGCCCCGTCGGCTTGGCGTCCTCCAGAAAGCGCTGAAACACCCCCAAACCAGTGGCGCCAGACTTTTCCGGGTGAAACTGACACGCCATGACGTTTCCCTTCTGCACGCTCGCGATGAATTCTCCGCCGTAATCGCACGTCGCGAGCACCCAATCCTTGTTTGCCTCCGTCGGCGTCGCCCTGTACGAGTGCACAAAGTACACGCGCTCGCTCTCCATGCCGTCCATCAACCCGCTCGACTTTTTCGTGTTCGTGAGGTTCCACCCGATGTGAGGCACAATCAGCCCCTCACCGCGAAATTTATCGACGCTCCCCGGAATCAGTCCCAAGCCCTCGACCCCCCCGCTCTCTTCGCTTCCGTCGAATAAAAGTTGCAAACCGAGGCACACGCCCAAGAATGGCTTATCCGCTCTCACGTACTCGCGCAACGGCTCGATCAACCCGCGCTCGCGCAAGATATCCATCGCACTTCCATACGCCCCCACGCCCGGGAAGATCAACTTCTTCGCTTCGCTCAAATCTTTCGGCGTCTTGACGTCTCGCACCTCAAACCCGAGCGCCGTCACCGCGTTTCTCACCGATCGCACGTTCCCGGCGCCGTAATCGAGCAAGTACACCGGTTCTTTCGCCGCATTCGTCGCGTGCGTCGCATTCGCGCGTCCTCGTCCCCGTCGCACCGGCGATCGCGTCACCGCACGACGCGTCACCGCGCATCCATCGCCGCGCGCGCGCGCCGCAAGTCGAAGACCTCGCGCGCGCGCGGTGCGCGCGGGCGACGCCACCGGCGCGGCGCGCATGACGACGGGGCTCTTCGGACGTGAAAGAGCGCGAGGTCTTCGCGCCGCCGTCGCGTCCTCGCGCGCGCCGTTCGAGCGCGCGTCGGTGCGGGCGACGGGAAACGACGGGAAATGACGCCACCGCGCGAGGGCTACGGAGTCGTGTTTTCATGACACCGCGAGACTACGGGCGTCGGCGATTCAGGCGCCGCCTCGCTTTGATTGCGCGGCGAGGCGAGCGTCGCGCTCGAGCTCGTACTCGCGGTAGTCTGCCTGCTGTAAGAAGTCCTGGTGCTCGCGGTACGTGCGACCGCCGCGCTGATGGTGCTGTAAATCTTCCTGAAGCTCGACGTCCACGTCCTTGACGCCGCGCCAGTCGGCTTTGGTCTTGTCCAACACGTTTAACTTTTTAGGCTCCATGAGTTCGGCTAAGACGGCGTCGAGGCCGCCCTTCGCGAGCATTTCGACGCGCTTCGAGCGCGCCTTGGCCTCTTTGCTCCCCTCCACGATCTCGGTCTCGACCTCCACCATCTTACCCGCGAAATTTCTCGTCTCGGTGAATCTGGCGTTTTGCTCGGCGCGCAAACGCGTGGCTTCGCTCGCGAGCTTCAGCGCCTCTTTCGCCACCTCGCGCAGGCGCACCGATCGCTCGTCCGTTTTAACCTTCCCCACGCCCCCGCTCGCTTTCTTCCCCGTCGTCGACTTTGCCCGTTTCCCTCCTCGTTTCGTCGCTCGCGTCTCCTCCGCCTCGTCGTCGCTCGCGCTCGTCGTCGCCCTCCGCGTCCACGGGTCCATCCTCGCTTCGCGTCTTCGCGCGATCTCTGCTTCGCACGGCATCACCGCGAGCGCCTTGAGCACCGTCACCGCGTCCCTCGCGCGCGCCGTCGTCCCCGTCCCCGTCCCCGTCCCGCGCGCGCCGTCGTCCCCGTCGCGCGCGCCCATCGCTCGCCAAAGTTTCATCACTCGCGCGTTCTCGCTCGCCGGACGCAGCGGGCGCGCGTCGTACGTCGCGCACGGCTCCTCCCCGGGCCGCGCGACGACCTCGTTCGCGAGCTTGCGCGCGTACATGGCGCGCGTCGGCGAGTGCGAGCGCGCGCGACCGCACTCGTCCACGCATGGCGACGCGCGCGAAGCGAAGGAAACCGACGAGCGACGCGCGCGCGCTGCGCGCGGGACGCGCGATGGACGAACGCTCGCCACGTCGCGCGCGGCGAGCCGACGACGCCGGCGACGATGGCGACGGCGACGGCGCCGACGACGCGCGGGACGACGCGCGCGCGCGCGCGCGGGACGACGCGGCGACGCGCGCGGCGACGACGCGAGATGGCGCGCGCGTCGGGAACGCCCTCGACGCCGTGATCGAACGAAACGATTTGTTCGCGCACCCACCGTCGATCACGCGCGATTATCGCGTGGACGAGGCGTTGAAGTTGAGGTACTGCGCGCCGTACGACTTTGACTTTGTGTGCGGCGTCAAGGCGCGGTGGGCGGGACGGAGGCTGTGCGATTTATTCGCGAGTGAGTTTCCGATGCGACCGAAAGAGTATTACGTGAAAGCACACGCGATGGGACGGTTGTGCGTGGAGGCGAACGGGTGCGCGCGGACGAACGGGGAGGAGACGACGACGAAGACGACGAACGAGGCGCGAGAACACGAAGACGGGCCGATGCTCGCCGGAGGAAACCGCGTGCGACACTTCATACACAGGCATGAACCTCCCGTGATGGCGGATGAAGTGCGCGTGTTGACCGTCAATGATGACGTCGTATCGGTGTGGAAACCGGCGACGGTGCCCGTACACCCCACGGGGCAATACAGGCGAAACACGGTGCTCGCTTTGCTGGCGGCGTCGCGTAGGGATTTGGGACGGTTATTTCCCATTCACAGGCTCGATAAGAACGTGTCGGGGTTACTCTTGCTTGCACGTTCGTCAGAAGCCGCGAATGAGATGCGAGTGAAGATGGAGGCGCGAGAGATGCGGAAGGAGTACGTCGCGCGCGTGCGAGGAGCGTTCAACGACGGTGACGCGACGCCGGTGTCAAACGTAGAGAGTTTAGGATTCGATAGCAAAGGCCGTGTGGCGATTTGGCGCGGAAAAAAAGGTGTCACCGATCTCGACGAGCGGACTTTGAAGTCATTCAAGGATGCGTCTACGAAATTTACGTGTATTAAGACGCTCGTTGACGGGACTTCGCTCGTGCGATGCGAACCCTTCACCGGACGCTCGCATCAAATACGAGCGCACTTAGCCATGCTCGGGTATCCAATCGCAAATGATGTCGCGTATGGGGGTGCATTGGTCGAAGTTGAGCGCGCTCGAGCGATTCAGCACGCGTGCGACGTCACCGTGCTGAACGAAGCGGGCGAATTAGTCAAAGACGAGTCGCTCGCCATCGATTACTCCGCTCCCCGCAAGAGCCGGGAGCAGAGCTCCGATTTGTGTCCACACTGCCCGAGAATCGTGCACGCTGGAGACCAGGCAATCGACCTAGAGGCGATATGGTTACACTGCGTGCGATATAGCGGCGAAGGGTGGGAGTTTGAGTGTCCGATGCCAGACTGGGCTTTGTAGTATTATTGTGCTTTTAGCTAACATTTGCGCGCCGACCACGGCTCGATGCCGAGCTGCTTCAACACCGAGTTCGGCAACGCAAACACAGGATCAATAGGTTCCACTACAGCGGGATGTCCCATCAAGCTCAAACCGGCGATGCCGAAAAAAGTGTGATAGACGTCTGGCTCGTCGTCTGGCCTGTCGGAAATCCCTCCCGAAGTTTCGTCTTGGCATCGCAAAATGAAACGTGCCAACGCCCCACGATCAATCCAGTGAGTCTTACCCAGTATGCTCAACGCACTTAGCACCCACCACGAGTAACAAACGTCCGGGAGCTTCTCTGGGCGCCCGTTCAGCCCACCAACCTTCACTTGTCGCTCCGCGAGCCACCAGCCCAGCAAATCGCCGTCGACGTAGTCTAATCTATTCCCAATCGCCAGCGCCCCTACGCACGTGAACACCTGACCGGCGTGTGACTCGCCTCCCGGCGTAGCACCGAAACCACCGTCGAAATTCTTACACTTGTTGATGTACGCGCACGCGGCTTCGACGTCCACCTCGTGCAGACGGTCGAGCAAACGCAAAGTGCTCAACGCGCAATACGTAAATCTCGTGTCCACCTCCCCCCACTCGTCCCCTTGAAACGAGCCATCCGCCAACTGCAGTCCCTTGACGTAATTCACCACCGAATCGCGATCGATTCGATCCATCGCGTCGAACAACGCGTAAATTTGGACCGCGCTGAGTGTGTACAACACGTGCCCGTCGTGCCCAGCACCTCCGCTATACGCCCCCGATTCGCATCGACAGCTCGCGACGTAACTTAAAATCTCTTCCCGTTTGTCCGCATCCATCGTTTTGCGCAGATTTCCCATCGTCGCCAACGCACAGACGCCCCAATAGATGCCCGACAATCGCAAGTGTTCGGTGAAGGCGTGTTCGAGCGTGTCCTCGCTCGCGCTCGCGTTGACGATGAACGATGCGTGCGCGTCCACGGCGAGCGATTCGAAGGCGATCGTCGTAACCTCATCGGCGAGGGATGACATCGTTCCGTAGGCGGAATTTCGTGTGCGTCGCCGAGATGTGTGGATGCAAAGTTAGAGGACGCAAAGAGTGTGCGTTGGAGGTTGCAAAGAAACAAGTTACAAACGCCCTTCTCACGTCGGACTCCACGAACAATACGTGCCTTCGCAGACGTACTCTAACGCGCTATCGACGTAGTTCAAATGATATGGCAAGGATGCCACGGACCCGTCTTGTTGAAGCGGCGGCGCCTCACCCGTGAGGCTTCGTCGCTCAATTTCGTCAAAGTTGACGCGAGGGAAATTTTGGATGACTATGTAATCGCTGCTTTCATGCGTCGGCACGACTCTGGGTACTTGAATGCCGAACGCTATGGCAGTTTCTTCAGGACTCCACAAATTAATACCTCCGGATAAGTTGTCCATCTTCTCGGAACACTCCGACCGGAACGTTTGCGACGGGATGAATCGAGACCCGAACGATAAAACGCCGTGACACTCCCCCGCCGGGACGCGGTGCAGCGCTTTCTCAGAATCGTCGGACATCACAGGGGGTGGATCCCAACAAATCCACTGATGCACAGTATAATATTCACCGGCCTGCACCGGCTCTTCGTACGCGAGGTGAACCGCCATAAGGATCAGCAGGCGCTCGCCGCTCGGGCTCCACTGAATCACCTCGATGGTGTAACGCAAGACCTCATTCACCACAGATAACACGGGAACTTGGCGCGAACCGTTCCAGGAAGCATAGTTTCGCACGCTAACTTCATCGTATGATTTGTTCCATCTGTTCGCACCGTTCAAGATGCTCGTGAAATCGATCACCTGCATCATCGGACCCAGAGTGGGAGGACCCATCCAGTCGCCCTCGGCGTCGAGATTAAAGTCTACACAGCGCACGAAGAGGCCGTCTACGGTCGACCAAACGACTTGGCGACCTCCCGCCCTTCCAGCATAAAGAAACCGAGCGACTATGTTGGGCTCCGCGTACGCTGGTGCGGGCGAGATTTCAGTTATCACGCACTCACTAATATTTTGAAACAGTTCGTCGTCGTCCCCGTCGATGAAGGGCTTTATCTTTCGTTCCTTGATCGCTTTTTCCGACGGCACCGGAACCATGACGAGGAAGGCGTAGTACGCAGTATCATGATCATCATCATAACGCTCCGGGATAGACGACGGTAAAAGCCAAAACCCACGCCCATTAACGTCGCCTCGCTTGGAAGGAACCCATTCGATGCGCTTTGCCGTTTCGTCAGTGTACAGTCGCGCGAGCGGTTGTTTGGCGTGTTCCTTCACCAAGATATCCGTCAACTTACGAAAGTTGGGGATGTTTGACCACCACGTGCCCGCCTTGAGACAACTCCAATCACTGCGATCAATACTATTTGCAGAGTCTTTTATACGTTTAAGCGCGCCATGCTCCGAATCTTCATCGCGTTTTGCCGAAGTCGAGGGTTTTTCGTTGCCCCGCGCGCCCAAAGTAGCAGACTTTACGCCGGCGAGAATGTTACGACTGAGCTGTTGCCACCAAGTCATCTTGGGCGTTGACACCACTTCTTGACAATCGCGTGTCGCTCGCTCGTGAATGTCGTCCTGAAAGGCGGATTCGAGCGGCTCAGACGCTGTGTCGCACGCTGGGTGCGCCGCGTTTGAGTTTGCCGATGTGAGAGAATGATTGAGAGATCTCGGAACATCGACCGCATCCGGGGGCATTTCGTATTCGCGCTCAAAACCATCTGATGCGTACAGACTGTCGTCGTCTGACGAAACCTCGTCAAACGCTCGAGTTCCCGGCCAACGATCAGACAGCGGGATCGCGCCCCCGCGTATTCCTTGTTTCCTCAGCAACATGATTTCTCGTTGATCGCCGAACATCAGCAAGGAATTGTTATCGATGGGAGAGATGGCGAATCGGATGCTATCCGTACCGCTCGCAACCCTCGTGACGTGCTCTGACGGTGGCGGCACGGGCGAAGTGCCACTCTTGCCGTTACTGGGACCGTACAAGGACGTAATGCTGATTGCACAATCGAGCGTATATAGCGACGACTCCATGCGGTCTTTGTGCAAGATATTCAACATCGTCCCACAAGGCGCAAATGCCATGTGTGCGCACTGTAACCCATGCGGTAACGCTATGATATTATTCATGGGCGGAGCTTCGTATGGATGTCGCCCGTGTCGCGGCGTCGACACCTCTGCATTTGTGTTTGTAAGCGCGTCGCCCCGGGCAAACTTCAGTTGCCCTGTGAGTACTGCCTTCGGCGCAGACAGTATAATCTTGCTATGACACGTTTTGGACTCCGCGCCGTTCACGAGGAAAGCACACGCCAGTAATTCCGACCTCGGCGACCACAGGAGCGTATGCGGAACAAACGAGTTCATCCCGCTGTCGTATACGTTGTAAATGAGTCCCCCCTTCGGTCGTGGATCGCACGTGAACAATTGTTCTTGATTTATCACGGCCAGTCTACCGAGGTGACCAATCTTCGACCGCAATTCGCTCGAGCTCGGTCCGGAAGCGTCCGCGCTCAACGCGCGCGTGGCGTCGCCCCGCGCCGCCATCTCGGCGTACGCCTTCGTGTTCATCATCGCGCACCCTTTCAGCGTGTGAAGACGCCACATGAACAACTCCTTGTAGCTGAACGCACGAAACTTCCCACTGCCGTTTTGCATCAAATCCTCTCGCATCAGCGCGCGCGGTTCGAGTTTAATCAACAACTCGAGCCACAGTTCGTCGTTTTCCCTCCCCGTCGCTTCAAAATCCTTACACGCGCACGTCGCCATCGCCAGCGAGTAACCATCAAGTTCTTTCATTATCTTCACCACCAGCTCCGTCGGCAGCGTCGCAAATCCTCCGAACGTCGTCCGCGCGTCCCGCCTTCCCGCGTCGTCGCGTTTGCGTCGCGCGCGCTTCTTCCCTCTCGACTGCGTCTCCGCGTCGTCGCCCTCGCGCTCCGCACCGCGCGTTCGCGCGTCGCGCGCGAGCGTCATTGTTCTCGCGCGCGCCGCCTCCTCCTCCTCGTCGTCGCCGTCGCCGTCGCGCGCTTCGTCGCGCGCGTCGACGTCGTTCATCTTCCCGCGCCGTCGCGTCGTCGTCGTCGCGCGCGCGTCGCGCGTCGCTCGCGGGCGCGACGGCGATGAAATCGTCGACGCCGTCTTCGTCGCGCGCGCGTCGGCGCGTCGGCGCGTCGGCGCGTCGGCGCGCGTCGCGTTCTTCGGATGAAAGGGCCGGAGACGGCGCCGGAGCGGTGCCGCGGTCGGTCGGTCGGTCGGACAGCGAACGCCGGCGCGCGACGACCGCTTTACGTTTCGCTTCGTTTGGTTGCGTCGAATCACACGCCTCGCTTGGCGAGTCTAGGGGTCAGGTCTAAGGTGCGACCGCGGTCGGGCGCGGCGGCGATCTCGCGACGGACGGCGTCGACGAGCGCGCGCGCGGGTTTGGTCGAACGCAAATGCGGCTTGCCGGCGGCGGCGGCGGCGGCGAGGACGCGGATGTACTCGTTGACGATGGCGTCGATGCGATCGGGAGAATGACTGGGTAAGATGGAGTGACGGAAGATGTGCGTCAGAGCGGTGGTCAAGGCGTCGGATTGCCGGGCGTGGACGACGGCGAGGATGGCGAAGGATTCGTTGAGCGCGCCGACGGAGACGGCGTCGGAGAGGTCTAAATCACCGCGTATAGGCGGTAAGATGCAGCACTCCACGCACACGCGTTCGACAACGAATCGCGTAAAGCCTGGTACGCGTTCATCTCTCGGTCCTTTGGCAGGCGCTGACGACGTCGGCGCACCTTCGAGCGAAGGTGGTTCGTCGGGCGATGTGTCCAACGTCCATTCTTCAACGAAGCTCTTGAGCGCGGTCAGGGCGACTTTGCGCGCGCTCACCATGCCGTGCGACTGCGCAGCTTGGACAAGATGCGACAACAGCTGCTCTCTGAGCGGCGCGGTACGCTTGGTGTTGGGATATCCCGTGAATGTGGGCGCAATGAGCGCGTTGGCGCCGAGGGCCGCCGTCGTAGTAAGCCACATACGTTCGAGCTCGTCGGCTTCGCGCACAACTTCCGTGTTCGTGGCAATACTCCCCCCCACGGACTCAACCGATGCCTGTGCGTACGCGCTGGAGATCGTGTTGAAGATTTGAGCGGCAAGACCTGGTAATACTTCAACAACAAATGGCGCGAGCTCGGCGGCGTACGTCGACGCGAGTTGATTGAAAAGCACCAACGTCTCGCGAAGCTCCACGGCGTCGGCATCGCGACGGAGCTTATGGACCGTCGGAGCCAAGTACGGTGTCACAGTCGGTCCGAGCAAATCAATCATTCTGTGCAAGAAACCAGTGGCACGATTGCGCACGCTCGCGTCTCGCGGCCACACGTCGAGACATCGAAGCGACATCTCCAAACACGATCTAAACACTTCTCCAGTGCGAGGTCTACTCGTCAAACACGTTCGCTGCGAAAATCCTTTGGATATATTCCCGAACGCCACGATGGCGCGCGTTGCCAATGCGATGCGAATTGGCGCGTCCTCGCCCGACTGTCCTCCCGCCGCGACTTCCTCGATTTGACGACAAAGCCCAGCGGCGATTTGCGATAAATACCTATACTGTTCCTCTTCTTTCACCTCATCCGCGCCTAGCATCGTGCCGAAGGCTTCGAACAGGTACAACCGATCGTCGTTTCCGCTCTCAGCCATCGCTCGAGACTGAATACCAGCCGCGCTCACAGATACAAACGCAGCGTTCTGCGTCGTCGGTTCCGGCAACGATCTCGCGAATTCCGTGAGATAGGCCGGGAGTACGCACATGATGTTTTCCACCTTATCCGAAAGCTTGCAGCGAAGCGGTCGGGACAGACGCGAAATCAAGTAACATGCACGCGACCGCACGGCGAGATCGACGTGACCTATACCTCGCTCGTCTAAGAACGCAGTCAAGGCCGCGACTAGAGCGGCGTCATCGCGCTCCAAAACGGCGTGATATCTGACGCAAATCTCCAAAAACGTCGGCGCTACGAGGCGATGGTACGCCGCGCGACCAACACTCGTGCCCCATTCGCGTATAAGCGATACCACTAGCGCTCCGAGGGGGGTGTCTGTGACCTCACCGGTGCCGTTCGTCGCCTTGGCTCGATCCGCGATGGACATGGGTTTCACCGCGGCGTCGTCGGCGCCTTCTCCCAGGGTGAACAGCGCCGAAATCGCGACCTCGACGTTTTGCCAGCAAAGCTGGTTTCCTTCGCCACTACCCACGACGGCGCTCATCAAGACTTGACGAACGACTTCGCGCGCCAAGTGTGGTGCGAGCCGCGCTATGTTCTTCAGCTGCACGTTTAGTTCAGCGCGAAGACTGAAGACGTCCGCTTCAAATTCTTGCGTGAGGGCGTTGGAGCCGTCGTTCCAATCCAAGCCGTCTATGTGTTCTGTAGGGAACGCCCCACGCGCTATGAGCGCCTGACACGCCGACGTAAGCGCCGGCTGCGCCGCATTCAACAACGCCGGCTGTGATTTCATGTACCCAATGTACGCCGTGAGGAATGGTAGCGCCACGAGCACGGCGCGCTCGTGCTTAAAACTGATGCTCGACAAAACCAACGGAGTCACCTGATGCAAGGACGAACTGACCTCAGCGGACAGTTCAACACCGAGAGCCGTTATATTCTCGACTTTGTTGGCGTTCAAAAGCTCCGCGGCGACCGCGGCGGCGAGATTGGTCACCTGAGTTACGAATTCTTCGTCGAAATCATCCTGGGTAGCCGCGCAAATCACCTGCAACCGAGCGCACACTTCTACGATCTTCGTGCTGATGATCAGGCGCACTTTTGCACTCGTTTCCATGCCTTTCGTTATGACGGCGTGCAAATACCCTACCGCCGCGGCGCGCAAACTTTCATCCGCCGCGCCGCTCAAATCGTCGAGCATCAAACACTCCTTGGCGCCCTTCACGTACTCTTCGCTCGCGACAAGACCGACGTCCACCCACTCGACGTATCGCCGCGCGACAGACCATACCCGCGTCGCCACGCGTGGATCGACGCGCGCATAATGTTCCAAACACTGCCTCCACGCATCGAAAACTAAGCGCAAGCTCCCATCCGCTCGCATCGCTTCCTTGATGCGCATCGAACGCGCGAAGTCCTCCTTCCCTGCTCTTCCCGCGTCCACGGTCGCGATCAGCTCCTCGTCGATCGCCTCGAGCACACGCGTGAACATATCCACGCCTTGCGTCCCTCGGCTCAATAGATTCGCCAAATCCGCGAAGAACGAGGGCCATCGTTCTGGGTACTCCAGCGCCACGGCGTACGCGCACGCCTGCGCGAGCTTATTTTTCACGAACGCCGGCGTCGACGTCGACGAGGCCGCCGTCGCCGCCGAACTCCGTCGATCATCTCCACCGTCTCCTCCCGTCGCGATCTCGCCCGTCGCTTCGCTCACGCACGCCCCGAGCGCTCGTCGCAGCGTCTCGGCGTCTTCGTCCGACATCGTCGTCCCGCCTCCTCTCGCCTCCTTCGCCAGCGCCTCCGTCAGCGTCTGCAGGCACCAAAACTTCGTCTCGCTCGACGTCGTGCGCGAGTACGCGCGCAGGCACACCGCCCACGCCCGCGCGTCGCGTTTCAGCGCGTCCAGCGCGCGCGATGCGTCCGCCGCCTTCGCCGTCGCGCGCGCGTCGTTCGTCCGCGCGAACGCGTCGCGCACGACCGCATCGAGCGCATCGACGTCGTCCAGCGTCGTCATCCGCTCGATCGCGCGCGTCGCGCGCGGCGCGCGCCGTCGTCCCGTCGCGCGTCGTAACCGACGCGCGTCGCGGCGCGGGCACTGCTCCACACACGGACCGTCGATCGACCATCAGACGCACGTCACACACGGATACCACCCAAAACGACACCGCACTGTTCGCCCACACGAGTCGATCGCGCGGGTTCGGACGCGCGGATAACGCGACGCCGCGGCGACGGCGCTTCGCGACGCGAGGCGCGCGCGCGGTGCGTGCGCGCGCGACGCGACGCGCGCGACGACCGATCGACTCGACGCGCGCACGACTCGATATCACGCGATCGACGCGAAAATCGCGACGATCGCGCGCGAACGCGCGACGGATTCGACGCAAGATGAACGCCGCGCGGCGGGATGCGTCGTACCCCCGACGACGACGAACGGGGCGACGGCGCGACGGCGCGACGGCGCGACGGCCGATGGCGGCGACGACGCGACGATCGATGCGAGACTGACCGATGACGACGGCGACGCGACGAACCGCAGGAAAACCACCGACGCGAACCTCGGGAAGCGGCGTAGATCTCGCGCGAAATGTCCGTCGACGCGGCGAGCGCGAGCGCGGGCGCGGGCGTCTTCGGCGCCGTCGGTCGGGTGAAGGAGTCGGCGCAACACGTCTGGGCGCAACAGAAACCGATGAGTGAAATATTGGATGCGTCGGCGTACGCGCGTCCGGTGAGTTTCGGCGACGCGACGTCGAGGATGCAGAAAAACTTAAACTACTTCAGAATCAACTACTTGGTCTTCGCGAGCGCCGTGCTCTCGCTCTTTGTGTTGTTTCATCCGAGCTCGTTGGCGATTTTTGGCTCCGTCGCCGCGGCGTGGGTGTACGTGTTTTCCGTTCGCAGCGAACCGCTTAAGATTGGAGATAGAGAGTTGAGTCATCGCGAGACGTTGATGGGAATGTCCGCGCTGAGCGCGTTCGTAATCTTCATGCTCACGAGCGCAGGCACGGTTTTGTTTAGCGGCCTCGGCGTGGCGTTGCTCGGCGTCGGCGCGCACGCCGCGGCGCGCGTTCCGGACGATTTGTTCGTCGAGGACGCGAACGACAATAAAGGATTCTTCTCGTTCTTAGAGCCTCCTTCGCGTAACGGTCAGGTTTCGTCGGGCACCGTGTAATTACATAAACTCTCAACGCCCCGCCTCGAGCCCGCGGTCGTCCACGCGCGAATCGACGCGCGGCGGATCGATCCCTCGTTCGGTCGGTCGGTCGCGTCATTGACCGTCGCGCCGCGCGCGAGTCGCTCGCGAGTCGGAACCGTCGACGATCGACGCGCGCCGACGCGTTCGTCGCCGTCATGCACGCCCTCGCGCCGCGCGCCGACGCGAGGCCGTCGTCGTCGGGACGTCGCCATCGTCGACACCGCGCGCGAAATCAAAATCAGCGGACCGCGACGACGTGCGCGTCGACGACGAGCGCGCGAGTGACGCGCGCGGTGAAAGCGCGATCGCGCGCGTCGATCGCGCGAACGTGCGAAACGCGCGCGGTCGGATCGCCGAACGACGAGGCGCTGACGTGGGACGAGATTGAAAACATCGTCAATCGCGACGTGGTGCGAAGCGTCATGACGTCGCGAGTGCTGACGGTGCGACCGGATGAGAGCGTGTTTGAGGCGATGAAATTGTTAGTCGATAATCGAATCAGCGCCGTGCCGGTGGTGAACGCGAGTGGTGAGGTTTTGGGCGTGGTGAGCGAGTACGACCTCATGGCGCGCGTGGGGAAGAAGGAGACGACGAAGAGCGTGGCGGATGACGGGATGTTTCCGCGCGTTGGACGATGCGATGAGTTTAATGGGAACGTGAAAGAAATGTGGAGTCAGTTTCACAACTTGCAAGAGCGCATGTATAAAGCCAGCGGGTCGAAGGTATCGACGGCGATGCACGAGGCGACGACGTGCACGCCGGACATGCCCCTCGTGGAGGCGACGGAATTGATGCTCAACGGTAATCTCGCGCGCATGCCCGTCGTGGACGATCGCGGCGCGTTAGTCGGGATTTTATCTCGCGGCGACATCATGCGCAGGACTTTTCAAGCGTTTCTGTTGGCGCAACAAACTTCGGACAAGGAGTCGTTCGCCAAGGAGGTGATGCGTCTCGATGCGAGCGACCCGAAAATCGTCTCCGAGATCAACGACTCCCCGGGCGTCGTGGAATTCTGCGAGGCGCAGCCGGACGATGATGAGTGTCGCATCTACGAAGATTAAGTCGTACTTTTGTAAATCACCGTTATCCACGCGATTCTTCCGGCTTTGGCTTTGGCTTTTGCTGCCTGGCTTTGGCTGCGGCGCGCCGCGGCGCCGTCGACCGCACAACTCGACGATCGGCGACGCTCGGCGATCGCGATCTCGACGCGAGCGTCCGACGCGAAGCGACATGCCCCGCGCCGAGTCTAAGGCTGGCGGTGGCGCTAAAGCGCGTCGCGCGGCGAAACGCACGAATAAATTCAATCCGAGCGCCGCCGCCGCCGCGCCCGCGCTCGTGAACGTCGGCGACGCGTCGCAGTACGACGATGAGCGCGCGATCGAGCTCGAGCGGGGGAAGAAATCAAACGTTAAGCAAGGGAAGAAGCTTGGCAAGCGAAAGAAGGGAGCGACGAGCGACAAGGAGACTGGTTCGAGCGAGGACGCGGCGCCGAAGAAGAAGCGAAGCGACGCCGCGGCAAACGCGGAGAAGGTGGATTTTAGTAAATTGAGTCGCAAAGAAGCCAAGGCGAAGAGCGATGAGATGAAGGCGCTGAGAAAACCAAACTTTGCGCTGGTGCAGGAGTTGGCGCAGATTTGGGAACGGATGCGAGGCAAAAAGGTGTCCAAGACGGATCGAAGCGCGATGTGCGACGAAATTTACAAAAAGTGCGTGGGGAAGGTTCCCGAGTTGGCAAACAATCACAAAGGTTCGCGCGTGGTGCAGGCGGTGTTGAAATACGGCACTACCGAGCAGTGCGCTAAGATCATGAGCGAAGTGACGCCGCAGATGGCGTTGCTGTCAAAGTCGCTGTACGGGAATTTCCTGGTTCGCAAACTCATAGACGCCGCGGACAAGAAGGAGATACCGGCGCTGGTTGGGAACTTGCGCGGGCAAATCGCGCGATTGGCGCGACATCCCGTGGGGTCACAAATCGTTGAGGCTTTGTATCACGCGGCTTCGGCGAAAGAAAAGAAGGCGATGACTTTTGAGTTTTACGGTCCAGAATTCGTGCACTTCGGCGCAGCGGACGACGTCAAGTCGCTTCGCGAAGCTTTGCTCCTCAAGCCCGTGGCGCAGCGCCAAGGCATGCTTCGTCACATCAACGTGACGATGATTCCAGTGTTGGAAAAGGGCTTGGTATCTTCATCAGTGATCCATCGGGTATTGGCGGAGTATCTCAGCGTCGGCGGTCCGAGCACAAAAGCCGAGGCGGCGGGATCGATAGCCGCCGCCGGCTTGCTTCGCATGATGCACACGAAGGACGGCGCGCACGCGGTGAATATGATACTTGCACACTCTGGCGCCAAGCAGCGCAAGGGGGTGATCAAGGCGTTGAAAGGTCAAGTTTCGAGGGTATCGCAGGATGATTACGCCCACGTCGTCATCGCCTCGCTCTTCGATTGCGTGGACGACACGCAGTTGTTGGGCAAGGGCGTCGTGAGTGAGCTCAAGGCAGAGAGTTTGGCAGAAGTGGCGTCGCACAAAAACGCTCGGCGTGTGCTGTTGCACATCCTCAATCCTCGATCCACAAGATACTTCCCATCGCACCTGCTCGAGTGCATGCCGGATCCTCAAAAAGTTCGCGAGGACGCCGAAGAAACCGTTGTGGCGATGAAGCGCGGCGGTCAAGCCCAAAAAGATGCGAATAAAGCTGTGGGCAAAGACCTTTCAGATGATGAAGACGATGATGACGATATGGGTACCGTAGATGATGAGTTCGGCGGCGAAGACGAAGAAGAAGCGCCAGAGGGCGACGACGACGACGACGACGACGGTTTAGAAGAGGCGCCGGCGGATGGTCCTGATTTTGGCATCGCCAAGAAACCTGCGAGCACGCGCCGCGCCGAACTGTTTCATCAAGGATTGGGAGACTCCCTCGTTGCAGCATGCAGCGTGAACGCGGCGTCGATGTTGCGAAGCAACCTCGCGTCCGACGTGTTGTTCGAAGTCGCTGCGGGCGGGTGTGACGACATCTTTTACAAAACTGTCGGCGACAAAAAGATGACCGACCTATTTGAAGCCATTTCGGAAGCGGTCGCGACATCCATGACATCCGAACAAATCGACGCGGAATTGGGGGAAAAGCTCGAGCCGTTGCACGCAAACTTTTTCTCCACGCGAACGCTTCGTCGCATGGCTTTAGAAGTCAAGCACGCCCAGTTCATTCCCATTTTCTGGAAAAGTGCGCTGAAGGCGAACTTGAAAACCTGGATCGACGGCCACGGCGCTAAAGTCGTCGCTGCCGTCGTTCGCACGAAAACGGATGCAAAAACGCGCAAAGAAATCCACGCAGCCGTGGGAAAACTGGTCGACAGCGGCGACGCCGCGGCGTGGTCGGAGGGATTTTTCCGCGTCAAGGATGGAGACAAGCCACGAAATTCAGCTGGGAAAGACGAGCAACCGACGTCAAAGAAGGCGAAGAAGGCGAAAACGGCGTCAAAGTAGACTTTGCGATTGAAATATGATCTAAGAAGTACATTCATTAAACGCACTACAAACGCACTCCCGCTATGTAATATTTTAACAACAATCCTCAGTTCGGACGCTCCGATGTACCGCGCAGCTCAATCGAACCCGACAAGCATGGGCGTGCATTTTTCGTACAAAGCGCGCGGCAATTTCGCCTTGAGCGCGGCGCGCACCTCCTCCGCCTTGTACCGCGCGCTGAAATGAATCAATAAAATAGCTTCGTTCTGGAACTTATCCGCGCGTGCGACGATATCGTCGATGTGCGTGTGCCCGAATCGCTCCGCGTCGTGCTTGCTCACCGCGTCGTCGATGAACGTGCACTCCATGATGAGAAGTTTCGCCCGGAGCGCGTCCGCGTTCGCGGGGTCGTCGATCCAGTCCCCGGTCGTGTCTCCAGTGAACGCCACCTCTGGGACTTCGACTTTATCCGTCACTTGTTCGCCGTCGTCGCGCAACCGCTTAATTTCCGGTCCGCTCAACCCCGCGTACGCGGGCTTCAACTTTTGCTTCGTGCCGTACACGACGTACCCTTGACTCGGCACCGGATGCCTCGTTCTAAAAGCTGCGATTTCAAACAACTTATTCATCGCGTACCGCTCCCCCGGGTCGATCCCGATCGCGCGATGATTCAACTCGCTATCGTCCAACGCTCGCAGCGATTCTATAAACGTCCCGAACGCCTCTCTCCGCGCGCTCGGCAGCAGCACCGTCGGCGGCGTCAGGCTCAACAACCCGCGCGTCGCGATGTACATCCCACACCCTCCGACGTGATCCATGTGCGTGTGACTCAGGCACATCACGTCCGCGTACACGCACCGCTGCGGGCATCGCCCCGAATCGAACGCCACCCCCAGCGCCGGCAGCACCACCGACGTCTCGCGTCCGCCCACGGAGACGCCCTCGATCTTATACCCCGCCAGCTCGTGCACCGCGTGTCGATCGCGATTCTTCGTCCTCTTCTGCGCGGCGTCGTCGCCGTCGCCGTCGCCGTCGCCGTCGCCTTCGCGTCCCGCCGGTCGGTCGCGCGCCGTCGCCATCGCGCGCGT
>Ga0228650_1000280_pt1 | contig 18673 bp, 10 predicted proteins | sample 62DmetaG_FD_183171 | JGI IMG/M metagenome (GOLD analysis project Ga0228650, IMG submission 183171) | Seawater microbial communities from Monterey Bay, California, United States - 62D | ecosystem: Environmental > Aquatic > Marine > Coastal | place: USA: California | collected 2016-10-28
AGTTTGTTATTGTAAGGACGAAGAAGAATTAGCTCTAGTCAAAACTAGTTTAGATAAGTATCAAAATGCGCTTTCTGCATCAAGCCTAGGTTCAATTACAACTGAATTAAAGATCAACCAAAAATACTATTTGGCAGAAGAATATCATCAACAATATTTAGACAAGAATCCAAATGGTTATTGCGGGATTGGTGGAACAGGCTGCGAGTTTAAGATTTAAAAAAATGGCCTCAATGAGGCCATTTTTATCTGATTTATAAGTTAGTCTGGGTTGTATTGCTTCATGCTAACTTCCATGTAGGATCTTTTAAATTTAGAGTATTTACTTGCTTGAGGTGAAAACTTAGCAAATTCCTCTGAACCGTACATGCCGCTCAGAAATTTTAAGGCACCTTGAGGTGAGCTAAAGCCTGCCCATATTTCATGAGTTATTCCATTGCCATTATTGCCTAATAAATGAGATTGAAGGCCATATGCATTTGCAGACCAATCATAGTTTTCAATGCTTTTAGAAAACTTCAACCATAAAGGAAGAAATTTTTCAGGATTTGTGACTTCATGACTCCAACGAAGGGTTACAACATTTGAGGCTGTATCTTCGGCAAGAACTACTCCAACTGAATGAACGGTCAATGTATCTGAAATTATTTCAGCCCCAATGTCATTCATGGCTTTCCTAAATTCTCTTCCAGCTTCTGAAGTCGTATAGATTTGTCCAGATTTCACGTATTGATCTTCATCTAAAAAATACCAGCTAATACCATGCGTAGAATCGTCCCACCCATTTTGATTGATGGCGAAAAAATCTACCTCAAATTTTTCAGCCGCTACTTCTGGTGAGGACATATATTTATCAAAAGCTGCAAAACATTTTTCTGGTTCTGGGCAGTTAAATAGAAAATTAGTTTGATACATGGAAAAGTTTTCTGGCAAATTATTTGCACTCATATCAAAACTAAAAATTAAAGTGAAAAGTAAAAATAGTTTTTTCATAGTTATCTCCGGTGAATAAGTAATGTTTAAACTATACACGTTTTATAAAAAATATTTTGGTTCAATGGAGCAACTTCCAACATTGAAATTATTGATGTAAAATTCTGATCTTTCTAAGCCGGTATAGCTCAGTTGGTAGAGCAGTTGATTTGTAATCATCAGGTCCCGAGTTCAACTCTTGGTGCCGGCACCACTCCCTTAACAATTATCACAGCCCAAATTCAATGATGCACATCTAAATAAGTTGCAAAATACATGAATTTGGCACAAGAATTGCATATATATTTATGTACGCTAAGTATTCATTCTTTTCCCCCTAATAGAAGTTGAATACAAATTCATTACAATACTTGGCGTACTTTTCCCCCTAAGAATGGTGAAGGGTCTTTAATTAGACCCTTCATATTTCTATAGGTTGAATTCTGCAGTAAGGTTTATTAATTGGCCCCTTGGATCATGTACCTTGGTATCAAAACTAAAGTCAGGAGCATCGTATAGTAGGGGAGCTTTCTTATCAAAAGCATTGATAATTCCTAAGCCAATCTCCATTTGACCCAATGAAAACTGATAAGATTTTTTTATCGAAAAGTCGTGGACTAAAAATGATTTAACATAATTGGTGTAGCCAAGACTTATTGCAGATGCAGGGATCTGACGCTCATTTGAATACCCTTCGACATACCGTGTATTCATGCCAATCACCCAGTCGTTTATAGTCCAGCTTAAAAATGTGTTCAAACGCATTTTTGGTAGTGAATGAGTATGGGCATCGTAATTAAACTTACCCACTCTGTTTACCATTATTGATTTCTCTCCATGAGCTCCTGCATCATGATCCTGGGGCGTTAAAAATTCAGAAAATTGAGTTGCCTTAATCGAATAATTAAAGTCACCATACCTAGTAACTTTAAAAAAATTTATCTCTGCATCTATACCATTAATTTCAGTTTTTTCCTCATTGAAATATGAAGTGCTTACTGCTATCAACTCTCCAAATTGATTTCTCGTTACGCTGGTTGCATACGGATTTGTATTTAATAATACCTGAGCGCTCTCTGCTTCAATTCGATCTTTGTAATTAATAGCCCAATAATCAATGGTTAGATTAAGTTCTTTATTAACATTCCACACAAATCCCAAGCTAATATTTTCTGAAGTTGCAGGTTTTAAGTTTGGATTTCCTAAAACTGCTAACCGAACAAATGGTGAATCATCTATATCTCTAACACTTCCAAGACGAATCTCAGAGGAAAACATTTGAGCCATGGAAGGGGCTGTAAAAGAAGTGCCGATAGAACCCCTTAATAAAAAATCACTTGAGAATGAGTACTTAAATGAAAATTTTGGATCAAATGACGATTCATTATCCAGCCTTTCATAACGACCAGACAAAATTAAGTCAAATGCACGACCAAAATTTTTATTTGCTTCAAAGAAAACAGCTTGCTTGTTTCTGCTGGTGCCAACGTTTGTCCCGCCACCCAGAAATAACAAATCTGCGCCTTTTGTTAATTTTCCAGCGGAATCAAATGCAACTCTACTCATTTCAGAATAATTAATTTGCAAGTCCTCTGAATTAAATTGAAAACCCAAAGCAAAATTCGCTCCATTTTTTTGGCCTCTCAAAATTCCATCGAGGGATATAAGACTGCCAGTCTTTGTTGAAGTCTCAGAGCCTTTTATGTAATCAATCAAAGTTGCTGAATTTTCTAAAGGTGAAAATATATTCCACTGCTCATTTCCATTTGGACCACCTTGGCCCAAGATTGCAGCCTCGAATCTTGATTCAATGGTATCTGGTCGATTGTGCTTGTTCTCATGTTCACTTGCAGTTAAAGACAATTCAAAATCTAAATTTTGAGAAATATCAAAGATTAATCTATTACTAAAATGATATTGAAAAATGGCCTTAGGTGAATTGGGTGATGGGAATGCAGAACCTAAAGGTCTGCCATACCAAATCACTGGAACGTTGAATGGGCTTCCTCCTTGTCCTGGAAAAATTTTCTTAGATAAATATGATAGAGCTGGATAAGATGGAGATTGTGGATTGTCATTAACATCAATTTTGGCCATCAGCACAGTGGCTGAATAATCAAACTTTGAGCCAGATCTTGTAAAGTGCAGGTATCCTTTTAGGTGATCCTCATCATTCACTATGTTGAACCTTTCGCCATATAAAAATTTACATCTTGGTCCAGCCAATACCCCTCCATTGTCAACACAATTTGGGTCAGGGACTGTTTGATTTTTATTATAATCTCCAGCATATGGGCCAGAAACCACTGAATCATTTTGAGTAACTTTAAAACTATTTCCCAGACCGCTTAGACCCAATTCAGCAAACTTAGGGATTCTTGAGGCATTCAGAGGAGATTTGTTCAAAGTGCTTAAGGCAAAAACATAGTTTCCTCCAAAAGCCTCGCCTCCAAAAAGTGCACCTAAAGAATTATCCCTTTGATCATAGTTACTAGTTTTCTGGCTACCAAGGGCAATCCGTATGCCATTAAATTGTTGATATGTTTGAAAATTAATCACTCCTGCCACTGCATCAGAGCCATAAAGTGAAGTAGCCCCATCTTTTAGGATCTCAATTCTGCTAAGAGCTATTTCAGGAATAATGTTAATGTCAATGTAACCCTCTCCTTCGTCTGAGGGTGTACCAGAATGGGTCTGGCGTTTTTTATTAATCAACACAAGGGTTGATGCATGATCCATTCCACGCAAAGTGATATTTGCCATTCCCTGATCAACACCATCCAAAGCATTCGTTTGAAAATTAGAGCCAGAGGCAATGGTGAGGTATTTACTAAGCTCGGCTACTGTGGATACTCTTAAATTTTTGAACTCCTCGCCAGAAATAACATCTACAGGCGATGCATTTAATTCACTAGATTCTAAGTATGAAGCTACTGAAATAATCTCTTCAGTTTCTTGAGCAAAAAGAAAATTAATTACAAAAGAAAAAATGAAGAATGTACGTAAAATTCTAGAAGTCATTTGGCTAAAAATTAATAATTTTTTTAAAGATTATACGTATTTTAAACATAAAAAAACCGGAAACCATTTGATAATGGTCTCCGGTCATTAAAGCCTATTTATATGAAATAATTAGAATGTTAGGTTAAACCTCATACCATAATTTTTTCCAGGTAAAGGAACCTGAGTTTTTACATATGAAGAATGATTTCTAGCAACCTCATCAAGCAAGTTGTTACCAAATAATGAAACGGTTAAGTCTCCCTGACCGCCAAGATCAAACCTTCTAGATAATTTAGCATTCAGCATTTGATAGCCGTCTGTATTGGTCTCAGCAAGGCCTATATCATTTTGTTTTTCTACATCTTTGAACATCAACCCAAAGATTGTATTATCTTGCGAATATTTCAATTTAAAGATATTTCTAGCTGGGTTTAATCTTGGAATATTGCCACCACCAGAGAACTCTCCAGAAATTTCATCTCTTCCAAATGATAAAGTTAGCTCACCAGAACCTAGGTCCATAGAGTTACCGAATTCAATCTCGTAACCATCTAATTCAGCATCTTGTTGAAGATAGTTTGCAAGAATTAAACCTCCATGATCATCATGACCCTCTTCATGCTCTTCATCATGTTCTTCATGCTCTTCTTCAGTTTCATCTTGAAGATAAATATAGTTATCAACATCATTCATAAATACAGTAGCTTTAGCAAAAAAACTACCATTTTTCATATTAAGTGTTAAATCTATATTGTTAGATGTTTCTGAATTTAAATTTACATTACCAACCTCAAATCTAGCGGTTGCTAAATGCGCTCCATTCATGAACATTTCAGTGGTTGAAGGCGCTCTTTCTACTGAAGAAAAACCAAAATCAACGCTGAGAAAATCGTTAAGCTCTCTTCCAATATTTAAAGCAATACTGGAATTGTTAAAAGCTTTGTCGTAATAAGCAACCTCACTTTCTTCATGCTCATCATGATCTTCATCATGATCTTCATCATGATCTTCATCATGATCTTCATCATGATGCCCTTCTTCGTGCATTGATACTATGGACCCTTCGTTATCAATCATGTCATATCTAACACCAAAATCTAAATCAAAAGAATCAAAACTTCGGCTCAAGTAATAACCAAATGTAAGCTCATCTCTTGATGCAGGAGTCATGAATGCCTCTGCTCCAATCACTGATGTATCCTCATTTACAAAGTTAATAGCAAATTTTTGAGAGACTATAGAGTTTGAAAAATCAAAGATAGCTCCTGCCTCTATCGCATCATTTGTAAATGTAGTTGGTCCTTCAGAATGACCTTCATGCTCGTCATGATCCTCATCTTCATCATGATGCTCGTCTTCATCATGATGCTCTTCTTCCTCATGGTCTTCTTCAGCGTGTTGCTCAGTGAAAGAGTAATCAGTATCTCGCATGAAAAAATCAACTTTTTTTACTAAATTACCAGCCAGATTGAAAGATCCTCTGATATCAAACTTCTCAGAATCAGTATTAGTAAAAATTCTTTCACCTTCATGCTCATCATGGCCCTCTTCTTCCTCACCATGCTCATCGCCATGCTCATCTCCATGCTCATCGCCATGACCGCCATGACCCTCGCCGTGATATGGAATTCCATACATACTTTCAATGCTTGCCAATGAAACTCCAAGATAACCCCAGTCGCCTGTAGTGGATGCTCCAAATTTAAATGACTCTGATTCAAAATCAGAATTTGCCAAGAAGCCTAGGTTTTCTTCATGCTCCTCATGCTCTTCTTCATGATCATCATGGTCTTCATCTTCATCGTGATGCTCTTCTTCTTCATGCATAATTGCGCCGTTAGGAACATCAAAATTTCCAAGAGAAGTATTTTTATATGCAAGGCTTATGTTTATATCACCGCCAACATTATCTTGATAAAAGAAGCTTTGGCTGTCCCCATCATTAACCGATTGTGACTCAGCCCCAACTTTAAATAATCGCTCTACATCTTTCATGGCAATAGAGTTATCAACAATGTTGACGATGCCTCCAACTGTTCCGTTCGTGTAGAGCAAAGATGAAGGGCCTCTAACAACCTCAATTTGCTGTACATTGCTCATGTCAACATCATTAAGATGGTCAGCACCAAGACCTGAAACATCACGATTGACCATTCCATTATCTAGAACTTTAACCCTTGTACCTGACATCCCTCTAATTATTGGCTGGCCGACGGCAGAGCCATAGTCTGCTGAAGAAACGCCTAATAAATCATCTATGGATTCGCCTAGACTTTGAGTGGCTTCAGTTGCAATATCATCGCCGCTCAAAATATGAATTGGATCAGCCAACTCGCTTGCAGCTTTATCAATTAAAGCTGAAGATACAACAACCTCATCCATTTCATCAGCAAACAAGGTGTTGATTGAGAAAGTAACTAACAGTAAAAAGAAAAATTTATTAATTTTCATAAGAACCTCCTAAAAAGAAAAATTAAAATTTAAAAAAAGTTAAATATTAATTTTTGGAGGTGCTTGTGAATTAAAAGGCTTGTTGACTTGAAGAAAAAAGTCTTGAGGGGACTTCTGGTCTACAAGTTGTGGAAAAATTTCATTAGGAATAAAAACAAAAACTTCTACATCTGAAGATGCTTCATAGTGACAAGTAAGACATTCTAGCTGCGGGCCCTCAGTTAATGGAGCTTCATCGATGTGTGCAAACGAATGCAGTGATATACTTGCAAGAAAAAATAACCCAATAAATGAGATAGTTTTGCTTTTTAGTCCAAAATTCATAGAGCGATAGTATAGCATCACATTAAAATTACAATAGCTACAAAATAGAATGTACAAAGAAGCAATCCAAGACGCGATCTCAATGCATGAACTTCCATCACAGTGGCGACCAGACCTCTTAAATGAGGCAGAACATGTGGCTAAAAAGAAAAAAACAGCAAAATACAGAAAAGATTTAAGAAAACTCCCATTTGCAACAATTGATGGCGAGGATGCTAAAGATTTTGATGATGCTGTTTATTGTGTGAGAAGTAGCAATGGTTTTAAACTCTATGTCGCCATTGCAGATGTCTCCTTTTATGTGGAGCCTGGCTCAAAATTAGACAAAGAAGCAAAAAAACGTGGTACCTCTATCTACTTTCCAGAAACGGTCATCCCAATGCTTCCAGAAAATCTATCAAATGGAATATGCTCGCTGAGACCCAATGAAGATAGGTGCTCAATGATATGTGAAATGTCTATTGATCTTGATGGTAAAAGAAAAAAATATAAATTTTATAGCGGCTTAATAAACTCCAAGGCTCGACTTACTTATAACCAAGTTGAAAAACATCTTAAAAAATTATCTCACATCAAACAATCGATAGTGCACGAATCAATAAAGCACCTTTATGATCTTACCAATCTAAGATTAAAGCTTCGCAATGAGAGGAAAGCACTTGAAATCAACCCTAAAGAAGCAATTTTGGAGTTAAGCAAAAACAAAGAAGTAAGAAATATAATCATCAAAAAATCTCTTTTTGCTCATAAACTTGTTGAAGAATCGATGTTGCTTGCGAATGAATCAGCTGCTGAATTTATGCATGATAGATTAGATTTGGGAGTTTATAGGATTCATGAAGATCCAGATCCAAGCAAGCTTGAGATACTAAAGAAACATTTTAAAATCCCAACCCAAATTGCAAAAAAATCATCGCCTCTAGAGATAATTAACAGATGTTTGCATGAAGCTCACGAGAAGAAAGATGATACTGGTCAAATTCTAGTCCTTCAAACTCTTGCAAGGGCAGAGTATTCAACAGATAACTTGGGTCATTTTGGTCTACAGCTTAAACAATACTCACATTTCACATCACCCATTAGAAGATATCCTGATTTATTAGTTCATAGGCTAATTAATGCTTCCCTGGCTCATAAAAAACTAGGCATGAGACAAAATGAGCTTCAAGATGAATGTGAGAATTCTTCTATGCTTGAAAGGCGAGCAGAAAAAGCATCCAGGCAAGTAGAGCAAGTCCTAATTTGCTCATACCTAAAAACAAAAATAGGCTCTTCAATGGATGGAGTTGTTACTGGTGTGACAGATTTTGGCTTGTTTGTTAATTTAGAACCCTATTTCATTTCAGGTCTGTTGCATGTATCTGATCTTCCTGACGACCGATATCAATTTTTACAAGATCGCAATGCACTGAAAGGAAAAAGAAGAGGAGGTATATATAAGCTTGGCCAAAAAATTAAGGTTAAAATTGCTGCTATCTTTCCTCTTGAAAGAAAGATTAATCTCATAATTTCAAATGGAAAATAATAATTCTGAAAATTTGCGAGTTGGATTTCATAGTATTGAGATGCTATTAAAACTTTCTCCTGAAAACATAAAACAGATCTTTATACCAGCCAATCGCAATGATGATAGAGCTCTTCGTTTAATTTCTATGGCTGAAAAATTATCAGTTTCTATTGAAAGAAAAAAAAGTTTAACGCAGCACCCCGAGGCAATTCTTAAAACTGCAATAAACCTTGGACTAGGTGACCTAAAAAACTATGAGGAAAGCATTCAACATAATAATCCTACATTTTTGGTTATCGATAATGTGATTGACCCTCGTAATCTAGGTGCTTGCATCAGATCTGCAGCTGCAAGCAATATTGCAGGAGTAATTATTAACAAACATCACTGCTCACCCATCACTCCATTAGTAAGACAAGTTTCAGCCGGAGGCACTGAAGCAATTCAAATTTTTACAGTGACCAATTTAATTAATACTTTAAAGCACTTCGAAAAGCTGGGCTATCTTATTCTAGGAACAAGTGAGCATGCTGATTCAATGCATACAGAATTAGATTTAAACAAACCTATTTTGACAATTATGGGTTCTGAAGAAGATGGTATCAGAGAAAAAACACTGGAAAAATGCTCGCAAGTTTGCACTCTGTCAAAGAATCAAATTATCAATAGCCTAAATGTTTCAGTGGCTACTGGAGTAATACTTTTTGAGATTGCGAGGCAGAAGTTAATATAAATTTCATTTACAATGCAATGAATGAATGAAACCCTTGAATTTTTTAAATGCTTAATCAAAGAACTATAAAAAATCCTATCAAAGCAGTTGGCGTTGGTCTCCATAGTGGCAGAGATATGACATTGGAGCTTTTGCCCGCACCTATAGATGCTGGTATTACTTTTATTAGAACTGATTTAGACCCTGAAATATGCATTCCTGCAAAATTTGAGTACGTTGGTGATACCACCCTTTCAACCGCTCTTTTTAAAGAGGGTTATAAAATTGGCACTATCGAGCATCTGCTTTCAGCAATAGCAGGGCTCGGGATTGATAACTGTATTATTAAGGTAGACGGCCCTGAAATACCTATTATGGATGGCAGTGCAAGCCCATTTGTATTTTTGATTCAATCGGCTGGGTTGGAAGTTCAAGATAAATTAAAAAATTTTATTAAAGTTAAGAAAGAAGTCAGGGTCGAACGTGGGGATACATACGCGGCCATCAAACCTTTTGATGGTTTCAAGGTCTCATTTGAAATTGATTTTGACGATCCAACCATTCAAAAACATGCTCAAAAATCATCTATTGATTTTTCTTCTACATCATTTGTTAAAGAAGTGTGTAGGGCCAGGACTTTTGGATCAGTAAAAGATATGGACGCCCTTCAATCTCAAGGATTAGCATTAGGAGCCAGTGTAGCTAACGCTATTGCTGTTGGCGAAGACGGCATTCTCAATGAAGAAGGTCTAAGATTTGATGATGAATTTGTGAAGCATAAAATGCTTGATGCAATTGGTGATTTATACCTACTTGGTCATAATCTTATTGGTCAATTTTCTGGTTATAAATCTGGTCACTCGCTTAATAATGAATTATTAAGAAAAATTTTGGCATCTGAAGATGCCTGGGAGGTAGTTACATTTGAAGATTCATCAATTGCCCCCATATCATATGCTAGAGCTCCATTTGGGGATGCTGTAGAGCTCTGAGTAAAAGAAGATAACTATTAGCGATTAATTTCATGTCATTTTTAACCAAAATTTTTGGAAGTAGTAATCAACGCGCTTTAAAGCGGATGCAAGTATCTGTTGATGAAATTAATAATCTAGAATCACATTATAAAAATTTAAGTGACCAAGAGTTAAGTGATCTAAAGAGTGAATTAAACAAATCTAAAGAAGATCCTAACTTTAATTTGTTAGCGCATGCATTTGCAGCAACTCGTGAAGCAAGCATCCGAACAACAGGTCTTAGACATTTTGATGCGCAAATGCTTGGCGGCATTGCTCTCTCAGAAGGAAACATAGCTGAGATGAAAACTGGAGAGGGAAAAACTTTAGTTGCCACCCTCCCAGCATACCTAAATGCCGTTCAAGATAACAAAGTAATACTTGTGACAGTGAATGATTATTTAGCTCAAAGAGATGCTGATTGGATGAGACCAATTTATGAATGTCTTGGGCTCTCAGTCGGGGTAATTTATTCAAATCAATCATTTGAAGAAAAAAAATCTGCGTATCAATGTGATGTGATCTATGCAACAAATGGTGAATTAGGCTTTGATTATTTAAGAGATAATATGGCTCTTCGTGCAGAAGACAAAGTCCAGTGCTCATTAGATTTTGCAATTGTAGATGAGGTAGATTCAATTTTAATTGATGAAGCTAGAACGCCTTTAATTATTTCTGGCCCCTCAAATGAAAGTGCTGATTATTATGTACAAATAAAAAAAATCATACCTAATCTAAAAGAGCAATTAAGAGAGGGAACTGAAGATGAGCCACTGACTGAAGAAGAGCAAGGGCACTATATTATTGATGAAAAAAATCGATCCATCGAGCTCACTGATGATGGGTATGTAGTTGTTGAAAGGCATCTAGAGGATTTAGGATTACTTCAATCTGAGGATAGCTTATATTCCGTCAGCAATTTAAAGATTATGCGCTATGTAAATGCGACTTTAAAAGCTGCATTTTTGTTCAAAAAAAATGTTCACTATTTAGTAAGAGGTCAAGAGGTGCTACTAATTGACGAGCATACTGGCAGAACAATGCCTGGAAGAAGAATGAGTGAAGGTATTCATCAAGCGCTGGAATGTAAAGAAAATACGCCTATACAGCGCGAGTCTCAAACTCTTGCGTCTACAACCTACCAAAACTTTTTTCGGTTATTTGACCAGCTTTCTGGCATGACTGGAACCGCTGATACTGAAGCAGCTGAATTTGCTGAAATATACGGGCTAAATGTTTCAATCATCCCAACCAATAAACCGATGGCAAGAGAAGATAATGATGATTTAGTTTTTCTTACACAAGAAGCAAAATTCAAAGCTTTAATTGAGGAAATAGAGCTTTTGCGAAAAAAAGATGCGCCAATACTAGTTGGAACTGCGTCCGTAGAATCATCAGAAATAGTTTCTGCATTGTTGAATAAAAAAAATATCTCTCATCAGGTGCTGAATGCAAAGCAGCATGAAAAAGAAGCAGAAGTTATCGCAAATGCTGGTCGTCCTGGCGTAGTTACTATAGCAACAAATATGGCTGGACGAGGAACCGATATTGTATTGGGAGGAAAAGAAAATATTGGTGATGGTGAGTGGGAAAAAAGGCATAAAGTAGTTTTAGAGGCAGGTGGATTGCACATTCTTGGAACTGAGAGGCATGAATCAAGAAGAATAGATAATCAATTAAGAGGTAGATCAGGGAGACAGGGAGACCCTGGCTATTCTAAGTTCTTTTTATCTCTAGAGGATGACTTATTAAGATTGTTTATATCTGATAGTCGAAGAGCTCTCTTTGAAAGAATTGGTATGGGTGATGATCATATTGAACACAAAATGCTCTCTCGTGGAATAGAAAATGCACAAAAAAGAATTGAAAGTAGGAATTTTGACATAAGAAAAAACTTATTAGAATATGATGATGTTGCAAATGATCAGCGACAAGCAATCTATTCATTAAGAAATCAGCTCCTCAATGAAGATAACATTTCGGAGGCAATAAATGACTTAATAAATGATGAGATGCGCGCAGTTTCAAATGATTTTGTGCCTTTGGATTCTGTAGAGAGTCAGTGGAGACTGGAGGAATTAGATAAATATTTGTTTGATCATTACTTAATCGAAGAAAATATAGCAGCTAAAGTTAGTAATGATCAAAAATTAACTCCAGATCTAATTGCTACATTGATCGCTGACAGCGCAGCAAAAAAATATAAGCAAAAATACCTAAAAATTGAAGATAACCTTGCTCAACTTGAAAAGCAGGTAATGTTGCAAATATTAGATGTGCATTGGAAAGATCATTTGTCTGAAATGGATCACTTGAGACAAAGCGTAGGTTTAAGAGCCTATGCTCAAAAGAATCCAAAAAATGAATATAAGCGTGAAGCATTTGAAATGTTTGAAGTGATGTTAGACGAAATTAATGCTGAGGCGATCAAAGTTCTGTTCAGGATTGAGCTTGCCAGCGAAGAGGAGATCCAAGAGTTAGAGGAAAGATCTCGTGAAGCTCAACAAAATAGAGAAATGAAACTACAACAAGAGCAATTACAACCAGTCATAGGGAGTGACCCAAGTCCGGAACCGGAGCAATTAGCCAAGGTGGAAACTGTTAAAACGGATGAGCCAAAGCTACAAAGAAATGAGATAGTAAAAATTACTAATGGCAAAGAGACAAAAGAATTAAAGTATAAAAAAGCTCAACCTTTAATAGAAGCCGGAGAGTGGAAGATCATTTAGTCTTGATAAAAATCTTCTGATTCAATAGGCCTACTGATCAGCTTTTCTTCATTGGCCCAACTACCCAAATCAATCAATTTGCATTTTTTAGAGCAAAATGGTCTATAAATATTAGTTTGGCTAAGATCAGCCTCTTTATTGCAGCGGGGACAAGACTTCGTCATTTTTAGCAAAGGTTTAAATAAAATTTATGCATAGCGATGGATCGAATTTTCAAATTTTCTAACGAATCATTGTTGGGAATAATATCATTAGCTATGCTTATTCTCTCTTCTCTTGAGCATTGAGAATCCATAATTTTCTGTATCTGTTCTTGAGAATTATCATCTCGCAATGAAGCTCTTTCGAGTTGAAGTTTTGGGTCGCAATCAATAACCAAAATTCTATTATAGTTACTCATACTTTTGGTCTCAAAAATTAGTGGCACCATGATAATTGAATATGGAGATTTTGAGGCAGCAATTTTTTTTAACATCAAATCTCCAACTAATGGATGAATGATTGATTCTAATGTCTTTTTTTTCTTATCGTCGACAAAAACTTCTTTTCTTAAATATGCTCTATCAATTGATCCATCAGAGTCAATAATTTTAGATCCAAAGCATTGAACTATACTAGCAAAACCAGGGGTGCCTTTTTCGATGACATCTCTAGATAAACTGTCTGCATCTATAACATTAATGCCTTCGTTTTTAAAAAAATTTGCTGCAGCTGATTTACCAGATCCTATGCCGCCAGTGAGACCAACTATCATTTTTGAGGTTTGGTATTGATGAAACTTGGAACGTTATGGGCCCAAGAGCTTTCTTCAATTCTAGATGCAATAAGCCATTTATCATTAATCTTCTTATAGGTGTCTTGATACCACATCCCAAGAAAGAAGACTTGTTCATCCTCTGTTTGCATGGGGTTGAAACACATTACTTTTCCAGAAGCAGAATTTCCATTTAAGGTTAATGAAATATTTGAAATTAAATGTTGATAATTTGGAAAATGATCTAATGCTGTTTCCAAATACTTGATTATTTCTTGGAGGTTGCCAGCTATACCTCCTACTGCGGTGTAATCAATGTGAGCATCTGTTGTAAATAAATTATTAAAATCTTGAAAATTTTTTGTATCCACAGCAGTTGCATAATCGGTTACAAGTTTTTCAAGTTCCATGCGATCTGAGATTTCTGCGATGTCCATATACTTATTTTAATACAAAAAAAAGGCTCTCAGAAAAAACTGAGAGCCTTTCAAAGAAAAAAGCCTGACGATTACCTACTCTCACACAAGGAGACCTTGCACTACCATTGGCGTGAGTTCGTTTCACTTCTGAGTTCGAGATGGGATCAGGTGGTACCAAACTGCTATTGTCATCAGGCAAACTGGTATGTAATTCTTTTTCACTACAAATATGTTATTCCTGAACAATGGAACCTTTTTTAAGGTTACATGATCAAGCCTCACGAGTTATTAGTACAAGTTAGCTCAACGCCTCACAACGCTTACACATCTTGCCTATCAACGTCATAGTCTATGACGACTCTTTAGTAGACCGAAGTCTATGGGAGATCTAATCTTGGGAGAGGCTTCCCGCTTAGATGCTTTCAGCGGTTATCCCTTCCGAACATAGCTACCCGGCAATGCCACTGGCGTGACAACCGGAACACCAGAGGTTCGTCCAATCCGGTCCTCTCGTACTAGGATCAGCTTCCCTCAAATCTCCAACGCCCACAGCAGATAGGGACCGAACTGTCTCACGACGTTCTAAACCCAGCTCGCGTACCACTTTAAATGGCGAACAGCCATACCCTTGGGACCTGCTCCAGCCCCAGGATGTGATGAGCCGACATCGAGGTGCCAAACACCCCCGTCGATGTGAACTCTTGGGGGGTATCAGCCTGTTATCCCCGGCGTACCTTTTATCCGTTGAGCGATGGCCCTTCCATTCAGAACCACCGGATCACTAAGACCTAGTTTCCTACCTGCTCGACCCGTCGGTCTCGCAGTCAAGCATCCTTATGCCTTTATACAATCTGCATGATGTCCGACCATGCTTAGGATACCTTCGTACTCCTCCGTTACTCTTTGGGAGGAGACCGCCCCAGTCAAACTACCCAGCACACACTGTCCTCGATCCGGATTACGGACCTGAGTTAGAGCCTCAACTTTACAAGGGTGGTATTTCAAGGACGACTCCACCAAGACTAGCGTCTCGGCTTCAAAGTCTCCCACCTATCCTACACAAATAAAGTCAAAGTCCAGTGTGAACCTATAGTAAAGGTGCACGGGGTCTTTCCGTCTAGCTGCGGGTACACTGCATCTTAACAGCGATTTCAATTTCACTGAGTCTATGGTGGAGACAGTGTGGCCATCGTTACGCCATTCGTGCAGGTCGGAACTTACCCGACAAGGAATTTCGCTACCTTAGGACCGTTATAGTTACGGCCGCCGTTTACCGGGGCTTCGATCAAGAGCTTCGCATAAGCTAACCCCATCAATTAACCTTCCGGCACCGGGCAGGCGTCACACCCTATACTTCCTCTTACGAGTTTGCAGAGTGCTATGTTTTTAGTAAACAGTCGCAGCCACCTGGTATCTTCGACCACGTTCAGCTTAGAGAGCAAGTCTCATCACTAACCGCGGCGCACCTTCTCCCGAAGTTACGGTGCTATTTTGCCTAGTTCCTTCACCATAGTTCTCTCAAACACCTTGGTCTACTCGACCTAACCACCTGTGTCGGTTTAGGGTACGGTTTCTTACAACCTGAAGCTTAGAGGTTTTTCCTGGAAGCATGGTATCGACTACTTCCCACTCATAGAGTGGTCGTCATCAGTCCTCAGCCTTAGTGTTCCGGATTTACCTAAAACACCAGCCTACAACCTTAAACACGGACAACCATCGCCGTGCTAGCCTAACCTTCTCCGTCACCCCATCGCAGTTGTAAAAAGTACAGGAATATTAACCTGTTTCCCATCGACTACGGCTTTCGCCCTCGCCTTAGGGGCCGCCTCACCCTGCCTCGATTAGCGTTGGACAGGAACCCTTGGTTTTTCGGCGAAGAGGTTTTTCACCTCTTTGATCGTTACTCATGTCAACATTCGCACTTCTGATACGTCCAGTTCGCCTCTCAGCTTACCTTCAGCCGCTTACAGAACGCTCTTCTACCATCTTAAATAAATTTAAGATCTGTAGCTTCGGTTTATGATTTAGCCCCGTTATATCTTCCACGCAGGCCGACTCGACTAGTGAGCTATTACGCTTTCTTTAAAGGATGGCTGCTTCTAAGCCAACCTCCTAGCTGTTTGTGCCTTCCCACATTGTTTCCCACTTAATCATAATTTGGGACCTTAGCTGACAGTCTGGGTTGTTTCCCTCTCGACTACGGACGTTAGCACCCGCAGTCTGTCTCCCGTGCTCATACTTGTAGGTATTCGGAGTTTGCATCGGTTTGGTAAGTCGGGATGACCCCCTAGCCGAAACAGTGCTCTACCCCCTACAGTAATACACGAGGCACTACCTAAATAGTTTTCGAAGAGAACCAGCTATCTCCGGGTTTGATTAGCCTTTCACTCCTATCCACAGCTCATCCCCTCATTTTTCAACATAAGTGGGTTCGCGCCTCCAGTCGATGTTACTCGACCTTCACACTGGCCATGGATAGATCACCCGGTTTCGGGTCTAATTCCAGCAACTGAGCGCCCTATTAAGACTCGGTTTCCCTACGCCTACCCTAAATGGTTAAGCTTGCTACTGAAATTAAGTCGTTGACCCATTATACAAAAGGTACGCCGTCACAGAACAAGTCTGCTCCGACTGCTTGTAAGCACAAGGTTTCAGGTTCTATTTCACTCCCCTCGCCGGGGTTCTTTTCGCCTTTCCCTCACGGTACTGGTTCACTATCGGTCAGCTGAGAGTATTTAGCCTTGGAGGATGGTCCCCCCATGTTCAGTCAAGATTTCACGTGTCCCGACCTACTCGATTTCACTTTTAAAAGATTTTCGCATACAGGGCTATCACCTACTATGGCCATACTTTCCAGTATGTTTTGCTAATCTTAAAAAAGCTTAAGGGCTAGTCCGGTTTCGCTCGCCGCTACTACCGGAATCTCTTTTGATTTCTTTTCCTCTAGGTACTTAGATGTTTCAGTTCCCTAGGTTTGCCTCATATACCTATGTATTCAGTATAAGATAATGTGCTTATGCACACTGGGTTCTCCCATTCGGAAATCTCCGGATCAAAGGTTGTTTACCACCTCCCCGAAGCTTATCGCAAGTTACTACGTCCTTCATCGCCTTCAGCTGCCAAGGCATCCGCCTTGTGCTCTTAATTACTTGATCATATAACCCTAAAAAAGGGCTATATACTTAGTTCTCCTTTTAAGCGGACTAAGTTTTTTTGTTATTGTTTGAGAATAACTTAATAAAATTTTCTTCTATTAAATGCAGTGATCTACGTGTACATATCTAAAAGATATGACACTGGTGTATATATCAAAAAGATATAAACACTAGAAAATTACATACCAAAACTTATAAAGAACTTCTTTTAATATTTTTGATTACTCGTGTGGGCACTCTAGTACGAAAGTATCGTTAAGGAGGTGATCCAGCCACAGGTTCCCCTACGGCTACCTTGTTACGACTTTACCCCAGTCATGAAGCACACCGTGGTAAACGCCCTCCCGAAGGTTAGACTATCTACTTCTGGTGCAATCCACTTCCATGGTATGACGGGCGGTGTGTACAAGACCCGAGAACGTATTCACCGCGACATGCTGATTCGCGATTACTAGCGATTCCGACTTCATGGAGTCGAGTTGCAGACTCCAATCCGGACTACGAAGAATTTTCTAGGATTAGCACCACCTCGCGGCTTAGCGTCCGTCTGTATTCTCCATTGTAGCACGTGTGTAGCCCTATACGTAAGGGCCATGATGACTTGACGTCGTCCTCACCTTCCTCCGGTTTATCACCGGCAGTCCCCTTATAGTTCCCGACCGAATCGCTGGCAAATAAGGGTAAGGGTTGCGCTCGTTATCCGACTTAACGGAACATCTCACGACACGAGCTGACGACAGCCATGCAGCACCTGTATCTTGGCTCCCGAAGGCACTGCTTCATTACAAAGCATTCCAAGTATGTCAAGTATAGGTAAGGTTTTTCGCGTTGCATCGAATTAAACCACATGCTCCACCGCTTGTGCGGGTCCCCGTCAATTCATTTGAGTTTTAGCCTTGCGGCCGTACTCCCCAGGCGGTCAACTTACTACGTTAGCTGCGCCACTGAAAAACATAGTTTTCCAACAGCTAGTTGACATCGTTTACGGCGTGGACTACCAGGGTATCTAATCCTGTTCGCTACCCACGCTTTCGCACCTCAGTGTCAGTACAGATCCAGGAGGCTGCCTTCGCCATTGGTATTCTTCACAATATCTACGCATTCCACCGCTACACTGTGAATTCTACCTCCCTCTATCGTACTCTAGTGAATCAGTTTTGGATGCAGTTCCCAGGTTGAGCCCGGGGATTTCACATCCAACTTAATAAACCACCTACGCGCGCTTTACGCCCAGTAATTCCGATTAACGCTTGGACCTTCCGTATTACCGCGGCTGCTGGCACGGAATTAGCCGGTCCTTATTCTGATGGTAATGTCACGGTTATTGGGTATTAACCAATAACTTTTCTTCCCAACTTAAAGTGCTTTACAACCCTAGGGCCTTCTTCACACACGCGGTATGGCTGGATCAGGCTTGCGCCCATTGTCCAATATTCCCCACTGCTGCCTCCCGTAGGAGTCTGGGCCGTGTCTCAGTCCCAATGTGGCGGATCGTCCTCTCAGACCCGCTAAAGATCGTCGCCTTGGTGAGCCTTTACCTCACCAACAAGCTAATCTTACGCAGGCTCATCTAATAGCGAAAGCTTCAAAGAGAGGCCTTCTTTCTCCCGAAGGAGGTATACGGTATTAATCCG
>Ga0228650_1000282_pt1 | contig 18577 bp, 16 predicted proteins | sample 62DmetaG_FD_183171 | JGI IMG/M metagenome (GOLD analysis project Ga0228650, IMG submission 183171) | Seawater microbial communities from Monterey Bay, California, United States - 62D | ecosystem: Environmental > Aquatic > Marine > Coastal | place: USA: California | collected 2016-10-28
ATGCCATGCTTCGAAGCCCTCGCCCTGAAAAACTTTTGTGACAAACGACCCTCCTGGAGAGAGCGTTCCGATCGCCAACTCAGTCGCCAACTCCACCAAATACATGGCACGGGGCTGATCAACCTCAGGCAAACCACTCATATTGGGCGCTAAATCGGAGAGCACAGCATCGAGCGGATTACCTGCGAGTGCCGTCACAATCTGGTCATAGGTTGCTTCTTCCGTAAAGTCACCTTGGATAAACGTGACATCTTCTAATTGGTCCATCGGCAAAATATCGCTGGCTATCACGCGTCCTCGAGCACCCACCAACCGTCCTGCGACCTGAGACCACCCGCCAGGCGCGCTGCCGAGATCAAGTACGAACATGCCTGGTCGCATAATCTGGTCACGCTGATTGATCTCCATCAGTTTATAGACCGCACGAGACCGGTAGCCTTCTTTTTGCGCCTGCTGAACATAGATGTCGTCGTGATGCTCTTTGAGCCAGGCTCGACTTGAAGATTTCTTTTTCGCCACACCTACCTCGTCCCAGTCCACAATCAAACCCTGCAAGGGGTTACACTAGCGTCTAATGAGAGTTTACAGCGACATTCTGCCACGCAGGTAAAGATCATGCCCTCCAGTAAAGAACTTCGACAATTCAGAGCGCAGGCACATTCACTCCGCCCGATTGTCACGGTCGCCAGTAAAGGCCTGTCTCCTTCGGTATTGGAAGAGGTGAATCGAGCGCTCACCGACCATGAATTGATTAAGGTCAAAGTCTCGGTCGGCGAACGCACTGAGCGTGAAGTCGTGATCGCTGCTTTGTGCGAGCAAAGTGGTGCGCACTTGGTGCAGCGTATCGGCAACATCGCCACCCTGATCAGACACAATCCCTCCGCCGACCCACGAAAATCCAACCTCCAGAGAAGCCGCTGACGGCGGCGGTGTTTAGCCAGCCCCGCCGAGAGCCGTCGCCTCAGAGTGGATCATCACTGCAACGTGTTCCGCATCCCCGACCTACCGCGCTACGACAGTATTGCGGCAGCTTGAAACGTAGCCCAAGCTGCCAGCCAGGCAAACAGTAAGTAAGCAATCACCATGCGTCCAGCCAATGACCATGAATGCGTCTCCTTGGCCAAAATGGCCACCGTCGAAACACACTGCAAGGCGATCGCGAAGAAGACGAGCAGCGCCAAGCCTGAACCCAGTGGTAAGGCGTTTGCCTGAATCTGCGCCACCAACGGAACAATATTGTCCGCAGCACCCTCAATCCCCATGATGGTACCCAGCGTGCCGATAAAGACCTCTCGGGCGAGGAAGGAGCTGACAATCGCCACTCCATAGCGCCAATCGAGACCCAGTGGTAGGAAAATCGGCTCGATCCAGCGACCCATAACCCCCAACCATGACGCACCCAGATCAGCGCCGTGATTCGGAAAATAGCCCAGTATCCAAACCACCACCGTCACGCTCAAAATGACCAAACCCGCTCTCGTCACAAAATGCTGCGCGCGCTGCACCGACCTTCTGATAATGGGCATCAGCGCCGGCATTCGATAGGCGGGTAACTCCAGCAAAAACGGCTGATGCCGCTCTAACCTTGCGAATCGATTGACGACGCCAGCAACCAGTAGCCCTGCTGCCAAACCGAAACTGTACATGGCAAAAAGCGTCAATCCCTGCCAGCCCACGAGCCCCCACAAGATCGTGTCTCGCGGAATAAAAATAGCAATCAGCAGCGTGTAGACCGGCAGTCGAGCAGAGCAAGGCATGAGCGGAATCGCGAGGTACGTCAGCAAACGAGCCCGTGACGACTCGATTGACCGCGCTGCGTAAATGGCGGGGATGGCACAAGCCACTCCCGACAGCATGGGGATAAAGCTTTTGCCACTCAGGCCAAAAAACCGCAAAGGCCTATGGCAAATCAACGCCGCACGAGCGAGATATCCTGAATCCTCCATCAAGCCAATGATGAAGGTGAGCACAAAGATCTGCGGCACGAATACCAAAAAGGCGCCAATACCGCTAAATATCGCGTCCGCCATAAAGTCGCGGGCAATGCCTTCAGCGATGGAGGGCAATAGCCAAATGCCAACCGATGCCACCCCAGATTCGACCGCATCCATCATTGGCGCCGACCAGGTGAAGATCGACTGGAATAAGGTCAGCATGACAGCGACAAAGGCTATTCCACCGGTAAACGAACCCAGAAAAAATCGATCAAACCGAGATTGCATCTGCAGGAGCGCATCCGCCGCCGGACCATACCGTTTAGCCAGCCTATGCGCCTGCTCATAGAGTGCCCTATCTTCCAAAGTAGCGCCTGGAAATAGATTGCCCTCTGATGCCCCGTCGCTAGCCAGTACCGGCGTCTGCTCAGCAGCCGGGGCAGCTTCTGAGATTGGCGTGGGAGACGCTAGCGAGGTGAGCAAATGCGTCACCCCCTCGCCGGTGCGCGCTGACACCAGAACAACAGGCACGGCTAGGGTTGTCGAAAGACCCTCCACATCGATACTGAGTCGATGTTTTTTTAAAATATCGCCCATGTTCGCGACAACCGTCATAGGTCGATTGTGACGGCGACATTCACGGATCACCTGAAGACAAAAGAAGAGGCTTTTCTCGAGTCTCGTTGCGTCAACCACGCACATGACGTGGCCTACCTCGGTGTCGGCCAGCGACGTTTCAAAGTGCGCTACGGCAACCCGCTCTTCGTCGGAAATGGATCGCAAAGAATACGTTCCCGGAAAATCCACCAGGTCCCAGTCTTCGACCCCCTTCATCCTGCCGACAGAAATATCGACCGTGATACCCGGGTAATTGGCAACGCGCTGATTCAACCCAGTCAAACGATTGAACAGTGCGGTCTTGCCCGAGTTGGGGGTACCAACCAACAGTGCTTTAGACATGGGGTTCGCTTACGACCAATTGGACTAGGATGTGTTCAGCGAGTTCTTGATCCAACGAGTAAGTCGCATTGCTCACCCGATAAACACGGGGAGCACCGAAACCGGTTCTGTGCTGACAACAGACCTGCTCACCGAGGTGGAAACCAAATTCTTGAAGCCGGCCTCGATAGCGCTCAGGTAGCGCTGGGTCAAATCCTACCAGCACGCCTGACGTGTGCGTGGGAAGCGCCCAAAGGGAAACGGTGTTGGAGACTGACACTGCGCAATGGCCTCAGCATAAAAGGAGGACTATACGCTTAATGAGAACCATTGTTATGTAGATGAAAGATGCGCAACCGTGTCGATCTCGAAGATCACATCGCCGCCGGGCGCGTTCACGACCACCTCATCACCTTCCATTTTACCGACCATGGCACGCGCAATAGGCGAGTTGACTGAGATCAAATTTGCTTTGGCGTCAGCCTCATCCTCACCGACAATCCGATAGGTCACGCTGCGGTCATCGCTCACATCGATCAAAGTGACCGTCGCACCAAAAATCACCTTGCCTGATGCGGGTATGGTCGTGATATCAATAATCTGAGCATGTGAGAGCTTGTGCTCGAGCTCCTGAATCCGACCCTCGGCGAAGCTCTGCTGCTCCCGCGCAGCATGGTATTCCGCATTTTCTTTCAGATCACCATGCTCACGCGCATCTGCGATGGCTTGAGTGATCCGCGGACGATCTACCTTCTTCAATCGCTCCAGTTCATCTCGCAGGGTCTGTTCGCCCTGCACGGTCATGGGTACCCGATTCATACAGCCCTGCTCTCGTGAATACTGTCATGTAAGTCTTGTAACCGCCGAACCGTGATATCCGTCTCTTGCTCTAACGCCATACACACAGCTTCAGCCGCCGCTAAGGTGGTAGTGTAAAACACGTTGTGCTGTTCGGCACTGGCTCGGATCGAGGCAGAATCCATGATGGCGCGACGACCCTCTGTCGTATTGATGATAATCGCCGCTTCATCATTTTTGATCAGATCCACGATATGAGGTCGGCCTTCCGCCACTTTATTGACCATGCGAACCGTCAACCCAGCATCGGTCAGGGCCTTAGCGGTCCCTCCTGTTGCCGCCAGCGTAAACCCTCGCGCTACCAGCCGCCGAGCGACCTCTACCGCAGCCGCCTTGTCGACATCACGAACGCTGATCAAACACAAACCAGAGGTGGGCGGATCATCGCCCGCACCCAGCTGCGCACGAGCAAACGCTGCAGCGAAGGTATCCCCCGTGCCCATCACCTCACCTGTTGATTTCATTTCAGGGCCCAGTATGGGGTCGGTACCCGGAAATTTATTAAAGGGCAGCACAGCCTCTTTAACGCTAAAGTAAGGCGGTACGATTTCGCGCGTCACGCCCTGGCTGACCAAGCTTTGACCCGCCATACAGCGAGCGGCCACCTTCGCGAGGGAGAGACCAACCGCTTTCGAAACGAACGGCACGGTGCGAGACGCGCGAGGATTGACCTCGATCACAAATATCTCATCATCTTGCCACGCGAGCTGCACGTTCATAAGTCCGCATACGCCGAGCTCTAGCGCCATTTTACGCACCACCTCACGCATGGCTTCCTGCACGTCAACGGGCAGACTATACGGTGGCAAAGAACACGCTGAGTCTCCTGAATGAACCCCCGCCTGCTCGATATGCTGCATGATGGCACCAATCACAACCTGCTCCCCATCGCTGACCGCGTCGATATCCACCTCAATCGCTGCGCTCAAGAAACGGTCGAGTAATACCGGTGAATCTTCAGAAACCCGCACCGCATCGGTCATGTAGCGCAGGAGATCCTCCTCGCGATAGACAATTTCCATCGCTCGCCCACCCAAGACATAAGACGGCCGAACCACCAACGGGTAACCAATTGCAGAGGCAGCCTGAACAGCTTGCTCGACGCTGCGCACCGTCGTATTAGCGGGCTGCCGCAACGACAATCCCTCAATCATCTTTTGAAACCGTTCTCGATCCTCAGCGCGGTCGATTTGGTCTGGTGTTGTACCAATGATCGGTACGCCTGCCGCCTCAAGTGCCCGAGCCAACTTGAGCGGCGTCTGCCCGCCGAACTGAACGATGACACCGGTAGGTTGCTCTAGTGCGACGATCTCGAGGACGTCTTCGAGTGTCACCGGCTCAAAGTATAGGCGGTCCGACGTGTCGTAATCTGTGGAGACTGTCTCGGGATTGCAGTTAACCATCACCGTCTCGTAACCGTCTTCCCGCATCGCCAGCACGGCATGAACACAGCAATAATCAAATTCGATGCCTTGACCGATGCGATTGGGGCCACCCCCTAGCACCAGAATTTTCTTTCGATCGCTTGGCGCCGCCTCACACTCCTCCTCATAGGTGGAATACATGTAAGCGGTCGAGGAGGAAAACTCGGCGGCACAGGTATCAACGCGTTTATACACCGGCCTGATGTTTAGCGACCAGCGGTGCGCTCTGACTGCCGACTCGTCCGCCGACACAAGGTCGGCAATCCGCTGGTCCGCAAACCCGCGGCGCTTGAGTGCCCACATCATCTGATAATCGATCGCTTCGAGCGACACGTCCTCAAGACGCGACTCCCATTGAACGATGTCATCAATTTGCACCAAGAACCAAGGATCAATACCTGAGTAGCCGTAGATTTCCTCCAGTTCGAAGCCAGCGCGAAACGCGTCGGCGACGTACCAGATGCGATCCGCTCCGGGGTTAGTCAGCCGATCCACCAGCTCTGATCGACTGTCCTCATCGACAACCTGCATCTGTGGCTCGAACCCCGCAGAACCCACCTCTAAACCGCGCAGGGCTTTTTGCAGTGATTCCTGGAACGTGCGGCCAATGGCCATTACCTCGCCAACTGACTTCATTTGAGTCGTTAGTCGGGGATCTGCTGTAGCGAATTTTTCGAAGGCAAAACGCGGGATTTTGGTCACCACGTAATCGAGCGCGGGCTCGAAAGAGGCGGGAGTCGCCCCTCCGGTAATGTCGTTTTTCAGTTCATCGAGTGAGTAACCTACCGCCAGTTTGGCCGCCACCTTGGCAATGGGGAAGCCCGTCGCTTTTGACGCCAGCGCAGAGGAGCGCGACACCCTAGGATTCATCTCAATCACTACGAGACGTCCCGTATCAGGACACTGACCAAACTGAACGTTAGACCCACCGGTCTCAACGCCAATCTCACGCAGCACCGCCAGCGAGGCGTCGCGCATAATTTGATATTCCTTGTCGGTCAGCGTCTGAGCAGGCGCTACCGTGATCGAGTCGCCCGTATGAACGCCCATCGCATCAAAATTTTCGATGGCACAAACGATGATGCAGTTATCGTTCTTATCCCGCACCACCTCCATTTCATACTCTTTCCATCCAATGAGTGATTCATCGATCAACAACTCGTTGGTGGGCGACAGTTCCAAACCACGACCACAAATCTCCTCAAATTCATCTCGGTTATACGCAATACCGCCGCCCGATCCACCCATGGTAAATGAGGGACGGATAATGCAAGGAAAGCCAATGTCATCGAGCACAGAGTGCGCTTCGTCCATGCTGTGCGCAATGCCTGCCCGCGGTGTTGCCAGTCCGATAGCGCGCATGGCGCGATCAAACTTTTCGCGATCTTCTGCTTTGTCGATAGCCTCTTTAGTCGCACCGATCATTTCGACGCCAAATTTTTCGAGCACACCCTCAGAGGCCAATTTGAGTGCGCAGTTGAGTGCAGTTTGCCCGCCCATCGTGGGCAACAGCGCATCGGGGCGCTCGCGTTCAATGATACGAGCCACCGTCTGCCACTCAACGGGCTCAATGTAGGTCGCATCTGCCATTGAGGGATCAGTCATGATCGTCGCAGGATTGGAATTGACTAGGATGACCCGATAGCCCTCCTCCCTGAGGGCCTTACAGGCCTGCGCACCGGAGTAGTCAAACTCGCACGCCTGACCAATCACGATGGGGCCAGCACCTAAAATCAGCACACTCTTTATATCGGACCGACGTGGCATGCTCTAGCGACCTCCCTTCATTGCCGGCCAGACTCCATCGCAACGATAAACGGACGAAACAAGTTCGCTGCATCATGCGGACCGGGGCTGGCTTCAGGGTGACCCTGAAAGCTGTAAGCCGGCACATCTGTTCGGGCGATGCCCTGCAAAGTGCCATCAAAAAGGGAACGATGAGTCACACTCAAAGACGCCGGAAAGTCTGTCTCAGAGACGGTGAAACCATGGTTTTGGCTCGTCACCATCACTGTTCCATCCGCCAAATTCTGTACCGGGTGATTTGCCCCGTGATGACCAAATTTCATTTTTTCAGTCATCGCACCACTCGCTAGCGCAAGAATTTGATGCCCAAGACAGATACCAAACAACGGCATCCGGTTCTCCATAAGAGTCTGAGCAAGGTCGATCGCATAGCGGCAAGGCTCAGGATCACCGGGGCCATTGGATAGAAAAACCCCGTCTGGCGCATGTGCCATGACCTCGGCGTAAGTAGACTGAGCAGGCAATACCGTGACACGACACCCCAGGTCGACCAGGATCCGCAAAATGTTGCGCTTCACGCCAAAGTCCAAGGCAACCACAGACAAAGGCGCCTCGGCCAAGCGCTCCGAATCAGACGCCGCTGTGTCGAGTTGCCACGAGCCCTCAGTCCACTCATAAGCCGACGCCGTCGTCACCTCCTTCGCCAGGTCCATGCCTTTCAACCCGGAAAAGTCGCGCGCGTGCTGCAGCGCTTCATCTTCGTCGGCAGCAAGCCCCGTCATAATACAACCACTCTGAGCACCGCCATCGCGGAGGATGCGGGTGAGCTTGCGCGTATCGATATCAGCAATGGCCACGGTATTATGCTGTGTTAAATACTCGCTCAGATTCTGCTCCGAACGAAAATTTGAGGCTAACAAGGGGAGGTCACGCACAATTAAGCCCGCCGCTTGAATCCGACTGGACTCTTCGTCCTCACGAGTCGTTCCCGTATTACCGATATGGGGATAAGTCAGCGTCACGATCTGACGACAGTACGAAGGGTCCGTCAAAATCTCTTGATAACCCGTCATGGCGGTATTAAAAACCACCTCGCCCACGGTGGTACCCGAAGCGCCAATAGACAGGCCGCGGAAGAGCGTGCCATCTTCCAAGGCGAGGACAGCTGGTTGAGACAAACGGACCTCCCGGTCGTAGTGACCTAACGCACATTTCAGGTGCAAAATTAGGCCGGAGCAATTCACTCCTTGATCGCAAAAAGCGGACGTTGAGCGCGTGTTGGGCCAGACTGATAACCCCGCGCGGGCTGGGAGTGCAGTCTACGGGAAACGGCTAGCAGTGTCTATTTTTTGACGACACTGACCCCACATTCCGATGTCCGTTACACTGACCCGCTGCCCAGTACGGAAGACACCCAATGGCACTCATCGATCACTATTTTTCGGGCAAGACGTTTGCCATCACCGGCGCCGGTGATGGCATTGGCCGTGCCCTCGCCATCCGCCTCAATCGCGGGGCCTGCCACCTCTGGCTCTGTGATATCAATTCAGAGCGACTGGCAGAGACCTGCGCATTACTGGATCACGATCGAGCTTCTGTGGCATCACAGATTGTCGACTGCGGCAATCGAGATGCCGTCTTCAACTGGGCCGGCGATATCGCCGAACGGACGACCCAGCTTGATGGCTTAATCAACAACGCAGGTGTGGGTTACGGCGCACGATTCGCGGACTCTACTGAGGACAATTTTAAGTGGCTTATGGATATTAACTTTTGGGGTGTGGTCAACGGCACGCGCGCCCTGCTGCCGCTACTAACGCAAGCGCCTCGCGGCCATCTCGTCAATGTTTCCTCTATTTTCGGCATGGTCGGGATCCCCACGCAAAGCGCCTATAACGCTGCGAAATTTGCCGTTCGTGGTTTCAGCGAGGCTCTTCAAGCGGAGTACTTAGGGACAACCCTCTCGGTGAGCTGCGTGCACCCCGGGGGCATCCGCACTAACATTGCTCGGTCTGCACGCACCAATGGGAGCGCTGGTGTCGCCGACGCGGATGAACGCGACAAACAGTTCCAACAGATGGCGCACACCACACCAGAGCGCGCGGCAGAGATCATTCTTAAGGGCACCGCCCGCGGCAAGCGGCGAATTCTCGTCGGCTGGGATGCTTGGCTGATACAGCAATTCATCAAACTATTTCCCACGAGCTACCATTGGGTGACCGCGCGATTGGCTAAAGAGCCTCAATGACTGAATCATCCGCCGCGTACTCGCTTGCCGGCACCGATAAACTGGCCGGTAAGCCGCTATTACTGTTATTTATGGGCTTGTTCGCTACGGCTGTCGGGCAGGCTTTTGTCTTTGCAATCATGCCGCCACTCGGTCGCTCAGTCGGTCTCGATGAAGTCCGCATTACGGCCATTATTTCGACGTCCGCGTTGGTCTTCACACTCATTGCTCCGTTTTGGGGCCGCTTTTCCGACAAGGTCGGGCGCAAGCCGATCATCATTATCGGCCTGCTGGGCTATTGCATCGGATCCCTCGCGTTTGCCATCTTGTTTGCCGCGGCGGGATCTGGCTGGATTACCGGCACTGGCCTATTCCTGACTGCGCTCGTGATCCGATCGTTACAGGCGGCAACCATGTCCGCCACCAATCCCGGCTGCATGGCCTATGCCGCTGATCACACCGTAGCGCAGTATCGCACTCGAACACTTGCCCGACTCTCGAGCGCCAACAGCCTTGGCATGATCATGGGGCCCGTACTGGCCGGACTGGTAGCCGGGTTTGGATTGCTAGCACCCCTAGTGGTCGCCTCTTTTTTGTCGGGCATCGCCGCCATCGTCGTCGCATTGGGGCTCTCCAAAGGCGTGCCGCCTCGAGCACCGCAAAATCAGCCCAAGCGCATCGGTTATTTTGATGCGCGAGTCAGAATGTATTTGATCTCGGCCATCGGCGCTTTCACCGGCTTTGCTATGGTGCAGCAAACGCTCGCCTTCAGATTGCAAGACACATTAGGACTGACAGGTACCGAGACCGCTCAACACGCAGGCTTAGCAATGATGGCCTCGGCCGCCTGCTCCTTATTCATGCAAATGCTGATTGCGCAGCGCTTCAGCGGCCCTCCAGTACAGCTGGTTCGCTGGGGCGCTGGACTCCTCGCGAGCGGCACCATCGCCATCAGCGCGCTGGACAGCTGGACCGCGATCCTAAGCTGCATGGCGCTCATTGGTGCTGGTTTAGGACTGCTCTTACCGGCGGTCGCTGCCGGTGCCTCTTTGGCAGTGGGCCCAGAAGAACAGGGCGGCGTATCGGGGCTTGTCAGCGCTTGTCCGGCAGCAGGCTTCGTCCTTGGCCCGATTAGCGGTGGCTTTCTCTACCAGCAAAATGGCCCTGAGGCCGCCTGGGGCGCCGCCTTCATTCTGGTTGTGGTGTTTCTATCGACGCTACGGCCCATGCGCCAGTGAATTCAGCGTGAGCTCAAGCCCGTATCCAAGGCTTCAATTGCGGAGCGAATTGAAGCGGGGATCTCAGCAGACAAGCCGGACGCTCGCTCGACAAAAGCGTGGGTGAATTGCCCAGTGACGCAACTCTTCTGCTCATTCGGCGCAAAGACACCCAGGGACCAAGTCACTGACTTGGTCCCTAAACGATCGACGCGAAGCCCAATACTCAATGTCGCGGGATAACTGACCGGCGTGAAATAATTGGCGCTCGATTGAACCACGTACCCCACCACCTCGTCGGTCCCGGGACGCATCGCGCCCTCTTCGATCAGGAAACGATTCACCACCGTATCGAAATAAGCGTAATAAGCGACGTTGTTGATATGGCCATAGATATCGTTATCTGCCCAGCGTGACTCGAGAGCGTAAAACAGCGAAAAGTCGGCCCGACTTGCCGCAGCGGGCCGCTCTGTCACGCCCAGCCCTCCCAAGCACTGCGGTACAAGGCTAGGGCTGCCGACTCGTCCACCGTTACGGGGTTGTTGACCAACAAACGCTGTTGCTGCATGGCATCGCTAGCCAGCATCGGTAAATCTTGCTCGGGCACTTTGGCGTCGAACAAGCTTTGGGGCAAACCGGCGTCCGCAATCAATTGCTCGAACCACACCACAAATCCTTCCACCCCCGGCCCAACAGGCTGAGGTAACAGCGTCGCCAAATCCAAGTAGAGCGCCTCACACACCGGCGCATTAAATCGGAGTACCGCAGGCAGCATCAATGCATTACTGAGTCCATGCGGCATGTGGTAGTGGCCTCCCAAAGGATAGGCCAGTGCATGAACGGCCGCTACGGGTGCATTCGCAAAGGCTTGTCCGGCCAAAGTCGCGCCTAACAGCATAGCTTCTCGGGCTGCCATATCGTTTGGATGACTCAACACTCGCCTCTGATGACCTGCCAGTAACTGCAGTGCGCGCCTTGCCAACGTGTCCGAAATGGGGTTTTTTTTGACCTTTGAGGTAAACGCCTCGATCGCATGGACCATGGCATCGATCCCTGTCATGGCACTCACATGGGGCGGCAGTCCTAACGTCAGTTGAGGGTCTAATACCGCGACATCGGGTAATAATCTGGCTGAGCTAATACCTGCTTTGGTTGTCGCACCCGTCGTAATCACCGCTACGGGGGTCACCTCTGAGCCCGTTCCGGCAGTGGTAGGGATAAGGACCAAAGGCAACCTCTCGGAGGTGACTTGATCAACACCGTAAAGCTCTGGCAGCGACTGCTGCCCACTGGCCAATACCGCAATGACCTTGGCCACGTCCATTGAGCTTCCGCCGCCCAGACCAATCACGCCGTCGGCAGATGCGGTCATCAATGTGTGGAGCGCCGCCTCAACGACAGACTCTGAGGGATCAGCCGTGACGTCTGAAAACACACTGACCTCATCACAACCACGAGCGACACTCTCGCGAACCGGATCCAACAGACCGATCTGCACGAGTCCGGGGTCTGTCACGATCAGCGGCTTGGTAATACCCAGCTGCTGACACAGCGCCCCCAGTTGCTGCGCAGCGCCAGCCCCCACGCGAAGATCCGACACCGTATTGAATTGAAAGGCCGTCATATTAAAGCGTCAGAATAACCTTGCCCTTCGCTCTACGCTCCATCATGGCGGCGTAGGCGGCCTCATACTCTTCGATAGGAAATAAATCGGTGATCACCGGCTTGATCTTGCCCTCCTCAAACCACTGCCAAAGCGTTTTAATATTAGCCTGATGCGTTTCAGGCTCCTCCATCGTAAAGCGGCCCCAAAAGACCCCAACAATGGCACACCCCTTGAGCAAGGTGAGGTTCAAGGGAATGCTGGGAATCGGCCCGGAAGCAAATCCGATCACCAGATAGCGCCCATTCCAACCCATCGATCTGACAGCCGGTTCGCTGAAGTCGCCCCCAACCGGATCATAAACGACGTCGACGCCTTTCCCGCCGGTCAACTCTTTGACACGGTCTTTCAGCGACTCCGTGCTGTAGTTAATGATGTGATCTGCACCTAGCTGCTGGCACAGCGCGAGCTTGTCATCACTGCTCGCGGCGGCTATTACCGTGGCGCCCAAGGCCTTACCCAGCTCAACGGCAGTGCTGCCGACGCCGCCCGCCGCACCCAAAACAAGCAGGGTTTCTCCGGGTTGAATCTGAGCTCTTTGGACCAGCGCGTGGTAAGACGTTAGATAAGTAATCGAAACCCCAGCAGCGGCCTCAAAAGACAGCGCCGCAGGCTTAGGCAGAACCGCCAGCTCATGGGCAACCACTTGCGCGCAAAAACCACCCGAGCCAGCGCTATGGATCACCTCATCACCCACTTTCCAGCGGGTTACGTCACTACCGATTGCCTCCACAACGCCGGCGCACTCACCACCGGGTATAAACGGCAAATCGGGTTGCATCTGATATTTACCCTGAATAATCAGGACGTCAGGAAAATTGAGTCCCGCCGCCTTTACCCCGATCAGTACATCCGAGGGGCCGATTTCCGGTGTTGGCCAGTCCGCCACCAAATCTAATGCATCGGGCAAACCGTGCTCACGACAGACTAACGCTTTCATATCAGTAAACCTCGAAGAGTCCAGCGGCACCCATACCACCGCCAACACACATTGTGACCACGACGTATTTCACACCCCGGCGCTTGCCCTCGATCAAAGCGTGACCCAGTAAACGAGAGCCACTCATGCCGTAAGGGTGTCCTACTGCAATCGCCCCACCATCGACATTGAGTTTGTCGTTATCGATACCCAGCTGATCGCGGCAATACAACACTTGGACGGCAAAGGCCTCGTTGAGTTCCCATAATCCGATGTCGTCCACCGTCAACCCATGCTGCTTCAATAACTTAGGAATTGCGTAAACCGGGCCGATACCCATCTCATCGGGTTCACAACCCGCTACCGCCACTCCACGATACGCGCCAAGCGGATTCAAGCCCATTTTCTGAGCCAACCCTGCCTCCATGACGACCTGCGCAGAGGCACCGTCAGATAACTGCGAGGCGTTGCCAGCGGTAATGGTGCCGCCTTCAATGACTGTTCGCAGACCCTGAACGCCCTCCAGCGTTGAGGCGCGCACCCCTTCATCGGCACTCACAGTCGCTTCTGCTGTTGACTGCTCACCGGTCTCCTTGTTGTAAACAATCCGCTCACAAGTGACCGGTGTGAGCTCATCATCAAACTTGCCCGCTTGATACGCTGCGGCGGCACGTTGCTGTGATTGCAGTCCGTATTCGTCCATGGCGTCGCGCGAGATGCCATAGCGAGCAGCAACCACCTCAGCCGTCTGCAGCATGGGCATGTAGATGTCCTTTTGCATCGCCAGCAACTCTTCGTCGGCGGCTCGGTGCAAATTCATATGCTCATTCTGGACTAGAGAGATCGAGTCGACTCCGCCACCGATGGCCACCTCAACCCCGTCCTGCACGATTTGATTCGCAGCAATGGCAACCGCCATCATGCCCGATGAACACTGCCGATCGACCGTCATGCCACCGACCGACACTGGCAGGCCTGCTCGCAATGCCGCGTTCCGACCAATGTTGCCACCCTGACTCCCTTGGGTCAGCGCGCACCCCATGATGCAGTCTTCTACCAGCGCGGGATCAACCCCCGCGCGCTTTACTGCAGCACTGATGGCATGCCCCGCTAGGGTGGGCGCCGCTAAGTTATTAAACCCGCCTCGATAGGCTTTCCCGATGGGCGTTCGCGCCGTTGAAACAATGACTGCTTCTCTCATGTTGTCGTCCTCTGCGTAAGTCTCTGTTCGTTGTGAGTGCCTTGCGCGTGCTGAGCAACGCGACAAGGCGGGGATTCCTTTTCTGATGGGGCGATCAGCTACTGACTCATATCAAGCCCAAGTCCTGCTGCCGCCTGACCAATCATCTTGATACTTTGCTCAAAGCCTGCCTGTAACGCTCGCTCGCCTCCCTCGGAAATCTGCGACCAATTGGCGGCAATACCCTCGGGCGTTTGGTCTGCCTCAGGCAACCACATACCCTCGGTTTCGACAATTTTTGCAACGGCAAATGCGCCGGCGCCCGCCGCGAGAATAGCGCGAGTGGGTGCCTCATCAGACACAAGGAAGAGCACCGCTGGGGTGACGGTTTCTGGGGTAAGCAATGCGAATGCTTTATCGTCGATGAGCCCCTCGGTCATCCGCGTTCCCGCAGTGGGAGCTAACGCGTTGATCTTTACGTTATATTTCGCACCTTCCTGAGCCAGGGTATTCATCATCCCCACCACGGCCATTTTCGCCGCGCCGTAGTTGCTCTGGCCAAAGTTACCGTAGAGTCCACTGGAGGAAGACGTGACCACAATGCGCCCATACTCTTGCGCTTTCATGATGTCCCAGCACGCCTTAGTGCAGTGAACAGTGCCCATCAAGTGGACATCCGCTACTAAGCGGAAATCATCCACTGTCCCTTTGGAGAAACTTTTATCTCTGAGGATGCCCGCATTGTTGACCAAAATATCAATACGACCCCAACGCGCCATCGTTTGAGCGACCATATCTTCTACTTGAGACAAATCGGCGACATTGGCACCGTGCGCCATCGCTTCGCCGCCCATCGCTTCAATCTCAGCAACCACCGCCAGGGATGCCGATGAGTTCGCTCCCTCGCCCGAGACCGATCCCCCCAAATCATTAACCACTACTTTGGCGCCACGCTTTGCCAGTTCAAGGGCGTGACAGCGTCCGAGGCCACCTCCGGCACCGGTGACAATGGCCACCTTGTCGTCGTAACGAATTGTCATGTTTTTTCTCTCCGCTTGATTAACCAGTAATAGACATGCCAAGCCACTCGGCATACACCGCCGGAGTGTCCTCACCTTCAATTTCCACCGTGACCGCCTGTTTCACCAAAAATCGATTCGCGTCTTTGCGGTCTACCGACACAATTTCTGTGTGGGCGCGCACGCGCTTGCCGGCACGAACGGGGTTTAAGAACCGGACCTTATCCAATCCGTAGTTCACACCCATGACAATCCCTTCAGGATAAATGCCGTTTTCGGCACACAATTTGGTGAGCAAAGACAGGGTCAAAAATCCGTGAGCAATCGTCCCGCCAAACGGGGTTTGTGCGGCCGCCTCCTCATCCAAGTGGATGAATTGGTGATCCTCTGTGCAATCCGCAAAGGCATTGATCCTCGCCTGATCGATTTCAAACCATTCTCCCGCCGGCAATGACACACCAACTTGATTTTCCATCTCTTCGGGTTTTACCAATTTCATTGTCATGCGCGCATCTCCTGTACCTATGAATTGAGTAATGTCACGAGTCGTGACGCTTATTAGCCATCGCGAAAAGTGGCGCCCACGGCTGGGGTATCGGCAAGATACGGTTTTAACTCGTTGCGACCGACCACCATTCGATGCACTGCATCGGGGCCATCAGCGAGCCGCAGCGTCCGCTGTCCAGACCACATTTCGGCTAGGGGGGTATCCTGTGAGACACCAATCCCCCCGAACATTTGGATCGCCTCATCGACCACTTTGAGCGTCATATTGGGCACCACCGTCTTGATCATAGAGATCCAAATGCGGGCCTCTTTAGGGGAGGTATGATCCATCAACCAAGCGGTCTTGAGTGTCAACAAGCGTGCTTGCTCAATGTTCATTCGAGCGTCGGCGATGATATCGATATTGCCTCCCAGCTTATAAAGTGGTCGGCCAAACGCCTCGCGCGATACGGCTCGCTGGCACAGCAGCTCGAGTGCTTTTTCCGCGGCACCAATGGAGCGCATACAGTGATGAATACGGCCAGGACCTAGGCGTCCTTGGGATATTTCAAAACCACGGCCGGGCCCCAAGATAATATTATCTTTCGGCACTCGCACATTGTTGAGCTTCACGCGCATGTGGCCGTGAGGGGCATCGAGCATATTGAAAACTTTGAGCGGCCGTATCATTTCAACACCCGCGGACTCCAGCGGCACCAAAATCTGTGACTGCTGGAGATGCTTGGGGGCATCGGGATCGGTCTTCACCATACAGATCATCACTTTGCAGCGAGGATCGCCGGCGCCAGAGGTCCAATGCTTCTCGCCATTAATGACCCATTCATCGCCCTCTAGGCGCGCTGAAGTAGAGACATTGGTTGCATCAGAAGACGCTACATCGGGTTCGGTCATGCCAAAGCAAGAGCGGATCTCACCCCGCATGAGCGGCTCCAGCCACTGCTTCTTTTGTGCCTCACTCCCGTACTTGTGGAGCACTTCCATATTACCGGTATCAGGCGCAGAGCAATTGAAAATCTCGGCAGCGAGCCGCGATTTGCCCATCTCCTCTGCCAGATAGGCGTACTCCACAGTATTGAGACCTGAACCTTTCTCACCGGTCAGGAAAAAATTCCACAGACCTTCCTCTCGAGCTCGACTCTTTAGCGAGTCCAAAATGTCGAGTTGGCGTGGCGTCAATACAAAAGGGTCATCGACTTCAATTTCCGCCACAAACTCCTCCTCAACCGGGAGGATGTGCTGCTCGGTAAACGCTCTTACCTTTTCCAATAAGGGCGCAACCTGCTCTGAGATCCCTAAATCCATTATTTGCTCCTAACGCGTCGCGTCACACTATTGATATTGTCCCAAGCCATCATGCCGTTATGACTCAAGTTGCAAGGTCGGTTTCTGCGCCCCATATAATGGCACAGTTACTGCCAATATTTCCATGCTGTTTTCGTTGCGCATCCAATGTGCATTGGCTCCGCAAGGGGCAGTGACAGTAGCGCAGGGGCACATTACCGGCAAGGCTAGGGGCGATGTGTTTCACAGATAACAGTTATATCGAGGCGAAATAGGCCTTGGGCCGATCAAGCAACTGCACGAATCTTTGCGTCAACACGGGGTGACCGAGGCCCCGAGCTCAGGGGCGCGGGCAGCGCCTTTCGATAGACACCAAGCAGACTGAGCCGCTCAATCGTCTTCCTGTTTACCCGCAACTCCGCCACTATGGCGGCACCGGCAGCATCAGTGATTCTTTGACTTGTTCCATGACCACGTAGCTCGTCGATTCCTGCACGCCTGGCAGCGTTAACAGTGTTTCACCCAATAAGTCACGGTACGCATTCATGTCCGCCACCCTCGCTTTGATCAGATAATCGAAGTTGCCTGAAACCAAGTAACATTCCTGAACTTCCGGCAAATCGAGCGCTGCGACAGTAAATTGCTCAAAAATATCCTGCGATGTTCTGTTCAGCCTAATCTGCACAAACACAACGAGTGCACGATCGAGTGCAGCAGGATCCAGCACGGCCTGATAGTGCTGGATCACGCCTTCCCGCTCCAGTCGCCGCACGCGCTCCTTGCACGGCGTGGTGCTCAGACCTACTCGGCGAGCCAATTCAGTGTGTGTCATTCGCGCATCGCGCTGAAGCAAGCGCACAATATTGCGGTCAATACGGCCTAGTTGATTTGACTGGTTGAATCCCATTGGTCTTCCTAATTAGAGGTGCGTCACCCACGCGCGCAATATCAGACTAATACGCTTCTATAAGCGACTAGGATAGTCAATATAACTTTTTATATTTTAATTAATATAGAAATTATCTTTTTATTATCAAAATAGAAGTGATTATAGCCTTCCCGTCGGCTCGTTCTCCAGCAAGAATCCGGTCAAATTTGACCCTCAGGAATCAAACCGATGCAGATTGGCGTCCCCATGGAAATCAAGTCCCAAGAGTACCGCGTCGGCATGACACCCGGCGGCGTCAGGGAACTCGTTGCAGCAGGCCATATCGTTCAAGTGCAAACCCAGTGCGGCGCTCGAATTGGCCTGACCGACGATCTGTACCGCGACGCAGGGGCCCAGGTGACCGAGACCGCGGAAGCACTATTTTCCGACTGCGATCTCATCGTCAAAGTCAAAGAGCCGCAAGCACGGGAGTGTCGTCTTCTCCGCTCCGGCCAGACCCTTTTCACCTATTTACACCTAGCTGCTGATCCAGAGCAAGCCAAGCTACTGATGGCATCGGGCGCAAATTGCATTGCCTACGAAACCATTACATCGCCGCAAGGTGGTCTACCGCTGCTCGCGCCCATGAGCGTTGTGGCAGGGCGGCTGTCGGTGCAGGCCGGGGCGCACCACATGGAGATCCATCAAGGCGGCAACGGAGCGTTACTGGGGGGGGTTCCCGGTGTGCCCTCTGCGCAAGTGCTGGTCCTCGGGGGCGGGGTTGTCGGCACCAAT
>Ga0228650_1000283_pt1 | contig 18540 bp, 13 predicted proteins | sample 62DmetaG_FD_183171 | JGI IMG/M metagenome (GOLD analysis project Ga0228650, IMG submission 183171) | Seawater microbial communities from Monterey Bay, California, United States - 62D | ecosystem: Environmental > Aquatic > Marine > Coastal | place: USA: California | collected 2016-10-28
CGCCAAGTATCCTTCACTGTTGTTTCCGATGTTTCAGTGTCAAGTGGATAGGGGGTTCAAGCAGTGTACCAGTGGTATTCTGCAATTGTTTGGGTACGCGCTCGCGCCCTTTGTGGCGTTCGCGACGGGAGCCGACATACCGCGACTGGCACCGCTCGGCCTTGTCTGGGAAACTGAGCTAACGAGCCCTAACCGTTATAGTGCCGAGGTCGAGTCCTTGCTAGTGGCTTACGAAACAGAGGTCGGAGCACAGCTCCAGCCAGGCCCACGAAACAAAGTCGGTCTCAAAGTCAACACGCGTGGGGGACGCGGACTTTCGACGCCGGAAGCGTTATTAAAAAGTTTGATTCAGGCCTTGGAGCGTCGTGGCTTTGCGCCTTCAAACATACTGATTGTCGATTATGCGGCTCATGAATTAAGGCAGGCCGCGATCTTACCTGCACTCAGTGATATGAGTGCAGTTTTTGATGGCTGTCCTGTGCTCCCTCTCGACAGCGGCCTGTATTATGATCCCGATTGGTTTTATGACAGTCCATTGCCGCCTGTCATTGAGCAGAAATCGCAACTTTTTGAGCCTCCGGCAGGAGGCCCTCAGCTGCAAGAAGGGGTTGAAGAGCGGAAGAGCTTCCTGCCGGCTCCTTTATTATTCGAAGTCGATTTTTGGATTAACTTAGCGGTTGGGGTCGATGATCCAGCACTTGGTGTGGACGGGGCGCTTGCCAATGCAACGCTATGGAATGTGAGTAACAATCAGCGTTTTTTAGTCAACCGGGCGACAGCATCCGCAGCAGTCGCGGAAATTGCGGCGATACCGGAATTACGAGAACGTATGGTACTCCACTTTCTTTCGATGGAGTACTTTCAATTCATTGCTGGGCCGTATTTCAATTCCATCTATACACGTAATGAGCCCCGCCTACGGATGAGTTGTGACCCCGTAGCGTTGGATCGCTTATTACTGGATCGCATCAATGAGCTGCGACTCTGGGAGGGCTTCCCTCAAATACATCCGCTACCGCAACAGTTTCCGTTCGCTGCTAGCTTGGGCTTGGGTGTATCTGACCTCGCGGCGATTCGTATCCACGAAGTGGCGACACCTCGGTCGATCTCTCCAATTGATTAAAGCGTTAATGTGGCGAATACGCTTGAAATTCAGTGTAAAGCATTTCTTCTACTGTTCGTATGGAGATCGCGGATTACTATCCAATTCTAATTCAACTTTGCCTCGCCATGGGGGTGGGTATCGTTGTTCTGCTCGTGTCACATATTTTTGGGCAGCGTGGTACTCACTCTGCGATTAAAGATTCTCCATATGAGTGTGGGATGCTCTCACAGGGCTCGAGCCACGCGCGTTTTGCGGTTAAGTTTTATGTAACGGCAATGCTCTTCATCCTTTTTGATATCGAGGTCGTTTTCCTGTTTCCATGGGTTTTGGTTTTTCGGGAATTCTTAGCTGCGCAACTGCCGATATTGCTACCAATTTTCTTTTTCCTTTTCGTGCTGGTTCTTGGGCTTATTTATGAGTTGAGAAAAGGCGCGATTGAATGGGAGAAGTAGTGCGTTAGTTGTTGAGTTTAATTCGTTCGAAGTTGGCTATTGAAAGAGCCTTGGCTTTGGCGAATGCTGTCGATTAGCGCGCCGGCTTTTCCGACTACTGCTTGACCTAACGCCACTTTAATACTCCCCATGCGCATCGACCGTTACATCGCTAAAAACCGTGTGATTGATATCCAAAGCACGGATTTTAAGGGCGCCTTGTTGGAGTTGCTGGATGTCTGCGATTTAAGTAAAGAAAAGGGGCTCACTAAGAAGCGCCTACTGGAAGAGTTGCTGGATCGTGAAAAGCAAATGACGACCTACCTCGGTAATGGAGTCTGCCTCCCGCATGCGCGGGTGCCGATGAAGCGCAACTACATGATCGCAGTCGGTCGATGTCCGGATGGTTTAAAGTACGATGGGCAGAAGGAGTATGGCGAGATCCGTTACGTTTTTCTACTGCTCGCTGCAAATAATGCGCGCAGTTACCTCTACAGCTTAGCGTCGCTCGCACGCGTCTTTCAGGATGTTTCTCACATGGAGCGCTTACAGTCGGCTGCCTCGCTTCCCGATTTTCGCCGTACCCTTAAGTCTGTTTTTGGCGGTGAAGGAAGTCAGCCGAGGCGACGCCATGATCGATTTAATAATTTAATTTTAAAAGAGGCCGCAAAGATCGCCCAGGGGGCCAATTGTACTTCGGTCTTGGTATTTGGAGATACCTTCGGCGGAGGAGTCGAATTAGGTGCGATCTTTAAGAACTTTAAGACTGTATTGATCGCGCATGGTACGTCTGATGCAGTCATAGAACGGCAGGATATTGATGCCGTCTTACCGTTACGAGCCTTCAGTAATCACCGCTTTTCGCAATTGCGCAGTGCTGTCCTGATTGGACTCACTCGGGGTATCTTCTCGAGTACTGAGCGGCTCTGCTGCGTAGGTGGTCTACCGCAAAGTAACCAGTTTGATAGTATCACCGTGGTGGATGTGGAACGTGAATTCCATACCATGCTGTTTCATAAGTCGGAGATGTTACCTTCCTCAGTTAAGCCTGAGGTGATTGAGCGCGTTTTGGCAATTGCTACCGAGCTTGCGGTTGAGGGGCGGGAAGGTCATCCAGTTGGATGTCTCTTCGCTTTGGGTAATGCAGAACGCATCTCAGAATATACAAAACCTCTCATATTGAATCCATTCTTTGGATACAAAGACGAAGATCGTAATATATTGAATCCATTTATGGATGAGACGGTGAAAGAACTTTCCTCGATTGATGGAGCGTTCATTATCCGAGGTGATGGGGTCTTGGTATCTGCAGGATCGTTGATACATGCGCCGGACTATAATCATGACTTACCCAGTGGTTTGGGGAGTCGGCATGCAGCTGCAGCATCGATCACGCAAGCGGTTGATTGCCTGTGTATTGTTGTTTCAGGCAGCACAGGTCAAGTGACGCTGTTTAGGCGTGGAGAAATGCTTCCATTGATCGAGAAGGCGTTGTTGCGCAATAGTTAGATTTCGCGCGAGCCTACATAGACGCGAGTGACGCGTTTCGTGATCGAGCAAAGTGATTCCCAGGGAATGCTACCTGCGGTTTGGCTGAACTCGGTGACGGTGATTTCTTCTGCGCCACTGGAGCCGATTAAAACAGCGGTTTCACCCGGCTCAACATTCACTAATGGTGTGATATCGACAATCGTTTGGTCCATTGTCACACGCCCTAAAATCGGACAGCGTTGCCCATGGATGAGCACAGCGCCGGTATTGCTGAGTGCCAATGGAATTCCATCTGCATAACCTGCTGTGAGTACGGCGATGCGCGAGTCACGGGCGAGTTGATGGGTGCGTCCGTAGCTAATGTCGGTGGCAGCGGGCAAGTCTTTGATCAGTCCGACGCGTGTATAAAAACTAAATACTGGTTCTACTGGAACGTGGCCGAGCGCAGATTGTGGGTAGGGTGGTACGCCAAATTGTAAAAGCCCAATTCGGACCGCATTGAACGGGTTTGTGCCACTCAGCGATCGGAGACTCGCGGAATTATCCGCATGTATTAAAAGTCCTTCCTTCGGGATGGTCTCGAGTACTCTCAGCAGGCGCTCACGTTGTAGGCGAGTGAATGATGGCTCGCTATCGGCGCTGGAAAAATGAGTGTAGATGCCTTCGAGCTTGAGGTGGGGCAGTTGTTGGATGGTGTGCAGTAATTCGGTGGCTTGCTCGTGCCAGACTCCGAGTCGGCCCATGCCTGTATCGATTTTTAGATGGACCTTGAGCTGGGCTCTTTTTTGGCGTGCCAATTCGTTGAGCCAGTTTGCTTCAGCTTGTGTGCTTATGGTCGGAGTTAAATCATCCTCGATCAAGCGCGCGGCTTCTTCGGGCAGGACTGGACTCAGAATCAATATTGGCCATCCGACTCCCATGTGGCGAATATCTGCAGCTTCCTTGATATTCGCTACAGCAAAGGCATCGACTCCGCTTTGCATGAGGCGGCGGACGATCTGTGGCATACCATGCCCGTAGGCATCTGCTTTAACCACGGCGACATAGCGCATCTTCGCTGGAAGTGCTGCTTGAATCCCTTTCAAGTTGCGCTCGAACGCGGCCAAATCGATTTCGGCCCAGCAACGCTGTTGTCTATTGATGGACATAACTTTCAAATGAATTCAAGTTATGGACCGCGGTGTCGTTGCGGAACCCACTTCTGAAAGCGACTGGAGCTCGCACTGTAGAGCTGAATACCTTCCGTTTGCCATAGCAGCCCGGTTTCATCCAGACAGTCAATGAGGCATTTAGGCTGATGTGCGACGGTCGTACAATTTTCAGGTGGTGTTTGCCAACCCTTACGTTGAGGGAGGTGAAAGCGGGGGCCAGACCACGCGTTTAAAGTGGCGGTGTCGATTACCTTAAGGGGCCCTGCCTTGCCATCAGCGAATTGTATCGCATGCCATGCATCCTTTTTCCAATCAGACACGAGCAGCCCATTCGATAGTTGCGGTTGGTCGCGCAGTATCAATTCAGCGGTCAGGCATAAACTGTTGTAGGCATAGCGCGGTAGCGGTTCAGGCTGTAGGCGTGACCACGTTTGAATCGCCATAGCAGCCAAGCGCAGCCCTAAAACTGAGCCTGGACCTTCGCTATAAATGAAGCTGCGTAATTCAGAAAGTTCTGTTTGCGCAGCTTGAAGCGCCTGTTCGACACACGAAAAGAGCGACTCCAAAGCGCCCCCGGCGTATTCTGCATAGGCCTGCCAAGTGCGATCAGCTCCGAGAACTCCAGCAGCCACGCAAGGGCTACTCGCGTCGATAACTAGCGCGGGTAGGGGTAGGCGGGCTCTGTCGCCATGCTTGCTCATGCGCTCATCGGAATGTAATCCTGCATGAGTTGCAAGCGGAGACCGCAGCGCGCGGTAACTTCGAGTTGCGCTGCCAAGTCTGGTAACGCGACGCGGTACAATCGGCTGGTTTTATGAGGCGAGTTCTTCGACGTCTACTTCCACACGTTTGCCGTTGATAGTGAGTGCATAGTGCTTGCGCGACTGCACGCTGTCTTGATGGCTCGCGTGAGCCGCCGGCACGACCACGGGCTTGGATGAGCTCGCACCTTTGAGGTGCGCTTCCAATTGCTGTGGAAACATGGCGTGAATAACACAATGCTCAGGGTCGCTGGGGAGGCCTTTAGCATCCAATTCTCTTTTGAGCGCATCCATATGAACTCGCTTGGCTTGAGGAGATTCAACGGGCCGACACGAGATCGGTTCACGGTTTGTTTGTTGGGCAGCTAACTTCTGTACGTGCTCGTCAACCGGGGCCGGGCAACGGCCATAGTACCCAAGTGCAATATCGGCAGCCTGAGGTGTGATTTGCTTCCAGCGTCCGAATTTGACATTGAGGAAGGCCTGCATGCCGACGATTTGTGATGTGGGTGTAACCAGCGGAATCCAACCCAGTGCTTCGCGAACCACTGGAATTTCTCTGAAGACCGCATCAAATTGATCTTCCATCTTTTGTTCTTTGAGTTGGGTGCGAAAGTTAGAGAGCATACCGCCGGGTACTTGGTACTCGAGGGTATCGACATCAATAACTTCATTTTTATGCGCGGTGTAAGCGTGTAGTTCTGCGTAGACCTGTTCCAAATGGTGACGCATCGTTTTAAGTGTTTGCTGCTGGCGCTTGGATATGGACGGACAGCGCGGGTGGTCTTTGAGTAGCGCCAACATGCGTGTCGTATCCGGCTGGCCGGTGCCGTTGGCAAAAGGAGCAATTGACAGATCAATGGCATCGGCTCCCGCATCGATGGCAGACAGGTAAGTGCTGGCGCCCAATCCGGCAGTATCGTGCGTGTGAATCCAAACTGGTATTTTCACGCTAGTTTTAAGGCCGTGAATAATACGATAGGCATCTTGTGGAGCGATGAGCCCTGCCATATCCTTGAGAACGATGGCATCGGCGCCCATCGTTTCCAGTTCCTGTCCCATTGCGATGAATTTTTCGGTCGTATGCACCGGACTGCGAGTGAAGCAAATCGTCCCATGGGCTTGTTGTCCGGCGGCTTTCGCAGCTTGTATGGCACAGCGCATGTTGCGCGGGTCGTTGAGCGCATCAAATATGCGAAATATATTCATGCCGTGGTCGGCACTGCAGCGTATAAAGGCTTCGACTACATCGTCGGGGAAATGGGCGTATTGGACGATGTTTTGCCCACGCAAAAGCATCATGTGGGGTGTTCGAGGGCAGGCTTGCTTGAGCGCATCGATACGATCAAAGGGGAACTCGTCGAGGAAGCGCAGACCTGAGTCAATTGTCGCGCCACCCCAGGTTTCGAGGGCAGCGAATCCCCAGTCGTCGAGCATTTCGCAGATGGGTAGCATCTGCTTGGTCGTCATGCGGGTGGCGGCAAGGCTTTGATGACCATCGCGAAGCACGGTGTTATTCAATTGAATGGCATGCATGAGTGAAGGCGCGTACTGCAATTTCACTTATGAAGCTAAAGCGAATAGTCGTGAGCAGCAAGCGGCATCCGTGGGCTCGTATCGCTAAAAGTATTTACAGCGATGGTCGAAAGATTTGCTAATGCATGGTTTGGGCGCTTGCAGAGGATCATTTTTACGGCTTTTTGGGAGTTGATGTACCTCTTGTCGCGCCCATAACTTGCAGACAGTGAATGCCTTTGACCATAGAACTTTCGATGCTCCCACGCGCTCGAGCGCAAATGCCGCATGGGGCGCAGTTACAATGGAGGTTTTGGCCCGTTTGGGCATTGAGCATGTTGTGATTTCGCCGGGTTCTCGCTCTACGCCACTGACTCTTGCAGCCGCGAAAAATCCCAAATTGGAGACCCTGGTCATACTGGATGAGCGCACCGCTGGATTTATCGCACTGGGCATTGCGAAACGCAGTCGCAAGCCAGTGGCACTGATTTGTACATCGGGTACCGCTGCAGCTAATTATCATCCAGCCGTCATAGAAGCCTCGCTCAGCGGGACACCACTGCTAGTCTTAACAGCCGATCGGCCACCTGAATTACGTGACTGCTCTGCAGGGCAAACCATCGATCAAATCAAATTATTCGGTTCCTCTGTGCGATTGTTTGCCGAGATGTCGCTACCCGAACTGCTGCCAGAAAGACTCGCCTATCTGCGTCAATCGATGGTCCATGCGGTCGATCGTGCCGTACAGATCTATCCCGGACCCGTTCATTTAAATTTCCCATTTCGGGAGCCTTTGCTTGCGTCGGCAAATGCCGAGCCAGTTGTTGATGCGACTAGCTTGGAGCAGGCGGCTACGGTCGTTACTCGCGTGACGGAGGCAGTTTCAATCGGTGGCGCTCTCGATACGGTCGCAATTGAGCGCCTGAGCAGTCACTGTAAAGGCATCATTGTTGTTGGCGATATTAACCCACGTGGTGGGGATGTGGAGTTTGCAACAGCAGTGGCCTTGCTTTCTCAAAAGTTGGGTTGGCCGGTTTTGGCGGACGTACTGAATCCCTTGCGTGGCCATGCGGATGAACTGTCGGGTCTCGTCTGCCACTACGATCGCCACCTGCGTACGGCTACGGATGCAGTTGAGTTAAAGCCGACTGCCGTGCTGCAAATCGGGGCACTTCCGACGAGTAAAGTGTTACGCACATGGCTCCAGAAAATCGACGCGACTCATTTTCTGTTAGTAGACCGCCCCTTTAACAGTGACCCTTTGCATCGTATTGCCACGGTCTTGCATGGTGACGTCTCTGGATTAGCTGGCCAAATCAAACCGCTGCATGGGGATTCGGAATGGCTGTCCGCATGGACGCACTTAGAGGCGCGTGCGACAGCGGATGTGAATGCACGACTGGAGCCCTTAGATAGCTTGTTTGAAGGTAAGGCCGCTTGGTTGCTATCGCAACAAGTGCCCGCTGGGAGTTCGGTTTTTTTAGCCAGCAGTATGAGTGTGCGCTATGCTGAATGGTTCTGGTGTGTCGGTAGCCCTGCAGGTTCAATTTACGCCAACCGTGGCGCCAATGGGATTGACGGCACTTTGGGAACGGCTGTCGGGGTGGCACATCGCGGATCACCTACGATCCTTCTCACCGGTGATTTGGCTTTCTTGCATGACACCAATGCACTGCTGGCAGCGAAGGATCTACGCGGTAGCTTAACGGTGGTGCTGATTAACAACAACGGCGGTGGTATCTTTGAGCATTTACCCGTAGCTAACGTAGACTGTTTCGAGGATCATTTCGCAGCGCCACAGGAAGTGAACTTACAAACACTCTGTGCTGCATATGGAGTCACATATAAATGTATTCAAGATTGGGATACTTATACCGCCGAGTTAAAAGATCCGTCTGAAGGGCTACGTGTCTTGGAGTTGAAAACCGACCGAAAGGCCGATAGTGAATTTTTGAAAACACTCTAAATGAAAAGCTACCTATGAATTGGAACAAAGTCCGGGATTTCGAAGAAATTATTTACGAGAAGAGCGATGGTATCGCCAAGGTCACGATCAATCGACCGCACCGACGCAATGCGTTTACGCCCGATACCGTTGCCGAATTGATTGAGGCCTTTGTCGATGCGCGAGAGGACCCTTCGGTGGGGGTCGTGCTCCTGACGGGGTTCAATCCACAGACTGACGGTAAGTTCGCGTTTTGTTCTGGCGGCGATCAAAAAATTCGAGGGCATCAGCAGGGAGGCTATATTGGCCGTGATGGCGTGCCGCGGCTAAACGTATTAGACCTGCAGAAGTTGATCCGTTCGATGCCCAAGGTAGTGATCGCCTTGGTGGCCGGCTATGCTATTGGTGGTGGGCATGTATTGCATGTGGTGTGTGATCTGACGATTGCAGCGGATAATGCAGTGTTTGGTCAAACGGGCCCGAAGGTCGGGAGCTTTGACGGCGGATTTGGGTCAAGCTATTTGGCGCGTATCGTGGGTCAAAAAAAGGCCCGAGAAATTTGGTACTTGTGTCGTCAATATTCTGCCCAAGAGGGGCTGGATATGGGACTGGTGAATAAAGTAGTGCCCTATGAAGAGCTTGAGGCCGAGGGCGTACAATGGGCCCAAGAAATAATGAACCACAGTCCACTTTCGATTCGTTGTCTAAAGGCCGCGTTTAATGCCGATGTGGATGGGCAGCAGGGCTTGCAAGAGCTGGCTGGCAATGCGACCTTACTCTATTATATGACAGAGGAGGGCGAAGAGGGCCGCAAGGCTTGGAATGAGAAGCGGGCGCCTGAATTTAGAAAATATCCGTGGCTTCCCTAGCGGTCTGACTGCCTAACCTATGGCTGAAATCAGCGATGGGTTTGAGTGCAGCAGAGTGCCTTACATGTAGTAGCGGATGTAGGCCTTACTACGAAGCGTCTCGATCCAACGTTTTTGGGTTTCTCGGGCGATCTCGCCGACTAGGACCTCTTCAATCGCTTCCCGTACTTGCGTGACGGGTTGGATCATCTCATCACGTTTGGCTTCACAGTACAGTATGAAAATGGTGCCATTGAGCTCGACCGGTTGGCTGTGTTGCCCTGGGCGTAATGCAAATGCGACGGAACTCAGCTCTTCGCGAAGATCGGAACGATTTACCCAACCCCAGTCTCCTCCACGGCGACCCATGCTATCCTGACTGTATTTACGAGCGAGGTCGCCGAAATTGGCGCCAGCCTCAAGTTCAGTGATGACTTGCATCGAGGTCTGGCGTAGCGGTGCAAGGCCTTCGTCCGCGAGTGGGGTTAAAATAATTTGCCGTAGATGCAGAGCCTCTTCCTGATAGAAGCGGATCTTGTTTTTGACGTAGAATTCCTCGATACGCTCAGGGCTGATTTCCGACTGTGACTTGCGATTTTGTTGGCGCATCGCGTTCACTGCGACGCGGCGATAAATTTCCTTTCGGTATTCGCGCGGTGTCTCGCCGCGTTGTTTGAGGTATTGAAGAAATTTACTGCGATCACCGCCGAAATCACGAGCGATGGTTTCGTCATATTCTTGATCGATATACGATTCAGGGATCATCAAGCCCTTCTCTTCAGCAGCTTTGAGAATAATGATACGATCAATCATGTTTTGCAGCACATCACGGCTCAATTTGGAAACGAGCTGATTGAAATCCGCCTCGCTTTTAGCTTCAAGTCGAAGGCGGGGGATGATCGGCTCTAGCTCGCGGCGAAGTTCTTCTACCGTGATGATTTCACTCTCAGCGATGGCTGCAATGCCGTTGCCGAGGCGCATTATTGAGCGGTCGGCCTGCGGTGTTTCGAGTTGAGCTTGCGCGAAGCTGCTCAGTGTCAGGCCGGTAATGCCAAAAATTAAAAGAAGAGTTTTAAGAGTACGTAGTAGCGTCATGTGCGCGCGTGGCGTTGGAGGAACTTTTTTATTTCCGCCAACCTTAGAAGGGGATCTTTCGCGGTCAAGCGGGGAAAGCGGCTGCCGGTTTTGAGGAACTCACGACCGTTACTGGTGTGGGCGAGACGGCAGACGAGACGCTCACGTTCACTTTCAACCCGGCGCACACCGGCTAATTCTGCCCGCACACGTATTTCGCTGAGGGCAATGAGAGCATCTACAGAGTCAGGCCGTTTGCCAAATCGATCCTCCAGTTCCTCGGCTATCGCTTGGATGCTTTCGCAATTTTCTGTCAGTGCAAGGCGGCGGTAGAGATCAATCCGCAGACGAGGTTCAGCAATATAAGTGCTCGGCAAGGCAGCCTCAATTAGACAGCTAGGAGACTGGTACTCGGCTGCTTTGATCGCAGCAAAGCTAGCCGTTCCGCTGGTGCGCCGCGAAGCGCTCCCTCCCTCACCGCTAGCGATGAAGTCCAGTTTAACTTCAGCACGGATTCGATCAGCCCCTGGCTCTCCTTTGAGGCGTGCGACGCTTTGTTTGAGGAGTTGACAGTAAAGCTCGAAACCAACTCCAGCAATGTGGCCACTTTGCTGCGCGCCGAGGAGATTACCTGCGCCACGTAACTCCAAGTCGCGCATGGCAATGCGAAAGCCCGCACCGAGCTGATTGTGTTGTTTGAGGGCATTTAGGCGTTTCTGCGCTTGATCAACCAGTGCGGCGTGACGGTGCAGCAGCAAATAAGCATATGCCTGGCGCTTGAAACGACCGACTCGCCCGCGGATTTGATATAGTTGCGCGAGTCCAAAGCGATCCGCCCCCTCAATAATCAATGTATTACAGTTTGGGATATCGATGCCCGACTCGATAATTGTGGTACAGACGAGGACATCGAATTTTCCGGCAACAAATTGTGTCATCACTTTCTCGAGTTGCCGCTCCTCCATCTGACCATGCCCGATGCCTACGTTCAGTGAAGGGTGCATCTCACGTATTTGTTGGGCGACTCCTTCGATGCTAGCCACCCGGTTGTGCAGGTAAAAAACTTGGCCGCCGCGATCCGTTTCCGCTTGGATGGCGCTTTTCACCAAGGCCGGGTCATAACTTTTGACAATCGTTTCGATTGGGCGTCGATCCATTGGAGGCGTTTCGATCACACTCATGGAACGTGCACCGGCCATTGCCAGATACAGGGTGCGCGGGATCGGTGTGGCGCTGAGGGTCAGTATGTCGACCTCTGCGCGGAGTTGTTTGAGGGCATCTTTTTGCTTCACGCCGAAACGTTGCTCTTCGTCCACGACGAGGAGCCCCAGTCGATCGAAGTGCACATCATTACTGAGCAGTCGATGGGTGCCGATCACGATATCAATTTTACCTTCGGCCACCTGCGCTAGGATTTCACGATTTTGCGCAGCTGTGCGGAAGCGACTGACTTGGTCGATGATGACCGCGTACTGCGCCATACGATCGCGAAAGGTGTTGTAGTGCTGTTGGCACAGCACCGTGGTTGGAACGAGTACCGCCACTTGTTTCCCTGCGAGTACCGCTTTGAGGGCTGCGCGTATCGCAACTTCGGTTTTGCCGAAGCCGACATCGCCGCAGATCAGTCGATCCATCGGAGCGGCTTGCTCCATGTCCCGCTTGGTGTCTTCGATCGCGCACAATTGATCCGGGGTTTCGGCAAAGGGGAAGGCGTTTTCAAATTCGCGCTGCCAGTGTGTGTCTGGGGGAAAGGCATAGCCGTCCGCCTGATCGCGGCGTGCGTGTAGATGAAGTAATTCAGCGGCATAGTCGAGGGTCGCGATTTCTGCGGCGCGACGGGTCTTGTCCCATACCGCGCCACCGACTTTGCCCAGCTTAGGGGCGGATTTAGTTAAGCCGACATAACGAGTGAGCAAGTGAGACTCGTGCAGGGGTACGTGCAGCGTCATCTCTGCGGCAAATTCAACCGAAATCACCTCTTTGCTGCCGCCTTGGATCTCCAGTTTGGTAAGGCCGCGAAAAAGGCAGATGCCGTGTTGCAGGTGTACCAGGGGGTCGCCATCGGCGAGTTCAGTGAAGTCGAGCATCTGGTCAACCTGTGAAATGGTTGGCTTGGCTCGTTCGCGCCGCGGTGCAAGTCTACGCTGTTGCTGCCCAAAAAAATCATGTGCTGTGACTAAGGCCATGCCCTGTGGGGACGTATTGGGTAAGAGGGCTTGCCAGTCTTTGCTTGTGCGGGGTCTTCGGTCAATGAAGCCAGCATTTAAACTGCCGCTCAAGAACTGCGGCTTCAGTTCGGCGGTCAGTGGATTTTCTGCGAGGCGTGCGCGGATTTGTTCGGCTTGCTGTGGGTCGTCGCAAGTAAAACAAAGGCTCAACTGCTCAATTTTTACCCAATTGGCGAGTTGTGCTTCAAATTGATGCTGCGTGCTTTGCTCCGATTCATAACGGTAATAACCAACTTGAACGCCATCTGTATGTAATCGGTAATGAGCGGTCGCTTCAGTCGCGACCTCAAGACGTGGTGCTGACCTAAAAAATTCCGGATCGGTATCAAGTTCACACAAGGCGATGCAGTTATCGCCGATCGGATCACGCTGTGCGAACAGTTGATCGATGGTTCGCAGTGACTGTGAGGGTGCGATATTTTTTTCAAAGCGATACGCATGATCTCGAACTAACTGCACTGGTTCCTCTAGTACCCAAGTCATCGGTGCGCTGGGTAAGTAGTCGATCAACCCGGCGTCTGGTTGCATTTCATTCGTACGAACCGCAGCACAGAGAGACAGTTGTTGAATCGATCGAATGGAGCGTTGCGTTGTCGGATCGTAACAGCGGATGCTTTCAATTTCATCACCAAAGAAATCCAGTCGATAGGGTTGGCTGGCATCATAGGGATAAATATCGAGTAGGCCGCCGCGTATGGCTAACTGACCTGGGAATTCGCAAAGCGCTTCCGCATCATAATCGAATTCTTGAGTCAGTCGTTCAATTAATAGTTTAAAGGAAGTGTGTGTGCCGACGTTTAGGTCAATCTGCTGCGCAGCGAAATTTTTTCGTGAAGGGCAGGGACCGAGAAGCGCTTCGGGGGTGGTAATCAGGAGCCGTGGCTTAGTCGTCTCACGAAGTAGCGCACTGAGGACCGCAAGGCGGTCACAATTTCGATCGGCGCGCCGATTGCTATCAATGTCGGGTGGGGGTTCTTCTGGGAAGTTGAAAACATCCATGCCAGTTTTGGGCAGGATCCACTGACTGAAGGTTGCACACTCTACGGCGAGTGTTTCCGCCCGACGCGCGTTGGCTACCAGTGCGATGCTGATTGTCGTACCCTGGCTACAGATACGCGTGAGTAGTGCTGCCCGCGCTTCCTCGCAGCATCCATGTAGTAATTGTCGCTGCGTTCCCTCTGCTACCGGAAGGGTCATTCGGCCGTTAGCATTTGGAGCGCAGCTTCGGCTGCCGCGATTTCAGCAGCTTTTAATGAACTGCCGCGGCCCTCGCCGAGCACTTGCCCGCTTAGTTCCACTGCCACCAGATAGGTGCGCGCATGGTCGGGACCGTCAACGGAGCGTAGGATATAGTCAGGGGTCGCGCCAGCATTGTGTTTTTGGGTCCACTCTTGCAGGCGACTTTTAGGTGTGCCGGCACTTGCGGCGTGCATGTCTTGGGACAGCTGTTCGCCGAAAAGTTTTGCAATCGTGTGCTGGGCAGCCGTGAGGCCCCCATCCAGATAAATGGCACCAATGACTGCCTCAAGTGCATCTTCCAGCATACTTTGACTGGGCTTAGCGTGGTGCATACGTTGCGCATCGCTCACGAGCAAATACTGTTCGAGCTGCAGTTCGCCGGCTTTCGCTGCCAATACGGGTCCACTGACAATACCGGCCCGCATACGATCGAGTTTTCCTTCATCGGCGTGTGGGAATTTTCGATACAGGGCTTCTGCGATGGTTAAGCCCAAAATCGCATCACCAAGAAATTCAAGTCGCTGGTTGTCCTCCACGCCAAGATCGAGACTGGCGTGTCGAAGCGCCTGTTGCAGCAGAGTGGGGTCGCCAAAGTGATAGTCGATCCGACGCTCAAGGCTACTAAATGGTGTGGGCATAATTAATTTATTCGTTGTGAGGCTTTCCGGCTTGCTCCTCAGGGCGGAGCTGACAATAAGGCTAAGCTACAGATAATACATCCGGTCGCAATACCGGGAAGACGTTAGCCGCTAGCAATTCTTTTCTCTTGCCGAAACAAAAAAAGAACTCGAACCAGGCCAAGATATTTGTCCTCGACACCAATGTCCTTCTCCATGACCCGCAGTGTCTGTATAAGTTTGAGGAAAATACACTAGCGATACCAGTTGAAGTTCTTGAAGAGCTGGATCGTAAGAAGTCCGCGCCGGGTGAGCTTGGTTATGCGGCACGAAGTGTGCACCGGGACTTACGCGACTTGTTTGATGCCGATGTGGTGGCAGTACCGATGGATCTGAGTGGGCGCTGTCGTTCCACTCTGGGTTGTGACTTGCCGAGTGGCGGGCAACTGATCGTCGCGATTAATGACTACATTATCGATGGAGACGCCGAAAGCGAAGGACTCGATCGTTTGATGGCGATATTACCGGATCTGGGTAAGATGGATAACCGTATCTTGGCTTCGGTGGTTTTTTTAAAGGAGTCCAATCCTGAGAAGCGGGTGATTCTCGTTACAAAGGATGCCAATATGGCCCTCAAGGGCATTGCACTGGGTATGGAAGTGCAGGACTACATGAACGACAAGGTGAGCGATGCCAAACTGGGGGGGAGCAAAACCGTTGCGGTTGATGATGCCGACTACGAGCGCTTTCTCGAAGAGCATGGGGTGGACTTAGCGCCTGAACAGACCAACCACTTGTTCATCAACGAATACGTCTATATCAGTAATGGAGAGTTTCGTGAGCCGGCGCGTTACCGTGGTGATGGCCAACTGGAAGGGCTTATTCTTGGGCAAAATGTGGGAATTAAGATACCCAAAGGTATTCGCCTCAACCCGTTGAATGAAGAGCAACGTATGCTTATGGACGCCTTGCTCGATGAGGATATCAAACTGATCACCTGCTGCGGTAAGGCAGGTACGGGGAAGACGCTGGTCTCCATGGCAATGGCGCTTTACCAAACCTTAGGAGAGGATAATTTATACGAGCGCGTCTTCATCACCCGACCCTTGGTGCACATTGGCAAAGATACGGGTGCGCTGCCCGGCACGTTAGAAGAAAAAATGGCGCCGTACATTGCTCCGTTTTATGATAACTTGGAGGTGCTCTTCAGTAACCGTAAATCGACGGAGCATTCCAAGCACGAGCAGGAGCAGGCACAACTCGACAAAATTACATCCAACCGCAAGCGCAAGAAGGCGCTGGCGAAGCTCGCCAAGCAACCGGTGCAGACAGAGGACGAGGAAGAAGAGAATAAGCCGCGCAAACCGTACCAATTTCTTTTTGATTACGATCGTGTCGTCGTCGAGGCGATGACGTTTATCCGGGGTCGTTCATTAGCCAATACGATTTTCATTATTGATGAGGCCCAAAATTTGACACCGCATGAAGCGAAGACGGTGGTCAGTCGGATGGCGGAAGGTTCGAAAGTAATTTTGCTGGGCGACCCCGATCAGGTGGATAGCATGTTTCTCGATGCTGCGTCGAACGGTTTAGTACACACGGCGCAGCGCCTTCGAGGGACGGAAATCACCGCACACCTTGAACTTTCCACTGGAGTACGTTCAGAGCTAGCTGATCTCGCCGCCGATTTATTATAGTAAGGCTTTGCGCTTGTGATAACAGAAGGTGCAGTTTTCATCAGGGTCGATTTTGATACCGAATAGAAATGCGCGTCTTGCTGACATCGCATGGCTCCACGGGTGATATTTATCCGGTGATTCGATTGGGGCGTGCCTTACTGGAAGCCGGACACCATGTACGCTTTGCCTCGGTGGCGTTCTTCCGAGATGAAATCGAACGTGCGGGCTTAGAGTTCATTTATCTGCCGCCGGATTGGGATCAGACAGGCTTTGCTGAAGCAATGCGTGATCTGACCAAAGCTAAGCATCCGATCGATCTGGTCCGTATTATTTATTCAGAGTCTTTGCCGTATCTGGACGAGATCCTTACTACCTTGGATCGCGAACTCGCGTCTGCAGATCTGTTTGTTAGCAGCTACCTGTTTGCCAGTCTGTGTGGCTTAGCGCGTTTACGCGGCGTGCCTTGTGCGGTAACGACCTTTGCTCACAATGCGGTGCCATCGGTGAGCCACCCACCCCATGGTGTCCCGCGGATGTGGGCGCTGCCTCCCACTCTGCGTGCAAAATGGAATGCATTGGCATGGCGACTGGCGGACCGAATCTTTTGTTGGCAAATCAATCGAGTGGTGGGCGAGGTGAGTGAGCGCTATGGCATGGGCCTGACCGAGAGTTTTTTTCTTAATCCCGCGGATAAGGTGATTGTAACCGTTTCACCCGCACTGTTTGAGCCAAAGCATGCGTGGCGCGATAATTTTGTTTATTCCGGCTATTTACGCTGGCAATCGGCAGAAGACTCTCAGTTGGATGCTGAGCTTATGGCCTTTTGTGAGGGTACAAAAGTTCCGATTTTAACGTTTGGTAGTGTGACGTTTGATGAAGCCCGCAAAGTGATGGCGCGTTTCATGCGAAATTGGCCGCGTGGTAAGAAAATTATTATTCAAGCCGGATGGGCAGGCCTTACGATCGAACGTCCGCGGGCAGAGATGAAATGTATCGGTCGAGTCTCACATGACCAGCTCTTCAAACATGGATCGATGATCATTCACCATGGTGGAGCGGGCACGACTGCCAGTGTCTTGCATGCAGGTATTCCCAGTGTCATTATCCCGCATATCGGCGATCAGTGGTTTTTCGCACGCGAGGTTAAGCGCTTGGGAGTGGGTCTGGAAGTGAAACGTAAAAGATGGCCAGAGGAGTTGCCAAGAGCTGTACGCATACTTGAGAAGAGTCATGCCATCTCCGAACGGGCTCGTGAAGTGGCTGCCTTACTGGCTGCGGAGAATGGGCCCGCGCGAGCAGTGTATGAATTAGAGCGCTTGGTCGAGGCCGCTCGTTGATTCATCGGTCGGTTCAGTCGACCGTATTGTGTTGCGACCCTTGGGGTGATGGGCTAAACTCTACCGCAAAGGAGGTGAGATAAATGCATCTAAAAGCAACACGTGGTAAAGAAGTCGTGGTGCGCATTATAAATGATATCGGTGTACTTGCCGATCTAGCCAAAGTACTAGCTGATCGAGGAATTGACCTGAAGGCAATCAATGCGTCCGTCCTTGGTGATCAAGCGACGATTCGTGTCGTTACCGATGACAATCTGCGTGCCGTGGATGTACTGGGTGAGCATGGTTACAATCCGCAGGAATCCAGTATGATCGTGTTAACGCTCTCGCATAAACCGGGAATGTTGCACCGTGTCAGTGAAGAACTCGCGCATGCGATGTTAGATATTCATCATATCTATGCCAGCTCGGTTGAAGGTCAGGATGAATGTTGTGTCATTCTGCACACTGCAAACGACGATCGTGCCTTGGTTCGACTCAATCAAATGGAATAGCCAGTCAAGTGAATCGACGGTGTGTACCGTCACCCGCGGAGCTACGGCTTCGCGGGCCTAGTACTGCGCGTGCTGGCGGTCTTCGCACTCAATCGTTTTTGATCTGAGCGTGTTCGACCCCCCAGAGCCACAGCAAATCTGCGAGACGATTGAGATAAATGATAAGTTCTTGGCGAACTACTGCACCAGACTCTTGTAATGCGACAAGGCCACGCTCGGCACGGCGACAGGTCGTGCGTGCTTGATCAAAAAACGCGTCGGCAATGGTATCTCCTGCCTGCGTCCATCCGTCAAAGCGTGTCTGTGTTTCCTTGTCTTGAATCCATGCGGTTAAGCGATCGATTTGTGCTTGGCGGATGAGTTTTTCGGAATACTTGCTCTGATAATCTTGCTGGTCAGCATCATCGGTTGCGAGTTCGCCCATGAAGTGTATCAATTCGACTTGTATGTCACGTAAGTGTGCTCGGCTGCTTGCGTCGTTGCAATGTGCTCGGCAAAGTCCTAATGCAGAGCTCAATTCATCGACACGTCCATAGCTCACAACTCGAGGGTGTGCCTTCGATACGCGGCGGCCAAACAGTAGGGAGGTACTGCCGTTATCTCCAGTTTTGGTTGCGATACTCAT